>Ga0172379_10000875_pt1 | contig 68022 bp, 53 predicted proteins | sample GrowelOW334metaG_FD_119756 | JGI IMG/M metagenome (GOLD analysis project Ga0172379, IMG submission 119756) | Groundwater microbial communities from an aquifer near a municipal landfill in Southern Ontario, Canada - Groundwater well OW334 metaG | ecosystem: Environmental > Aquatic > Deep... | reverse complement strand
GTGACGGGAAGCAATCTTGCAGTGACGGGAAGACATCTTACATTGACGGAAAATCATCTTGCAGTGACGGGAAGCAATCTTGCAGTGATGGGAAGACATCTCACAGTGACGAAAACTCATCTCGCAGTGACGGGAAGCAATCTTGCAGTGACGGGAAGACATCTTACATTGACGGAAAATCATCTTGCAATGACGGGAAACATTCTCACAGTGGCAGAAAGTCATCTTGCAGTGACGAAAACTCATCTCGCACGTGAGAAATGTCACCTCGCAGTAAAGAAATGAAAACTCGCAGTGACGAAATGTCTGCCTACACTGACGAAATGTCAGCTTACACTGAAGAAATGAACAGTTACAGTTGAACAAAATAACATTGCACTAGGTTTTGGGGAGATTTTCACAGAGATTTTGTCTGCTTTTAGCCCAAATTAATACTTTTCACTCCCAAAATAGCCGAAAGAAGGAAACAAGGTTACAAAAACGTAGAGCAAAACTGTGTTTCGTCTATTAAATGAATCATGAACATCTTGAAACAGAGATTTGAAAAAAATAGTTTAGCGATAAAGAGAATCACCCTGCGATAGGCGGCAAAAGGGAATTCCTTCCGGTAGTTGGCTGATGACCTCCAACCAATTTTGGGATTGTTAGAATATTTTTTTAGCATTTGGTAATATCAGCAAACATTTCTAAGTTCGTTTGTCCTAAAAATTTAGAAAACAGGAGGTTCTGTTTCTTTGTTACAAACATGCTCTGAAAAACTACCAGATAGGGTAACTAATATGTTCCCTGCTTCTATATATTTTATAAGCGATGGAGATATAAAATATTTCTGTATTACTCTTTTTAAATTTCAAAATCCCACTTCCATTTTTACAGAACGACAAAACAGTGTTCCCAAATTAGAACAGCTTGTACTATTTTGCAATGATTTAGAAAAAAACATAAACCAAAGCGAAGAAAAAACAAACTTACTGCTGCAAACTGTGTTGAGAAAGGCGCTGGAAGGGAAAGATGAAAAATAAACTAATATCAAAAATATGAACATCACAAAAAAAGATTTAGAAGTCGCATACAGAAAACTGAAAAGTTTTATCTATTATGATAATACACTGCTTAATGTTCGTATTAAACTTGCTGAATTTGAAGCCGAAGGTTTAGCCAAAAATCTAGATGTGTTTTTTTCAAAACTGAAAAGTTATTATAGAAACGAAAATACTCTTGATGATTTGTTAAATAAAATCAGTTTTTCGTTGTCTCCGAAGCAATTTGAAGAAGTAAAAGAGTCTGGTAATTGTTATACTAATCAGATGACAAGTGAAGATTATATTATTAAAAGAATATCAGTTTTTATTGATTGTTCGATAGAGATTTATCTAATCTCTATCCTCTGGATAATGAAAGTGGGGTATTTTCTTGATAAAAAAATCGGTTCCCTATGTTATGCTAATCGTGTTGACCCAAATGATGATTATGAAACTTGGCAATTTAGTTCAAAATTATTCAATATATATTTTTATAAATATTCTGAATGGCGTGATAATGCAATTGGTAAAGCCAAGGAACTACATTTAGATAATGATTGTGTTCTTATCACTCTTGACATAAAAGATTATTTCAATTCAATTGATTTTAAAATAAATGATATTTCACCACACGTTGAATTTGAATGGTTAAATAAACTATTAAGCACTATCCATCAGAATTATGCACAAAAATTATTGAATAAAAAACTCATTAAATCAGAAAGAAACATTTTACCTATTGGCCTGATGTCTTCATATATTCTCGCAAATTATTATTTGAGCGAGTATGATGAGTATCTCTCAAAAGAATTTAGACCAGCTTATTATGGACGTTATGTTGATGACATAATCATAGTATTTAATCATTTAAGTCCAGAACCAGCAGACTCTGAAAAATATCTTAAAGAATATTTATTCGATGCAGGTAAATGGTATAGTGAAAATGTCACTACGGACTTTAGTGTAACAGAAGGTAATAATTCTGAAAAAATAACAGAATATCAAATAATCATTAATCAGAACAAACTTATTATTCAAGATGAAAAAGTAAAGGTATTCTATTTTAGTAAAAATCATTCCATTAATCTTCTTAATGAATTTGAGAAAGAGATCAAAAAAAATAGTAGTGAATTTAGATTAGAACCTGTTGAGGAAAATGTATTCTCCAATTTTGAAACTTCTTCTTACCGTATATCCTATTCAGACACAATTAATAAATTACGATCAATTAACGGGTTCAGCACAAACAAGTTGGGTGCATCAAAACACTTATCTAAAATAATTGAAGTAGCTAAATATGCTAAGGATATAGACCCAAAGAAAATTGATTCAATGAATGATCAGATTGCAGATTATTTCAGTGGTATCAGGAGTTTAGAATTTAGTTCACTATGGGAAAAAATTCTAACATTCTTCATTCTTAGTAAAAGTGAAAACTACCTTATCGATTTTGCACGAGAACAGTTAAAAGGAATTGACAAGATAAAGTTGAGTGAAGATATCGTCCCCGATAGTGTATTATTGAGCGAATATACTGATAATATTCATTCAAGATTAGTACAGCAATTGTTGTTCAGTTTTTCTATGGCTGTTTCATTAAACGTAGCATTTTTCAATAGAAGAGTAGTAAAGAAAATCCAAATCACTTTTAGAGACAATTTAGATAATTACTTAAATATTTCTGTTTTCCCACAAATTATTAAACATGCTAAAGATTTAATTCAGTCAAACTTATTAAGACATCAATATTGTTTCTTTCCATTATTAAATTATTGTAAGCAGCCACAGTCATTTTCATTTATTAATGAAAAAATAGCAAAACTTACTGGTTTTGATATTGATAAAGATAAACTAAAGTATTCGCCACGTTTTATCCCATTGCATGAATTTATTCAGTTTCATTATCTTAAAGCATGGCATACAAGCAGACGTGGTTCTTTTTTAACTACGGATCCACTTGCCTATTGTATTAAAGAATTCAATAAATTTACATCGAAATACTATTCAAGGGAGTATAAATCAGATTTAAAAATTGAAAAGAGGGGGAAAAAATTTCAAACAATTATTGTTGATTCAATGCACCCGATTAATCCACTGAAAATAGGCTTAGTCAATATTGAAATCAACAAAGAAAATTCAATTGCATCATTTAAGAATAAGCCAAACTTGTCATTTGAAAGACTAAACGACATAAATAAAATTCTTAATTTTGGACTAAGAACCGGATGTGATTTGATAATATTTCCGGAAATGTCCATTCCATTACAATGGTTGGATAACTTATTACGTTATAGTCGTATTAATCAAAAAGGTATCGTTTGTGGTTTGGAACATTTCTCAAATGCAAAAAAAGATGTGTTTAATTATATAGCTACTATCTTACCATTTGAAAAGAAAATCAACGAAAAACATATTTATAAAAATGCCTTATTGGATTTACGGCTTAAAAAGGATTATTCTCCCGAAGAAAAATCAAGTATAAAAAAAGCTGAATATCAAATCCCGTCATTTCTTAAAAAAGAGTATCTTCGATTATACAACTGGCGGAGCTCCTTTTTTAGTTCACTCAATTGTTTCGAATTAACGGATTTAGATAAAAGAATACTCTTTAAAGGTAAAGTAGATTTTTTAACCGTCATAGAATATAACCAGGATACTAATTATTTTTCTAGTATAATTGAAAGTATTGCAAGAGATATACATGCCTATATCGTACAAGTAAATTCCTCTAATTATGGGGATAGTCGTATTACATTACCTGCAGAAACTTACCATAGGGACCAGGCCAAGATAAAGGGCGGTAAAGATGTGACTATTATTACTGGTATTATAGACATAAAAGCGTTAAGAGAATTTCAATTAAATCCTGAAAAGACTAAAATTAAAGTTGAAGAAAAGGCAAAAGATAAAAATAAAATTATGTTTAAAGCATTGCCAGCTAATTTCGTTATCTCTACGCAGCGAAAAAAATAACTTAAATATTGGGAGATAAAGGGTCAGAAATGAATCACAAAAAGGAAATCTTTTTATCAGAAGATGATGGTTTATTCATTCCAGAAATTGGTTCTTGGGGTGAAAGTAAATATCAGATAATCTATGATTATAATGTACTTTTTTCATCGGGGATGAGACATAACTGGGATAATCGAATTTATATTGATTTATATTCAGGAAGTGGTAAAGCAAGAGTACGTAGTACAAAAAAGATTTTAAATTCTTCTGCACTTCTGGCTTTGAAGGTACCCGACCCGTACGACAAATATATATTTTGCGATATTGACGAAATAAATATTGCCTCATTAGAGGCGCGTGTCCAAAAAGATTTTCCAACTTCAAATGTTCGATATATTATTGGCGATTGCAACAAAAAGATTGAGCCCATTATAAATGAGATACCTAAATATTCTTCAAAAAACACAGTTTTGACTTTCTGTTTAATTGATCCATTTTCTTTGGATATTAAATTTGATACTATTAGAAAGTTAGGCGAAAGTAGACTTGTTGACTTTCTAATTCTATTCGCTTTTGGTATGGATGGGAAAAGGAATATTAATCTTTATCTTCAAGAAAATAATTCCAGAATAGATAATTTCTTGGGGTTGTCAGATTGGAGAGAGCGATGGAAAATTCAGGAGAAAAAAGGAATAAATTTAGTTACATTTCTTGCAAATGAATTTACCAAGAAAATGGTAAGTCTTAATTACAGAAAAGAAACAATTAATAATTATATTTCAATTCGTTCAGATGAAAAAAATCTACCATTATATCATTTAATGTTTTTTTCAAAACACCCACGTGGTTATGATTTTTGGGAAAAAGTTAGAAAAAGAAACATAGAACCGGAGTTAGAATTTTAAATGGCACTTAAATCATCTATAGAATGGACAGAATCAACCTGGAATCCGATTACAGGCTGCACTAAAATTAGTCCCGGTTGTAAATTCTGTTATGCAGAACGCATGGCAAAAAGACTTAAAGCAATGGGTTCTGCAAATTATGAGAATGGTTTTAAACTAACCTTACAAGATCATGTTGTGGAATTACCCTTAACCTGGAAAAAGCCTCAAACAATCTTCGTTAACTCGATGAGTGATCTTTTTCATAAAAATGTTCCGTTTGAATTTATTCAAAGAATATTTGAAGTAATGAATAAAGCTTATTGGCACAAATTCCAAGTTTTAACAAAGCGGTCGGATATTCTTTTAAAATATAATTCCAAACTTAACTGGACGGAAAACATCTGGATGGGAGTAAGTGTTGAAAATGATGATTATACTTATCGAATTAATGATTTAAGAAACACTGATGCCAAAACAAAATTCTTATCCATCGAACCACTAATAGGTCCAATAAACATATTGGATTTAACTAATATTGATTGGGTTATTGTTGGGGGTGAATCCGGTCCAGGTGCAAGACCGGTAAAAGAGGAATGGGTAATAGATATAAAAGACAAATGTATTGATCAGAATGTTCCATTCTTCTTCAAACAGTGGGGAGGCGTACAGAAAAAGAAAGCCGGAAGGTTACTTCAAGGGAAAACATGGAGTCAAATGCCGGAGTATAGAAAAGCCGGTTGAAAAAATAATTTACCCTTAGTACTCAAAACATTTTTGTTAAAAATTATTTAATGCACCACCGTTACATCGCCATAATTAATAACTTCAATTCCTTTGTCAGTTCTGAATAGAAGCTGACCGGTTTCATCGACATCATCAAAAACACCGTACTTCAATTTCCCGTTTTGATTTAGACAAATTTTCTCGCCTATCATGTTGCATTTTTCACGCCAATTTTGCATTACTAAATTCGGTTTGTTTTTTACTTTCCAAAGAAGTTCTTCAAAATTGTTTAAAAATTCCGCTAAAACTTTTTCTCGTTCAATGGTTTGGCTCAGTTCAAGTCTAAGGGAGGTTGGAGGAAGATTAAATTCACCAAGGAACTGGGTTTGATTCACGTTTATTCCAATGCCGATAGCAGCTTTATTAATATGAGCACCGAATGAAACCGTTTGGATGAGAATTCCGGCTATTTTTTTCTTCTTTATCAAAATATCATTTGGCCATTTAACCTCAACTTGTACCTGGAAGAGATTTTCAAGGGTAGCTGCAAGAATTTGAGAAGTTCCCAAATTCAGGATGTTCAGTTTATCTTTTATGTGTTTATCAATATTGAGCAAGATAGAAAAAGTAAGATTTTGTCCCTTTGCGCTCTCCCAAACATTTTGAAATCTTCCTCTTCCCGCATTTTGTTTTTCGGCAAAAACAACTGTTCCGCTTTGATCTTGGTTTGTCTTGTCCAACAAAAAGGCATTTGTAGAATCTAATTCCGTGAAGTAAAGGAAATTTCTTCCTATCGTTTCGGTTTCTAATTTAATATCGAATTGAGTAAAATTAAAGTTTGGCTGTATTTCCATTTTGATCGCTTAGTTATGAAAAAATGACTGATAATCTGACAAAAATGCCGGTGAATTGTTAAATATGGCAATAGTCATGACAAAAATTCAGTTCTCTAAAATTTATCCATTTATACCGTAATCCATTACATTATAATATGTTACAAGCAAAACAGACATTTGGCACAATGGTTGTTATAAGTTAATCAAAAGTTAAACAAAAGAAGGAAAAATAAAATGACACTTATAAAATTTGAACCTGTCAGAGATTTAGAATTATTGAACACTAATATAAGAAGATTTTTCGACGATTTCCCGACAATTTCTAAGGAATTTAGTCCTGTATATCAACCCAAAATTGATATTTATGAAGATGACAAGAAAATTTACTTTGAGGCGGAAGTTCCCGGAATGAGCAAGAAAGATCTTAATATTTCTGTTCATGAAAATGTTTTAACTATCACCGGAGAGAAGAAAAAATCCGTCGAAAGCGGAGAGGAAAAAGGAAAGAACTTCTTTAGAAGTGAAAGAGTCTATGGTTCTTTTACCAGAAGTTTCACATTACCGGATGAAGTAAACACAGAAAAGATAGAAGCGAAATTCAATGATGGTATCTTGAAAATTGAAATTGAAAAATCGGTTCCGAAAAAACCGGAAGAACGAGTAATTTCAATCAATTAATTACAAGGGAAAGAAAATCTTTCCCTTACTTTATTTAAACCTTAGGAGAAAAAATGAGCAAAATAATTGGAATCGATTTAGGAACAACAAACTCTTGCGTATCGGTGATGGAAGGTAACGATCCGGTTGTAATACCAAATTCTGAAGGGGGAAGAACAACTCCTTCGGTAGTTGCATTTTCAAAAAATGGAGAACGCTTAGTCGGTCAGCCTGCAAAACGCCAGGCAATTACAAATCCAAAACAAACTATCTTTTCAATTAAACGGTTTATGGGAAGAAACGTTAATGAAGTTACCGAGGAAATGAAAAAAGTTCCTTATCAAGTTTTGGGCGGCGAGAACGGCTCTGCACGTGTAAAAATTAATGATAATCTTTATTCGCCACCGGAAATATCCGCTATGGTACTTCAGAAAATGAAAAAAACTGCCGAAGAATATTTGGGACAGGAAGTAACCGAAGCCGTTATTACGGTTCCTGCATATTTTAACGATTCACAACGCCAGGCAACAAAAGATGCCGGTGAAATTGCCGGATTAAAAGTTAGAAGAATAATCAACGAACCAACCGCAGCAGCACTAGCTTACGGTTTAGACAAAAAACATAAAGAACAACTTGTAGCTGTTTACGATTTGGGCGGCGGAACATTTGATATTTCTATTCTGCAAATTGGTGAAGGCGTTTTTGAAGTTAAATCATCTAACGGTGACGGGCATCTTGGCGGCGATGATTTTGACCAGCGCTTAATCGATTATCTTGCCGATGAATTCAAAAAGCAAGAAGGTATTGATCTACGCAACGATGCTATGGCATTACAGCGTTTGAAAGAAGCTGCCGAGAAAGCAAAAATTGAGCTTTCCTCTTCAGCACAAACGGATGTGAATCTTCCCTTCATTACTGCAACCCAGGATGGTCCAAAACATTTGAACATCAATATTGCCCGCGCAAAGTTTGAGCAATTGGTAGACGATTTAGTTGAACGGACGAAAACTCCCTGCGAAAAAGCAATTAAAGATGCGGGTGTTACCGCTTCACAAATTGATGAAGTAATCTTAGTCGGCGGTTCAACAAGAATTCCGATGGTTCAAGAATTAGTAAAAAATCTTTTTGGGAAAGAACCTCACAAAGGGGTTAACCCGGACGAAGTTGTCGCAGTCGGTGCAGCAATTCAAGGTGCAGTTTTATCAGGCGAAGTAAAAGATGTTCTGTTGCTTGATGTTACACCGCTATCGTTGGGAATTGAAACGCTTGGCGGAGTTATGACAACATTAATACAGGCGAATACAACTATTCCTACAAGAAAGAGCGAAGTATTTTCTACAGCAAGCGATAACCAGCCTTCGGTTGAGATTCATATTCTGCAAGGTGAAAGACCGATGGCAACAGACAATAGAACTCTCGGAAGATTTCATTTAGATGGTATTCCGCCTGCGCCAAGAGGGATTCCACAGGTTGAAGTTTCTTTTGACATTGATGCTAACGGAATTCTTCATGTTGCGGCTAAGGATAAGGCTACCAACAAAGAGCAAAGCATAAAGATCACTTCATCAAGCGGTTTAAGCAAGGACGAAGTTGAGAAAATGAGACGTGATGCTCAGGAACATGCAGCCGAAGATAAAAAGAAGAAAGAAGCGATTGAAGTAAAAAATCAAGCGGATAGTTTAGTCTTCCAAACCAAGAAACAAATTGAGGAATTGAAAGACAAAATAACTCCTGATGCAAAAGAAAAACTTGAATCTGAAATTAAAAAAGTTGAAGATGCTATTGCAACGAACAATTCCGACACCATAAAAGCTGCAACCGAAGCTTTAAATAAAGTTTGGAACGAAATTGCTTCCACACTTTATTCGCAAGCAAATGCAGGGCAGCAACAACCTGGCGGTGGATTTAATCCTCAGGATTTTGCAAATATGGGTGGACAACCCGACGAACCTCATCAAGAACAGAAGAAAGATGAGAAAGAAGTTCAAGATGCTTCGTATGAAGAAGTTGATGATAAAGATAAAAAGTAAAAAGAACTAGTCATTGGTCAGTAGTCATTAAATAAAATGTGACTACTGATTACTGACGACTGGAAACTGATAACTAAAAAAAGGAAGGAGGACATATGTCCGATAACAAAGATCTCGTAAAAGTAGAAGTTAAAAACGAGGAAAATTGGGAACAAACATTTGAGCAAGAATGCTTGTGTGCTCCTCAAGTTGATATTTACGAAATAGAGGATGAATTTGTTATGTCGGTTAATTTGCCCGGTGTTTCGAAAGAAAAGATCAGGATAAAGATTGAGGACAGTCATCTCATTATTATGGCGAAGAACGACATCGGTGATATCCAGAAGAGGAACTATATTCTTTCGGAAAGCACTATTGGCAATTACTTCCGCAAGTTCAAAGTATCCGACTCGATAAATCTCGACAAAATCGTGGCAAAATATACCAACGGTCAATTAGTAATTAATTTACCTAAACAGGAATTTGCTAAACCCAGAACGATAGAAATAAAGTAAAAACCTTAAAAGCCCCACATTGTGGGGCTTTTTTATTTCCCGCCAGCAGTTTTCCCATAAAAATTTTTCAATAGCAGGGTAATTTTCATTATATTTGCAAGTCAAAATTGAAAAGGGTTTATGGTAAGCTTAAAATCTTTGAATTCCGAACAAAAAAAAGCTGTTGAATATGACGGCGGATCATCATTAATTGTAGCAGGGGCAGGCTCGGGGAAGACCCGTGTACTTACTTATAAGATTGCCTACCTGATTGATAAAGGATACGAGCCGGAATCTATTCTTGCGCTTACGTTTACGAATAAAGCGGCAAGTGAGATGAAAGAGCGTATAAAAGAATTGATCGGAACAAAAGCACAATATTTATGGATGGGAACCTTCCACTCTCTATTCGCAAAAATTCTCCGGATTGAATCCGAAGCGATTGACTTTTCTGTTAATTTCTCTATTTATGATACCGAAGATTCGTTATCACTTGTGCAAAACACAATGAGTGAGATGAACATCTCTTCGGATACCGTAAATCCTAATGCAGTTCGTCATCGCATTAGCTTTTTGAAAAATCATATGATTACTCCTGCAGTGTTTAGAAAAAAAATGATGACTTCATTTATCGACGAAAAAATTGCGGATGTTTATGAACAATATCAAAAGAGAATTCAAGAACATAACGCAATGGACTTTGACGATCTCTTACTAAAACCAATAGAATTATTCACAAAGAATCCGAAAATTCATCAAAAATATAAAAAGAAATTTCAATACATCCTGGTAGATGAATTTCAAGATACCAACAAAGCGCAATACGAATTGCTTAAAATGTTGGTAAACAAGGATGAGAAAATTTGCGTTGTGGGAGATGATGCACAGAGTATTTATAGCTGGCGGGGCGCCGATCTTACGAATATGCTTAATTATGAAAAAGATTATCACAAAGCAAAAGTTTTTCGTCTTGAACAAAATTACCGTTCGACAAAAACTATTCTTGCCGCTGCCGATAGTGTTATAAAAAACAATAAAGATCAAATTAAAAAAACACTCTGGACGGATAATCAAGAAGGTGAGTTAGTCGGCTTAATAAAATGTTCCGACGAAAAAGATGAAGCGTATCATATTACAAGAATTATCAAAGACGAAATTTATAATTACAAGCGCAGCATGAATGACTTCGCTGTTCTCTACCGCACGAATGCGCAATCGCGCGTGCTGGAAGATGTTTTCCGCCGGGAGAAAATTCCTTATCTAATTATCGGTGGAGTTGAATTTTATAAACGGAAAGAAGTGAAAGACATTGTCGCTTATTTACGGGTTATTGCAAATCAAAATGATGAAGAAAGTCTCCTTCGCATTATGAATTTTCCTCAACGCGGAATAGGCATGACAACCATCAAACGAATGACTGCGTTTGCAAGAAGACATGACATTTCATTATTCGATACAATGCAAAGAGTCTTTGAGGTTATCGATATAAAAGAGCGTATCCAAAAAAATGTAAAAGGATTTAGACTTCTTCTAGATAAATATATTACGCTGAGCGATCGTCTTTCCGTTGGTGAATTAACCAGGTCTCTTATTGACGAACTCGGCGTCGTTAAATTATTTAAAGAAGAAAGTTCATATGAATCGTTACAGCGGTTGGATAACGTGCAAGAATTGCTCTCGGCAATTACGGATTATTCCGCCGAGCATCCCAACGTAAAAATTAATGATTACTTGCAGGATGTTTCTCTTGCGTCAGATCTGGATCTGTTGGATGAAGAAAAACAACATGTTAATTTGATGACGGTACACAGCGCAAAAGGTTTGGAGTTCCCAATTGTTTTTATCTCCGGATGCGAAGAAGACATTTTCCCATTGTCAAACCGCTTTAGCACCGATGCTTCAATGGATGAGGAGAGAAGACTATTCTACGTTGCCATGACTAGAGCCGAACAAAAAGTTTTTGTTTCGCACGCAAGATCACGCTACAGATTTGGTGAAGTTGCTTACCAAAACAGATCGAGATTTATAGATGAGATCAGTTCCGACACAATTACCGAAGTTACAAGCGGCTCCGGCAGAAAAGCAAATCGAAAATCTAAAAAAGAGATTTACTACGAATATTTTGAAAATGTTGATTATGCTGATTTCACACAAGATAAATCAAACCATATAAAAGTCGGCAGTAGAGTTATGCACGATAAATTCGGATTAGGCAAAGTACTTCAGGTTATCGGTGCTGGCGATACACAAAAAGTTAGCGTTGCCTTTGAAGGGAATAATCTCAAACAATTAATGTTAAAGTTTGCAAAATTAAAAATATTAAATTGATTTTAATTTGGTTGAATCAGACCCGGCAATTAAATTTGAAATTAGAATGACAAGATACAAGTTACAAGTACAATCTACTTTTAACTTTCCACAAAAAAAATTGGAGTTAATGAAATGATAGCACCTAAAAAATTAGCAATATTAGTTGCCGGTGGACCGGCACCCGGGATTAACAGCGTTATCGGAGCAGCTACTATCCGTGCTGCTGTCGAAGGGATTGATGTTCTTGGAATGAAAGACGGTTTCCGGTGGATAATGGAAGGGGATATTACTCACGTTAAGCAGCTAAATATTCATAACGTCAGCCGGATTCACTTTACCGGCGGTTCGTTCATTGGTATCTCAAGAAGCAATCCTACAAAAGATAAAAAACTTTTAGAAAACACCGTAACATCTTTATTGAGATTGAATGTTGATAAACTTATTACTATTGGTGGTGATGATACCGCATACAGCGCGATGAAAGTTGAAGAAATGGCGGCCGGAAGAATTCGCGTTCTCCACGTTCCCAAAACTATCGATAATGATCTCGACCTTCCACACGGAATTCCTACTTTTGGATTTCAAACTGCGCGGCACCTTGGAGTTGAGATCGTTAAAAGTTTGATGGTTGATGCTCAAACAACTTCTAGATGGTACTTTGTTGTAACAATGGGAAGAAAAGCTGGACACCTTGCTCTTGGCATTGGTAAAGCTACCGGTGCTACAATGACTTTGATCCCTGAAGAATTTCCGAATAAAGTAATTAAGCTTAAACATATTGTTGATATTATAGTCGGCGCTATTATAAAAAGATTAAGCTACGGAAAGAGCGACGGTGTTGCCATTCTTGCCGAAGGATTAGTAGAACATTTAGACCCGAACGATTTGAATGCGTTGGTTGAAGTTGAGCGTGACGCACATAATAATATTAGGATTGCTGAAATTAACTTTGGTGAAATTCTGAAATCAAAAGTTCAAGAAAGACTTCGTGATTTTGGAATTAAAGAAACAATTGTAGCGAAGAATATCGGTTATGAATTACGATGCGCCGATCCGATCCCTTTCGATATTGAATACACACGCGATCTTGGTTTCTCTGCCGCGCAATTTATGTTAGATGGCGGAAACGCCGCGATGGTCTCCATTCAGAACGGTCATTTTGTTCCTCTGTATTTCAAAGATATTCTTGATCCGGTAACGAATAAGACAAGAGTGAGAATGGTGGATCCGGCTTCCGAATCATTCTTAATTGCAAGGCGATATATGCTTCGTTTGAATAAAGGTGATTTTGAAGATCCGAACGAACTTGCTAAATTTGCGGCTACCTGCGGTTTATCTATGGAAGAATTCCGCAAACAATTTTATTACATTATTGAGAATGACCGGCTTTACAGTAATGCTAAAGAAGGTAAAACCAAAATTGCTTCATCTGAAAGCAATTTGGTCCATGATATCAAAAATAAAAATTTGTAAATTATAAGTTCAAGTCCCTTTTTTACCAATAAAGAAGCCTCGGGAATTAATCATTCTCGAGGCTTTTTGCTTTTAAAGATTTTATAATTTCTTTGCTTATTCTATCATATCAAAAATAGCTTCGATTCTACCGAGTGGTGCAGAAATTTGGACTCCATCTGCAAAAGTTTTTACGTGTTCAAAAGTTTCTCTTGCAATTTTAACACCTTCGTTAAATCCATCTTCTTTTGTTGTCATCTTTTTCATTCGTTCAAGAATTTCTTGTGGAACGGAAGCGCCCGGAACTTCATTATTCATGAACTCCGCATTACGGAAAGAAACCAAAGGCCATATTCCACAAATTAACGGGAGTTTAAGATGCTCGATCCGTTTCATGAAATTTTCAAGAAGCCTTATATCGAAGACCGGTTGCGTAATCATAAACTCAGCTCCCGCCTCTATTTTCCAGTCTAATCTCTTTAATTCTTCGTCAAGATTAATTGCACCGGGGTTAACGCCGACTCCTGCACAAAAACCTGTCGGATCACCAATAGGATTGCCTGCGATATCCAGCCCATGATTTAAGCGATTGATAATATTAGTCAACCCGATTGCATCAACATCAAATACGGCAGTGGCATCCGGATAATTGCCAAGTTTAGGCGGATCGCCGGTAATCGCTAAAATATTCCGCAAACCTAAAGCCCATGCGCCAAGTAAATCAGACTGCATACCGATAACATTTCTATCTCGGCAGGCGATGTGAAGTACAGTCTCAATTCCAACTTCTTTCTGAATAATTGAAGCAAGAGCGAGAGCGGACATTCTTGCCGAAGCTCTTGGACCATCAGGGATATTAATTGCATCTATTCCGGAGTGATAAAGTTTACGTGCTTTATCAACTTCTTTTGAAGGGGAGACCCCCTTAGGAGAAACAAGTTCAACTAATTTTACAAATTCTTTTTTTAACAGTTTATTTGAGAGACGTGATTTTTCATTCTTCTCGTAGATTTTTATTTCAGATGGTTTTTCAACATGCAAATCAGTGATTTTAATATCCATTTTTTTTGCCGGTTGAAGAGCCTGAACAGCTTTTCGCATTGCTCTAATGTGGGTAGGATTTGTCCCGCAGCAACCACCAACAATAGCTGCACCGGTTTGAATGAACCTTTTGGCATATTCCGCCATATACTCCGGCGAGGTCATATAAATATTTCTGCCGCTTATATTTTGCGGCAAACCCGCATTTGGCTGAACAGAGAGAGGGATATCGGTAAGTGATCGTAAATTTTCTAACGCATCAAGCATTGCTTTGGGACCAACTGAACAATTTATACCGATTGCATCAACAGGGTAATCTTTTAGCTTTTCAATAAATCTTTCCAGTGGAGCTCCGCTAAGCAGTGTGCCGCTTTCATTAATCGTTACTTGCGCAACAATCGGAATATCAGCGCTGAGTTCTCTTACGGCTTTTATTGCCTGGATCATTTCCTTTACAAGAGCAAAGGTTTCTAAAATAATTAAATCAACACCGCCGTCTAGTAATCCCTTAATCTGTTCTTTGAAAGCATCTTTTGCTTCGTCAAATGAAAGCTTGCCAAGAGGTTCTATTTGAACGCCAAGCGGTCCAACGGCTCCAGCAACAAGTGTGGATTCTTTCGCAACAGTTTTAGCAAGTTGTGCCCCGCGTAAATTTATTTCATAGACTTTATCGCCCAGACCATGAGGAGTAAGTTTAAAGATGTTAGCACCGTAGGTGTTAGTTTCAATTATATCAGCTCCTGCATTAACATAATCACGGTGAACTTCCGTAACCAAATCGGGATTTATTAAATTTAATTCATCGAAGCAGCGGTTAATATATACACCTTTTTCATAGAGATATGTGCCGGTTCCGCCGTCAAATAAAATTATTTCATTCCCTAATCTTTCACGAAAGCTTTTCATTTATAATTTCCATTTTTTGTTTCCTAAAAAAAATATTCGAATTAACTGTTAGCCGTTAGCATGTATAATAATTTTTAATTTCATTTTTAATTTAATTAGATATAAAAAGAGTAAAAAATAAAAATTGTAATTGTGGGAAAAGAAAATGAAATATTTGTGGGCTTTAACTTGAACACGATATCTAGCGAAATCGGCTACCTTTCGCTGACCCTTTAAAAAAAGAACAAAAGGAGGGAGACTTTTTAAAAGATACAAGCCCTAAAAAGGGAAAAATTGTAACAGGTCAAAATTCATTTTAACTGCTAAATTTTGCAATAAAACATTTTAAGATTAACTTTGCAGTGAACAAATTAATTAACTAATTAAGTTAATTGAAAAGCTGAAATTCACTCTGCATAAAACATTGACCAGAATGGTAAAGATATTCTTTTACGGTAAATGATTTTTGGAAAACTTTGAATTTGAGCTAAAAACTAACTTGCCCCGTGGTGTAACTGGCAACACGTCTGACTCTGGATCAGAAGAGTTCAGGTTCGACCCCTGACGGGGCAGCTAAAATATGGTTACGGGGAGATGATTGACGTAAAAAAATCTTTTTCATCTTCAAAAATCCAGAATTTGTCTGGAGAGATTCAGGGGGATTGTTTTTTTTATATTGGCGCGTTCGTCTAGTGGCTTAGGACGCCGCCCTCTCAAGGCGGAGACCACCGGTTCGAATCCGGTACGCGCTACTGCTTAATGCAAATAGCAAAAAACAATATCCAAATTGCAATTCTCAAATTCACAAAAACTAAAAAAGAATAGTGAATAACGAGTATCGACTGTAGATTTGAGAAATAGAAAAAACCTTCGACATTCATCATTCGATCTTCATTTCATGATATAAGACTTTTCCCAAATGTAAAAAATTTTTGAAAGAATCTTATATTTGTATCGAGAAAATTTTAGAAGTGAATATGAAACGATTTGAAAAACATATTTTTGTCTGTACCAACCAAAGAGAAGAAGGACATCCTCGTGGTTGTTGTGCTGATAAAAATTCTGTTGAACTGGCAGAAAAATTAAAATCAAGAATAAAAACGCTTGGATTGAATTCGGAAATTCGAGTAAATAAAAGCGGCTGTCTCGACGCATGCGAATTTGGACCCGTAGTAGTTGTTTACCCGGAACAAATTTGGTATGGTGGCGTTACCGCAAATGATGTTGAAGAGATAATCCAAAATCATATTATTGGGAACAAACCGGTTGATCGGTTAATGATAAAAGATAAAAAGTTTAATAAAGACTAATATCAATTAGGAATTTGGAATTAGGAATTAGGTATGGAAGTAAAAAAGTATCCAGTCCTCCAGAAATATGCTTGGAGAAAGATAAATTAAAGAAACTTGGTGATGGAATGAACCTAAATGATGAGAAAGAAAGAGCGAAAAAGATTTTTTCTATTCTAAAAAAAGAATATTCAACGGCTAAAATTGCTTTGGACTTTGAGAATCCGTTTCAACTTCTCATTGCCACAATTCTTTCTGCACAATGTACAGACGCCAGAGTAAACATCGTTACGAAAATTCTTTTTAAGAAATTTAGAAATGCGGCTGATTTTATTTCTGTTCCGCAAGAAGTACTTGAAAAGGAAATTTTTTCTACTGGGTTTTATAAACAGAAAGCAAAAAGTATTCAAAGCTGTTGTAAGTCGTTAGTCGAAAATCATAACGGTGAAGTCCCAAAAGATTTTGATGCACTTACCAGTCTTGCAGGTGTTGGAAGAAAAACCGCTTCAGTTGTGCTTGGGAATGCATTTGGAATTCCCGCTGTTGCTGTTGATACCCATGTTAAACGGCTTTCAAATTTGCTTGGATTTATCAAATCCGACGACCCGGAAAAAATTGAATTCAGAATAAAAGAACTTTTACCGGAAAAAGATTGGACAATCTCCGGACATTTGCTAATGAATCACGGAAGAAAAATTTGTGTGGCAAGAAGACCAAAATGTTCAGAATGCAAATTAGCTGATCTCTGTCCAAGTGTAGTTTTTGATTTAAAACAAAAAGGGAAATGATGGAAGATATTTCGCGAAATAGGGAGGCCTGTTTATCAATTTTAAAAGAATTCACGCAAAACGAAAGTTTGCTAAAACATGCGTTCGCCGTTGAAACATGTGTTCGAGCTTATGCGCAAAAGTTAAATGAAGATGTTGAGTATTGGGGGAATGTAGCGCTCCTTCACGATTTTGATTATGAAAAATATCCCACCGCAGAGGAACATCCTTTTGAAGGAGAAAAAATTTTGCGTGAGCGTGGATTCGATGAAAATTTTACAAAAGCAATTTTATCCCATGCTGATTATTCAGGTGAACCGAGAGATACATTATTGAAAAAAGTTTTATTCGCATGTGATGAAGTAGCGGGATTTATCACCGCAGTCGCGTACGTTCGTCCAAGCAGAACGGTGGATGAGGTAGAGGTGAAATCAGTTTTAAAAAAACTAAAAGATAAAGCTTTTGCGCGACAAGTGAACAGAGAAGATATCAAAAATGGCGCTGAAGCATTAAACATTCCTCTTGAAGAACATATTCAATTTTGTATAGAGGCTATGAGGATTAACAAAATTGTGCTTGGGCTCTAAACGGTGTTCACAAAAAAAATTATGAATTGCCTTGACAATTAGCCCTATCATTGCCTATTTTTGAACTAAATTTTAGGAGAAATACATTTTCGAGATATTTGCTACTTTAGTGTTAAATTGAAACTTTCAATTAGGATTAATTTTGATTAGAAATCTTAGCAGAATCTCGCTAATGTTATTTCTTTTATACTCTCAACTTTTTCCCCAAGAAGATATAAAAGTAATTTCATCAACGTCGTCGTCGATTGTTATTGAGTTTACTCCTCAATATCAGCCGATTGAGAAAATCTCAGCCAATGCTACCGAATTTTCAAAGGTTTCTTTCTCAGGAGCTTCAGTCGAGAATCCCATGAATTATGGAGAACCTGAGATTTTAGTAAAAAGAATAAGTATTGGTGTCCCCTCCGAAACCGGAAATACCATTCAAGTCTTAGATTATACCTTTGAAGAGAAAAGCGGGCAACTTTTGCCTGTTCCTTTTCCTACTAAGGATAACGGGATAGCAGGTTATTCTTATTCAACTAGTCAGAATTATTATCAAGCAAGAAGTGAAGATCTAGCTTCTTTTGGTGATTTTGGTTTTGTTAGAGATTTTCCTACGCAGACAGTATTGATTAAACCTGTTCAATTTATCACACAGGAAAATAAGTTCAGATTATACAAGTCAATTCGCGTCAAAATATCATTTGCCCCTTCTTCGTCTAGCACTAGAAAAAGTGTTGACCCTTTTATGAAGGATTGTTTACTCAATTATGATGTCGCAAAAATATGGACAAAGGGAACTTCATCATTAAAAAAGGTCAATGCTAACCCTTCTATTCTTTCATCGGGGAAATGGACACGGTTTGAAACTCCTTCCGAAGGGATGTATAAGATAACCCGCGCAATGTTAAGCTCATTTGGAATTGATGCAATGACGGTTGATCCTCGAACAATAAAAATTTATAATAACGGCGGGACAACTCTTCCGGAAAATCCTGAAGCTAAGCGTCCGGAAGATTTAGTCGAAAATGCCATTACAGTTTACGGGGAAGCCGATGGAAAATTTGATGATGCGGACTATATCTTATTTTATGGGAGAGGAACTGACTTTTGGAATTTCAACGCAAATAGTAATAAAGTTATCCGTTCCTACAATCCTTATTCAAAACAAAATTATTATTGGATAACCTCCGGTGGTACGACCGGAAAACGAATTGCTTTACAGCCAAGTTTACAAAGCAGTACTAAAATCAATCAGACGTCAACGCAGGCTTATATTTTTTATGAAGACGATAAAATTAATATAGGAAAAACGGGCAGATATTTTGTCGGCGATGAATTTACTGAATCTATTAAAAGCAGAAACTATGCTTTAAAACTAGATGGATTGCTACCGAATTCAACCATCAATTATAATATCCAATTTATAAATAATGCCACGGTAAATGTTCCTTTTAAAATTGAAGAAAATGGTACTACGCTTTTAAATAAAAATTTGTCTAGTCATGGGGACTATTCATACGGCACACTTGACAACAGCAGTTTTATTTTTAACGGAACACTTCCGGAAAATAGAAGTCTTTTGAAATTTACCTATTCACCTCCTGACTTTGCATCAACGGGATATTTAGATTATTACGAAATCAATTATACTAGAGATCTAAAATATTCTGCGGAGAAATTAATTTTCTATTCTAACAGAGTAGATGGAATAGTCGAATACCAGCTTTCAAATTTTAGTTCATCATATATCAGGGTCTTTGATATTAGCGATAATGCTAACGTAAAGGAAATTAGTTCGCCGCTTTTGTTAAACGGCGGAGAATTTAGATTCCAAGCAAACGAAACTTCTCTTAAAACTTCAAAATATATTGCGTGTGTCGAAACAGACATTAAAACACCTTTAAATCCTGTGGAAATGACAAATCAAAATCTTCACGGAACAGAAGGGAAATCAAAATTTATTATTATTACTGCAAAGGATTTTAAAGATCAGGCAAACCGCCTTAAAAATTACCGGGAGAATGAAAGTAAAGTAAAAATCTCAACGACCGTAATAGATGTTGACGATATCTTTAATGAGTTTTCTTGCGGGATGAAGGATCCTTCAGCAATCCGTGATTTCCTTCGCTACGCCTATGATAATTGGAGTGTTAAGCCGGAGTATGTTTTGCTTTTTGGTGATGGCGATTATGATTACAAGAACATTGAAGGTGGAAACGGCAATTTTATTATTCCTTTTGAAACGAGTGAATTTCTTGACGAAATTTATTCGTATGCTTCTGATGATTTCTATTCTGCTATCATAGGAAATGATAAAAAACCCGATCTTGCAATCGGGCGTTTACCTGTTAGAAGTTCTGGAGATGCTAAAAATATTATCGATAAAGTTATTGATTATGAAACTAACACAGAACGCGGATCATGGCGGAATTTAATTACTCTTGTCGCTGATGATGGAAAAACATCAAAGGGGGATAATGGTAGTGAACATACAGGGCATTCGGAAGATCTTGCGAATTATTACATTCCCAATTCATTCGATTTAAAGAAAATCTATCTGGCTGCTTATCCTACCGTGATTACCGGGTTAGGAAGACGCAAACCAGATGTGAATCAAGCGATAATTGATGCAATAAATAGTGGTACCGTTCTGTTAAATTTTGTTGGGCACGGAAGCCCCGAACTTTGGACAGATGAACACGTTTTTGTTCAGAGTGTTACTATTCCACAACTAGTAAATAAAGATTATTTTTTCTTAACAGCTGCAACCTGTGATTTCGGTTATTGGGACAAGACCGGTGGGCAAAGTTCAGCTGAAGATTTAGTATTGAAAGAAAGTGCCGCTGCAATTGGTGCTTTTTCATCTGTACGACCGGTTTATTCAGATAATAATGCAGCGTTGAATCAAGCATTTTATGCAAATATGTTATTGAGTAGAAGAGACACAATGAATCTTCCTATCCCAATAGGAAAAGCGTACTTCTTAACAAAGAGTAAAGATAATTTTTATGATGCTAATTCATTAAAGTTCCATCTTTTTGCTGATCCGGTAATGAGATTACAGATACCCCAAGAAAATGCTTCGGTGGATTCTATTAATCATGCTTCAACCTCTACAGTTCCTCAATTAAAAGCTTTGGGGAAAGTAAATCTTTCCGGGGCAATTCGTGATCAAAACAATTCAGTTAAAAGTGATTTTAATGGTGAAGGGATTTTAACGATTTTCGATTCTCAGAGGTTTGTAACCTATGATGATTTTGGTCCTACGTTCAAAGTCGTTCAACCCGGAGGAATTATCTTTAAAGGAAGAGTGAGTGTTGCTAACGGTGTGTTTAACACAAATTTTATTGTTCCTAAAGATATTTCCTACGAAAATAAAAACGGCAAAATTGTATTTTATTTTTATAATAATGAAAGTGACGGAGTTGCGGTAACTTCAAATGTAATAGTTGGAGGAACTGATTCGTCTGTTGTTAATGATGGGAAAGGTCCCGAGATAGAAATACGGTTCGACGATTTGCAGAATGAAAGCGGATATTTAGTCAATCCAAATTCTTCATTATTGGTAAAACTATCTGACGAAACCGGATTAAACACTACCGGTTCCGGAATTGGACATAAGCTGGAAGCAGTTTTAAACGATAACGAATCCAACATGATTGACCTCTCGAATTATTTTACCGGTGATCTCGATGCTGAAGGCAAATCAGGTGAGGTAAAATATAAGTTCAACAACCTGGATAAAGGTGAGAATAAAATCCTTGTGAAAGCCTGGGATGTGTTTAACAACTTTTCTTCGCAAGTAGCGTTCTTCAAAGTTGTTGACAACAGCGGATCGACAATTGATTATGTAATGAATTATCCTAATCCTTCTCGAGGTGCTACCACGTTTACGTTTCAACACAATATTGAAAAACCGATCTCGGTGAAAATAAAAATTTATTCTGTTGCCGGAAGAACCATTGCGGAAATTGAAAAAACAAACGTTACAAGTGACCGGTTCGTTAGAGTTGAATGGAACGGAAGAGACAACGACGGAAACGAAGTTGCAAACGGAGTTTATCTCTATAAGATTATGGTTAAATCGGTCGATGGCTCGGTTAATCAAAATGTGATCGGGAAAATGGCTATAGTCAAATAGATTTGATTTGCGGATTTTGTAACGAAGAGTTCTTTTAATATTTTAAATTTTGAAAATGTATTTACTAACTAATAATAAATCTAACTCCTATGGAGGAAAACGAATGAAAATGCTCTCAAGAATGTTAATGCTCAGCTTGATCATGATAAGTTTTACAAAAATTATGTACGGACAAGGTGAAGCGGCGGTTCCGTTCTTACTCCTGGCTCCTGATTCACGTGCCGGTGCTATGGGTGAAAGCGGGACAGGGTTGGCTGATAATTCGGCAGCAATTTTTTGGAACCCCGCCGGTATCGCCTTCTTAACCGGGCAAGAAGTAAGTATAACACATAGTAACTGGTTACCGCAGTTCAAACTTGATTTGTTCTACGATTATGTCACTTACAGAAATTATATTGAAAGTATTCAAGGAAGTATAACTTCCAGCATTACCTATATGAATTATGGTGAATTTGTAAGAACGGGTCCAGACTCTCCCGATCCGCTCGGAACATTTCGGTCATTTGATGCTGCACTTACGCTTGGCTACTCTACAAAACTTTCAAGTGATTGGGGACTCGGGCTAAACTTCCGCCTTATTCACAGTAATCTTTCTGATAAACCGACTGCCCAAGAAACCGGCTCGGGAGTAGCTACCAGCGTTAGTTTTGATGTTGGCGCAATGTGGCGTCCAACTTCATTTATCATTCCTTTAATTGATGAAGATTTGAGTAATCGCTTTAGTATCGGAATGAATTTAAGTAATGTTGGTCCAAAGATTTTTTACATTGATAAAGCTCAAGCCGATCCTATCCCAACAAATTTGCGCTTAGGTTTTGCTACGGTTCTTATGAAAGATGAATTCAACTCGTTGACATGGACTTTGGATTTCAGTAAGCTTTTAGTAAACAAACTTACAAAAGAAGAAATTATTGGCACCGATACAGTTAATGTAACTACGGTTGATCCTGTTTACCGTGCGCTGTTCTCTTCATGGACAAACAAACCATTTAAAGAAGAAATACGGGACATCGTTTCCTCAATCGGATTGGAATATTGGTACGGAAATATGCGCGACGGTTTTATGTTTGCTGTTCGAGGCGGTTTCTTTTATGAAGACCCTTCTTATGGAAATAGAAAATTTATGACTCTGGGTTCCGGTATTAGATACGATATTTACGGTTTCGATTTCAGTTACATTTCTACAAGCATCTTTAAAAATGGTGAGAATCATCCACTCGATAACACACTCAGATTTACATTATCTATTGGGTGGGATTCAATTGCCGAACAATCAACAGGTTTACCACGGGGAATTTAATCTGAATGAAAATTCTAAAAAATTATTTCTTTCTAGTTGTAGTTTTTAGCTTGGGCAGTCTTTCTGCCCAAACTTTTATTGGAAAAGTAAATCCTTTTCCAGAACGGGCTGTTGAAAACCGCAATTCGGTTGACACGGTAAAAATACTTGCCGTAATGGTAGAGTTTCAAAAAGATACCGACGATAATACTGCCGGAGATGGAACTTTTAACTCTATTTATGCAAAAGAGTATGGCGACAAAATTATTGATCCGCTGCCGCATGATGTAAACTATTTTTCAAATCATCTTGATTTTGCAAAAAACTATTTTGAAAAAGTCTCGAACGGAAAAACGAACGTTGTCTATCAATTGCTTCCTCAGGTAATTACCGTTTCTAAAACGATGAGAAATTATTCGCCTCCGGTAAATTCAACTGATTTTACTGCAATGGCGGAGTTTATGCAGGAAGTTTGGACGCTCACCGCCACTCAGAATCCCAATTTTAATTTTAGTGATTTTAATCTGTTCGCCATCTTCCATGCAGGCGTTGGCAGAGATATTTCACTCCCCGGAAGTCTGGGAAATGATAAAGACTTGCCGTCCGTTTATCTTGGGTTAAACGCGCTTCAAAAATATTTTGGAGCTTCATTTAGCGGCATCCAGGTTGGTAATTCAAATTTCAAAATCATCAACAGTATGATCCTTCCTCAAGCAGAGAATAGGGAAGTAACTTCTTTTGGACAAACAAGTTTATTCCAGGTTTCTATCAACGGGTTGATCGCTGCGAACATTGCGAGTTATTTGGGTTTGCCGGACCTCTTCGATACGAATACCGGCTTAAGCGCAATCGGTAAATTCGGATTGATGGATGGTCAATCTATTTTTGCCAACCGTGGACTTTTTCCCCCGGAACCTTCTGCCTGGGAAAAGATTTTTCTTGGTTGGGAAACACCGGTTAACGTTGAAGTAAAAGCAGGCAATTCGACTTTTTCAATTGCTCCGAGCTTAGTTGCGTCACACAAGATTTATAAAGTCCCTATCAATGCAAGCGAGTATTATTTAGTAGAAAACCGTCAACGCGATGTTAATAAAGATGGATTAAATATTTCTCTTAAACAAAATGGTAGTGATATAACAAAATCTTTTGCTATAAAAGATTATGATTACTTTGAAGCTATCCCCGAAACTTTACTTGCCGGTGTTACAACAAGCGTTGATGAATATGACTATTCATTGCCCGGCAGCGGGATTCTTATCTGGCACATTGATGAAAAAGTAATTAATGAGAAGATCGCGGAAAATAAAATTAATAGTGATAAAACGCTCCGCGGTGTTGATCTTGAAGAAGCTGACGGAGTGCAGGATATTGGTGAGCAGTTCACTACAATTTTTGGCGATAAAGTTGTTGGTGAGGGTTCGGAATTTGATCTCTGGTATAAATCAAACACGGCAAAACTTTATCAGAATAAATTCTCAAGCGATACTCGTCCCAACACAAACGCCAACGACGGCGCGAACAGTCTAATTACATTCCAAAATTTTTCTGATTTAACCGATCCTACGCAAATGACATTCGATGTACAATTTGGCGGCGATGTGGTTAAACCGATATTTAAAAAAGCGGTTGCATTACCTTCAACGGATAATCAACTTACGTCAGTTAATTTTAACGGAAAGAATTACTTTTTTGTTTTATCGAATTCTAACCTCTATCAATTTGATGAAAAAGGGAATTTAGTTGATTCTGTTTTGAATTTTTCGGCTTTTAAGCCATTAGGTTTTGTTTCGTCTGATACGGTTTACATTGTTGGAGTTATTAATATTCCAAACCTCTCTTCTACATTGGATGTTAACGTTTTATCTTACACAATAACCGGGAAAAAGTATTATTCCAAAAGAATCCCAACTACCTCTTCGACACCAATGGTAAATTTTCAAGGAACTACTTGTTGGTTTGGTAATAACAATGGGCAATTAGAATCAGTTTCAATACAAGCTGATTCAATTTCTTATCTTGGTAAAGTTGAAGTAGGTGAGGTTAATTCAGCTATAAAAAAGATTGCGGGGGAGTCAAATCCTTCTTTCATTACCGAAAGGAATTATTTCGATCCTAATTCTGGTAATAATTTGCATTTCCCTGATAAACTATTAGATCTAGCTGTTACAACAACAACTAAAATTAATAAAACTATTTCAATTATTCTTTCAGAGAAGAAATTTTATGTTGTGGATGAAGCGGCAAAAATTTTCTCTGAGTTTAACATTAATAGTTCTCCTACTTCTTTCTCACTTGCAGATTTAAAACTAGACGGTAGTAACTACATTATCTACACAAATGGGAATAATTTAGAAGCTTATAATTTATCCGGCGCATGCGCAGATAATTTTCCCTTTAAAGATCCGATGGGAATTGGTTTTACCGGAACTCCGCTTACAGCAGATATACTCAATACTGGCAGGGCTCAAATCATTGGGGTGACAACTGATGGAAGAATTTACGCAGTAGATGGTTTTAGTGGAAAAGTTGTAGATGGGTTCCCCATTTCTACGGGGAAAAGTTTAACATCAACACCAATATTGTTTATGGAGGATGGGAGAATATGTCTTGCAGTTTTGAACGAAAATACTTTTTCTGCGATTAACATAAGCGCTTTGCCCGGAGGAACTTTCTGGGCAGAAGAAAATGGGAATTCGCATAATAGTTCTTTTGTTGGTATTGCTTCATATATAAATCTAAATTCTGAATTCTTCCCAAAAGCTAAAGCATACAACTGGCCCAACCCGGTATATAACGGGCAAACGTTTATCCGTTATTATGTTTCGGAAGATTCAAAGATCAATATTAAAATATTCGATTTAGCCGGAGACTTTGTCGCCGAGCTCAATAACACGGCAACCGGAGGAATGGATAACGAAACTACCTGGAATGTTGGCAGTATCCAGAGTGGAATTTATTTCGCACGCATAGAAGCTACTGGAAACAGCGGCAAAACTGAATCTACAATAATTAAAATAGCAATCGTTAAATAAATTAGGAATTACGAATTAGGAATTAGGAATTTGATTCGATCGTGTCACCTTGCGAAAATCTTTTCTGGTTTTTCATTTAAAATTACTTTATGAAAAAATTTATTCTTGTTTTCTTTACTCTCTTCGCAACAGCATTTCCTCAATTCACGGAATTTCATCCTGAATTAAATTGGTATTCTCTTAAGGGAGAACATTGCGTTGTGCATTATCACGAAGGGGCGGAACGGACTGCTAAAGTTATTGCAAAAATACTGGATGAAGTCTGGCAGCCGATCACTTCGCTTTATGAGTATGAGCCCGAGACCGTTCACTTTGTAATAAAAGATCTGGATGATTACTCGAACGGCGCAACCTATTTCTTCGATAACAAAATTGAGATTTGGGCAAGCGCACTGGATTTTGATCTGCGCGGCACTCACAATTGGTTACGCAATGTTATCTCGCACGAGTTCACTCACATGGTGCAAATTCAAGCATCGATGAAAGCTACGCGTAGAATTCCTGCAGTTTATTTACAGATGCTGAACTACGAAGATGAACGGCGTCCCGATATTCTTTACGGATTTCCGAATGTGATAGTTTCGTATCCTGTTGCCGGAATTAATATGCCCGCCTGGTTTGCCGAAGGAACGGCGCAATATATGCGGAAGGAATTTAATTACGATAACTGGGATAGTCACCGCGATATGATCTTGCGCAGTTACGCACTTGACGGGAACATGCTTACCTGGAATCAAATGGGAGTTTTTGAAAAGACGAGTCTTGGGAATGAATCTGTCTACAATTCCGGTTTTGCATTAACCCGTTATCTTGCTCAAAAGTATGGAGAAGATAAATTGCGTAAGGTCTCAAAAGCGTTGGGAAAGCTGAAGAACTTCACAATCGATGCTGCTTTTGAAGATGTGCTTGGCAAAGACGGGGATGAAATTTATAACGAATGGAAAACATTTGTAACGAATGATTATAAAGACCGGACAAAAAAGATTTCTGAAAATCTTGTTACCGGAACAATGCTTGATTCGCTCGGCTTTGGAAATTTTTATGCTACATTCTCTACCTACGGAAAGAAAATCTATTACATCTCAAATCAGTCCTCGGATTACTTTAGTCCCTCTTCAATTTACGAATTCAATCTTGAAACCAAAGAGAAAAAAGAAATAGCTGAAGGCATTCGCTCTACATTTAGCTTTGTTCACGGGACAAACAAAATTATTTACGCCAAACTTTCTGAAGACAACCCCAACTGGTATAATGTGCATGATTTATATGTATATGATATTGGTGCTGATAAAGAAACCCGCTTAACTTTTGATATGCGGGCAAACCAACCTTCCGTTTCAAATGACGGCAAGAGTATTGTTTTCCTTTTTCAGAAAGACGGGACTTCCAATCTCGGTATGGTTGATATCGACGGAAAGAATTTTCATCAATTAACATTTTTACAAAATGGGGAACAGGTATATAATCCTAAATTTTCTCCCGATGATTCATTCGTCGTTTTTGATTATTCCTATCTCAACGGACGCGATATTGCAACAGTAAACAGAGACGGCAGCAAATTTTCCTATCTCTTAAAAACAGAAAACGACGAAAGAAATCCCGTTTTAGATAAGCACAATAATTTGATTTATGCATCGGATAAAACCGGCATTTATAATCTTTACCAACTTGACCTGAATACAAAAGTAGAAAAACAGCTTACGAATGTTACCGGCGGCGCTTTTATGCCTGCCGTTGATGAGCAGGGGAATATTACTTACAGCGGTTATACTTCAAGCGGATACAAGATATTTCTTCTTAAAAAAGAGGAACAAAAAAATATTCTTGCCGACCAGGCGTATGTTAGAAAGAATAATCCGCCGATCGGTGAAGACAAACCGAACGGTGATTTCGCAAAATTTGATTTGAATAGGTTGAAAAATTTTAATGACTATGATATTCCCGATTATAAATCCGAGAAATATTCCGGCGCTTTTTCTAAGTTGACGTTCTTCCCGTTTGTCCGTTACGATAATTACAACACGTCAAACAAGTTTATGGAAAAAATAAAACCGGGTGTGTACGTAACATCCAGCGATATGCTCAACCGTTACTCGCTGTTTGCGGGAGGGTCTATCAATTCACGTTTGGAACGCGATCTCTTTTTAACATTTGAATATAGGAATAAACTTCCCATTCTCTATTCACTTGGACTAACGCCGGAAATGTCTCTCGAACTTTTTAACATCAGCCGTAAAGCCAATGTTGATATAAATATCGAAGATTTAGCATCAATAAAAACGGATGTAACCTATAGTTTGTTTGAGGTTGATCTTGCCGCCAAGCATAGAATTTTTACACGTGCGCATATGCTGGAATTCCGATATGCCTACAGCCGTTACACGGCAACTATCGGAGGTTTTATCTTCCCGGGAACGACCGATCTTTATCCGACTAATTACGATACGTATCTCATTGGTAGTAACTTCCAGGTGAAATATAATTTCGACGCGAAGAAAGTATATATCGACAGCGATATTAATCCTATTGGGGCTGATGCAGAGTTAAAATACAATTATGAAATAAACCGCTTTAATCCCGATGGCAATTATCAAGTTGAAGACGGTGTACTGAAACCATTATATAGAAAATTTGATTACCATAAACTCGAACTGAATACACAAAGTCATGTGCCGCTTTTTAAGAATCATACAATTTCATTAAAGGTGAGAGCCGGTTCTATTTTGGGTCCAAGTGTTCCCGATTTCTTCGATTTCTATCTCGGCGGATTAGTTGGAATGAAAGCGTATCCGTTTTATGCCGTGAGCGGTAATGAGATCTTATGGCTTAGCCTTTCGTATCGATTCCCGCTTTGGCGCAATATTGATGCGCGGATAGGGCACCTGTATGTAGATAAAATGTTCGTGTCGGTCTATGGTGATATCGGAGATGCTTGGACTGGAAAAATTCCTGCCGGGAAAACCTTTAAGAAAGGTGCCGGAGCCGAGTTACGAATTGCATTGAATTCATTTTATCTTTTCCCGACGAGTGTATTCTTTAACGCCAATTATGGCTTTGATAAATTTACGAAGGATGTCCGCTCGGAAACTATAAAGTATGGCGGCGAGTGGAGATTCTACGGCGGAATTCTTTTCGGGTTTGATTTTTAGTAGGCTCCGCCTTTGGCGGCAGTAGGCAGTAGGCAGTAGGCAGTAAAAAAGTAGTTAGCAAAATGGATTTTTTTATTCTTACTTCTGTATTCTTAATTCTTAAACATTAATATGTGAAATGAAAAAACTCTCTTTATTCATGGTTGGTATATTCTTAATAGGTAGCATTGCTTCTTTTGCACAATTAAAACCGGGCGAGCAACTTATCCTCTCCGGTAATCTTCATGCAGATTCGAGACTATTATTTAATAACACTGAATTGCCGCAGCAGAATATGTCGTTTCCATCTCCTAATAAAAAATCACCGATGCTTGCCGGGCTCTTCTCTATTGTTCTTCCCGGCGCTGGAGAATTCTACACGGGAAATTATTTAAAGGCAGCAGTCTTTGCCGCTGTTGAAGCGGGTGCAATTGTTCTGGCTGTTTCGTATAATAAAAAAGGGGATAACCAGACAAACTATTTCCAAAATTACGCAGATGGACATTGGTCGATTAAACGCTATGCAGAGTGGACAATTAATAATGCGGCTTACATTAATTCATCAATTGACGTTTCGCAGTACTCGGTAATAAGCAGCGACGGCACGGTGAATCATGCGGAGTTAAACAGACTTGAACGTGATCTCGGTTCGGGATATTCTCACGCGCTACCGCCTCATGGTGAGCAGCAGTATTATGAATTGATTGGGAAGTATCCGCAATATAGTCATGGTTGGGATGATGCGATCCAGAGCGAAACTGATTTCCATATTCTCTCTCCTAATTTTCTCGATTACTCCAAGATGCGCGGTAAAGCAAATGATTACTATAATGTTTCTGATAAAGCTGTGATTGGATTATATGTAAATCATCTTCTCTCAGGCTTGGATGCCATCTGGTCTGCAATCTCATTTAATCAAGACGTAGCAGTAAATGTTAGAGTAAATCAACTTAACACGGGCGGCGATGTAACGTTCTATCCAACGCTAAATGTGAAGTATAGTTTTTAAAGTTCAAAAGTCAAATATCAAAACTCAAAAGGCAGAAGGAACGATTGAATAAACAATCTAACGATTCAATCTTGTAATCTTTTCATCTTTACTTTCTCTCAATAAATTTCTATTTTCATCTAAAAGATTTTAACCATTAACTTATAAGGGTAACGTTATGGAAATAAATGAGGCTGAACTTGAAAAAGAGATAGAAGAAGACCTTCGTACTAATCCCAAATATCAAGCTTACTTTGAACAATACGAAAAAACAAGTATTGATCGGTTTGTTGAATATTACAAGAAGGAGAAAGCGTCATGGTTTAAATATGGCGAGCTTTATTTAAAAATTGAACGCGATAGGGTACTGAAATACATTGATATTGCAGAGAAAAAACTTTGGGAAATTCAGCAGGCAAAACTTTTTGATCTGCAATGTTTATGGCGCGCTGAGCAAATTAACATCCCCGAAATAAAAACTAGTTACGATTTTGATTATTGGGAAAAAGCAATTGAAAATTGTCCCTTTATCCCTCCGATTACCCAAGAAGAATTTGATCTTTACAGAGAATATATCATTACCGAAAATGCCGATCTAAGTGTTGTTCCATATCAGTTTACTTTTTTTGACTGGCAGGATTATGATAAATATAAAAGGGCTGTTGAAGATGATGAGGATGAAGGCGAAATGCCCGAATGGTATCTCTTTTATAATAACAGGCGGGGTGGAAACCCATACTTGCGTCTTCCGGATATCCGGAATGAGAAAGAATATTATTATCGCACATTGAATCATCTTTACGAAGAAGCAACTACCGAGCCGCAACAACCTAGTACGGAAATAGACACACGCCCTTCTTTCGATTATTATAACGACGAAAATCTTCTCGATTTTGTTACGCGGTTTGAAGATGCGAAAATAATTGAATATGCTAAATGCATGCATTTTTCCGGTGAAGATGAGGATGATGAAGAATTGAATGATGCTTTGGAAACATTGAAATATGCAGAAGAAAAAATTCAACTTGATTCATCTAATGATGAATGGAGAAGAGCCATAATTACTACAGCTAACCTTTACCTTAAAAGGAAAGTTTATCTTGCTCTTGAGCTTGCTTATAAGAATTATCTACGCAGACTAAAAGTTGGGATTGCATTTGAAATCCATGAGAGTGATAAAAATATTAAATGGACTCGAAGAATGATAGAGATTGTTAATAAAGAAATTCTCACGGGCAGGAAACTTAACAACGAACCTGAGGATTTTAATTTTTAAGCAGTTATGAGTAATCAACTTTCAAACACAATACATCGAAATATAAACTTACTTCTTGTTTTTGTTAAACATATAAGTACACTCATTAATTTACCGGGAGGTTAGTAATGTTCGAAAAAGAAAAAGCTATGGCGGATGAAATTGAAATTGAACTCCGCACGAATCCGAAGTATAAAACTTTCTTTGAACAGTACAGCAAATCTAGTATTGATTTTTTCATTGGTTCTTACAAACACATGAAAGCCGGTTGGGTAACTCACGGTGAAAGGTATCTTAAGTACGAACAAGACAGAATCCTGAAATTCAATGAAATTGCAGAGCATAAACTTTGGGAAATTCAACATGTAAAATTATTTAATCTTCAATGTTTATGGCGCGCAGAACAGATCACTATTCCTGAAATAAAAATAAGTTGTGACTTTGAATATTGGGATAATTTGATCGAGAATTGTCCCTTCCTCCCACCAATATCCGAGGATGAATTTAACCTGTACCGCGAATATATACTTACCGAAGACGCTGACTTGAGTTTGGAACCTTGCAATGGATTGATTCGTTCATGGCAGAACTATGACGAAATAAAAGATTCTTACGAAAACCAGGATGCTTCCGGAATTAACTTCCCCGGCTGGTATTTGTTTTACTATAAACATCTTGGTCGTAATCCATATTCATTCCTTCCGAATATTCGAGGGGACAAAGAGGAGTTTTATAAGAATCTCTACTACGACCAACCGATGGAGAAAGTAGTAAGCTCTCAACCGCAAATTCAGCGAGATGAACGTCCTATTTTTTCATATTATGGACTTAAAAATCTCGAGGATTTTATGAACAAATTTGAAAAACAGAAGGTGATTCAATACGCTAAAGCAATTGAAGATAACCGAAAACTCAATAGCGATTGGAAATTAGATGATGCTTTAGACACACTAAAACATGCAAACGAAAAAGTGTCTGTTGCCTCATTTGACGACGATTGGAGAACCGCAATCATCAAAACTGCTGATAGTTATATTAAAAAGAAAGTTCATACTGCGCTTGAACACGTTTATGATAATTATCTCCACCGGTTAAAACTCGGTATCGCCTTCAAGTATCATCAGTCCGAGTCCAATATTGACTTTGCCAAAGAAGAGTCCGAGTTCTATCAGGAATGCATACTTACCGGCAGAAAACTTAATAACGAACCGGAAGATTTTAATTTTTAGACTGTCGGTATGTAGTAACCGGGAATTAGTAGGCAGTAAATAATCGGCAGTCGGCAGAATGCAGAATACAGAATGCAGAATACAGAATGTAGCTTCTAATTATTCCGCTTGCAATCTTTCAATCTTATAATCTTCCCATTTTTTCCCCTTTACTTTATTTAAATTAATTTCTATCTTTTATCAAAAGAATTCAATTCATTAAGTATCAGGAGGATGTGATGCCGGACCTTGAGAATGAAATTGAACATGATCTTCGTACTAATCCTAAGTACTTATCTTTCTTTGCTCAATACAGCAAAAGCAGTATTGATATTTTTATCGACTTCTACAAAAAGAAAAAAGCCGACTGGTTAACCTACGGCAAAACCTATCTTGAGAAAGAACAGTATAGAGTTCTGAAGTACAGTGAAATAGCCGAGCAAAAATTGTGGGAGATTCAACAGGTGAAATTGTTTGATGCCCAATGTTTATGGCGCGCAGAGCAAATCACTCTCCCCGAAATTAAAACAAGCTATGATTTTTTATACTGGGAAAGGGTAATTGAAAATTGTCCCTTCCTTTCTCCCATTTCCGAAGATGAATTTAACTTGTATCGGGAATATATTCTTACGGAAGATTCCAACTTAGACGCCGACCCTTTTCAACAGACTATTGATGGATGGCAGCAATATAATATTTATAAATCAAGCTATCAAAGCGATGATGATGATTCCGATCTTGATTCGCCGGAGTGGTATCTCTTTTATAACAATATGCGCCCCGGGAACCCCTGCTTACAACTTCCCGATATTAGGGGAGAAAAGGAAACGTTTTACCGCAAACTCTATTATAACAGACCTGAAGCCAAAGTTAACAAAGCTCAATCTCAACAGGCAATAGACCGGCGCCCTTATTTTTATTATGATCAGGGGAGGAATTTCTTGGATTTCATAACCAGGTTTGAAGAGCGGAAGGTGGTTGAATACGCTAAAATTATGAATTATGCCGATGGACTTGATAATGATGATGAACTAAACGAAGCTTTAGCAACTTTAAAAAATACCGAAGAAAGAGTAGAGATTGAATCATTAAATGACGACTGGAGAAGTGCCGTAATTAAAACTGCCAATCTTTACGTAAAGCGGAAAGTTTATGTTGCACTTGAAAATGTGTATAGCAATTATCTCCGGTGGTTAAAACTGGGCATTGCATTTAAGACCCATCAAAATGAAAATAGAATTATTGAAGTGAAAGACATGGTTGACGCTATAAACAATACTATTATAAAAGGAAGAGCCTTGAACAATGAGCCGGAGGATTTTAATTTTTAGAGAGTTAGTCATCTTACACGCCTGTTGATGTAAGTTCGCTAAAATTATGATAGTGAACTTACTCTTGATTTTTTTTAGATAGAAAGCTTAGAGCAAGACATTACTTATTGATTCTGCATAACGTGACTTAATAATAAAGAGGATGAAATGAAATTAGCTGTTGGAATAGTTCTACTTGTTTTGTTAGCTGCCGGTTATAGTTTTAGCGGTGAACTCCACGTTTCTAAGAAAGGGAATGATTCAAATCCCGGAACGGTAGCCGCACCGTTGCTTACAATTCAGCGCGCGGCAGACCTTGCGCAGCCCGGTACAATTATCATAGTGCATAAAGGTATTTACCGAGAACGTATTAATCCTAAGTGTGGAGGGGAGTCGGATGCAAAAAGGATTATCTACGAAGCAGCTCCCGGAGAAAAAGTTGCAATTAAAGGTTCAGAAGTTATTAAGAACTGGGTGAAAGAGAAGGGGGATGTTTGGAAAGTAACAATTCCTAATTCGTTCTTCGGGGGATTCAATCCTTACAGCGATCTTATTCATGGCGACTGGTTTAATGCCGAAGGGAGAGAGCATCATACGGGCGCAGTATATCTTAACAGCAACTGGCTTACTGAAGCGGCTAATCTTAATGAGGTACTGAAATCCGCTGGAACCAATACTCTCTGGTTCGGAAAAGTAGATAAAGACAGTACCACAATTTGGGCGCAGTTCAAACAAATTAATCCTAATAAAAAATTGGTGGAGATCAACGTTCGTCAGACGGTATTCTATCCCGAAAAGAGTGGGATCAACTACATTACCGTGCGCGGTTTTAATCTGGCGGATGCAGCAACCCCCTGGGCGCCGCCAACCGCCGAGCAGATAGGATTAATAGGAACAAACTGGAGTAAAGGATGGATTATTGAGAACAATGCAGTTAACTATTCCATTTGCTCCGGTATCTCACTCGGAAAATACGGCGATCAATGGGATAACACTTCCGAAAATTCTGCAGAAGGTTATGTAAAAACCATCGAACGAGCTTATGCTAACGGCTGGACGAAGGAGAACATCGGACATCATCTTGTACGCAACAATAGTATCTCTCACTGCGAGCAAGCGGGTATTGTAGGAAGTCTTGGCGCTGCATTCAGTACGGTTACGGGGAATACCATCCATGATATCCGGGTACTAAAATGGTTTGCAGGGGCGGAACTGGCAGCCATCAAGTTTCATGCAGCACTTGACGTTACTATCAGCCGGAACCACATCTACAGAACCATCCGCGGGCTCTGGCTTGATTGGATGGCACAAGGGACGCGCGTCTCGGAGAATCTCTTTCACGATAACGGCGAAGATATTTTTGTTGAAGTTAATCACGGACCATTTCTGATGGACAACAATCTTTTTCTTTCACCAATGTCGCTAATTACGCAATCGCAGGGAGGCGCTTATGTACATAATTTATTTGCAGGAGCCGTTACGCTGCTTCCTTATGATACCCGTTTAACTCCATTCTTAAAGGCGCACTCAACCGGGCATGCAGGGTTTAGCGATAACCCCTTGGGAGACGACCGCTTTTATAACAATATATTTGTGAAACGTTTTGATTTGAGTAGTTACGATAGTGTTCAACTACCGGTATGGATGGAGGGCAATGTGTTTCTAAACGGAGCCAGGTCTTCTAAGTTTGAAAAGAATCCTCTTATCAAACAGAACTTTGATCCCGCTATTAAACTGGTTGAGAAGCCGGATGCTTTTTATCTGGAAATTAAATTTGAGAAAGCCTGGACGAAAGAACGAAAACGCAAATTAATTTCTACGGAGATACTTGGGAATGCTGTTATTCCTCATCTTCCGTTTGAGAATCCGGACGGTTCACCGATTACAATTACTACCGACTATTTTAACAAGCGGCGGAATGAAACGAATCCTACACCGGGACCTTTTGAAAATCCCGGAGACGGTTTACTGTATTTAAAAGTTTGGTGATAAAAAGGAAATTGATAACGTGGAGTAAAGATGGGTGTGACATAGCATGGCAAGTCGCAAGTTGAAAGTTGAAAGTTGAAAGTTGCAAGTAGAAAGAATGAAGAATAAAGAAGACACATACCAATATTTTAGTAACGAAAGATGATAGTTAGGCTGCGGATGATGGCTCCCTAATTAAGTGAGTTGACCCTTGAGTTGCGGACTGGCAGGATGGCAAGAATATTAAACGGTTAAAAAAGTATAACTGTATGGATGAATGGAAATGAATGGATGAATGTTTTTCATTCAATCATTCAAAGTAACAATTTGGTTCCGGCTTTGCCGGTTTAGGAATTAGAAAAAGTAACAGGAAAAGCAAAGGTGTGGGATTTTTGATAAAGCCTGATAAACCATTTATTTCTTTTTAAGGAAATACCCTCTTGAGAGAATAACCCGGTCGCCCCTGCCCAAATACGAACCGGTTGCAAAGGTGTTATAACAGAGTGTGGATCAGCGTCACTGTATCTCTGCGTGTAATACAAAATATCTATACAAACTGATCAGATGTAAGCTAACTTGACAAATCAAAACTTAATGCTGCACCGGTGGCATAAAATCTTTTATGGACTTCTATCTCTTAAACCTTTGCACTATTAAAAAAATAGTTATAGTTTTGAAATACAAAATGAGGTTGTTATGTATAATCTAAAGTTATTTCCGCCATTAGTGCTGTTACTTTCGAACTTATGCTTCGCTCAAACCACCAACCAAATATCCCTTACCCCGGAACATTTAGGAACCGCATGCAAAGCTGTCTGCGGAACTTATTACAATGGAAGCACGTGGATATTTTTTGATGATTATCATTTGAACACATCGATGTTAAATTACCTCCATTATATAAAAGCTAAAGCAAACGGCATTGACATTGAACTGGTAAAAGATGAAACCACTTCAAAATCAATTTATGATTTTAATTTTAAAGATCGATTTTATTCAAGCATACAACCTGCATGCGCCGTTTTTAACGGGATGCTTTTTCTCTTTGTTACTAAAGGGGACGATAAAGTCTGGTACACTTATTACGACGGGGCAACGTGGGTAGAACCGATACAACTAATGTATAGCTTTGGAACTACTTCAGGCAACGTAACCACTGTCGCAAGTGTAGCAGCAACAACACTTAACGGTAAGCTTTATCTCTTTTTTCAGTTGGACACACCAAGAAGAGAAATCTATTATGTTACAACTCCTGACGGTATAAATTGGAATACCCTAGCAGCGGTCCCGCTTGGAACATACACAAGCAGACCTGAAGGAAATTTATCCGCTACAACTTTTTCTTCATTAAAAGATACTAAAGAACATCTAATGATCGCATTTCCGTTTACGGATAATGTGTGTAAAACAATGTGCTTTGACGATATACAAGGCTGGTATTTGCAGAATACCCTGACGGGTTCACTGGTTTGGGGGAGCGGGTTATTGCAGGGATCGAGAAGTGCATTAAATGGAACTGCTTCCAGTTCACCGGTTCAAATAGTTACCCTGGGTGATAATAAGATCTACGGGAGCAATGAATTTTATTCTGAGACAGAACTTTGGGGAACCTGGCATACGATAGATAGTTTTTCAGTTGCCGATAGTAAAAAAAGTTTTCCTTCTCTTCTTTCCGGGTTTAAGACAGTTGATAATTCACTGCAGAAAGAACTATGGTTCACCAACATCGATTATAGCGCAATCAATGGTTTATTCTTGAGGCTGTGGCGTATTGATTCAGACAAGTTTACACCGGTGGAAACCATCTCGGAAGCTTTTAACGATCCGGCGTATATTAAATATTGGAAGATGTTCGGAGTTATTGAAGGACCTCCGCCATTCGCTTTAAATGCTAATTCATTCAGCGAAGCGGTCTATAACAATACGTATGGTCCATCAGTATTTACGTATGTTGAAGAAAATAGTACTGAAGCCACCTATTCAACTTCATGGGCGGTAAAGACTTCTTTATCTTTATCAGGGACTTTGGGGATACTGGGCGCAGGAGCAGATCTAAGCGCAGCATTAACAAATACAAAAACTAAGGACACAACATTTGAGTTTAAGAGTTCGCAGTCTGTAAGGGCAAACCAATCTTCATTAGGATATTATTGCTTCTACAAACCAACAATAACCCGGACTAAATATTCACTACAAAGTTTTAGTGGGAACGATGTCGGGTTAGCTCAATATATTTTTAATGTTACCGACGCACAAATTATTTTGAAAGATTTCGATCTTACAACGCTAGCGCCGAACAATTTTAATACCTCGAACATCTGGACCTATTATAATAGACCCACTTCGGGATATCAATTATATCCAACACTTAAGAAAGCCAGTTTAGGGTTTAGTTGGACCCAGGGGCTTACAGTTGAGAATTCAAAAACTTTTTCAAGTTCAACTACACTTTCAAATAACAGTTCGGTAGCAATTTCTTTATCTGCCGGTATCCCGGACATCTTTAATGTTACCGCGGGGTTTGAGATTGCTATAGAGGAGGAGCATAAAACAACTTTTGGTCAGCAGATATCGGTATTGGTTAATTGTCCCGATCCGAGACCCGGTTATTTAAATGATGTAAAATATTTTGCAGGAGAAATGTTCTGGTTGGAATCTCCGCAGGATGGGAATGCTTACTGGATTCCTCAAAACTATAACGGTGTTGATTACAGAAAGGATAAACCGTGGTTAGTTACTTACACGGTTTACAACGTAGAAACCGTTGGTGGAACAGATGTAGAGAAGATGGATAGCCAGATACCGGATAAGTTTTCACTTGAACAGAATTATCCGAATCCGTTTAACCCGGCAACAGTAATAAAGTATATGTTACCCTTTGATTCAAAAGTAGAAATAAAAATATTTAATCTGCTCGGGCAAAAAGTAAATTTGTTAAAAGATGAAATAAAAACTGCGGGAATTTATGAAGTGCAATTTAATTCTGAGAGCCTGCCAAGCGGGATTTATATTTATAGGTTAAGTGCGGAATCGGTGGACGGGAAGCAGAAGTTTTCGGCGATGAAGAAGATGATACTTCTCAAATAGTTTTCAATTCGCCGCAGCGGTTGGTGGTGAAAAGTCTTACCACATGGTTCACAAAGAGAAAAACACAAAGGGCACAAAATTCAATTGTGATCTTTGTGAAAAACTTTGTGTTCGTTGTGGTTAAGTTTTTTGTTCGCCGCAAAAAAGTATTTGACATTTATTTTTATTTGCCTTAAGATTACAGCGGTTATTTAAAACCATGGGAACGGGGTTCTTCACTCGAACTTACTTTTCCTTAGAAGGTTGTAAAAAAAATAATCTGTTTGCACAAATAATTATGAGGTATTCTTGTGTGGAGAGATGACTTCAGATTGCTTTGGTTTGTTTAACTCTTACATAAAAGGATGATTTGGAACTGAAATCAAAGTCAAAAAAACTATAAATAATTTCTTTAGGACTATGTAATATCTATGAAAAAGATTGTTTATGTCTTCGCACTATTTTCTTCATTGTTATCAATTAATTGTAAATTTTCTAACCCTACTGCATCCCCCTATAGTAAAATTGAAATCTTCCCCTTAAATCTTAATAACAGTTGGAATTACACATGCCTGCATTATAGTCTCAATTCTGATAACTCAATAAAAGGATTGATTGATTCTTCCGAAATAATAATGGAAGTAGTAAAAACTGATTCCATGGATTCATTTAAAGGATATTATGTTAAAAACTTAATTGTAAACACCTTTCCCGCATTAAAGATGTTATTAAAAAATGAAAATGATGGACTGTATATAGCTAGTGTTGACGAGTTACTAACTACTTCACCACGACACGCAAAAGTTGAAAGAGTTTTAAAGTATCCAACTGCTGACAATGACAGCAGCACATTTGCAGGGTATACAATAAAAACAAAATCTTCTTCTGAGAAAATAACAATTAATAATAGAACATATGCTTGTGTTTTGTATGATGTTTACCAAAGTTCTGGAATAGTTGCTCAATTTTGGATGATTCCAAACATTGGAATAGTAAAGACCTGGCAGTATTTCGGTTATACAATGTATGAATTCAAGTTAAATAGTTATACTTTAAATTAGGCAGCATATACCCGGTTTTGAATTTATTCTTTTACAACGGTTCCTTTTTTAGCACAAGTTGAAGTAGAGGGGAAGAGGGGGAATTGTTGATTTGTTGAAAAGTAGAGTTGTTGAATGGTTGACTTTGGATACATGAATTAGCGCCAGAATCTTTCTGCAACAAAACCGGTTCGATATGAATTATTAGGACTTTTTGGAGAATCACTTAACATTTAAATAATTTTTTTCTCAAAACACATATTGATCGGATTAACTTTGAAAAAAACTTTCTTCCTTCTTATATGCTTTTTAAGCACAACTTTTGCTCAGAAATATGAGATCACCGGGTCTATACTTGATCGGGAAACTAACAAACCTCTTGGTTATGCAAGTATCCGCATTGACGAAACAACTAACGGAACTACCACCAATGTTGATGGGCTATTCATTTTAAAATTAAATGCAGGGAGTTATAAATTAATTTTTTCTTACGTTGGTTATAAAACCGATACGATTTCCGTATCACTTCCCGGAACAAAAAACATAAATATAAATCTACAACCGGAAGTGTTGAAATTTGGGGAAGTAGTTGTTTATGCGAACGACAATATCGCTTATAGAGTGATCCGTGAAGCGATTAAGAGAAAAAAAGAGAATAGAAAAGGTTTAGTAAATTTTGAATACAACGCTTACGCAAAAAAAATAATTAAATCTTCTGGAGAAGTTGCGGCGATTGAGGAAACTTTTATTAAGGGATATAACAAGGTTGGTTCCTGGGAAAAGGAGTTTATTTTATCCACCCATAAAACGGAGAATCAAAAGAAGGAAACGCATTCGATGGATTTTAATATTTCGGATAGTTATTACATCGATTTTTCCAAAGACACGTTAACGTTGATCCTAAACAAAATTTATCTGCCGCTTGCCGATAATGCATTTGATTATTATGATTACAAATTGGTGGATATATCAGAATCTGAATCCGGTGACGTTTACCGTATAAAAGTAATTCCCCGTTCAAGTATTCAACCTTTACTTAAGGGAGAAATTACTATTGAGAGCGGAATGTATGCAGTGAACAGCGTTAACCTTGAGATAAATGAAGGAGTGCGGTTTCCTTTTGTGAATGATCTTTCTGTAAAATTTGTTCAGCAATTTGGAAAGTACAACGGCTACTGGTTCCCTAATTACATTGAAACCAAATCGGGATTTGAGTTTAGTTTTCAAGGACTGCTTGCGTTAGATAAAATGCAGTGGGAAGAGGTAAGCAATATTACGGAATACAAAATTAACAGTTCAATTCCAGACTCAATAGAACATGCAGTGAATTCAAAGTACGGCGGTTTTACTGCAGACACTTCGGGCAAAGGAGCAAAACCGTATGAACTATCCCGGGAGGAAATTAAAGCGCTGCAACCCATTCCCTTAACTAAAAGTGAGACTGAAGCTTATGCAACTTTGGACAGCACCAAAACTTTGGAGAAGATTATTAAAATAAAAGGAGCACTTTCATCACTCATTCCGGATGAAGACGGAGATACTACTAAAAGTATTTTATCATCTGTGTCCGGATTTGTTTTTAACCATATCACTTTAGGGAATAACCGCGTTACGGGCATATTGCTGGGACCGAAAATCAATACATCTTTTTTTCAAAAAATTCTTTCGATCGATCTTTTCGGTGGTTATACTTTTCGAAGGAAAAAAGTTGAAGGTAAATTGTCGCTTCGTTTTGAACCAAAAGATTTTTACATCAGTGCATTTGAAGTTAATGTTTTTAATAAATCAAAGCAGTTGGATGAATACACACCTTACCCGGATATCCTAAACGGAATAGCCGTAACTCTTGGTTTCAACGATCATTTCAATTATTTTTTAGCCCAAGGAATAAGTTTAGGGATGACGAAAAATTTCAGTAAAGGTTTTTCTGCTAAATTTGATTTTGTTTCGGAAAAAGAAAGTTCTTTGCCTGCGATGAAGTATCAAAGTATTTTTAAAGCGAACAGGATTCCGGAAGAAAATCCGAATATAGTTGAAGGGAGCGACAGAAAAGTTTCGTTAGAAGTTCTTTTGGGAAAGGACCCGATGGAAATTCAATTTATACCGGAGAATGGAATCCGCGCGAAAGTAGATCTTTCCAATCCAAAATTTGCAAGTGATTTCAATTATAAAAGATTCAGAGTTACAGGATTGTTTAAAACAAAAACCATTTACAAGGAATTGTTTATTGCTCCGTATTTAGAAATGATTGTTGACGCAGGAATAGTTACCGGAAAATATGGACCGCAGCATTTATTTAATCCGAATACGGCGTTGGATTTCTTTTCACCGCCGGGAGCGTTTAAAGGATTAAAGCCCTATTACTATACCGGGAGTGAAATGGCAGCTTTACACGTTGAACATAACTGGCGTTCGATTCCATTTCAGGCGCTCGGGTTGAATTTTATTTCCAATCTGTATCTCGATTTTATTACCGGCGGCAGCGTGTTAAAAACATGGAATCGTTCCGGATATTTACCCGGGGGTTCAATGAATAAACCGTATTGGGAAATGTATGCGGGGATTTCAAGAATATTCGGACTAATTAGAATTGATGTGAGTTATAATGCCTTTAAGGATATTTCTGTTACTTCTGCAATCGGCGTTGTGTTATAACTATTTCTGCAGTTAGAGTATTCTTCAGATGAATATTTGTATTTCATAAAAGGTATTTGACATTTATTTGCAATTGCCGGAAGTATTAAACTGAATTAAAGTAGTATTATTAATTGTTATCCGATTTAGGTAAAAGGTGTAGTATGAAAAAAATAATTCCGGTGTTGTTAGCGCTTCTCTTTTTTTCATGCAAGGATTCAAATGTAAACGAGCAAATCCAAAGTAACAGCAGTATTATCTTCGAGGTTGAATATCTAAATTATGCATGGGGAATAGAATATCACGGCGTAATGATTGATACGGACGGAAAAGAATATTCGTACAATCCCGCAAAAGACAGCGTTCCCTTCTTGTTCCATGCTGATGGCTTATACACTGATCAAGAACTCCAGTCAAAGTATCAGCATGTTAAAACCTACATCAAAACCATTCCTAACGATACTCTCATTTGGAGTCACAATCTTGTTAACCAGGTAACAACAACAAATTATTCAGACACAACTTATGTTGGGATGGATGGAGGGAGTACTACTTATTCTATTTACATCTTTCGTCCGGAGATCAATAAATATCAACAAATAGTTCTTAAGATAGAAGGAGATATAGCTTTCAATAACAAGTCGCAAAGCGCTGTTACCTTGGCTGCATGGTTAAAATCATATTAGCGAGAAGAGTTAAAAGATAGTGTGCATGCGGTTTTAATTTCAACTTATTTGTCTTTGAATAAGGCAAAAATAAATTTATTTTGCACAAAAAAGTGAGAGAAAAATGTTAACTACTAAAAGAAAACATTTCATCGTTGATGAAAATGGAAAACCTCAATCAATCATACTGGATATTGAAACATATAACCACATGCTTGAATTGATTGAAGACAACGAAGATGTTAAAGAATATAAAAAAGCGAAGCCTAAAGTTGATGCGGCTATAAAAGTCGGTGAATTTGTTACTTTAAAGGAATTTCAAAAACATTTTTAATGGCTCTCATAGAAAAGAATTTATAAAAAATTGTAATGAGTTAGTTTGTGGCAGATAAAAAAGCCGAAAGACGGCTAAACGGAATGATGAGATAAGCAACGGCATGATGCGGAAGAGAAGAAACTTATTGAAATGTGGATAAAAGTACTGTCCACTACTGGGCTATTAGCCAATTTGGAGAAGACACCGATGAGTACGAACGGCTTGGCGGAATAAGAAAATCCAACCGGAAGAAACCGGTAAGAAAACCGAAAGGTTGATATGAATTTCTGTTGGAGAAAAAATAAAATCTGCGGTCTAACACTTCTTAATATCTGGAGAGTTAGGCTGCAAGAAAAGTAGAAAATGAAATGAGAAGACAGTATTTAGTTAAATATAACATTCCCGCTGGCGGAATATTATATCGCAATTTGGCAGTATCAGTAATAGTTATATCGTATTCACTATACATATTAAATAAATGATGCAGTTTCTAAAAGTAATCTTATTTGTATTATTTCTTATACCTAATAATCATTATTACTGTATTTCGTTCTCAGAATTTTATAAAGGGACACTTATCATCATAGTTCCTTGCGATGAAGGTATTTTAGTATGTGCAGATAAACGAATATACAGATCAAGTAGGGGGAACGATGATAATTTTAATAAAATTATCAGAATTGACAATTATAATGGTTTTGCGATTTGTGGTGCGCCGATTGTGTCTAGAAATAATGTAGAAATATTTAATGTTTTTGATATATTAAACAAAAAACTTGAAAAAGAAAAAATTTCTGACAACATAGAATATTGGAATCATTTATGCGATTCGATTCGTTCTGCGTTCATTAGTACAGCCTTGAATGCACCTTATATCGATTGGCCCGAAAGTCAATTCCCTCAGAATAACTATATATTATTTCAAATAATATTTTTCCATTTTAATGTTCATAACGATCCTAAAATGTTTTTACTTCAATTTCGTTATATAAAACAAATCAATCCTATTATTGAAGTGAATGTATACGATTTATCAGTTATAGGTTCATTTTCTTCTTTTGGTTCAAGTCATGTTATTTTAGAACTACAAAACGGTAATAAACCTGAATTTGATTATTTAAGGAATGATCCCAAACTAAGTATGATCCTTAAAAACAAAGTAACTTCTAAGGAGCTAAATTTAAAAGATGCAATTAATTTTTGCTCTCAAATGATTATAGCAAGTAACAAAATGTATAGTCTTGTTTCTAAGATTGATGGGCATATTGGTCCAACATTTGATTTACTTCTATTAAGTAAAAATGGTTTGAAATTTTTAAATAAATAATGACCGGTATAACTAGCGGGTCAACATTGACCGCGTTTTCATTGGGGCATTTGAGTACTTATTGGGTTATCTACACAATGTATTGTAAATAGTAATAGTTGTTCTAATAAAATAAATTAGTTAAAAATTATTGGCAGTAGTTTTTCAGTTCGTTATTGCTGTTATGGGCGGACGGGTGAAAGGCGACACCGTTATAAGCTTTAAGAAATCATAAAAAATAAATTGAAATTCTGCAACTGTAATTCTCAAAAAATTGATAATTTGAATAACTTAAAAAAGTAATCGCATTATTAAATTTAAAAAAAGGTATCATTATGAAAGCATCAATTCTTGTATTTTTTTTAGTAATCATAAGTGCACAATTGTTATCTGCACAAAATTCTACTGCCGAGCAAGAAATCATTAATCTCTCCAAATCAAAATGGCAATGGATGGCAGACAAAAATGTAGATACGCTGGACAATCTCTTTCACGATAAAGCTGTATTTGTCCACATGGGAGGCTCTTGGGGAAAAGAACAGGAACTCAATGTTATTAAAAGTGGAGGAATTTGGTACAAGAAAACAGATATCCATGAAGTATCTGTGAATATAATTGGTTCAACAGCAATCCTGTTAAACAGAATTACTCTGTTAGCCGTTGTCGGAGGAAACGAAGTAGTTAATCCTTTTATGGTTACAGAGGTTTATGTGCAACAAAATGATATGTGGAAGCTGGCATCTCTTTCGTTCACCAGGCTCCTCGGTCAGTAATTACAATGTTAACGGTAGAAAAAGGTCGTTAATTAAAAGCGGTTATTTTCTGTACAAATACAGCTATCATCTTTAATCTGCTGGAGACGAACGGCTTACCGGCAGTAGTTTAATAAGTAAAAAGTCCCGCAAGGCGGGATAAACATGAGAAAAATAAATATCGCTGACATTACATCACTGTGGATGTTGAGATAAAATGGAATTGTAAATAATTAATACGGCAGTGTTGCATTTTAACATAACACGCCGTTATACCGTTAGTGAAATATGAAGAAACCAGATAAAATAGAAGTTAGGCATCTGTTCCCTGAATTGTATTCAGAACTAATAGAATTGTTGCAAAAATTATCTCCTGATGAATGGAATTATCCGACATCAAATTATAAATGGAATATAAAAGATATTGTTTCTCATTTGATTGACACTGATCTAAGAAGAATATCCTATCAACGAGATCATATGATTCCACCAACGCCAGATAAGGAAATTGAAAACACAACGCAGCTTGTAGAATATCTTAATCACTTAAATAATTCTTGGATAGTTGCAGCAAAGAGATTAAGTCCAAATACATTAATTGATTTGCTCAAATATATAAAAGTGGAAATACCAAAACTATTAAGTTCTTTAGATATGGATAGTAAAGCACTTTTCCCGGTTTGGTGGGCTGGTGAAGAAGAATCAAAATGTTGGTTTGACATTGCTCGTGAATACACCGAAAAATGGTATCACCAACAACAAATAAGAGAAGCTATTGGTAAACCGCTTTTAGTTGAACAGAAGTGGATTCACCCATTAATAGATACTTTTGTCAGAGGGGTAGTCCCAACTATTTATCAGAAAATTTATCCGGACAAAAATAATATATCAATACTTTTGGAAGTTGAAGATATTTTAGAGGGTAAATGGATTTTGAAAAAGAATAATTCTTGGGAATTGTTTGTTGGAGAAGAATTAGAATATACTTCAAAAGTTGTAATGACTGCTGATACAACCTGGAGAATGTTCACAAAGAATATATCTAAAGAAGTGGCGAAAAATAGAATTACTATTTATGGGGATGTTGATTTAGGTCAAATAATATTAGAATTGACAACAGTTATGAAATAACGGTATAACCCGCAACTAAAAGCTACTGCTTTAAACGTTGCGGTATTTTTCAAATTATTGGCGTTCGTTATAAATGTTACTTACTCTTTGAATATAGTGTATAAAATAAATTTATAAATAATCTTCGGCAGTTGTTTTTTAAGCGGCATCGTTATTCTTGGGCGCCGCTTATTGGCGACGCTGTTATGTACAATAAAGAGGTAAAAAAATGAAAGCATATTATTTAATTTTTTGTCTTCTTCTTTTATCATCTATTGGTTGTAAAGATGACGTAATTATTCCCACAGAAGATTCTTCTTTTGGTATTTATCTATTAAAAGATCGTACATTAAATATTCGAGACATTCAAAATGTTAACATTAATGAATTAGACCTTGAAAGTGAACCTTGGTTAGCTTCAACTGATATTGACTTCTATGACTACTCGTCTCATTGCCTATATTTGAAAAAAATTAAAAGCGAACTATTTGCAAAAGAGGTGAATATTAAAATGGATGATCAACCATTTATTCTAATTGCAAATAATATGAGATGTTATATAGGGAGTTTCCACGGTGGTGCGTTATCAATAGCTCCAACAAAACCATATATGGATGAATTAGATATACAATTTTTTCCTGCAGATGTTTTGCATATTTCAAAGGCTTGGGGAGACGAAACTGATATAAGAAATAATACAAATATTGAATATGATTTGACCACAGAAAACAAATTGCATAAAGGTTTGTCGCTATCTATAGAGGATGTACATATAACTTCTAATTTAGATACTGCTTCGGTTCAATACACATATATAATAACAAATAATGACAAAGATAATTTGTACGTTCTCGACCCGGACAAAATGGGAAGTGAACTCTTTCACTACTTCACCAATGGTGTAAGTTTTTGGAGTAGTGATAAATACATTTTTTCAAAATATAAAAAGGTAATACAACCAGAACCATTTGATAGTTGGAACCCAGAATGGTTTACAAAAATTAAAAGTGCTTCAACGCTTGAAAGGACAGTTCTTTTAAAAGGTTATCCTCATATACCAAGCGGAACATATAAATGCACTTTTAATTTCTCTAATCCAAATAAAATAGAAAAAATAGATAGAGAAATGCCTGATGGAAGATATTGGTTAGGTAATATTCAAACAGAAACTAATAAAAATGTAGGTGGTTAGCACCTAACCCGTTCTTTAAGCCGACCGCTATCTTCGATACGGTCATATTCAGTCGCATTGAGTACAAAGATCAGAATCAAAATTATATTGAACCCCTACGGGGTTCTGATTAGGTAAGCGCTTATTTCTACAAATATATAACTCCTACGGAGTTAAGAAAATTTTATGCATTAAAACATCGTAGATGTTTAATATTTGTAGAAAAGAATTAAACCAATAAAAATGATCCTCATAGAGCCTGCCCGGCTCAGACGGGGATCAATAAACAGAGTAGCAAAAGGAAAATATTTAATAATTAATTCGGCAGTGTTGGATTTTAACAACTTGTAATTCAAAGTGTTATAAAGAACTTGGAGATGTCTTAAAATTTATGGTTGAAAGAAATTATACAAATGATTTGCCTATTATCATTAGAAATTCGGAGTTACTACTAAAATTCTTTGATGAAAATTATAATAGGAGATTTGAATATTCTGAAGATGATCATTACTCTTTTATGATTTTATGTTTTCTTTTCAAGCAAAGGGAGCATCTAAGTTCAGTTTTAAGTCTAATAAATGTAGCGTCATTCTCAGATGCAATGATCATTGCTAGAAATATGCTCGAAGGAGTAGGAATTGTTTTATGGGTTTCTGAAAATTTGCAAAAAAGGGCGTTACAGTGGCGAAAATATAGTGTTATCACTGACTATCGATTAAATCTTAAGCAAGCTAAATGAGATAAATTAAAGATTGATAAAAAAGTATTAAAGCGAAGTATTGAGGAAGGATATGAGTATCTAAAAGAGTGTTACAAAAGGCCGAAAATTCAAATTAAAAATCTTCCACCAGATCCGTTTAAGAGTACTTGGCTATTTGACGATTCTGGTGAAGAAGTAAAAATCTACAAATTTTTTGGAAGTGATAATAAAGATTTATATGATAGTTATAGTGAGATGAGTGATTGGGCTCATTGGAATGTTAGCAGAGTTGGGACACGAATTGATCGAAATAAATCTGAAGTTAGCTTTTTCTCTAGTCCAATTAAAGACGGATGTTTTGCATTATCATCAGCTTTTGTTTCAATGCATTATTTCTATGAAGTTATAAACAAACATTTGAAACTTGGGTTAGATGATAAAATAAAAAGTTTAAGTGATAATTATCTTAAAGAATTAGGTATTGGTAATTAACTTTATTCAAGTTCCGTACGTGGACGAGTTTGTTAAGAAGCCACCTGAGAGTGTGGCAAGCAAGAGAAAAATAAATTTCACTGACATTCAGTAACAATGGGTGTTGAGATAAAATGGAATTGTAAATATTTAAATAATTAATCCGGCAATGTTGCCTTTTCTCGCAAAGCGTGATAACACCTCGCTATACTTAAAAAGGGAGTTTATGAAAGTAAATAAAAGATGGGCGGCAGCCCAGGAATATGAAAAAGAATGGTGGGATAAAAGAAGTAATTCAGTAGATTTTGAATTTTACAATAACTTCGCCGAAGAACTCCTGGAATTTGGGAAAGAGTATCTTAAAATAACGAAGGATATTGTTATTTTAGAAATCGGAAGCGGCGCTGGCGGAATTTTAACCTATCTAACAGAAAGTAAATATAGATACGCTATTGATCCGTTAGAAAATTTTTATTCAACGGTTCCCAAGTTTGTAAACCAAAGAGATAAAGAAGTAAAATATCTTGCGGCAAAGGGGGAAGATGTGCCGTTTGAGGATAATATGTTTGATCTTATAATTATGGATAATGTGTTAGATCATTGTGATAATCCCGATGAGGTTATGAAAGAAGTAAAAAGAGTAATAAAAAATAAAGGTATAATCTATTTTAAGCAGAATACTTATCATGTCTGGGGAAAAACCATAAGATACATAATGGAAAGATTTCTAATTGATAAAGGTCATCCATTTACTTTTTCAAAGAAAGATTTGTTTAAAATAATTAGTTTGAATGAATTAAAGCTGATAAAAGCAAAAAGAATTGGATACTATCCAACATGGAAAAAGGAACTCTTGTCAAATGGTTTGAAGAATAAGATGAAAGCAATCCTATTTACTACCAGAGATAAAGTTTCCTATTTATTACAGAAAGTATAACCGGCAGTTGTTAAACAGAAACAATCTAGTAAATTCCGGGTGCTTCGGAAGTAATGTAATTACCCTTCTCCAAACATTTTAAATTGCTCGTACATAGTGATCGCAGCTTCAAGATCAAATCTTGTACGGATGAGAAAAGCTTCATCCCGCTTGGATGAAGGTGGTTCTATTTCCCACTCGAGATTAGAGTTTAAGACTTTGTTATTCTTTGTATCTTCAATTATCCAAACGCCCACCCCGTTCTTCCGGGATTTCATCTCAAGGAAAATCAATCCGCTGAGTTGGAATTTTACGCTTCTATCAAACCATTTTATTTTATCATCATCTGTCATAAATAAATCCGAAGTATTTTAGTTTACTATCGAGTAAAAGTTTGTTTACTTGAGTGACAAAGATAACATTCTAAATGTGCCGGAAAGGAATATTTTAATCTATTTGAAGGAACTTCTTTCCAGATCAAGCAGCCATTTTTTTCTCCAGATTCCGCCGCCGTAACCGGTAGGACTCCCGTCTTCACCAATTACTCTGTGGCAAGGAATGATGATCGCAATTCTGTTCATACCGTTTGCGTTTGCCACCGCACGAACTGCCGCCGGCTTACCAAGCGCGGTTGCTTGTTGCAAATAAGAACGAGTCGAGCCATAAGGAATATTTTGTAATTCTTTCCAAACAGATTGCTGAAATTCCGTTCCCGCAGTAAACAAAGGAACGGTGAACTCTTTTCTCTTTCCTTCAAAATATTCTTCAAGCTGCTGTTTCAAGAAATCGAAATGGCGGTTAGCGCCTTGAATAATATTTGCGTTTAAAAGTTTGGCTAATGACTTCAACTCTGTTTCCAACATTTTGCGGTCGGTAAATTCTAATAGACAAATTCCTTCTTCAACTGCTCCGGCGAACATTGTTCCCAACGGAGTTTCAAGTCGTGCAATATTTATGATTCGTTTGTCTTTGCTATTGGAAGGCGACACGCCGAAAATAGATTTAAATGAATCGTTGAAACCACTTAACGATTCGTATCCAGCATCAAACGCAACGGAAGTAACCGGCTCTCCGTTCTGTATTTTTTTGAACGCGGAATTAATACGAAACATTCTTTGGTAAGCGTGAAAAGTGATGCCATGATTTTTCAAAAACCACCTTCTCACTTTGCTTGGTTCAATTCTCTTTTGTGTTAAATCCCAATCTTTCATTTTGATGGAAGGATTCGCGTTTAACTTTTCCAGAATGTCTTTAATGTAGCCGGGAGTCTCGCCAAGTTTTTCTAAGGGATTACAAACCTTGCACGGTCTGTAACCTTTAAGTATGGCTTCCTTTGTAGTTCTAAAGAATTCCACATTTTCTTCTTTCGGTTTTCTTGCAGTGCACGTTGGGCGGCAGAAAATGCCGGTTGTTCTAATTGCTGCAATGAACGTTCCTTCGTAAGAAACATCTTTGTTTACCAGCGCCTTGTACATAATTGAATTTGTAAGCATAATTTTTTTTAATGCAAAATTAATTCTATCCGAAGCAGTTCACAACCGAAAAATTGACAAGGAATTTTAGGATGACGCCGTTTAAAATTTATTTATAAGGTCTGTGTTGTTCACGGTTAAATTCTTACTTAGTGGATGAAAATTATTTATGCACTTCAAGAAAAAGTTTGTTTCTCTTCATTACCTGCTGAGTCAATATTGATTACCGGTATAAATAATACTTTTTAGAAAGTTTCCTAAAAGCGTCCACGTCTTTCATCAAATAAGATTGAACATCTTCGTACTTCATTCGCTTGGTAAACAATTCTCTGATTTTGGACGTTCCGCAGACTTTATCGAACATTTTCAAACGCGAGGTATCGCATCCTGTAAAAGGATTCTTCTCCGGATACATTTCGTTGTGCACTTCTAAAAATAAAAACTGCAGACTCATCAAATTAACTTTTGCATAATCTGTTATGTGCAATTGTACGCCGTGAACCGTTGTGTCTTTCCCTTTTCCATAGTAAGGTTTAAAAGTTGTTGGACGAAATACTACACCTTTCAAATTTAGTGCATTCATTTTTTGAGCAAGCTGCTCGCCGTTAATCCATTCAGCGGCATACGTTTGAAAAGGAATAGTATAACCGATACCGATGTGAATATATCCGAGTTCTCCTAAAATTCCGGTTGCAACGTAATACTCCGGAGTTTCTTTGTAAGGAATATGGGGAGAAGAGGGAACCCACTGCAAACCGGTTGCGGCAAAATTCATTTTTCTTTTCCATCCCCGCATCGGAATAACGGTTAGGTTACATTTAATTTTTTCAATCCGAAGTGAATCTTTATATAACATTCCTTCTTCATTAATCATCTTTGCAAATTCGCCAAGCGTTAATCCATGCACATAAGGAATTTTATATTGGCTGACGAACGAAATAAAACCATCTTCAACAAGATTGCCTTCAATTTTAATTCCGCCTAAAGGATTCGGGCGGTCTAACACAACAAAAGGAATATTGTTTTCCGCGGCGGCTTCCATCGCCAAGCCAAGCGTGCTGATAAAGGTGTAAGAACGGCAACCGATATCTTGAATGTCGTAAACAAGCACGTCAATATCTTTTAACATTTCCTTTGTTGGTTTTCGTGTTTTTCCATAAATGGAATAGACGGGGAGATTAGTTTTTGAATCAGTATAAAAATCTATTTCCGTTCCGGCGGAAAAATCTCCGCGTACGCCATGTTCGGGTCCGTAAAGCGCGGTTAATTTGCATTCTTTCGATTCAAACAAAATATCGATTGTGGATTTGAGATTTTGATCTACACCGGTTGGATTGGTAATTAATCCAACACGCTTTCCTTTCAGCGCATCAAAATTTCTTTCTTTCAAAATGTCAATCCCAAGTTTTATTTTCGACTGAGGTAAAAGAATTATTGACGGAAAAAGAAAAAGTAAAGTGAAAAATACAATTGTAGATTTTTTCATGGCAGCACGCTTGTGATTAACTAATTATTTTTTCACTGCAAAGGCGCTAAGGATTTTCTTTGCGCCTCTGCGGTTTCTATTTTGGATTTATTAATTAAACCGTTCTCATCTTTTTGATAACTGAAGAAATTATGAATTCAGCTCTCTCTTTCACTTCAGTGTATTTCATTTCTTCACGGATGAGAATTTCATTCGCAATGGTTTGGTTTGAAAGCGACGAACAATTTATCGCGATGTTTAAAAAAGCTCCTTCAACCGCAGTTTTGGTGAGCGAAACTGCAACACCGGCATCGGATAATGAATTTTGATTTCCTTTTGCAACAATAGTTTCCAACAAAGGAAGTATTTCTTTCCCGGCAGATACAACTTCTGCGGGAATGAGCGCAGCTTCAATCGTTGCAGATTCAATTGCTTTTGCGCGCTCTGTTTTTTGTTCTTCAGTTTCCTTCGGCATTTTAAAAGCAAGCATTACTTTATCGAACGCTTCATTATCTTTTTTGGCGAGTTGTCGGAAATTCTGTTTGAACAAACCAAGTTTGTTTTTTATGACGGTGAGTTCGTTTTCAACGTCTGCATATTTCTTCTTACCGATAGTTAAATTGCAGACCATTATTCCGAGCGATGAGGCAAGCACTCCGCACAACGCCGAAACATTTCCACCACCGGGAGTAGGGGAGTTTGAAGAGAGTTCTTCTAAATAATTTTCTAATGTTTTTGATAATTCCATTTTATCTCCTTAAAATTTTTGTATTGTTTATCTGTATGTCCATAAATTATTGCGCTTCATTTATTTCATAGGGTTACGCCCTATGCTAAAGTATTTCGCCCTTTCAGGGCTATCAAACATTAACAAGATCATCGAAATGTTCTTAACTACTGACGATTGACTAATGACCATCTCTCAAATCATATAATCAATTATTTTCTCTTTCGGGTGAAAATCGTTTAAGCTACTCAATCCTAATTTATCTGTTGCAAGATTTACAAATTCTTCTTCACTTAAAGATTTTCCTTCCGAATAAAATATACCGGCTTGCAGAAGAGCTTCAAGCGGAACCAAACCAACTATTTCGCTTCCGGTAACTTCAACGCCCAAACGATTTGCTTCTTTCTTTACTTCCTCAAACGCAAGGTGCATCGGCGTAACGTTGTAGTTTGTTAAATTTATAGAAACTTGAGTGAGATTATATTTCTCCAGACTTACGCCCATCCCTTTGAAACATTTTAAGCGCCCCGGTTCTTTAATTGTTTTTCCGTCAATCTTAATAACGGTTCCGTCGGCATTGCGTTTTGGTCTGCCGGACTCGCGCAAAATTTCCGCAATCTCTTTTACAAATTTTACATCGGTTGATTTTATGTTTACGTTATAAGCGATAAGAAAAAATCTTGCGCCGGTTACAATTGCGCCAAGCTGCGAATTAAATTCATTCGTTCCGAAATCGGGAAACCATTCCGGATTTTTTAATTTTTCTTCCAGTCCTTCGTATTCGCCTTTGCGAATATCGGAAAGATTTTTTCTTTCTGCTTTGCGGGCGGCGTCTTCATATAAGTAAACTGGAACATTCAATTCTTTTGAAATAATTTCGCCATACTTTTCCGATAGAGTTACACATTCTTCCATTGAAACATTTTTTACGGGAATAAAAGGAACGACATCAATAGCGCCAAGCCGCGGATGTTCGCCTTTGTGATTTCGCATATCAATATATTTTGCCGCCGCTTTTGAAACTGCAACCGCGCCGTTTACAATTCCATCTTCATTGCCGATTAATGTAACGACAACGCGGTTGTAATCTTTGTCCGGCTCAAGGCTGAGCAGTTTTACGTTTTCGATCGGAGTTAAAGCATTTTTAATTGCCTCAAATGTTTCGGTATTTGCACCTTCGCTAAAATTTGGAACGCATTCAATAATTTTCATAAGAGGATTCCGGATTAACTTTCTTTAAAACTTATTTATCATATGATTAAACGACGACAATAATTTGAGTTAGATTTTCATATCAAAGAATGGATGAATGATTGTAGGTTGAATGAAAAACAAAAAAGATTTAATTCATTCAATCAATCATTCATCCATTCATCCAAACTTGTTTTTATAAATCACATCACCATTTTTTATTGTCAGTTCATTTAAATTATTTCCAACATTATAAACAATATCTGCGTAATCGTTGGTATTGAAAATCGCAAGGTCCGCTTTCTTCCCGATTTCTAAACTTCCGACTTCATCACTCATCTTAAGAGCCTTTGCTGCGTTGATAGTTACGGCGGAAATGGTTTCTTCAATTGACATTTTCATTTTGATTGCCGCAAGACTCATAACAAAATTTAATTGAGCAATGTTTGAGGAACCGGGATTATAATCTGTTGAAAGTGCAACAATTGCGTCCGCATCAATTAATTCTCTTGCCGGGGCATAATCGTAATTTAAAAAGAAAGAAACGCCAGGCAATAAAACTGCAACCATATCTGACTGTGCAACTTTGGAAATATCTTCTTCTTTAATAACTTCAAGATGGTCAATGCTGACGGCATTATGTTTTAATGCAACATCAAGTCCGCCGATAGAATTAAACTGTTCCGTATGCAATTTCAAATCTAATCCGAGAGATTTTGCGTGGGAAAAAATCAAATCAATTTCATCAGCTGAAAATGCGGTTGTCTCACAAAATCCATCACAAAATTTTGCCAAAGAATTTTCCGCAATGAATGGAAGCATTTTCTGAATTATTTCATTTACGTATAACTCGCGTTTGCCTTTCATTTCATTTGGGAAAGTGTGCGCACCGAGAAAAGTTGGAACGATTGTGATCGGAAATATTTTTTGTAGATGGTGAATAACACGAAGCAGTTTAATTTCATTTTCAAAATCGAGACCGTAACCGCTCTTTATTTCAAGCGAAGTAATTCCTTGCGTGATAAAATAATTGATGTGTGGAGAAATGAGTTGCACTAATTCATTAAAAGACGAATTGCGAACGGCGGTAACGGTTGTATTTATTCCACCGCCGAGATTTGCAATTTCTTCGTAAGATTTTCCAGCAAGTTTTAAACGAAATTCTTTTGCCCGCGATCCGGCGAATGCCGTGTGCGTGTGGCATTCAACCAAACCGGGGAGAACAACTTTGTCTTTTACATCAATAATTTTATAATCTGATTCATTTGTAATTGAAGCATTCGGAATCAAATCTTTTATCGTATCATTTTCAAAAATTACCGAATGATTTTCGAGAACAGAAATTTCATTTAACTCTTTCCCGCGTTTATAATTTTTCCTATTAGTTGTAACAGTAACAATCTGAGCGGGATGTTTGAGGAGAGTTTTCATTTTTATTTTTGGAGATTAACGGTATCAGCAACAACCTGCGTGGGAGAAAATCCGAGTTGGTTTAATTTAAACGCAAGGTTATTTGCGCCGGAATGGGTTTCATAATCCCCGACTTTAACTTTGTAGAGAGGAGGTTGAAAAGAAATATAGATGTCATTCTTATTCGTTTTGAAATAAACATCCGAACGCATTTGTTGCGCTTCCATCAGATCATCGGTTGCTAAAACTTGAACGCGGAATCCCGGTTGCCTTACTGTTACTTTTTTCGAATTATCTATTTTAGGATAATTCCGCCATAAACTATCTTGAGGTTGAGTAGATGTAAAACCTACTGCCTTCGATTTTTCGATTGTCATGAGGTAAGGAGTAAAATCGAAATCTTCAATTAAAGTTGAAACCGGTCTTTCTTTTGTGACAATTTTTTCTTCATCAGTAGTATGCTTGTAACGGTTATCAGTCGAATCAATCGATGAACCGCACGAAGCAATTAATAAAGCTGCTGTTAGATAAAAAATTATTAAAGTAAATTTTCTCATAAACTTTCTTAAAAAGGTAAAGAAATATAAAAATATTTCTTCGGAAGATAATCTTTTTTAATTAGATGGTTAGAAATTAAACAGTCCGCAGATTGCGAGTTGTCTGACCGAATAAATGAATGGGCGGCTGGCAGAATGGATGAATGATAATTCACTTCAAAATTTTTGATCAGGTGGCGATAGGTTAATTGGATTCAACTTCATATGGTGCAAATACATCTGTTTAGGAAAAAATGTGATAATTTGTTATTTTTGCACTACATAAAACGCAGGATCCAATGACATCTTCAAAAAGATTGAAAATTCTTTTCGTAACTTCAGAACTTTTTCCTTTCATGAAAACCGGTGGGTTAGCTGATGTTTCGGCAGCTCTTCCGCAAATGCTGACCGAATTAGGGCATGAAGTAAGAATATTAGTCCCCAAATATGGCGCTATCGACAGCAGAAAGTACAAAATCCACGAAGTTGTACGGTTAAAAGATATTTCCGTTAAAATTGGAGAGAAAGATGTAATATTTTCACTCCGCTCTTCATTTTTACCATCGCAGCGCGTTCGTGTGCAAATCTATTTTTTAGATAATCAGGAATATTTTGGAAGCAGAAAAAGTCTTTACACCGACCCAATGTCGGGTTTAGATTATAAAGATAACGATGAACGCTTCATTTTATTAGCGAAATCAGTATTTCAGTTGATAAAATTATTGGGCTGGGTTCCGGATATTATTCACAGTAATGATTGGCAGTGCGGATTAGTTCCGGCTTATCATAAAAATATGTTCGCTAACGAAAGTCCGTTTGACGCGATTAAAAATATCTTTACGATCCATAACTTATCCTACCAGGGAATCTTTCCCGAATCAACTTTTGAAAAAACCGAATTGCCGAAAACCCTGGCGAATGACAAACATTCTTTTCTAAATGGAAAGTTTAATTTCTTGAAAAACGGCATTCTTTATGCTGATTATCTTACTACGGTCAGTGAAGGATACGCAAAAGAAATTGTCGCTAAAAAAGAAGTGGGAATGGACCTACAACCTTGTTTGGCAAAAAGAAAAAATACTCTTACCGGAATTATAAACGGAATTGACACTTCGGTCTGGAATCCTCAAACCGATAAATTTATTCCGCATAAATTTTCTCTAGAAACTATTGCAAAGAAACTTGATAATAAAAAAATCTTAGTTGAACGATTCGGACTTCATTTTGATGAGACTATTCCGGTGATCGGAATAATTTCTAGATTGTATGATTTTAAAGGGATTGACTTAATTGTTGAAGCATTTGAAGAATTAATGAAAATGAAAGTTCAAATAGTACTGCTCGGAACAGGAGATAAAAAATTTAATACTATTTTTGAAAAACTTACTAAAAAACATTCCGATAAATTCGCGTCATATCTTGGTTTCAATGATGATTTAGCCCACCTAATTGAAGCTGGTTCCGACATGCTTCTTATGCCGTCGCAGTTTGAGCCTTGTGGATTGAACCAAATGTACAGCCTGGTTTACGGAACAATTCCAATTGTTCGGGAAACCGGTGGTTTGGGCGATACTGTTTTTGCATTTGACGAAAAAACCGGTGAAGGAAATGGATTTGTTTTCCAGAAATATGAATCCGCCGCTTTACTAAAAGAAGTAAAAAGAGCGGTCAAACTTTTCCAGGAACAAAAATTATGGGCGAAGATTATTAAAAACGGAATGAAATCCGATTTCAGCTGGAAATCTTCCGCTAAAAAATATATTGAATTATACAAAACGGTTCTATCTATTTAAAATATGAACATTGCTGTTTTTCTTGATCGAGATGGAACCCTAAACGAAGACCCGGGTTACCTTGGAGACCCGTCTAAAGTTAAACTTTATGATGATGTGGGTAATGCGTTAGCAACTTTAAAAAATGAATTTCATTTTAAATTGCTTGTTGTCTCTAACCAATCCGGAATTGCCCGCGGACTTATCACTGAAGATGCAGTAACCGCTGTGAATAATAAAATTAATGAATTGCTTCTTCCGTTTAAGGTTCAGATCGATAAGTTTTATTATTGTCCGTCTCATCCCGATTTTTCTTCCGCAGAAGATTGCAGTTACAGAAAACCTTCTCCCAAAATGCTCTTTGAAGCCGCAGAGGAATTTTCAATTGATCTTTCTAAGTCCTATCTCATCGGCGATTCAAAAACCGATATTGAATGTGCAATGCAAGCCGGGGTGAAATCCATTCTTGTTAAAACCGGTTATGGCAATGACCATCTTTCTCTCTTGTTTCAAGAAAAGAAAATCCCCAACTTTGCTGCCGAAAATTTCCGGGAAGCTGTTGACTTCCTTATTCACGATTTTAATGGAGATATATAGTTGAATTATCTGAAAAAATTTTTTCTTATGTGCCAGAAGCTCTTCAGTCTTTGGCAGCTTTTAGTTCTTTTACCGTTTTTCTTTATTGCTTGCAGCGAGGATCCCTCATCTTTAGGGAAAGATTTATTAGGTCAAGATGATATTATCGTTTCTAAATTAGATTCTTATGCGGATACGCTTAATCAAAAATTTGAACCGCATCATGCAAAACTTTCGCTTGGCGCTTCCGATGTTCTTCTTGTTGGAAAAGATGCAAATGTTGAATCACAAATACTCCTTGCATTTTCATTGGCTGTTACCGATAAATATTTAACAAACTTTGATTCCCTTACATTTATTTCCGCTGATATTTCTCTTACCAGAAATTATTACTTCGGAGATACGCTGCAGCCGTTTAATGTGGGCATCCATCAAATAACTTCATCATGGAATTCACTTTTTACAGCTGATTCACTTTCCAAACTAACATACGATCAAGCGTCGGTAGTTCAATCAACTAACATTTCAAGTAATGCTTACTCTTTTTCAGTTAATCCGAATTTGGCGAAGGAATGGTTTAAAGCTGCAAAAGATACTTCATCTGCAAAGAATTATGGAGTTTTATTTAAACCAACCGGGTTAAGCAGATTTACCGGATTTGCCGCTTCAACTTCACTTAATTCCGATGTGCCTACAATTAAAATTGTTGTTAAGAAAGCTACTGCTTACGAATCGTATCAAGACACCTTAACTTATAATGGATCCGTTGATGTTCACATTATTCAAGGAACGTTTCCGGAAGCGAATAATAAAACGCTTACCATTCAAAGCGGAGCGGGAGTTCAAGGAACGCTTTGGTTTGATCTTTCAAAGCTTCCTGCTGATGCAGTTGTAAATACTGCTAAACTAACGTTAAGCATAGATACGCTAAATATGAAAGTCGGATCCTCCTATTCAGACGGACTGGTAGCTTATCAAATTGCGGATTCAGTTAGCGATTCAACTACTGCAAGTTTTGTGATTTCACTGCCACGTTCCGGAAATACTTATTCCGGCGATGTTGCGCGAATTATTAATAACGCCATTCTAACAAAAAATAATTATGGAATGTTGATCACTTCTCCCTACCAGGTACATGGAATTGAGAATTTCGCATTGTTTAACAGTACCGCAGCCAATAACGAATTAAAACCACGATTGGTCATCACTTATTCACAGAAAAAGAAATAAGAAATTTTATGAAATATTTAAAAACGATAATATTGTTTTGTGCTTTAGGTTTACCGCTTTTTGCACAGGTTAATTCTCCATATTCACGTTACGGAATCGGAGAACTTGAATTTTCCTACTCCGCCCGAAGAGCCGGTATGGGCGGGCTTGGTGTTGCCGTTGACGATAATGCTTTTATTTCGATGCTCAATCCTGCGGCATGGCATTCAATCAATTTATCACGAGTTGAATTTGCAACTTACTTCAACGGAAATTTTGTAAAAGATCAAAATCAAAAAAGTTTTTATTCCGGCGGATATTTTTCCGGTTTTTCTTTTGCCATCCCGGTTAGTAAAGATAATGGAATCGCAATATCGCTTGGGCTAATTCCACTTTCTAAAATTGCGTATGAAACTAAAGTGAAAGTTATCAATCCTACCACACAAACTGAAGATTATGCGTTTACTTATTCCGGTGACGGCGGACTTTCAAAAGTTTATCTCGGTACTTCTTACACTCTTCCGTTTGATGTGAGCGTTGGCGCTACATTGGATTATAATTTCGGAACGTTCGGGTATCATTCTAAATTGGATTTCCCGGACAATAGTACGGCAAATTCTTCTTTTAAATCTGAATATAAAGTTAAAGGTCTCGGCGGAACGTTCGGATTGATTTCTCAAAATTTAAATGAAAGTCTTTTTAAGAGCGATAAAATTCAGGACATTAGACTTGGAGCATCTGTTTCGTTTATATCACAAATGGATGCCGATACTTCGTTTACGAAAGTTGGAAGTTATGTAAACGATACGTTATCTCAAGGATTAACGACTATAAAAATTCCACCGAGATTTACTCTCGGTGCCTCAGCAAAGCTTGGTGCGCGAACACAGATTTATGCCGATTATCTTTTCCAAAATTGGGCTGACTATTCTGTTTCGGGAATTACGGATAGAAATTTGCAAAATCTTTCCAAAGTTAGTTTAGGAATTGAATTCAAAAACAGCGCGCAGGCTTATACACTTTCCGATTTAATTGTTTGGCGCGGCGGTTTCAGCTACGGCAGTACGCCTTATAAAATCAACGGGAAAAGCATTAACGAGTTTTCCATCAGCACCGGCGTTTCTTTACCGTTCAGCAGAGAAAATTATTTAGACCTTTCATTGCAATATATTTCCAGAGGAACAACCGACGCAGGACTGCTAAAGGAAAACATCTTCAAACTCGGCGCTTCGTTAAGTCTTGGCGAGCTTTGGTTTGTTAGACAAGATTATTAAAAACAAGTAAAAGATAGAAAATGAATTTCTTAAAAAATGATCCTGAAATTTTTAACGCTCTTCAATTAGAGTTAGACAGGCAGCAATTCAATTTGGAATTGATCGCTTCCGAAAATTTTGTTAGTCCGGCAGTGCTTGAAGCAGCCGGTTCTATTTTAACAAATAAATATGCCGAAGGATATCCCGGCAAGCGCTATTACGGCGGTTGTGAGTTTGTTGATTTAGCCGAAGACCTTGCCCGCGAAAGATTAAAAAAATTGTATGGCGCCGAATATGTTAACGTTCAGCCACACAGCGGTTCGCAGGCAAACATGGCTGTCTTTTTTTCGATACTTAAACCGGGCGATAAATTTTTAGGATTAAGTCTTGCACACGGCGGACATTTAACGCACGGCTCACCTGTAAACTTTTCCGGAATTTTGTACCAAGCTTCGGGTTACACGCTTTCAAAAGAAACCGGGATTCTTGATTATAATTTGATTGAAGACATTGCAAAAAAAGAGAGACCGAAATTAATTATCACCGGCGCCAGCGCTTATTCACGCGATTGGGATTATGAAAAGTTTCGACAGATCGCTGATTCAATCGGCGCATTTTTGTTTTGCGATATGGCTCATCCCGCCGGATTAATTGCAAAAGGTTTGCTGAATAATCCTTTGCAGCATTGCCATTTTGTTACTTCAACCACGCATAAAACTTTGCGCGGACCAAGAGGCGGAATCATTTTAATGGGAAAAGATTTTGAAAATCCGATGGGAATTAAAACTCTCAAAGGAGATCGCACAAAAATGATGTCCGAGATTTTGGATTCAACCGTTATGCCGGGAATTCAAGGCGGACCTTTGATGCACATCATCATGGCAAAAGCCGTTGCGTTTGGTGAAGCTTTGCAAGAGCCATTTAAACTTTACGCTGAACAAATTATTAAAAATGCAAAAACTCTTTCCAATAAATTAATGCAATATGATTTTGACATTATTTCCAACGGAACCGACAATCATTTAATGCTTGTTGATTTGACGAAGAAAAATGTTACCGGCAAAGTTGCAGAAATTGCACTTGGCAAAGCCGGAATTACAGTTAATAAAAATATGATTCCGTTTGATCAGAAGAGTCCTTTTGTAACCAGTGGAATCCGCATTGGAACGCCTGCAATGACTACGAGAGGAATGAAAGAACCAGAAATGGAAGTGATTGCGAGTTTGATCAACCGCGCAATACAAAATACGGAAAACGAAGCGGAGCTTGGAAAAATTAAAAATGAAGTGAGAACTTTCTGCAAAAATTTCCCTTTATATTCTGAATTAAATTAATCGAAGAAATATTAAGTGGAAGATACTCCGAATAAAACAATTGAGAATGGGGAACACGAAGTTGAAATGACTTTTCTTGATCATCTTGAAGAACTTCGTTGGCGGATAATTTATTCTTTGATCGGAATTATTGTTGGAGCGGTTGTTTGCGGCGTTTTTATTGATTTTCTTATTGATGTGGTGCTGCTAAATCCTGCACGAAAAGTTGGAGCGGATCTTCAAAATTTAAAACCATTCGGGCAAGTATTTCTCTATTTTCAAGTTGCCATTGCCGGCGGACTTATTTTAAGTATCCCCAATCTCTTTTATCAATTATGGCGGTTTATTTCTCCCGCCCTTAAAAAACGTGAAAAAAAATATATTCTCTCGATCGTTATTTTTTCTTCGTTTTGTTTTTTAATGGGTATTGCGTTTGCCTATTTTGTGATGTTGCCGTTGACCCTTAATTTTGCGGCTCATTTCGGTTCAACGACTATAAAAAATCAATTTGCAATTGACGAGTATATGTCGATTATTTTCAGTGTAATGCTTGGCGCGGCATTAATATTCGAACTTCCCATGATTTCATTTTTCTTATCTAAACTTGGAATTTTAAAACCATCTTATATGAGAAAATACAGGCGACATGCAATCATCATTATAATGGTTTTAGCAGCTGTGTTATCTCCCGGAACTGATCCGGTCTCACAAGTTGTATTAGCAGTTCCGCTGCTGATTCTTTATGAAGTCAGTATCATTATTTCAAAATATTCGGTGAAAAAGAATTGAACAACGTTTCTCTGTCGGAAATAAGTAAACCAATAAAAAAAGAACTCTCGGAATTCTCTCAAGTTTTCGGCGAATCGATGAAGTCGAAAGTTGGTTTAGTTGATTTAGTGACAAAATATATTTTAAAACAAAAGGGGAAAAAGATTCGTCCTCTTTTAGTATTGCTTTCTTCCAAAATTTCCGGCACAATAAACGAAAGAACTTACCGCGGCGCCGTTTTAGTTGAATTGCTGCACACGGCAACTTTGGTGCATGATGATGTTGTTGACAACGCGGATAAGCGAAGAGGATTCCCTTCAATTAACGCGATATGGAAAAATAAAATTGCCGTACTAATGGGAGATTATTTACTCTCACGAGGATTAATGATTGCAGTTGAAGGAAACGATTTTGACTTTCTAAAAATTATGACGGGCACAGTAAAACGGATGTCGGAGGGGGAGTTGCTGCAAATTCAAAAAACACGCAAGCTCGATATCAATGAAGAAACCTATTTTAAAATTATTGCGGATAAAACCGCTTCACTCTTTGAAACGTGCTGTGAAATCGGGGCAAGAAGCTCATCCGATAATCCCGAATTCCATATTGCTATGCGGAAGTATGGAGAGTATCTAGGCATCGCTTTTCAAATAAAAGATGATATTCTTGATTACGAAGGCTCTGCTAAACTTTTCGGCAAACCTATCGGCGGCGATATCAAAGAGAAGAAAATTACTCTACCGTTGATCCATTCGTTAGCCCAAGCTTCAAAAGAGGAAGCGGCAAAAATAAAAAAACTTATTAAAACCGGAAGTAAAAAAGATTCGGTAAACAGGGTTATCAATTTTGTTCATAGCAAAAACGGAATTGCTTACGCAGAAAAAATAGCCAGAGATTATGCTGATAAAGCCAAGAAATGTCTCGAAGGTTTCCCGGAAAATCCTTCCAAAGAAGCTCTATCTACTTTAATTGATTTTGTAATAGAAAGAAAACAGTAAAAACGGTTAATTTGTCATAAAATTCATATTACAGATTTGTTGATTATCAATACCTCTATAGTTATATTTGGCAAGTTTTTTACGCATCCTTTTGTAAAATGATACTTAAAATAGCAAATCTTGGTGAAGGAATTCACGAACTGTTCTTTGACGGAAAACCTGGAGAAATCGGACTTCCGGAACCGTTTCTAAATTCATTTAAAATTCAATTGAAGTTGGATAAACGCCATAATCAAATTGTTCTTGATGCGGTTTTATCTCTTGAAGCAAAATTTGAATGCGATAGGTGCATTACCGAATTTATTCAGCCAATTGAAACCAGTTTTAAACACGTATATCTCTTCGGGAACGAAATACCTGAGAATGATGAAGATGAGTCAGTGACGTATCTATCATACGAAGCTGATAAAGTGGATATCTCGCAAGAGATTTATGATTATGCCGAGATAGCCATTCCGTTAAAGAAAATTTGCCAAATAGATTGCAAAGGATTATGTTCCCATTGCGGAACAAATTTAAATGTAAAAACGTGTGACTGTAAGAATGAAGAAATTGACGACCGGTGGTTGCCATTACAACAATTAAAAAACATCCCCCCTGTAGGGGAAATAAATAACTAAAGTGAAATAGGGAAGCAAATGCCAAATCCTAAAAGAAAAATGTCTAAGACTAGACGTGATAAAAGAAGAACTCACTATAAAGCTGAAGCTCCGGCTTTAAGTGCATGTTCAAACTGCGGTGAAATGAAATTAGCTCATCACGCATGCCCAAGCTGCGGCTATTATAACGGCCGTTCTATGTTAATTCCGAAAAATTAGTTCCAATATAAATGTCTTTACCTCCTTCTGAATTTCCCAAATGCAGAATACTTGTTGATGCGATGGGGGGCGATTTCGCCCCTCAGCATGAAGTCATCGGTGCTCTTTCTGCTTTTAGCGAAAACAAATCTTTTCATTTGATCCTCGTTGGCGACAAAGAAAAAATAAAAGCAGTTGCGAAGGAAAATAATTTATCGCTCGATGATGTGGAGATTATTCATTCGGAAGAAATAATTACGATGAATGATTCTCCTACCACAGCGCTTAAGACAAAACAAAAATCTTCGTTGGTTATCGGGGCAAAGTTAGTTGCTTCCGGCGAAGCTGATGCTTTTGTAAGCGCCGGGAATACCGGTGCCGTTGCCGCAGCCGGTACTTTGTTGATCGGCAGATTAGCCGGTGTTGAGAGACCGACTATCGGAACATACATCCCAAACTTAACCGGAATTACTACTGTTTTTGATGTCGGCGCTTTTGTTGATTCAAAACCGCAGCATCTTGTTGGTTACGCTAAATTAGCAAATGTGTATGTGCGGGAAATGTACGGAATACAAAATCCGACTATCGGGTTGCTTTCCGTTGGTGAAGAAAATGAAAAAGGAAACAAGGTAACAAAAGAAACCTTTGAATTACTGAAAAGTTCAAAACTAAATTTTTTCGGTAATGTTGAAGGCAGAGATATTTTAACCGGGAAAGTGAACATCGTTATTTGCGATGGATTTGTCGGTAATATCATCCTAAAATTCGGCGAATCATTTCTAAAAATTTTGAAACCGATGCTCAAGAGAACTGCCGATGCTAATTTCTTCGACAAAATTAAAATTGCGCTTTCAAGAAATGCAATTAGAAAAACGTTTAAAGTATTCGATCCAAATGAATATGGAGGAATTCCACTTCTCGGAGTTAAAGCCATCACTATAATCGGGCATGGTTCAAGTTCTGCGTATGGAATAAAAAATATGGTTTTGAAGGCAAAAGAGATGCACGATAAAAAATTAATTGCCAAACTTGCCCAAGAAATGAACAAATAAAACAGCCTGCACTACGCGGGTTAATCTTTTAAAATGGAATAATTGAGAATGTCTAATAATAAAAAAATAAATGCTACAATAACCGGCGTTGGAATGTATGTACCGGATAAAGTTTTAGATAATAAATATTTCGAATCTATCGTTAACACTTCAAGTGAATGGATTGTTACGAGAACAGGAATTAGAGAACGAAGGATAATTGAAAACGGCGCTACAAGCGATTTGGCAACCGGCGCGCTTAAAGATTTGATGGAGAAACATAATTTAAATGCGGATGAAATTGATGTAATTATTGTTGCTACTGTTACACCCGATATGTTCTTTCCCGCTACCGCCTGCATTGTTCAAGATAATGTTAAAGCAAAAAACGCTTGGGGATTTGATCTCTCTGCCGCATGTTCTGGATTCCTTTTCGCTTTTCAAACAGGATGTTCATTAATTGAAAGCGGAAGATATAAAAAAGTAGTTGTTATCGGCGCAGATAAAATGAGCGCAATATCAGATTACACAGATAGAAACACCTGTATTTTATTTGGTGATGCTGCCTCTGCGGTGCTACTTGAACCGACTGAAGACACTTCGATTGGTTTCATAGATTCATTATTGCATTGCGATGGTCAAGGTAAAAATTATTTATACATGAAAGGCGGCGGAAGCTTAAATCCCGCAACCCATGAAACCGTTGACAAAAAAATGCATTACATCTTTCAAGACGGTAAGCCTGTCTTCAAAGCCGCAGTTGTTGGGATGGCTGATATTTCATTTGAAGTTATGGAAAAAAATAATTTAACCGGTGATGATGTAGCGTATCTTGTCCCTCATCAAGCTAATTTAAGAATTATCGACGCTACGGCAGAGCGTATGGGAATCGGTAAAGAAAAAGTTATGATCAATATTGATAAATACGGAAACACGACGGCTGCAACTATTCCTTTATGTTTAACTGAATATTACAGAGCGGGAAAGTTAAAAAAAGGAGACAATCTAATTTTATCCGCTTTCGGCGCCGGTTATACTTGGGGTGCAATTTATCTTGTTTGGGGAATTGATTAATGAGCAAACGCGCATTTCTCTTTCCAGGTCAAGGCGCTCAGTATGTCGGCATGGCAAAAGACCTTTTTGAAAATTCGG
>Ga0172379_10000874_pt1 | contig 68094 bp, 51 predicted proteins | sample GrowelOW334metaG_FD_119756 | JGI IMG/M metagenome (GOLD analysis project Ga0172379, IMG submission 119756) | Groundwater microbial communities from an aquifer near a municipal landfill in Southern Ontario, Canada - Groundwater well OW334 metaG | ecosystem: Environmental > Aquatic > Deep... | reverse complement strand
AACTTTACAAGTTTCGCGAAATATCCCGAGGTGATTTTGGGAATTGCCGGAGAGGCGCATACCTGAAGGTATGTAACGAACCGGCAAACCCAAAGGCATCCGGGAGAATCGCGAAGATGTAAAGGTTATTTTTGTACGGCTCCTTAGTTTATACTCACGCGTCAAAGTTTGTATAAATAAGAAAAATCCATTTCGACCGGCGTCTTTTTCTCCCATGACTCAATCGCCATCCAGGCTGTCAGATTGGCAACGGCCCCCTGAAAAACATCCGTCTGCGACGGTTCACCATTCCTGATCCAGCGGCGGAACATCTCCAGCTCATTGTAATGTCCTTTGTCAACTTTTACCTGGCGTTCATAATAGTATCCTCTGGCTTTTTCCTCTTCAGTAATAGACTGCCGCCAGTTCCATGCATTGGCAGCGGCTTCACCAATCGAATTATTCAACCGCTGCCCCGCTATTTTGTAATCATAAGTCCGTTTTATTCTGGCGCCGTCATGCCCGTAAACATTCAGTTCGACGAATTCATCCCCGGTAATCACACTGAAATTAGTATCTATCTCGATTCTTTCCTTGGGAAATCCGGCGGTGCCGTTATCCCCGGCAATAATTACCGCGGTAATATCCTCCGGATAATTCAAGGTAATAATATTGTCCATATTGCCGCATCCGGCAGTATACACCCGGAATGGAGTCATCCCGGTCAGCCAGTTGATGAGGTTAAAAATATGGGTTATTTCATGGATAATGGTAGACTCGCGGTCATGCACAATTGCATCGTAATGATGTTTCGGCCAGAGCCTTGCTTCTCCAATGATGCGGTAAATTATCGTGGTATTGCCATCTCTGAACTTGTCGAAGAGAGGTTTCAAATCCTGCATCAGCGGACTGTACGGCCGGTTAAATCCGACCATGAATTTAATTGCGGCGCCGTTCATCAGCCGGACCATCTCCTGGATTTCATCCTGCCTGTAACATAACGGTTTTTCCACGAAAAGATGTTTGCCGGACTCGACCGCCTTGCGCATCACCGGCAACCGGAAATCCGGCTTGGTTGAACAAATTATCGTCTCTATCTCCGGATCAGCGAAAAGCCGGTCCATATCGGTCGTGACATACCCGGGATGATAAACATCCGCTAATTGCCGCAAATGCGCTTCGTCCAGATCGCAAAATGCCGCCAGTTCAAAATTCGGATTGGCCGCTGCGTTAGGAATATGATTGCCGCTGGCAAAACCGCCGCAGCCGATAAAACCCAGTTTCATTTTTTCAGAGTTCATTTTATTTCTCTCCTGTTTTAATAAGTTATAATGATGATTTTATTATTAGTTCGCCGGGGAACATGATTTTTGCCTGAGATGCCTGTTTGCCATCAATAGCGTCAAGCAATATCCGCACCGCGGTGTCGGCATATTTCTCAACCGGCTGCCTGATTCCGGTTAACTTAGTTCCGACATAATCCATCAGGCAGGTATCCCGAAAACCGGTGACGGCAGGCCCCTGTCCTGTGTCAATTTCATTTGAACCAAAATAGTCCAGCAGTTTTAACGTAGTCTGTTCACTGGTTCCGGCAAGAACATCGCAATCGTTTTGCAGCAGCCATTCAATCTGGTCGCGGCAAGTTTCGTCCTGCCGGCAGTTGCGCGGCGCACTGATTACTTTTAAGCTTCCGGAATTCTGTTTAAGAAATGCCTTTTCGCGCTCCAGTCCGCTGTCATAACAGATTATTCCTGTACTTTTATAACCCTTTGTCCTGATGAACGATGCCAGAATCCCGAAAGTCAGATCATTATCAAGGCCGACAAAAGGAAGTTCGTCCGAAAGACAGTTATCCACCGTAATGACCGGGATATTCGTATTGCGGAGCATATCAAAGGGAAGCTGCCTGGATGGAGAATATATAATTCCGTCCACCCGGTAGGAAAGAAACGCTTCCAGATTTTTGCGTTCATTGATAATTGAATCGCCGCCATTTGCCAGCAGCATCCGGTAGCCATGCCTGTTTAATTCAAAATCTATAAGTGATGCCAGCTTGCCGAAAAACGGATTGCCAACATCCGGAACCGTCACTCCGATCAAACCGGCTCTGCCGCTTTTAAGCGCGGAGGCCACAGAATTTTTCCTGAAACCATGTCCGGCCGCATATGCCTTGACCAGTTCAATCGTCTCTGGTCTGTATTTATATTTTTCCGTCCGTCCGTTAAGAATCCTTGAAACGGTCGAATGGTCCAGATTCAATTTTGCGGCAATATCTTTTATTGTCAACATCTGTCGTCTCGTTGTTATCAGATAATTACCATAATAATACACACGTGTGCATGATTTGTCAATTAGTTTTCCGAAAAAAGGTAAATTAAAAGCAAAAAAAATCCCGCCGCCTGAATTCAATGTTTCCTGGAAAAATATTCCACTTATTTAGCTGTACATCGCCGATAACGGTTGCAAAAACAGCTCCCGTGTATATAATATCAAAATGCATTTGATACTTTGAGATTTTACGAATGGAATCAATGAACAAGCAAATTAAAGACATTCACGATTATATAATCAACCTTATCGCGGAAGAGAAACTGCGACCGGGGGAGCGTGTACCTTCCGGCGAAGAACTTGCCGCCACATTCAAGACTGGCAGAATGAACGGACACCGCGCAGTAAAAGAGCTTGAGAATGAAGGCATCGTCAAACGCTCGCGCGGACTGGGAACTTTTGTTTCCCAGGCAGTGTCGCCGGCCGCGATTCAACAATTTCTGAATCCGTCAGAAAAATATATTCATCTGTTATATTCTTTCAGAAACGATCTGATAATACACTGGAACGACAGAACCGTAAGCATTCTGGAATCGGAACTGAGACGTAAAGGGTTCATCGTCATTCACAAGGAATATCCGGATATCGACACTGAGAGCATGATTGAATTTATCAAATCCCTGAATAACGCCGGGTCCTGCGGCCTTATCCTCTTTCCGGAATACGCAGGCAAACTGGACGAGATGCTGTCACATCCGGAAATACTGATGCTGTACAAATCTGACATCTATGTATATAATACCGGACATCTCATTATGCCGGAAATGCCGCTCAACTGCATTGCCCTTTCACCGTACAATGACGGGTTCATGGTTGGAAGGATCTTAAAGCGGAGCGGACATCGGAATATATATTTCCTGTCCTCCCGCAGTCTGGAGCCCAAATGGGCGCTTGACCGGTATCATGGAATTGTGCTTGGCCTGTCAGGGGAAAAAGAACGGCCCGGGGTAAAGCTTTCTTCACAAATTGCCGAGATGGCGGATATAATAAAAAAATCCAGCGACCATATATGTGTAGTCACGGCTTCAGACAGGGACGCGGTGGCGCTGCTGGATATGACCGCCAAAGAAGCCGTAAAATGCCCGGAGCGGTTCGAGTTGATTTCGTTTGACAACAATCCTAATTTCAGAGCATACAATATTACGACGGCGGCGCCGCCGGTTGAAAAAGTCGGTACGATTCTGGGAAAGATGATTTCCGGGAACCACTTTCAAATAGATGACGGCGATACGATTAAAATGACATTGCGGAGCGGTTTTATTGAGCGGCAGACGTTCCGGATAAGGTATTGATTGATATTTCATAATATTCAAAATAAATAAAGTAACTGGAGGCAGAATGAGCAGGCGTAAATTGATGATGGCATGTGAGACGGAGTTCCACATTGTTCCAGGAATTGTACCGGGTCTTTCATCGATCGGGATTAAACTAAAGTCATTTACAGAAGAGGTTGCTCAATGAACTGGATTTCATGGTGTATTGTAATTATTCCGGTAACCGCAGCTATAACTTTGGCACTATATTCCCGCAAGTATGTCCGGGGAGTTGCCGACTTCCTTGCCGCGGGCCGAGTTGCCGGCCGTTATGTGATCTGTGTGGGTGATTTGGAGGCGGGCCTGGGGATTATTTCCCTGGTGGCGCTGGTCGAAGAAAAATACCAGTGCGGATATGCATTGGGTTTCTGGGGAAGCGTGATGATTCCACTCTCAGTGGTTATCGCGCTAAGCGGATATTGTGTTTACCGCTTTCGCGAAACTCGATCTTTGTCGCTGGGGCAGTTTCTGGAAATGCGTTATTCCAGACGGTTCCGCATATTCGCCGCATCGCTCAGAACGATATCAGAAATGCTGGCGAATGCCATCGCACCCGCGGTTGCCGCCCGTTTTTTCATTTACTACATCGGCCTGCCGCATTCCTTTACGATCTGCGGCGTGGGAGTCTCGACCTTTGCGCTGCTGCTGGGGTTTGTTCTGATTCTGGCAATGCTGGTTATCATGCCCGGCGGACGCATTTCCTTGATCATCACCGATTGTTTTCAAGGACTTATGAGTTATCCCATTTTCGTTATTTTCACGGTCTTCATATTGACCAAATTCTCGTGGGGCGGGGAAATCTCTCCGGTCATGCTGGACCGGGTACCGGGGGAAAATTTCCTGAATCCGTTTGATGTTACTCAACTCAGAGATTTCAATTTGTTTGCGCTGTTCGTAGCCATTTTTGCCAGTATCCTGAATCGTGCAAGCTGGATCGGCAATGACACCAGCGGTTCGGCAAGAAGTCCGCATGAACAGAAAATGGCCGGTATCATCGGCGCCTGGCGAAACGGTTTCAGCGTAGTCATGTGCCTGCTAGTTTCAGTAGCCGTTATTACTCTTATGACGCACTCAAATTTCTCGGCGCAAGCCAAGAAAATCCGCTGCGAACTGACAAGCCAGGTCGCGGGGGAAGTGGTAAAAGACGAAAATATCCGGCAGAAAGTCATTGACAGAGTCAACGCCATTCCGGAAGTAAAGCATATTATCGGTGTTGACAAACCGCTTTCCCGCGAGAATAACAACGATACGGCCTATTTTAAAACAGTAAAAGAAACGCTGAACGAGGGGGAAAACGGGAATGCGGTTTTCCAGAAGTTCAGAACGCTGTATTATCAGATGATGATGCCGCTGACCATGAAGAATATTTTCCCGGCTGTTCTGATGGGCATATTCTGTCTGCTGATGGTCATGCTCATGCTGTCAACCGATGCTTCGCGAATTTTCAATGCGTCCGCAACCCTCATTCAGGACGTGATCATGCCGCTCAGAAAAACTCCTTTCACCAAGGAGCAGCATCTTAAATGGCTGCGCGGCTGTTCCGCCGGGGTCGGGATATTTTTCTTTCTGGTATCGCTTTTATTCACAAATTTAGATTACATCAGTATGTTCCTTACAATTACTACCTCCATCTGGCTGGGCGGCGCGGGACCGGTTATGATCTTCGGCCTGTACAGCCGCTTCGGAACAACGCTTGGCGCATGGGCATCGCTGCTGTTCGGTTCCGGGATCGCAGTCGGCGGAATGATTCTGCAGCGCAACTGGGCGGATTATCTCTATCCATGGATTGAACGTTTACACATAGTGGAACCGCTGGATAACTTTTTAAGAACAGTTTCCTCGCCGTTTGCTCCATATATAGTCTGGACCATGGATCCGGTGAAATATCCGATTAACTCCCGCGAAATTTACTTCTTTTCGATGATTGCCGGCATTTTAGCTTATATCATTGTCTCGTGGCTGACTTGCAAAGAGCCGTACAATCTTGACCGTATGCTGCACCGCGGCAAATACTCTGTTTCAGGAGAACACAAAAAGGTTACTCGCAGCAGATTGAAACACCTTTACAACACGCTTATCGGGATCGACCCTGAATACACCAGGGGGGATAAGATTATTGCATGGTCGGTGTTTATTTATTCGATTGTCTATCAATTCCTTTTTGCGTTTGTCGGGGTTCTGATCTGGAACATGTTCTGGCCGCTGTCGCCGGAATGGTGGAGCGGATACTTCCTGATTACCAATCTTATTGTTGCTGCTGTCGTGGGAGTTATTTCAACCGTATGGTTTATGATCGGCGGCATCATTGACATGAAGCGGCTGTTCCACGATCTTAACACCAGAAAAGACAATCCGCTGGATGACGGCTGGGTGGAAGGGCATGTTTCAGCGGCTGACCATGATTTGGTGGAGAAGGCCGAAAAGAAGAAATAATATTAAATGATTCCAGATTAAGCTGACTGCGGAAACCCGTCTGCATGGAGAAAGACGGGATTTCCCGGAAGGCTGACAGCCGTTCAAGTTGTGCGATTCCGGGTAAAATGATTTCCGGCAACCATTTTCAGGCAGATGGCGGCGGCGCCATTAAAATGACATTCCGGAATGTTTTTGTTGAACATCAGACGTTCAGGATTTATATTGCATTCCAATAAATTGCAGATCATAAACTGGAGGAATGATGAGCAAGCTTAAATTGCTGGCGTTCATGGCGGCGGCAGTCGCCGCGATGACGGCCGCGGCCGGAGGCAATCCGTCAGACGAAATGTTTCAGGCTTATTCCGAGCAGAATTTCAGCAAAGCAAAAAAACTGGCCTTGAAGCAAAAGAACAAGCCGGAAGGAAAGCTGATAAACGCATTATGCCTTATACACGATAAAGACTCGCAGAACATCCCGCATGGATTTGAGGAGCTGGGAGAACTTTACCGCGATTCCAATCTGCCCCGTGAACTGAAAATACAAACCGCGCTGGCCTATGCCAGAGTCGCCCAGTTGATCCAGGATCGCAAAGATATTTATGGCAATATTGCGGATGAGGTAAAAGTTAATGATATTTATGATGTAATCATCAAACTGAGCCATGATTCCACTGAAGCCTGCTATGCCGTAGTCTACAAAAACCAGCCGCTGATTGAAAGTCACGATGCGGCAGTTTCCGCCAGAGCCTTCCAGAATGTGGAGGACTTCATCAAATCGTTCAAAGGAGATCCGAAACTTCTGGGGCCTGTTCACCTGTTCGCTGATTATGAGTACATCGCGGTTAAAAAGGATTATAAACAGGCGCTTGAACACCTGGAAGCGGCGGTCAGACTCGGGATCGCCAACCCCACTCTGGAACAGGATAACATGTTCCGGATCGGGAGGATATATCAGGTCAAACTGGGAAACAGTCAGAAAGCGATTGAAGCATATAAAAACTTCCTGGAGAAATTTCCTTCTTCAAACCGGGTTCCGATAGTCGAGCGATACCTTGAAGAACTGGGCTGTAAAAAATAGGGAGACATTTTGTCATGGCAGATAAATACGACGAAAATACCGGATCGTCAAAATTTCAGAAATTAGGCTTGATCCTGGCGCTGGCGTTTTATATCGTCTCCATAATCATGGTGGTACTAGGCCAGAAAGGCGGCGAATTTCGGGATAAAGATGTAAAAACCATAACTTTTGCGCACTGGCAACTGGAAGACGGATTCAGGCAGGGCTTTGATGAAGCAATAAAACTGTTTGAAGATTACAAAGCCAGGCAGGGCCAGAAAGTCAAAGTGTTCCAGACGACAGTGCCGATTCAAGGCTACGGACAGTGGTTTATGACCCAACTGGTCGGCGGCGACCCGGCCGATTTAATCGAATTACTGGGCACCTCAGATATTAGAAATCAGTATTTCACCCCCCTTTCTCAATATATCGGCAGTCCCAACCCGTTCAATAAAGGAACTCCGTTGGAAGGCATCCCGTGGAAAGACTCCTATGTTGATGACATGCGCGGCGGCCTTGACTGGAATTATGCGGAATATTACGGCATCGGCATTTTTATTCATACATTCCGCATGTATGTGAATATGGACTTGCTGGAGAAAGCCACCGGCAGCCGCAAACTACCCGGAACGCTCACTGAATGGCTGAATATCTGTGAAAAAATGCGGGCATACGGGAAGAAAGTCGGCAAGCCGGTCATCCCGATCGGGGTAAGAGGTTTCGACCGCGGCACTATCGGCCAGCTTCTCGACTATTATCAGGCCCAAGTGAATTCCGACTTAAACGATACGCTGCCGGAATTCTGTGCCGATGTGGTTTCGGTGGACATCCTCAAAGGATTGCGTGAAGGAAAATTATCCAGGGAAAAGCAACTGGCGGCAATTAATATCCTCGCCGAAATCGGCAATTATTTCTGTGACGGATTTCCATCCACCGACCTGGAGCAGACAAAATTTCTGTTTTTTGCCGGCAACGTCGGATTCTTTCCCGAAGGTACCTGGAATGCGTTTTCGATGATTAATAATTCTCCGTTTGAAGTGGAGATTATAGATGTTCCGGTTATCGGCCCTGATCACAAATATTCAAAATACTTTGCAGGCAGGCCGTCTGAACAGGGTGTCGGCGTCGGCGGCTTGTTCGGCATCCCCAAAGCCACGAAGCACTTTGATCTGGCATTCGAATTCCTTCAGTTTATCACTTCCTGGAAAATCAATCAGATGACCATGGTTGAGCACAGCAAGTGGCTGGCCGCCGTCAAAAAAGTAAAATATACCGGCATTATGGAAAAAATGCAGCCGCTGCCGGGATCGAAACGGGCAAATATAACATTCCCGTTTTCTTTCGGAACTCAAAGCTACAAAAAGGTATATGAAGTAATCGAGGCGGCAATTATCAGCAAAACGCCGGAACCGCAGGAATATTTCTGGAAGGATTTCATCAGCAGAATTCCGGACATGCATGACGAGATCATTGAAATGATCGAAAACGAAAAACGCAATATGATAAACATCGAAACCGTGCGCAGCACATCCGCGCTGGGACTGAAACAGAGAGAACTGACGCCCGCGGATGCCGGTCGCTTGAAAACCAGGTCGCAAATGAATTTTGAAAATCTGATTTCCCAGTATCGAAACTTAAGAAATATTCTGATGACGGACAAAACACTTGAAAGCATGAAGACAGGAGCTAAATAAAATGGCGGTCGAAATATCATTTAAAAAGCTGCGTTATTACTGGCCGGTATATTTATTAGTCGCAATCCCGCTGGGCCTGGTGCTGCTGTTCAACTATTACCCGATCTTCAACGGGGCCGTCCATATTTTCTACCGGTGGGACGGAAACATGGTCGAGGAATTCACCGGCCTGGACAATATCCGCAAAGTACTCCGTGATATGGACTTGTGGCGTTCGTTCGGCGTTGTCGGCATTTTCATCGTCTCCAATCTGTTTAAGATGATAATCCCGATTATCACGGCGGCAATTCTGCACCATATCATCAGTGACCGCTGGGGTTATGCCTACCGCGTGCTGTTTGTCATTCCGATGGTCATCCCGGCGATGGTATTCATCCTGATGTGGAAATATTTTTACGAGCCGAACGCCGGGATTCTTAATGAAGTCCTGCGGGCGGCGGGCCTGCTGGGACCCACCGAGATCATTCAATGGCTGTCCAGCGAGTATCTGCTTATTCCGTCGCTAATTTTTATGGGTTTCCCCTGGGTCGGGGTGTTTGGCGTGCTGATTTATCTGGCCGGCCTTCAGAACATTCCGGAAGACATCTACGAAGCCGCCGAGATTGACGGGGCCGGGCCGCTGCGGATATTTTTTCAGATGGAGCTGCCGTTGATTATGACCCAGATCAGGATTAACCTGGTGCTGATGATGATCAGCACCGTCCAAAGCTGGGAAAATGTTTATCTGTTTGTCGGGGAGACCGGCGGACCTGACGGCATTGCCACGGTTCCCGGCCTGCTGATTTTCCGCGAGGCTTTTTCCAGAGGGCTGTTCGGTTACGGCTGCGCAGTCGGATTCCTGCTGTTCCTGGTCACGCTGCTGCTGACTTTCACCAACAATAAACTTGTCCGCATCAATAAATAGGAGTTTAACAAAATGGCCAGAAGAGTCAGATCAAAGCTTGCTGAATTTTCAAAGCATTTCTATATCTGGGTTATATTCGCATTCTCATTCCTGCCGTTGTACCTGATGCTTAACATCTCCCTGAAAGACAATCAGCAGTTTTCCAGAAATCCATGGCTGCCGGAAGCGCCGTTCCACTGGCATAATTTTGTTGTCGGCTGGTCTCATATCGGCGACAAAATATTCAATACCACCTTCATTTCCTTTACCACGACTTTCCTGGGGCTGGCGGTGGCGGTCCTCGGCGCGTTTTTCTTCGCCAGATTCAAAGCGCCCGGCTCGAATATCCTGTTCTCCATGTTTATTCTGCTGATGATGTATCCCGGCGTGGCAAACATGGTTCCGACCTTTAAACTGATTACCGCCCTGGGACTTTACAACAGCCACTGGTCGCTGATCACCCTGGGCGTGGCGTCTGCCCAGGCATTCACCATCTATGTGCTGAGGAATTTCATCGAGGAAATTCCTAAAGACCTGTTCGAAGCAATTGAGATAGACGGGGGGACTATTCTTCAGCAGATCTGGCATATTGTCATTCCGATGTCCATGCCGATCATCGGAACCCTGGCCATCCTGAGCATTATCGGCAACTGGAACAGCTTCGTCGGCCCGTTGCTCTATCTGCGCGACAACAATTTGCAGGTTATTGCGGTCGGCCTGCTGCGCCTGGAAGGCGAATATACGAAGAACTGGGGCGAACTGATGGCCGGTTATACCATTGCATCCATCCCGCTTATCATCATGTTCATTTTCTGCATGAAACTGTTCGTCCGCGGACTTTCCGCCGGCGCCGTCAAAGGTTGAGCCGCCGCTGTTCATGCCGGAAACTCTTCTGTTTGACAAAGAAATGGAATTAAGCATTCCATTTGATTAAACCCTGCTTCTGCAGTTGACGGAGCAGGTTTAAATTCAGATATGTTGCGGGTTCCTTATTTCACAAAGGGTTTATCTTTGTATTTTTCTACCTGTTTTTTGAAATCATCTTCTGTTTTGATGTCATTCAAGCCGGCAAAGTAATTAGTGAAAGAAACTTCTTTGCCGGGTTCGATTATGAACGGCTTTACCCCGATACTCTTATTGGGTTCAATAGTGTAAACCAATACTGAACCATGATTATTCGCCGCTGACTGGAACCATATATACAGATGTTTGATTTTGTCATCCAATATCTGCGCGAACCCGGTTTTTTCCACCGGCGAAAAGCTGCCGGCATAGCGACCGGTCAACGGCAGTGTTTTAACTTCGTAAAATATCGGATTTTTAGCAGAAAACTCCAGGCATTTCAATTTTTCACTTGCCGGAATTACCAATATATTGCCTTCCGGGTTCCCGCCAATCGCGATATCGGCATGCCCGCGCCATGGGAAATCATAGGCGTGCGGATCATCTGATTTGAAGCCGCCCGGCTGAATATTTTTTATGGTATACTTCACTTCCATTCTGGGATCATCTTTTACGATGGTCATGAGGCGGCACAGTCTGAATTTATCGCCGGGAAAGGTTATTTCCGCACTGATACTTATTTTATCAGGCAGCAAATCCACTACGGAGATTTCCCAGTCTGCATACGAGACAGCCATCTGCTCCATGCCTGCATCTTCATAGCCGCCGAGATTCGGCCTGAATTTAAGTTCCACGGCCTCGATGCATTTTTTCATGTCAGCCCTGACTTCCTCCGGATAGTCGTTCGGGTTTCCCTGGCGCAGGCATGAGACGCCATTGACCTTAAAATCAAGTATCCTGGCGCCTGACTCCAGAATGATAATTTCAATTACAGAGTTTTTTAGAATAAAGCCGAAATGACCATCTTTTTTTACCACCTCTATTGAGCAGGAGCCGTGCGATAAATCTTTATCGGGATTTATTCTCCCGCCTTCTTTAAGGTAATGTTCGGCCTTCTCAAAAAAACCGTGTTCGCCAGCCCATCTGGCACGGCTGAAAAAAGCGGTATAGAGTTTGTTTTTAACATTTTTCGCTTCGCCGTCCAGTTCCGCCTGAATGATTTTCTTCTGACATACCGTAACGGTGGCGGCAACTTCGGATTTCTGTTTCACCGAATATTCTTTTGAGTTTGAAGCCGCGTCATAAATCACGGTGCATGCCTCAACGTTAACATTAAGCGACGCGGCTTTTGCCAGCAGTTTTTTCAATGTTCCCAATTGCGGATCTTTTTCGAGCGTTATTGTCCTGTAGACAGTTTTCTTTTCCCCGTTGTTTTCTGCTTCTATCTTTATCAGGTTTTTGCCGGTTGACTTAAGCGTGATTTTTCTGAGAAATGTGCCGATTCCCGCTGTGGTAACTGCCTCGTCATTGATTTTTATTTTTGCGCCGGGTTCACAAATCCCGTTGATTTGCACCTCGTTTAAAACCGTGCTCGAATTATCGGACGGTATTGTCTGAACCAGCAGCAGCGGTTTTTTGTCCATAGATTCTATTTCGTCCGCTATTTCATCCCTTATATGGTACAGCAGCGAACTGTCGTTGATGTAATCGAACGGCGGTTTATAAATCAGCGCCGAGATGATTTCTTTCACTCTGGGCCTGCCCCATCCCCTTTTAAGCGAATCAATCTTGTTTTCCAGAATCTTGAAGTAGTCATAATCATCAATGGCTTCTTTGACTATGGCAAAACGCTGCGAATCAATATACGGCCCCATGCCTGACGGATGCGGATAAAGAAGCGTGGCGGCGCCATTCGCATATGTCGTATTCAGTTCCGTCCACGGATTTCCGCCGTTAGCGTGCAGGATTTGCCAGAGCAGTACGCCTTCCGCGTCAATCATATATGCCAGCCACGGGAATAGCCTGTTTTGTATATATTCATAATCATCAATATGTACCGGCCAATTATAAATCCAGCATTTTTCACCGCGGACGCGGCTGTCCTTTATTTCATCCATATCAATGTAGCCGGGCCCGAACGGCAGACACCATGTATTTACCTTCCCTTTAAGTTCAGCGGTTATTTTACGGGTAATGAAAACGTTGAAATCCTTATCGCCGCCATGAATTGCGTCACAAAGCATGCTTACTGATTTTAGAAATGGTTCCGGCGGTTCGTCCCATATATAAGAACAGGATTTATCGAACCATCCTTTTTCTTTCAAATGCGCGCTTAAAAGTTTTACATACTGAGTTAAAACAGAACGGCCTTCCGCAGTCTGTATGTCTTTGCCGAATATAAGTGCTGTTTTATTATCAAACCATCCGGAATTGTCGCCGTAAAAACCCAGCGGCGCCATCTTGAACCAGTTCATGCTGTATTTGTTTATTTTCTGCGACATGAAATTATCGACCGGCGACCAGTCCGTTATTTCAAGGATATTATTATGAATTTCATATTTGGGAACAGGTACGCCATATCCCTGGTTTCCGCTTATCCTGTGATTTTTCAAGTTTTCAAAAACATCTTCGCAGGTCTCGTCCGGCGACCTGTGGTCAAATTTACCCATTTGCGAGGGAAAACTTCTGGCATAAAACGCTGCTTTCAAAAATGGAACCGTCGGAATCGAGAAAGAACGGACTTTCAGTGAAACCGGCAGCGCTGATATTTCGTTTTCCCCTTTCCTTATTTTTATGAACCCTTCATATATTCCCGGAGCTGTTTTTTCAGGAACATTAATCACTATCCAGAATGGAGAATTAACGCCGGTTTTAAGGGAAACTGTTTTTTCAGGCATCAGCGGGTCGGCATTCATTCCCACAATGCTCGGATTGTCTGCTTCTTTTATATTTATAAAAGCGACTGATTTACAGGATATATTCTGCTTGCCGATGCTTGCGCCGGTGTTATTTTTGAGGTCGGTAAAATCAAGTGAAATATCTGACAAATCTTTCCCCGGCGTCAGTACCAGTTGGAATGGTTCAGATTCATTGACGGCGCATGACAATTCCAGTTGCCCCGCCGCGAGGTTTTCCGGAATCCCCTTGTATGGCGTTTTCACATTCGGCGTATTTTTCCACACAAGCATGTCGGAAATTTCGGCGATTTTAGCTTGATATGAATATGCCGAGGTTGCTTTCTCCGCAGATGTTTCCTCAAGCGAAATATCATCCCACCAGATAGTCCTTGCGCCGCCATCAGACCACAAAGTGAAAGCCGCGGCTTCAGCACCGACCGGAGGATAGAATTCAATTTTCAAGGACAACCATTCATTCTGAGTCGCGGGAGCTTCAGGGAACAGGTACTTAACTGTTTTTCCGGTTTTATCAAAAAATACTACACGTCCGGAAACGCGCAATTTACCGGGGTTTTCGCCGGCCTTGATAAAATAATATGCGGTAAAGATATATTTGACGCCGCTTTTCAACGGCACTTTAGGCACGTAATCCATCGCGGTTCCGCCGGCAGCTATATTCGATTGAAAACGGAGACTTCTGGCGCCGGTCCTGGCCTTGTCCGCAGCAATCCCGTATGCGACTTCTTCCGCTGCCGCTTTAATTAAGGTCTTGCCGTCATCCAGTTTTCTGGTAGCGTTAAAGTGATACAGCTTATCCGCTTTATCTTCAAAACTGCCATTTTCAATCAGATTGATATTGCCTGCCGGGAGCAGGATGCCCGCAAATCCAAGTGCGGCAACCAAATACTTTTTCAGCACAATGAAATCCTCGCGTTATTATTCTATAATTGCAGTCATAAACCCGAATTCAGCAGAATAGTTACTGGTAAGGAACCCACCTTTTGTAATCCGCCCCGTACATCCATGCAGTTTTTGTTGCCTCCGGCATCCGTTTTATGGTTTCCACATGAAAGTCCCCCAGCAGATAATTGGCAGCGCCCATATGTCTGATGTAATTAGGATCAAGGTTGTCGCCATTTACATAAAAACCGCTGTAAAGCGTGCTTGTACTGTATGCATCCATCAGTACCAGGCAATAAGAAGGCCTGGACCATTTATTGAGTTTGGATTTTTGGAATGTTGACTGATTCATGCCGTAACTCGCGAACGGCTGCCACGATTGAGTCGGATAGGGGGTGCCGGCATTGCCGCCGCCGAAAAGCGTGGTATGCGACGGGCATTTAAATGTTTTGCACTTGTTCAGGGTTGCGGCGGAATAGCCAAGGTAAGAGGCCATCGAGAGATACCAGTAACTGTAGTTTGTGCTCCAGCCCCCGGAAGTCACATAATACAGCGGAAGCGAGTCGTTGAAATCACACGCATACATGGCCATGCCGGTGCCGAATTGTTTCACATTGCTTGCACATGCGCTGCTGTATGCATGCATTCTTGCCTTGTTGAGGGCGGGCAGCAGCATACTGGCCAAAATTGCTATGATCGCTACCACCACGAGGAGTTCGATAAGCGTAAAACTGGATTTATTCGATTTCATAAGAAAGCTCCTTCTATTCTTGATGTTTGGGTGCTTGTTCTTTCTATCACCTCATACGGATAGAGAATATCCGGCGGTGAAACGTGTTTGACATTAAACCACTCATCAGCCTTTTTCAGCATTTCCATGACCGTTTCGCCAATTTTAAAATAATGGTAATCAACAGTTGACAGCGGCGGGTCAAGATATGCGCTTCCGGGGAAACCGCAATATCCCATCACTGCCAAATTTTCCGGAATTTTTATTCCATATTCCCTGGCGGCTTTCAAAAGGTGGATGGCATAAAAATCTGAATAGCACATTATTGCCGTAGGCGTATGTTCCATACCCATCAAACTTTGAAAAGCGGTTTTTATGGATTCATAATTATTCTGTGCTATTTTAATAAACCCGGGATGATATATACCTTCCGATTCAAGAAATTCACGGTATGTATCCAAACTTTCGTAACCACGCATTAACGGATAAGTAATTGTGGCTATACGTTGATGTCCTTTGGATTTCAGATACTTGATCCCCGCGTTCCAGGCACCGCGTGATTCTGTCCTGACAGACGCAAAACCTGTCACTGCCGTATCTCCGGGATAAGAGTTGGCCATCACTACCGGTTTGCGAAACTCTTGAAGCATCCGGATATAATTCTCTTTCCCGCTATAACAGCCTCCGAATATTACAGCGCCATCAGCAAATGAATTATTAAGAAATTTAATCCCTGAATCCAGATCCATCTCATTAAGAAATTGCAACGGCCATATTTCTGTCTTTGCTCCATTTTTCGCAACGCTTTCTATTCCGGGGATGATATAATTACTCGGACAGGTTATGTCATCTTTCTGGCTCATATCAAGCAATATCAAAATTTTCTTGATATCGTTTTTTGCACAACGCGGTTTTACGAAGGTTCCTCTCGAGCGTAATCTGACAATCAGACCTTTATTTTCAAGGGTATTTAGCGCATTGCGCAAAGTTCCTCTTGCTACCCCTAAGGTTTTTGAAAACTCCACTTCCTTGGGCAATTGCGCTCCTTCCTCGTACTTGCCGGAAAGAATATCCGCCTCAAGTATTCCATAAAGCGCTTCCTGTTTAAATTGTATTTCATTAGTCATATTACTAGGTCTAGTTAGGTTTATTATGGTTTATCTAGGTAGATAATAGTATCAGTAATGAATTTTGTCAATAGCAGACAATGGCGAAAGAGTAAAAAATGATGAAAATAAAATAGAAAAACTCGTAAAACCCGACTGCTGTCGCTGCACAATTCGCCGTAAGGAGTTGTTCATAAATAAACTTTAACGGCTCCTGAGACCTCTTTATTTATTGAAGCATCAAATTATTCAACGCCGGCGGGGACGAACGGATTTTCGCTTTTCGGATTTTTCCGGAGCGCGGTTATCAGCCAGGCAATGGTTTCACCGAGATCTTTCATATTGTTCATGGCTTCCTGGTCGCCGGCAACCTCGCCGGATTCCCGGCCGACGCCGAAATTCCAGTACAGCGAACCCGGCACAATCATCTGCGACATCAGAAACATGTGATTGATCGAGTCAAAGACATTTACCGCTCCGCCGCGCCGGTGAACCGCAACGGCGGCGCCGATTTTATGTTTGAACTTTCTGCCGTTGGCGATCGCGACATAGCCGGACCGGTCGATCAACGCTTTCAGCTCCGGCGTGACTCCGGAAAAATAGGACGGCGACCCGAAGATAATGGCGTCGGCCTCCAGCATTTTTGCAATGCACTCGTTGACCATGTCATTGACAATTACGCATTGATTATTTTTATTCTCCGCACATTTGCCGCAGGCCATACAGCCGTGGAGCATCTTTCCGCCGACCTGAATCAATTCCGTCCCGATCCCGGCCGCGGCAACCGGCTCCAGCATCTTGCTCAGCATTATGTGCGTATTGCCGTTCCTGCGCGGACTGCCGTTGAAAGCGATTGCCTTGAACATATCTTCCCCCTGTGGTTCTTAAAATTATCAATAAACAGAATCATACACATCAAAAACTAATAGTGCTTCCTCTATTTGTCAATCAGCAATGCCGAAGTCTTAAAAATCAAAAATGGTTTGAGCCAACTCCTTATCTCTCTGGAAATACTATTGTTGATATTATTCACCGATAGCGGTAAAGGAGCCAGTACCGGTACCGGAGAAAGTCACCGCCGAAGGCGTGATATCGGAATTCTTCACCTGGATTCCGCCATTGCAGAAAATAACAGGACGCGCCTTGAACGGGATGGAAAAATTAATCGTCTGTCCGGCGGCGGCCAGTCCGGCAAAACTGCGGCTGCAACTGCTGTTCGGGCGGGAATCATATGAGAACAGGCCAAGGACTGTAACCGGTTTTTCGGCAGCTTCTATTTTCACCAGATGCAATCCGAAAGACAGTCCGGTTATGCCTTTACGATTTTCGAGATACTGAGATTCTCCGTCAATGAAAGTGTATTTTACGCCGGTCGGAACAGAAAGCGCCAGCCTGCCGTCAACATACGCGTTCAATTTTCCGCCGTTATCTGTATCAGCATAAGCAATCGAAAGATCAGTTGCCGCCGTTTCGATTTCGATACTTTTTCCCGGAGGAATAATTATCCGGACAGTTCCGTAAGGCGCGCCATAGAATGATTTAAACGGCTGAACGGCCAATCCATCCAGCAGCCAGAGCGGATTGCTGACCGGATAGAATACACGGTTCGAGCAGATTTTAGCATCAATCGCAGTTATCTTTGAATCCTTCTCAGGCAGTTCCAGCACATGCCGGTCACCAAGTTTCAGATCGCCGTGACGGAAAAGCGAATTGCGCAGATCCTTTCCCTTGAACTGACCTGCTCTGCAAGGTATTTCCCGGCCGTCAATAATCACTTTTGATTTTTTCGAGTCAGGATTCACCGTCCCCCAGAGATTGACCGCCGTATCGTCCAGAATAAAACGATTCCGGTTAATTCTCGGATTTTCCGCGGTATAGGAAAGCATTTCGCCTTCCCAGCCATAGGTGTTCTGGTGCAGACGCTCCGGCAGTTGCAACTGAACGATTCCCGTTACGACCGGATCCCAGCATTCGAAAGCTTTCTCCAACTGCTTGAACCAGATATAATGCGCCGCGGCCTGGGGATGGCCGTCCGCCGGAACTATCGCCTGGGGATCGCAGATACCGGCAAGGTCGTCAGAAACTTTGCCGAAATCCAGATACGGAATCTGATAGCGCAACGCCAGCGCCTGCATATCGCCGGCATTGGAAGTATAGCCGCCATAATTCTGAAACGGGCAGAAGATGAATTCGGTATCCGGATAATTACGCTGAATCCAGCGGATTGCTCCTTCGAATACGGCGATTTCGTTCGGAGTGTCGGTTTTTTCATTGGCGCCGCTGCCGTAGATGACCAGATCAGGACGGGGCCCTTCCGGGCGCTTGAAAAGATCGGGATATAATTCGAGCCAGGTTTTGTTGCTTTTATGACCGTTGAGTTCAGGACTGGGCGGCAGCGACAGCGAACAGTATTCACGCAGTCCCGAGTGGGATTCGCCAATACAGGAACCGTCGCAGGCCATGAAATTTAGAAGTATCTTGTCCGCCGGCAAATTAAATTTCTTCATCAGTTCAACTTTCAACCTGCCGCAGTAGCTGAACCAGTGCCGGGACTGCCCGAAATAATCGTTCAGCTCCGGACGTCCAACCAGTTTGGTGTCGAAATTTGAATAATCGCAAAGCGGCTGTTTGAATTTGGGTGAAGCCGCATTTTCATCATATACATACATCGGCGGATTGGCGCTGCCGCGGTCAATGCTGGAACCCATGACTACAATATGAACCGGCTCGCCTTTCCAAAGTTTCTGGATGGTGCGCGGAATATGGCGGTAAAGCGGATTCATTTCCCGCAAGGTTTGTCTCGTGAAAAATGATTTATCTCCGTTAACCAGCGAAGGCGCTGCAAGCCATGCCCAGCCGTCTTTGGCGTCGGTTGAACAATTTTCAAATTCCACTGAAATGCCTGCAATGTTCTTGAACGCCACACCATCCGCAAGTGATGGAATTTTGATATTTTCAAGCCTTAACTCTGTTTTGCCGGCAACCGGGGAAACACAGACAGACTCTGAAGCAACCACCATTTCCCCCCTTGACACTTTGGGAAATTTACGGATATCCGCCATCCCGAAATCCTTCGGCGACCATTCGCCGCTTTCAGAATCAATTTTCAGAAATGTAATTTTGGCCTTTATCGAACCTGGACGATTTTGAAACATATATGCATAAAGACTGATCACTTTTCCCGGGAGCAAATCAACTTCCGGCAGTGTGAAAAACTGCGATATCTTGCTGCCTGGCGCCAGATAGACAAAATTATGGACATAAAAATCCGGTTTATGGGAGGCCGGCACATGTGAGGAACGCTTTACCGTAATCTCCTTTGAGCCGGAAGAATTCCAAAATGCCGTGTTATTCGACTCAAAACTCACGGATTTCCCCGAACGGTGGTTTTCGAAGGCGTGAAATTCGAAATCCGGGTTTAGCAGCAGATTCCTTCCTGCGTCTTCGCCTTTTGCATAACCCGCGATTATCAGTATTCCACAAAACAGCACCATTCGCTTTAACATGTCACCACCATTTTTAAAATTTATAAATTAACGACATCCGGGCGGAGCTAAAAAGGGAACGTTTCGTGAATGACCGCCCGTTTCGCCGCCGGCTCCCGCCACGGAACAACCGCCATAATACTTTGCGACGCCCCGTGAAATCGGAATCGAACCCAGGCTTATTTAATTTGACAAAGTATTCCGGATTTTCAAGTCCGCCGGAGGTAATCTTCTGTTTAAGGCATGAAAAACATCGGAGGGATTTAGCTTGAGAGTTGTAAAGAGATAACCATTGAACATATCTTCCCCCTGTAATTCCTGGAATTACCGGTATTATAAAACATAAAATAAGGCAGTCCATGAAAATGTCAAGGCGCAATCCGGCGAAGTAAAAATTTGAAAATTACCCGGCCTTTAACTTGCCGCATAATTCATCGATTGTTCATTAATTTCCGCTTTCCCGTGTAATCCCCGTTTGGGCAGATGCCCGGCGACTCGCGTCCGGCTGATCGGGAAACCGTTTATTGCTTCGCCGTGCTGTCCGCTTGACTTTGCCGGTCAAGCCGGAAATTGATGCTTCTTAAATCTGCTATTCATAAAAGCGCCTGCCGCACACTCCCGTCGAAAAAACATTTTTATTTTTCTGCTTTTTAGAATTTAAGGCATTGACAATATTTCATGCATCTGTTATAATAGATACATGGCAACCGGTTGCACTAGTTGTCTTTTTTTAGACTTCATGGCAACCGGTTGCCCGAAACATGGATTGATATGAAAAAGCAGATAACGATTCGACAAATTACGGAAATGGCCGGAGTGAATGTTGCGACAGTGTCGCGCGTATTTTATTTGGACTGCGGACATTCTGTTTCTGATGCAATTCCCCGATTTAAAAAAAATGGCTTTTCTTTAAAACAGTTATTGACAGCCAAGTATAATCTGAATATAATCGTAGTATAATCAAGTATAATCAGAATAAAGGCAATGTTAATTCAAAAAACAAAAACCAAGTCCGCCAGATTGAGCCATGATGGCCTTGATATTCCAGGAAGGAAACTTTCCGGCACCCAGCGTTACTAAAATTCTAAAAGCAGTTTAAGGAGTAGCATCAGCATGAAAAAAACCGTATGCAGAATGACAATATTGTTGATGGCTGTGTGCCTCGCCGCATCTTCAGCGCTGGCGATGCCGTCTTACAATGACGTATTACTGGTGGTAAATTCCAAATCGCCTGAATCACAGGAGATTGGAGCGTATTTCAAAGCCGCGCGCAATATTCCGGATGCGAACGTCTGTGCCATCAGCGTAGCGCCGGCGCTGGGTACTGGCGCCAGAATGAGCCATAATGATGAACTGGCGGCGCTGTCCACCATCAAAAATCATCTGATCAAGAATGGCCTGACGGACAAGATCAATTATATCGTATTGACCCACGGCATACCAACCTACGCTTACACCGGCGAAGTAATAGAGAAAATCGACCAATATCATCTGTTTGACGTTTTCCTGATGTACCAGTTGTCGGAATCCGCCGCGAATACTGACATTCCGGATATTTTTACCAGCAACAAATACTTCTATTATAATAATGTGCCGAATCTGGGACTCTATGCCGATGCCGCTTCCGGACAGAATTATATTGACTTTAAAGACGCATCTCGTCTGGCAAGTGGAGATAATATATATATTAAAGACGGATATACAGCGATGTCTGCCGGGGTTGTTGCGGTGGAAGATAAAGGCGGCTATTACCGGGTGACACTGAAGAACAATTTGTATTCCACATTGAAAGCCGCAACATGTTCGGTAATAGCGACCTCCGGCAACAGTCTTTCTGCTAAAAAGTTTTCTAAAACCCAATTCGGTTATTACATTGTCGGGCGTCTGGACGGACTGGGCACCGCGACGGTTAAAAGCATGATTGACAATACCGGGGCGTCAGCCTATGATTCATACAGGAAACAAGCCAACGGCAAAATGAAGCTGCTGACCATTACGCCGTATTTCAGGCAGGAGGTTATTGACGAAATCAACCGGCGCGGAAATATCGAAATCGCGTCCCCGAACCCGGTTCCGCCGGATGTGTGGAACGGAACCACCACCACTCTGGTCGATAACACCGACAGCACGATTACGACAAGCTTTGACAAAGTCGCCAAAGACACGATGTTCTGCTTCCTGAACGATGTCGCCTGGGATTCATTTTTCCAGTGGCCCCAAGGCAACAGCTATTATGCAGGCGGCGACTTTGTCCAGGAATACCCGTTCATCTCCCGCGGCGCGACGTTCCTGCCCGGCTCGATCATGATGGTCTACCGTTCGTTTCCGGCAGCTTACGATTCACATGGCAATACCGGCGGAATTCAGAAAATCAATGTCTCCACCAAAGCTAAAACCAGCTATGTGAAGCTTGACGGCTCCGATTCCAAGTTCCGGCACATGACCTGTGTGGAATACGACCCGGTTAATAATCAGTTATGGGCCGGCACCGGGAGAGATGTGTTTGATGTCCAGACCGGCTTTTACAGCACCTGCACAGATGCCGTTCATCGCGCAACCATGCTTAATGACGGCACCGGCATCGCGGTCTACGATGCCGACGGCAAGATTGTAAAGTATATCAATGCCAACGATGCCGATGCCGGCAGTACGTTGAAGAACAACCGGGTGGTGAAACTGGTCTATGACAGGAACTCCCAGTATATGTGGGTGGCGCATTATAAAGGCATCCAGTATTATGACTGCCAGGCTAAAACCTGGAACGACATTCCGGAGTTGCAGTGCGACTATGCCGCCGCGGCCGGCATCTATCCGGACCCGTTTGACAGCGACAAGGTCTATTTTTCATTTTACTACGGGACTGATGCCAATACAAAGAAAGTGTCTTCACAGATCGCCGGCGCCGACACCAGTATCTTTGAATACAGCAAAAGCGCTAAAACCGTAACGCCGCCCTATGTGATTGACGCTAATAATAAAGGGGTTTCGCCGCAAATGGGTAAAACTTCCGCCAATACCATCTGGGTTTCCAAAGGCAGCGTTCTTTACCGGTATGACCTGACGGCTAAATCCGTAGTGGAACAGATTGATATGAATGCGGTAATCCCGGAAAAAGTAACCCCTCCGGCGAACTGTAAGACGGTAACTATCGACTTCATCCGCAATGTCATTGCCGCCCCGTCGGCAAAGACAGTCATTGCCACCGTCGGCTGCAACATTCAGTATGCCACGGATTTAATAGCCGGCACGCCTTCCACCTATCAGAAAAAGAATTATGTTGTGCGCGTTACGGAAAGCGCGACCCCGCCAAGCGCGGTTGACATCGTAAATATCAGCGCGATGAATGCCGTTGATGACACAGGAGGAGTTTTTGGAAATAACGGTTCCACTTATGGTTTTTATGTCAGGGGCCTGGCGGCAGATCCATCCACCAATGGCAAAACCATGTATATGGCGCTGTCAAATCCCGGAACCGTTCTACGTTCAACCGACGGCGCCGGAGCAAGCTGGTCGGTTTTTTCGACGGACGGCATATTTAATCAGGTGAAAGGCATTGCGCTGGACGGCAAAGGCAACCTCTATGGAGCTGACGGTTATTTTGTGGGCCAGAATATCGCCGCCGACTTCCAGGTGTTCGGGCTCTGCGCCTGGGGCGGCGGCATGAGTCATGACAACATGGCGTATACCCCAACCAGCGCTTACTCAAATGACGGGTCCTATATTGGCCCTTATTCCGGGTATAACCAGTCATGGTGGAGCTCTAACGGGATCCGCGGCGTCTCGCAGATGGAGCCGATGATGTTCATGCTGCTTGACGGCTTCTACATGGGCGAAGCACGGCTGGGTACGCACAAGAGCTATCCGTCAACCGGCTCCGGCGGCCATGTCGGTCACATGACGGTGTTCGAGCCGAAGTGCTCGCCGTTCGCGCCCAGAGTCAATGAACCGATGATCCCGGCCAATCCGCAGGTTATAAATAAGACTGCCATCGAAATCCCGATACTGAGCCCCGGTCTGCCGTGGCAGATGAATGATGTGACTCTTTCAACTCTCAACAAAAACACCGTGCAGATTACTGATGAAACCGGCGCGGTATTCACGCCGTCCGGTTATTCATTCGTTAAGCCGGCCGGCCCGGATGAAGCCGGCAAGTTCACCGGAACCGGCAAGCTGATTATCTCCGGTAATTACACCGGCATTGTTTACAGCGTCAAGCTGATTTGCGGCATCAACGGCATTAAAAATATCAAAGGCGCCAGCCTGACCAATACGCGCCTGACGGAATTCAAAGATGACATAACTTTATATTTCGGCAACGGCGTGGATATCAGCAAGGGAACATACGTTCCGCCGGATACAGTCACCGGCCCGCAGAAAATGCCGCTGAACAACTCCAAAGTTGACCTGGTGGTGAACAAGGTGTGGCTGGCCGCCGCTCCGGTGACCGGCAAACCGCTGACCGTTAAATTCCAGATCAAAAATATCGGCACAGTCAAAACCAGTTCCGGAACTGTCGCTGCGAACATTTACTGGAACAATGTACTGGTCGGCTCGGTAGCTCACGGCGACCTCGCGGCAGGCGCGGTGACCGCGGATCTGAGTTTTGTTCTGGACGCGCAGTATGTGACTGCCGGGCGCACCAATACTATTATGGTGAAGGCGGACGGCAACGATAAAGTGGCGGAAATGCGCGAAACTAATAATACCGGTTTCACTACTTTCCTCATTGACACCAGGCCTGAACTCGCGGTGAAAGAAATCACGCTGTCCTCAACCAAACCCGGCAAAACAACCGTTAATTTCAAGATTGCCAACGTCGGTTTCGGTCCCACCGCGGCGGGCCCCGGCGCACAGACTGCGGCGGTCTATGTCAATAACAGCAAAGTCGGCGCGGTAAACTACAATGATCTGGCGAAAGGCGCGGTGGTCGCGTTGAAATTGGACAATGTCGCCGTAACTGCCGGAGCCTGCAGGATAAAAGTCGTTGCCGACAGTGCGGGCATAGTCACGGAAGTTAACGAAAATAACAACAGCCTGGAAAAAGCTTTCACAATTAAATAATACCGTTTTTACAGGAAATTATATAAATGGGTTGCAAAGTGAAAATTCAAAAGGGCCAGCGGCCGACCAACCGCGCCTTTAAAGTGGTGATGCCCGCCGCCATCGCGGAGGCCATCAAAATGGAGAAAGGCGAGGATTTCGAATGGCTGATCGAAGATAAAAATACGCTGGTATTATCCCGGTGCAATAAACTGACGCTGCGGGAAGCGAGATAAAACAGTGTATAAATAGTTCCGTTAAATTAAGCCCGGAGTGCAAACTTTAGCTTTGGTGTTTTCGTGCACATTGATTTTGCACTTAATTTTGCTTTTTTACAACAAACCGAAATATAGCCGACCAGATAATATTTATCAAACATCAGCAACACAAAATTTGGCTACTGTTTCTCCATATGAAACTCGGGGGGATGATTCCACGCCAACCTTTGTTACAACATGGATCGCACCGCCGGAACTGCAAAATTCATCCTGCTCCAACGGCGAAAATATTTTATCCTAAAAATACTTGTCAGACGGAGGCTTTATTGATTTAACCCGCAAAATTTCAATGACTGAAAATCGCGTTATTTGAACTTATCTTCACCGTTCCGGTTGACAAATTTACTATATATAGATAATTGATTGTTAAAATTTTTAATGTTACTATTTTGTTTTTTTTGTGGATAAAAAAAGATTTGGATTTATGACATAATTTAAAATTACACCTGTCCGGAACTATGCCGGACGCAAGGGCAAGACAGATGGGGCCTATGGGCGGGAAGCATGGGTGAGCGATTGCCGGTAACGGCAATATCCCGGAACTCCCAGTCTTCTCATAAACACCCGGATTACGAAAAACGTGTTGTGCTCAACGACACTCCAAAGTGTCGGAGTCGGACGGTTGTCCGTCCGGCTATGCCGGCCGCATAGGCGAAACAGTCTCTGCTCAACGACACTCCAAAGTGTCGGAGTGGCTGTCCAAAATGGCCCATAGGACCCATAAGACCCGGATTACGAAAATCGTGTTGTGCGGGACGGGTGTCCAAAGTGTCGGAGTGGTTATGAAAAATGAAAGGCGTTGTGCTCAACGACACTCCAAAGTGTCGGAGTGGCTGTCAAAAATGGCCCATAAGACCTATAGGACCCATAGGACCCATAGGCCCCATAAGACCAAGATTACGAAAAACGTGTTGTGCAGGACAGGTGTCCAAAGTGTCGGAGTGGTTATAAAAAATGAAAGCCGTTGTGCTCAACGACACTCCAAAGTGTCGGAGTCGGACGGTTGTCCGTCTGGCTATGCTGGCCGCATGGGTGAAACAGTCTCCGCTCAACGACACTCCAAAGTGTCGGAGTGGCTGTCCAAAATGAGTTTATGCCGCAGGCAGTACGGCGGACGGGTGTTCCCTGACTATCTGTTTCAGGAAAATTATTATAACAGGTTTTGTAAAATTGCGATAAGCGTCTATTTTTTCATCTTAATAATATTACTTTAAAATCAATCAGATATATTCAGAGGTTAATAAAATGGCACTATGGGGTGGGCGTTTCAGTACCGCAACCGACAGCGAACTCACCGAGTTCTCCGAATCGGTTTCCTTTGATAAAAGACTTTACAAATTCGATATCATCGGCAGCAAAGCTCACTCCGCGATGCTGGCCGCCGCCGGGATTATTCCTGCTGAAACCGCCGAAAAAATTGCGCTGGAGCTCAGTGCAATCGAAAAGAGGATTGAGAGCGGCGATTTCAAGTTCACCTCCGAACTTGAAGATATTCACATGCACATCGAGAACGCGCTGATTGAAAAACTGGGCAATGAAGGTGCCCGGGTTCATACCGCCAGGAGCAGAAACGACCAGGTGGCGCTGGACATCAGACTTTATCTCAGAGAGGAAATTACCCAAATCTCCGCCATGATCAGGGACATGCAGCGGGCATTGGCCGGACAGGCCGACGCCAACGATAGAGTCATCATGCCGGGGTTCACCCATCTCCAGCACGCCCAGCCGGTATTGTTCGCCCATCACATGCTGGCGTATGTGGAAATGCTGCAGCGCGACATCGGGCGGCTGAGCGACTGCCGCAAGCGCATCAATGTAATGCCGCTGGGCTCCGGCGCGCTGGCCGGCACCACCCTGCCGATCAACCGTGAATTTGTCCGGGAGAAACTCGGATTCGACGCGATCACCGCCAACAGCATGGACGCCGTCGCCGACCGTGATTTCGCGATTGAACTGCTGAGCGCCCTGTCCATCTTCGCCATGCACATATCCAGGCTGTCCGAAGATATAATCCTCTGGTGTTCACAGGAATACAACTTTATTGAGCTGGCCGATGCCTTCTGCACCGGCTCCAGCCTGATGCCGCAGAAGAAAAATCCCGACATTGCCGAACTTTCACGCGGCAAAACCGCACGGGTTTACGGCGCGCTGATGGCGCTGCTGACATTGTGCAAAGGGCTGCCGCTGACCTACAACCGCGACCTCCAGGAGGACAAGGAGCAGATTTTTGACGCCATCGACACCGTGAAAAAGATACTCCGCGTTTATCCGCCGATGATCGCCACGCTGTCGCTGAAAGCGGAGAATATGCTGAAAGCGGCTTCCGATCCGGCATTGATGGCAACCGACCTGGCCGAAAAGCTCGTCGAGCTCGGGGTGCCGTTCAGAAACGCCCATCACCGTGTCGGCGCATTCGTCAAATGGTGCCGGGAAAACGGCAAAGCGCTGAATGAAGTTTCGCTGGAGGAAATGCGCGTCTCCATTCCGGAAGCCACGCCTGGTTTTCTGGATTTGTTCGCCCCTGAAAGCAGCGTCGCGAAGCGGGAAGTGCCCGGCGGCACCGGTTTTAAAACCGTCCGCGCCAATATTGACCTGTGGATAAAACGGCTGGAATAATTGTTATTTTTCCGCATCTTCGATCTGGGAAACATATCCGGCCCAGGTTTTGATAATGGGGTTTGAAGAAGATTTCATCTTCTGCGCCTGGCTCATATTGCCGTCGGAAGCCGGGGTCTGCGCCACCGGTCCGGCCGGAGCCTGAGCCGCCGGCGTGGAAGTATGGACATCGCCAAGGTGATGAAAATCATCATTGCCGAAAGCATTTTGATTGAATGACACCCCGGAGGCCGTATTGCCGAAGGGATGGTCAAATGAAGCAGGCGGTGCCGGATTATGAGCTGCATTAGTTGTATTTTGAGCCGGGACTGCGGCATTATTACTCTGGACTTCACCGGCTGCGGCCTGAACCGGATAAACTTTTTTCGCCTCGTCGCGTTCCTGCTGCCCTTTGCAGAACTCGGCAAAGGCTTCTTCTTCCTGCTTGAATTTTTTGACAATATTTGAAGACTCACTCAACCCGAACAGGTTGTGGTCTTCATCCAGAAAAAGCATCACTCCCCCGATCAACCCGATTATCACGAACAAAGCAACTATAAAATGCATTTCCCCGCTCCGTCTTATATAATATTTAATAATATATTATAGCAATCATTCCTCAAAAAACAAATTATCATAAAATGCGGTAAACAACTAATCCTTTTCAAAACTCTCGATAGTGGCCACATAACCGCTCCACCCCTTCACTATACTGCCTGCGGCGGAATCCGGCTGACTGTTCTGATTGCCGGCCGGTTGTGCCTGACTGCCATTTACCGGCGGCTGGTTGACTGCATAGTTCGCAGTGCGCGACGCCGGCGGCAGTCTCAAATTAAGCGGCGGACCGAAAGGGTGCTCCAGCCGCCGGATCTCCAGACGCGGACCGAAAGGATGTAAATTCATTTTCAGGCCGGAAGTCTGCCGTGGTGCGATTTTAACATTTTCACGCACCTGCCGCGCCTGGCTGAATTGCTGGAAACGGGATTTCTCATCCTGCTGCTGTCTGGCATACTTGGAAGCGTTTTCCAGCATACCGAGCATGCGATAGCTTTTAAACATGCATCCAAGAATCGTTATTCCGATCACCATGATGACAAGCATATTGAGGGCTGCGCGCATATTTTCCTCCGTAAAAAATAATCCTCAGAGTTTATTATAACTCCAGGATGCATATTTTTCTACATGGAATACCAATGGAATACCACGCGCCTTCATTACATATGGATGGCAGCGGCGGTTATTTTGACGCCGGTTTAGCTTTGCTTTTATTCCTGTTTACAAAGTCATCAATCAATGACCGGGAAATGCTTCCCGGCGCCGGTATTTCCGGGAGAGTATCAGCGGTAAACCAGTCCGCCTCAGTAATCTCAGTGCCGTCAGGACGGATTTCACCCGATTCATGTTCAGCCGTAAAGCCCAGCATCAGGGAATTCGGGAAAGGCCATGACTGGCTGTCAAAATACTTGATATCGCGCACATTCACGCCTACTTCTTCAAGCACTTCCCGGCGGACACAATCTTCCAGGGACTCTCCGGCCTCCACGAATCCGGCAATGGTACTGAACAGCCCCGGACGGAAATTTCTGTTGTGGGCCAGCAGTATTTTATCCTCATGCAGGATGGAAACAATGACGGCAGGACATATTTTGGGATAATGGGCGGCCCCGCATTTAATGCAAACCAGTGCGGTTTCCACCGGGCTCTGCTTTGTCGCAGTGCCGCAGTTATTGCAAAATTTATGGGTGTTCTTCCAGGCCAGCAATTGCGCCGCCCGGGACGCAGCCGCGAAACTGCCCTGGTCAAACAGCTTGATGGCGTCTCTGAACTCCATATCACAGAAGTTTTCCGGGACTTTCAAATCATCGTTGATCATCACGCCGAAACACTGCCGGTCGTCTAATTTCCCCATGCTCATATATTCAAGCCCGGACAGCCCGCTCACTTCAAGTCCGGAAAGGAACTTAACCGGTTCGCTTGAGCGCAGGTAAATACGTCTTTTTTTGAAAAGCAGAACAATTGCGTCTTCAGGACAGGAAGCAGTGCACTCTGATACTTTTGCTACTGTGAATTTCATTTTTCGGCCCTCTCTGTTATGTTAAAGAAATTAAAAGCATTAGCGGTTGTAATATCTGCGATGTCTTCAACCGGACATCCCCGCAGCAAAGCAAGCTTTTCGGCAACCTTGATTAAATATCCGGGATTGTTGGTTTTGCCCCTGTAGGGCACCGGCGCCAGATATGGAGAATCGGTCTCAATAAGCAGCCGGTCATCCGGGATTACGCGAATATTTTCCTGAATATTCACCGCCTTCGGAAATGTCACAATCCCGGTAATGCCGATAAAAGCCCCCAGTTCCAGAAACTTCTCAGCCCAGGCGGGAGTTCCGGCAAAACAATGAACGACAAACCGGCCGCCGGAAGTCGAAAAGTCTTTGAGCAGCGTATAACATTCCGCATAGGCGTCGAACTTGTCATCCTTGTCCCGGCAGTGAACTATCGCCGGCAGCTTCCAGTCCAGCGCAAGCGCCAGAAATCTCTCAAAGACGGCATATTGAATTTTCTTTTCCGAATTCTCATAATAAAAATCAAGGCCAAGTTCTCCAACTGCCGCCAGTTTCGGCTGACCTCTGAATTCTTCGAACATGCCAATATCGTCGGCATATCCGGATGCGCTGTGCGGATGCACCCCCGCAGCAAACCAGGCACATTCGATATGTTCCGCAAACAACTGTGCTTTTTTTGATTCTTCAAAACTCGCGCCGGCAGCCAGCAGCCAGGCCAGTTCCGGCGTTTTCACGCTGTTAAAATATTCCTCCGGCGAAACATCGCCGTAAAAATGAAAATGTGTATCAAAAAGTTCCATTGCCATTCCTGTTTGCACTTTTCCCAATGCCTTATAAACAAACGTATTTTGAATAATATAACCGCAAAAATTAAAATGTGAAGAAATCCAGTATAGAGATTTGCAGAAAATATGCTATATTAACAGGATATTTATATTGTTTTAATGGTTTTACGGGGGCAGTGTGGCTATAAAACGCATCAATGAAATCGCGGACAGTTATGATATTATTGTCGCCGGAGGCGGCCTTGGCGGCCTGACCGGAGCCAATATTCTGGCGCGGAACGGCTATAAAGTTCTGCTGGCGGAACAGCATTTTCAACTCGGCGGCCTGGCCACTTATTTCCGCCGCAAGCAGCATATTTTTGACGTGGCGCTGCATGGCTTTCCCGTCGGCATGAAGAAGACGCTCCGGAAATACTGGTCAAAAGAAATGGCGGAACGCATCGCGCCGGTAAAAAGCATCCGTTTCGACAACCCGCAATTCAGTCTGGAAACCGATTTCACCGAATCCGATTTCACCCGGAAACTGGTCAGCGTCTTCGGCTTGAAACTGGAAACCGTGCAGGCTTTCTACAAGGAACTTGCCGGCATGAATTTCTATGACGAAAATAATATGACCAACCGCGAACTGTTCGAAAAATACTTCCCCGGCAGAAATGATGTCGTCCGGCTGCTGATGGAGCCGATAACTTACGCCAACGGCTCCACGCTGGACGAGCCGGCGATCACTTACGGCATCGTCTTCAGCAATTTTATGAGCCAGGGCGTTTATACTTTTACCGGCGGCACCGATCTGATGCTGCAAATGATGGCGGATGAACTGGAGAAAAACGGCGCCCACCTCATAAATCGCGCCAAACTGGAAAAAATCAACCTGAAAGACGGCAAAGTCTGCGGCGCGGTGATAAACGGCAGGGAAATCAAATGCCGCGCCGTATTGTCCAACGGCAATATTTTAAACACTATCCATGAATATATCGGCGACAGTAACTTCTCTCAAAATTATCTGGACAAAGTCCGCAAAGTCAGATTGAACACCAGCAGTTGCCAGGTTTACATCGGCCTGAAACCGGGCGAAAAAATTGATTTCATCGGCGATCTGCTTTTTACCTCCACCTGCCCTGACTTCTCGCCGGAAAAACTGATCAGCAAGGATGTTACCAGCCGCACATACTCGGTTTATTATCCCGAAATACGGCCCGGCAGCAACGATTATACTGTAGTGGCTTCCATGAATGCACGATTTGAAGACTGGGCGGATATGCCGGAAGAGGAATATCTGCGGGAGAAGCAGAAACTCATCGAAACCACGCTTGATTCTCTGGACAAGTATATTCCCGGCGTCAGGGGAAAAATTGATTATACCGAAGCCGCGACTCCGCGTACTTTCCAGCGTTACACGCTGCATGGCGGCGGTTCATCATTCGGCACCAAATTTGAAGGGCTTGAAGTCAGCATGAAATTGTCTGAGGAAATCGGCGGCGCGTTCCATGCCGGATCGGTCGGCATCATCATGTCCGGCTGGCTCGGAGCGGCCAACTACGGAGTGATCACGGCACACAACATTGACAAATACCTCAACTCATAGCCTGCTCAATATGCTGCATTAACTGCTTCAGAAGATAATCGGAATCCAAGTCATTTTCGATGCGATGCCGCATCACAAAATCCGGTTCTTTCGCGATACTGACGAACTGCGCCTTTTTTATCAGCATATGGAAAAATGAGGCATCATCCGGGCAGATTGATTTTTTTGTCGTAAAATAATCCAGATCAATATCCAGAATATAGGGATATTCCGGCAACTCATTAATCCCCGCACATGCCGCCATCGGCGCAGCCGCGGCAAACTTGTCCGTCAGAAATTCAGACTCCAGGATGCGGTTCGCACTTTTGATCCCGGAACCGCCGGTATGGATAACGAAAATCATGCTTTCAGGTTCTTCATAAGTATATGGCGGCAACGGCGGCGGAGCTTTCATGCGCCTCATTGCGCCCTGCGGACTTTCATCCTCCCAGTATTGCTTCTCCTGTACCGACCAGGTGGTATTGCCTTCAAACGAAAAGGCAAACGCGGCTTTTATGATTCCTGCCTGCATGGCGTAATCAATATGCTCATCGTTGCTTAATTTCTTTACCGCCGCAGCAAGATCGTCATACGCGGCGGCGGAACTCATTTCGCGGCGCATTATCGCAGCTTTCCGCTCATCCTGCCCGGAAGCCGAAAAAGCATAGTGAAGAAACGCCGGACGAGTATCGGTGTGATAATCAAAAGTTATCAATGCAGGTGACTGTGCCGCCTTCCGCCGTTCGATTCCCCACGGGATCAGTACCTGATGATGTTCTTCGACGATGTAAACGGCTTTTCCGCCAATCATCCTTACGGTATATTCCATGCCCGGCCTCATAATGGCGGCCGCCAGAGCATAGTTCGGCCGCCTGTTATTAAGCGTTAAATCTGAGTTTTTCCGACTACATTGATAACTCTCACGCCGCAAAGCAAGTCATGCGGGGCGCGACCGAAAATATAAACAAAAACCGGAGAAATGACACCAAGTATCATCATCATGACGGTAAACAGGAAAGCACGATATAAATAGACTTCACTGATATCGTTTTTAGTAATAAAGATCCCCCAGAACCACATACCGAAAGTCTGGGCGAAATATCCCATCGTCACACCGTAATAAATCATGGCAATACAAAGAGCCATCACCGCGGTAATAGTGTAAATCTTTTTGAGCGTTACAGTCTGAATCCAGCGCGCCTCGTTTTCCGCACCGCTCAGGCAAATGTACGTTTTACCGCCCTTGATATCCACCCAGAGCGCTCCTTGAATGTAGCCGGCTGATTCACAAGCCCTGGTGCATGGCGGAGACTCCGCTTTCAAATTATCGAGGACCGGTTTCTTTTTTACCGGTTTCACGACTTCCGCCTCGGCTGGTTTTTCTGCCGCAGGAGCCGGAGCATTTTCCACTACCTCGGCAATCTGTTTCTTATCAGCGGTTGGAGATACTACAATAGTTTTGACTTTAGGCGGCGCGGCTGTCGGCGGAGCTGAAACATTCTTCGCTTGAGGAACCGCTTCAGTAACAGGAGTTTCTTTTTCCTCCGGCGGAGCCAAGACATACTGCTGAGGTAAAATCGACACGGAATTATCCGTTTTATCGCCGGCCTCTGAATAGGCATAAAAACTGGCAATGGCAAAAAGCGGCAGAAACAAAACAACCGTCAGGAATCCCATGTCAAAAACAAACGCCCAGATGCGCGATGACGCGATTGCATTCTCCGGTGCATGCTGGTAGGCGAAAGAAGTCTTTTCCCTCTTCTCTTTCTTAAAAATTGATTTTATCGAACTCACCGAACCAAGAGTTTTTGCCGCCTGGCTTGTTGTTTCTTCAAGGCGCGTCCTCTGCTGGTTGAGATTTTCCTCCACAAAATCCAGTTCCGCAACAGTCTTCCACTTGCTCAGCAGAGAATTTCTTATCGGAGTATCGCCAGTAACCCGGTCCTCGTCAATCCATTTCTTCAGCGTGTCCTGGTCAACAGGGCCGTGTTCATTGTCTTCAATATCTTTTATTATGAATTCCATTTTGCGCCCGTTTTTTAATTATAAAATTATTAGCATAAATAAGTCTAGATGAATTAAAGGAAAATTCAAATGCCGTTTTTGAAAAACCTGCGCGGTGATTCAGATTGCAATAGAGAATTTTAAGGTTAGATTATACTATATTATTTTAAACATTTATGGAGAGCCTGAAAGATGGACATAAAAAAATACTTGATTCAAAACAAGATATTGGCGGTTTCCGTAGGCATTGCATTCCTTATTTCTCTCGCTCATATCTTCTTTTGTGTGGACGTGTTCAATGACATTGCCGGGTCTTACGGGCCAATGGCCGGTGCCTTCGGGGCCGGTGACTGGGAAAACGCCTTTCCGGAAAATGTGCCTCCGCTTCTTCCTTCGCTTGCGGGAATTCTCTGCATAGCCGGAATCAATACCCTTACTGCATTGATTATCGTCTCGAGCCTGTTTTATATTCTGGCGATTTTTCCATTGTATCATTTACTCAAACTATATCTTAAACCGGAACATGCGGCGCTGGGCTGTCTGCTTTATGTGGCAGCGCCGAAAATTATCCGTTTCAGTTGCACCGGGCTGCCTGACGCCGGCAGAAATTTCTTCCTCATCACCGCAATCTGGCTGCTGTTAAGCTATTTCCGGAAGAACAGCGCCGTGAAATTGCTGTTTCTGGCGTTATGTCTGGGCGGCCTGGCTCTGGTTCGGGCCGAGGGAGTTGTTTATCTGCCGCTGTTTCTGGGCTGGTTCATTATAATGCACTTCCGCAACCGAGGCGCAGTGTCGTTTTTAGCCAGTACGCTGTCTCTGTTGAAGAAACTGGCGATAGTACTGGTCCTTTTATTAATTGTCATTTCACCGCGCATGTATCAGGTTCACAGTCTTACAGGTATTCCGGCGATTGATTCAAGACAATCTGACGTTATCGCCGGACTGATGGATTTCAGCTTGCCGGTAATTCAAAGTGACGATGCCATTGCCCTGCCGGAACCGGGCGCGAGACAACATCATGTGGCTATTTCCAGACTGCTCGTACTGCTGGAATGTTTCTGCAGCGGCAGTTATGAACTGTACCTGGCGCTGGCAATCGCCGGCATCCTGCTTTTAAGGAAAAGGAATCAGATTTCCCTGGAACACTGGGTACTGTTCAGTTTTGTCATCTGCAATGCGCTGATATTCTTTGTGATTCTGATGAGCGAAAGATTTTTTAACGTCAATACCATGCTGCTGATGCCGTTTATAGTGCCGGCCGGCCTGGCGGTCTATGATTTCCTTTGTTCAAAAGGTTTGCGTCAAGCCGCTTTAATCGCGTTTACAATCATGGTGAGTGCACAGGTTTGCATCGGCTCAAATAATGTTTTCAACCTGAAACAAAATGAAAGATCAAAAGTCGGCAAATGGATAATGACAAAAGAATCCAGCCTGCTTCAGGAAACCGGCAAGAATGATATTGCAAGAAAAATCGTCATTCTATCCGACAAACCGCAATATGCATTCTGGGCAAACGCGGAATGGGCAAAATCAACCGGGAAAAAAGGCCAGGAACTGCCGCCGCTCGAAGTACTGCAAGCACAAAATGTTGATATTGCCGTTGTTGAGAAAGAAGACTCCCCCATTTATCTGCAAATCATCAAATCTCCGCACTTCAAGCAGATATTGACGCCGTTTTATGAACAGACCGGTATTTTCCTGTTTATTCCGGATAAAACCGCACCTGACTATGTGCCGTCTGATGATGTCTCCGATGATGACTCAAAAGACAAGATGCCAGCCAAATCAGGCAGTAGTTCAGCTCCGCCAGCAGAACAGCCATGAAAAAAACCGTTAATTCCCGCCTGGCGGAATATTGGTTTCCATCTGAATAGAGGAGTTTGCGGAGATGCTGGAGACCGCTCTTTTTATCAATATTATTATCCTGATCGCGCTGATTTTGTTTTCGGCGTTCTTCTCATGCTCGGAAACTGCCCTGTTTTCGCTCAGCCGGGCCAGGCTGTTAAACTACAGAAAAGACAGGTCGAGGACCCGTAAAACAATCATTGAACTCCTTGATTCATATCATACCACGCTGATTGCGCTGATACTGGCCAACATGTTTGTCAACACCGGCATCGCCATCGTCAACGAACATATCATGGCCGCCGCCAATCTCGGCACATGGATTACGCGAGTACTCTCAATTTTCATAACCGTGGTTATACTCCTGGTTTTAGGCGAGGTCATCCCGAAAACCATCGCCTTGATCAACGCCGACAAAGTATCGGACAAGGTGGCTCTGCCCGTACTTTTAATCAAACGCCTGCTCAGTCCGGTGGTGCTGCTAGTGGAAAAGATATCTTCTTTTATTCTCGACTTGATCGGCAGAAGGAAAATAGTGCCGCTTACGGCCGAGGAATATTCATCCTATCTGGAAATGGCCGGCACTTCCGGGGCATTTTCAAGAGCGGAAATGCAGTTGCTGAATACCGCGCTGGAATTGCGCGAGAAGCTGGTTGCCGAAGTAATGACCGGCAGAATCGAAACCTGCACCATCCCGCGCGAGCTTTCCCCGGAAGAAGTGGTTAAGATCATCCGCCGCGAAAAGCGCGAGTTCTTTCCGATTGTAAAGCAGGATATTGACGATACTGAACATTTTTTATCCGCCAGAGGATTTTTCCTTCTGCCGGAGGAGGAGCGCCGCCAATGGGCGCACAGCAGCGGCGTATTTTCCGCCATCTCCATTCCTGACAATACTTCGCTGACTCTGGCTTTGACCTCCATGCGCCGCAGAAAGATCCCCGCCGCGCTTACGGTTGACGAATATGGACGGGTTTCCGGAATGATAACCTCTAAAGACATATACAGCGTAATGGTCGGAAATATCAACGGGCCGTACAAAACACCGGACTTTGACATACAGCAATTGCACGAACAGACATGGATCATTGACGGCATGATGCCGCTGTACACCTTTGAAGAAGTGTTCAAGGTCGATATCCCCGATGAATTCGAGTCCAATACGCTGAACGGACTGTTCTGCGAAGTTATCGGGAGGATTCCGGCGGCAGGCGACGAAATAATCGTATTCGGCATCAAAATGCTGGCAGAAAATGTCGAGCATCACTGCGTCAAACGCATGCGCGTTGAACTGCTGCCCCGGGAGGATAAATCATGATTTATCTTTTCTCCGGACTGATCCTGGCGGTACTCATGCATTCATTTTTCTGCGGTTGCGAAATCGGCCTGATATCCTCCCAGAAACCGCGAATCCGCTCACTTGTAAGACGAGGGTTGCACAGTGCCGCGATTATTGAATTCTTCCTGGGGCGTCCGCATCTGATGCTGGCAACCATCCTGATCGGAGTCAATATCGCACTCAGCATCGCCGCCAATCTGGCGAAAGAGATTGCGCTGCAATGGGGTTTCCGTGACAACTGGCCAACGATGTTCATAACCGCCTCCTTACTGTCCGTCATCCTGCTGATATTTGAAATCGTTCCGAAAGACTGGTTCCGGCAGGCTCCTGAAGAACGCTGCGTCCGCTTCGCCAGACTATTCTACGCTTTTTACTTCACCCTGTACGTACCGGCAATATTGCTGGCAAAATTCACCGCATGGTTCATCAATACCTTCTCCAATCAGGCCAAAAGTGCGGACAACGCCAAACTTCTCCTCCGGGAGGACTTCCGCATTCTGCTGCGGGACAGCGAAAGTGCCGGAATAATTGAAAACGAGGCCGCGGAAATCATTGACCGTTCCCTGGACTTCTATAATCTGCGCGTCGGCAGCATAATGGTCCCGATAAATAAAGCCAAAACAGTTTCTGACAGAGCCACAGTCAGCGAAGCAGTGGAACTCTGCCGTCAGTACCGGCTGTCGCATCTGCCCATCAAAAATGAAAATCTTGCGGATGTAAATCAGCAATACACCGGCATTTTCAGCATCTATGACGCGATCTTTAAACTGGATGAATCAAAATGGCATGAAACACCGGTTACCTCCTGTTCCCGGATTCCAGCGACAATCCGTCCGCACAGTGAGCTCAATGAAGTTCTCACCCGTACGCAATCCGCCCAATGCCAACTGGTAGTCGTCAGAAATGACAGCAACACCCCGATAGGCATCGTCACCCCGGTGGATGTCGTAAAACGGCTGTTTCCCTGATAAACGCGGTTAAAATAAAGGCTTTTATCAGAGAATTGTCAAAAAAACTTTGTGATATGAGATTTCGTGATAATATTATTCTTATACTTACGTTATATTAATCGTAAATAAAATCTCAGGATTACGTTTAATATATGAAATATATTATTTTAATTTTTTGCTTAATAGCAGTACTGACACAAACTTTCGCCACATCAATTCCTGATTCTTACCGTGAAATAACCATTGCGGGGAAGCGAGTACTGAGTGACACCTCTCAAAGCTCCACCAAACTGATTTTCTTCATGCCGGACGAAATAAAAAGCGCCAGATTGATTGATGCGGGCGGCCAGGAGCGCGGCATTACTGTTCTGATGCGTCAGGGCAGTCAGGTTTCAGTATTTTTTGACGGAGCTCCCGGAGAAGAACTGAGTATTGAGTTTTCTCGCGAACCGGAGAATAGGAAAACAGCAGAGCAAATTTCCGGACTGCTGCATCTTGTCAGAAGGTTCAGCACTGATACCGCAGTAAACAATATCGAAGATTTCAGAAAGCTGTGGGACGCAAGCGGAGCTTCAGCCGGAGGATTTACTAAAAAAGTCTTTTCCGGAACGAATCCATACTCGCAGAACATGAATTCCATACATATCTATAAAGGCTTTATCAACATCCCCAATGACGATAATTATACTTTTTACACCGCATCGACCGATGCCTCGTTTCTGCTGATTGACAATCAAATAATTGCCGCATGGCCGGGCAGGCACTGGGTGGGCGAAGGCCTTTACGGCGTGTATAAAGGAACAGTGAAACTGATTAAAGGCATTCACCGTTTCGAATATCTCCATGCCAACAGTCAATGGTCGTGTTTTGCCATAGCTGCCTACAGTCTGCCGAATGATAAAAACATGACGATCATCCCGGATAAAATGTTTACTCCGGTACTGGAAGCAGTCCAGGGGCCGCTCCTTGATATGCAGGGGCATCCGCTGCCGGACTTCTCATGGGAGAATGAATCCATGCTGGATTTGGAGAAGCTTCAAATGTACCGCATCGTCTGCAAACCGGCAAATATATCCGGACAGGCAAAATGGAATTGGGGGGACAATACTCAGGCACAGAATAACCGCAGTGTTCATTATTATTTCGTGCAGGGAAAATATCCGGCTGCACTGGAAGCCGACAATGGACGCGCAGCCCAGCAAATTGAGGTCACATACCGCTTCGAGCAGCAGCTAATTCCCGATGACGAGACGGTGAAAATGGTTTCAGAAGCTATGGAACAGGAAAAAACCATTGGTATCCAGCGCGAAGGTTATGCCTTTATCACGAATGCCATACTCCAGTTTAAAATGAAAAAGCAGGCCGTTGAATTTTACTCCAGAGTGCTGGAAAAAAATAATCTCATTCCGCCGGACGTAGTTTTGAATTATTTCCAGGGGCTTATATTGGAGGATCTGTTAAAAATTGAGAAATATGAAGAAGCCGAAAAAGAATTCAGGAGATTTCTCGCTCAGATTAAAAATCCTAAATGCCTGGCTCTGAGTAAACTGGAATACGCCAGGATGCTTTTCTACTGCATGGGCCGCAATGCCGATGCGGAAAGGCAATTTAATGAGATTGACCGCAAATATATTCCGATTGAATCAAAACAGTTGTTCGATATTTTCCAGGCGGATCTCGTACTATTCAATAAGGGCCTCGAAGAAGCCTCCCCGCTTTATGACCGGCTGAACTCCATGAGCAAAAAGATGGACCGCCAGCAGAAAATAATGATCAGCGGTATGATTATAAGCATCAGAAACTGTATGATTATGAAAAAATATGATGAAGCCATGACCTATATCGAACAGATCGAGACCTCGCAGCCGGAATCCCGGCTGAATCCGGAATTGATTTTAATGAAAGCCAAAACACTTGAAAATCTGGGAATGCCGCGCCGCGCCGCCATATGCTACGAGACCGTACTCAAGCTGAATCCAGCCGCGTCGACTGCCGCCGCGGCAAATTTGGATCTGGCGGAATATTACTGCAAGTCATTTCAATACCGTAAAGCAAGGGAATATCTGAATAACATTCTGACTGAAGCGCCGCGCTCACATGAAGCCGTTTCAGCAGGCAGGATGCTGAATGATATCGCCCGCAAAGAGGATAAAAAATGAAAAACAATCTGCTGATGTCAATGTTCTTTTCCGGGCTATTGTTTGCTGGAACAGCATTGCCGCTTTCAGCCGGAGAAGATGATTTTCTGAAACCTGTCGGCAAACCGCCTGCGGCCAAAGCCCAGCGCCGCCAGGGGGGAGAAGCAATGCCGCCGCTTCCTTTGCCGGCAACTCCGCTGCGCCGTTCTGAAAAGAAACGGCCGCCCAGCCCGACCGCGCTTATCGGCAAAGTCGTCTGGGGCGGCTATATCGATTACACCTGGGAAAATGGCCTGTCCAGCCGGGTGTTCGACTGGAACATGGTACCGGCTGATTGTCAGCAACTGCTCCGCGTAGTCAAAAATTACATGAAACTGGAATATAAAACCCAGACTGTTGACCTTGCTACTTTCAGCGGTGCTCCGTCAGAAATTCCCATCCTGTATTTTTCCGGCGGCAGATCGCTGAAATTCACGCCGGAAGAGCGCGGTAAACTCCGCCAATATCTGCTTGACGGCGGCATGATCTGGTTTGACTCAATTGTCGGATCGCCATTTTTCTACCGCTCCGCGCTGGAGGAAATTCACAAAATACTGCCCGAAGCGCCAATCAAGCGGCTGGAACCTGACCATCCGGTATTCCGCATGGTCATTCCGGTAAACAGCGCCAAGACCAATACCGGTCAAACCATCGAACCGGCGATGGACGGCGTCTATATCGGGTCAAGGCTGGCGGCGATAATTTCCCCTTATGGCATGGGCTGCGGCTGGGATAACGCGGAACCATCCCTGATCACGGATGCTAAAACTTACCAGAACCGTACCGCTCTTGAGCTGGGAGTCAATCTGACAGCATATTCCATCGGCTGGTTTGAAAACGGCATGGCTTACGCATCCGGCGAAGCTTACAGTGAAAAAGACAAAGTTGCCAGTCCGGACAAAATAATCTTTGCCCAGGTTAAGACCGGCGGCATCTGGAATTCCGACCCGGGCGCCGAAAGCAAATTCATGCGCTATCTGGCAAAAAATGTCAATATCGACGCGGGAACCCAGCCGGCATATATCAATCCTGCCTCAATGCCGCTGGAAGATTATCCTTTCCTGTATCTGAGCGGCATCGGCGCGTTCAAACTTACCGCACAGGAAATCGAGCGGCTGCGCACATACATGGACAAGGGCGGATTCCTGCTGTTGAACAACTCGCTCGGTCTTAACGAATTTGATGGCAGCGCCAGGCAGATCAGCGCAATTCTTTATCCGAACCAGCAGCTTGAACGCATCCCGGACAGCGATCCGGTATTTTCCAAAGGGCCGTTCAAATTTGCACAAAGCGGCTTTTCCGATGCTGCAGCAGCAAAATATCCGGGCTGCAGTAAACCGCTGCTGTACGGAATCCGGGACGGAGAACGCTATAAACTAATCTACAGTCCGGTGGATATAGCAGGCGGCTGGATGGGCACCCCGCGTCCCGGCAGCGTCTGTTATTCCACAGAAACCGCTCTCCGGCTCGGAGCTGACCTGATAACGTATTTTGTGACGCATTAAAAAGCAGTTAATTATATTGATAAAACTTGAAGAATGAGGTAAAAATTATGGCTTATGATGAAAACAGTCTGATGAAAGATATTGAACAACTTAAGCTCGGATTCCATGCGGTGAAGACCGAGATCGCCAAAATAATCGTCGGACAGGACGAAGTGGTTGCCAAAGTGCTGATTGCCATTCTTTCCGGCGGGCACTGCCTGCTGCTGGGAGTGCCCGGCCTGGCAAAAACGCTGCTGGTATCAAGCCTCGGTCACGTGCTGGAACTGAATTTCAAAAGAGTGCAGTTCACTCCGGATCTGATGCCTTCCGACATCACCGGTACTGAAATCCTTGACGAAGAGCCGGGCAGCGGACGCCGGCAGTTGCGGTTTGTAAAAGGACCGGTCTTCACCAATCTGCTGCTGGCGGATGAAATCAACCGTACCCCGCCGAAAACCCAGGCCGCGCTGCTGGAAGCCATGCAGGAAAAACATGTGACCAACAGCGGGGTTAAATATGTGCTGCCGGAGCCGTTTTTCGTGCTGGCCACTCAAAATCCGATCGAACAGGAAGGCACCTATCCCCTGCCCGAAGCCCAGTTAGACCGCTTCATGTTCCTGATCCGGTTGAACTATCCGGACCGCAAGCAGGAGATCCAGATTTTAAAGCAGACTACCGGCAACCGCGAAGTTAAACTGGAAAAAATCATCAGCGGACCGATGCTGCTCTACTTCCAGAAAGTAGTCCGGGCGATTCCGGTAAGCGACCATGTAATATCCTATTGCGCTGACCTGGCCAGACTTTCGCGTCCGGACAACCCGGAAGCGCCGGAATTCATCCGGCAGAACCTGAGCTTCGGCGCCGGGCCCCGCGCCGGACAATATCTGATGCTGGCCGCCAAAGCCCGCGCCGCGCTGAACGGACGCTTCAACGTCTGCTGCGACGATGCCAGGTGCTGCGCCCACGAAGTGCTGCGCCACCGCATGGCCTGCAATTTTCATGCGGCGGGGGAGAACCTGACTCCGGACTCAATCATCAGCATGCTGATGAAACATGTGCCCGAGCCTAAAAACTAACCGGAGATAACGCCTGATGGCACGCAGCCAATACAAATATCTGCCGCCGGAAACGCTCGATTCCCTGAAGAATATCGAGCTGGTGGCAAAAGCCATGGTCGAAGGTGCAATGCTCGGACTGCACCGTTCTCCCTATCATGGTTTTTCTTCCGAATTCGCCGAATACCGCAAGTATTCGCCAGGCGACAGCATCAAATATATCGACTGGAAAACCTATGCCCGGTCTGACCGTTACTATATTAAGCGCTTTGAAGAAGAAACCAATTTGCGTTCGTATATTGTGCTGGATAAATCCGGATCAATGGGCATGGCTTCCGGCAGGCCGGTGCCGGTAAAATTCAACTATGCGTGCTATATGGCGGCGGCGTTTATGTATCTGATGCATCAGCAGCGCGATGCTTTCGGACTGTTCACTTACAACGACAAAATCCTGGATGCCGCCGAATGTAAATTCTCCCGCGCCCACTTGATCACTTTGCTGAAGCTGCTGGAGCATCTGTCGCCGGAGGGCAAATCCGATGCCGGCGGTTGCCTCAAGCGCATCGCCGAACAAGTGCCGCAGCGCTCCATGGTCATCATCTTTTCCGATTTTTTCGATCATGACCCTGAATTTCTGAAATCGCTGCACCATCTGACGTTCAAAAAATGTGAAGTCATACTGTTTCAGGTACTCAATGATGAAGAGCTGAAATTCCCATATAAAGGGCTTGTTCAGTTCGAAGATCTGGAAACCGGCGAGACGATGGATATGGAAAGCGAAGCATGCAGGGATTTCTTTTTATCCGCGCTGAATAAATATAACATCAATTTAAAAAATTTCTGTGACAGCCAGCGTATCTCGTTCGAAACCCTGACCGTTTCAACACCGTTTGAACGGGCGCTGGCAGCATACTTTTCCAAACGGGAGACCATGTTCTGATGGATTTCGGCAATCCAATGTTTTTGTGGGCGTTACCGGCAGTGCTGCTGCCGGTGCTGCTGCATCTTTTCTTCAAACGCCGCAAAATCCGCGTTCATTTCTCCACTTTGTTCTTTTTCGTCAAAAAGGAACGTTATTTTGCCTACCGTCGCAAATTCTACGAGATATTGCTGCTGGCATTGCGGACATTGATAATCCTGCTGCTGGTGCTGGCAATGGCTCATATCTATTTCAAGCGATTCAACTTCATCCCCGGCGGCAGCACTGAAGCGGTCATCATTCTGGACGATTCAATGTCCATGCAGCGCAGTCTTTCCGCGGGCGGAACCGGGTTCGACTTCGCAAAACGCAAAGCGGAGGAAATACTGAATTCGCTGTCCGGCGATGACGGGGCTGCGCTGGTGCTGCTGTCCGGCAGACAGGGCATCAACCTGACGCGGGATAAGGCGGAAGTCTTGAAACAGGTGCGGCAGGCCCAGATCACCGCCGCCACCGGAAGCATGAGCGCCGCCATGCAGGCAGCGATTGAACAGTTGCGCAAAGCTCCCGGGCTCAACCGGGAAATCTACATTCTTTCAGATTTCCAGAAAAACAACAAACCGTCGCGTGCCATCAGCACCGCTCCGCTTGAGAACTGCCGGATTTTCTGTATGCCGTTCAACGGCGGCGGCGACAATCTTTCAGTCGATGGAGTAGATATTGATTCAACGCCAAAAATCGTCAACCGGACGGTAAATATTCCATACAAAATCGTCAATCACGGCAAAAACTCGAAAGATGTCAGAGTGGAACTGGAGATTGACGGAAAAACAGTGCAGACCAGGCAGTTGTCCGTAAAGGAGCAAAGTTCAGCTTCAGACCGGTTCGTGTTTGTGCCAATGCGCAGCGGCAGGATTATCGGATGCGTAAAAATCACCGACGAGAATATCCCGCTGGACAATAAGGCGTTTTTTACGTTCAACGCCTCCGGCTGCATAAATGTCCTGCTGGTGAAAGAGATGCATGACAACGAACCGGACCCCTTCTATTTTCTCCGCTTTGCAATTGATCCGGTCAAAAACAATCCGGTCCTCGGCATCAGGACGGAGACCGAAACTCTCGGAGGCCTTACCGGCGAACGGTTAAAAAGCTTCCATATATTATGGCTGGCGCAAGGCGAAAAACTGCCGGATGACAAAGCGCTGCTGATCCGGCGCTACCTGGATAATGGCGGCGTCCTGATTTCGCTGCCGTTGAACAATTCCAGTCAGGAAACTTATGCTTCTCTTGCCAAAGTATCCAATTACAAGATTTATAATGTTTACCGCGCGGCTGCACCGTTCAATCAAAGCGGCCTGCGCTTCAATAAACCGCTGTCCGAATTGAACGATCTGCTCCAGTTAGACTTAATCAAATGGCGCAAAATCCAGCAGATACGATATCCGGCGGGCAAGGTCATAGCGGTAAATGGCGAAGAACCGATGATCCTGGAACAGCCGGCCGGTAAAGGCAAATGGATTGCGCTGTCATTCGATCTGCGACGCGACTTCTCCAACTGGCCGCTTCTGAAATCCTTTCCTGTAGCGTTATCGGCGCTGATCAATTATGCGGCTGGAGGCAGCGATAGAAATCTGAGTTCTGTTTGCGGCGAAAATATCGAACTGTACGGCGATAAAATAAATTTTTCAACCACTTACGGACGCAGCGGGGAATTAAAAACCAGAAACGGCAAATGCGTTTTCACCGAAAACTGGCTGCCTGGAGTAATACTTTTCAGCGGAGCGGAATATGAAGCCGCCGTCGTCAGGCCGGACAGTTCCGAAAGCGTAACCGATGTCAGCGACTCCGGCGATATCAAATCTTTTTTCGACTCTCCAGTGGCGTTGCTGGACATCGGAGCGGATATAACGAGTCAAGTGACTAAACTGCGCAACGGCACCGATCTTTCCGGAGCGCTGCTGCTTCTGATGCTGCTCCTGTCAGCCGCTGAATTCGTCATCGGCGGCAATGCCGGCATGGTCCTGGCTGGAATAAAAAAATCTATCAGCAGGAGGAACAAATCATGAGATTCTATCCGCTGATTCCGCTCTGGCTGATTCTGCTGACCGGCGCTGCTGCCTTCGCGGCGGTCTGGTACACCGCCCGTTACGGCATGGACATCCCGCCGCGCCGCATACTTATTCTGATGGTGTTGCGGCTGGCCGCAGTTGCCGTCGCTGTTACAATGCTGCTGAATCCAGGAATAATAATCCGGGAATTGAACCGCCAGCGCTCGAATGTAATATTCCTGCTTGACGGCTCAGATTCCATGAATACCACCGACATGCCCGACGGCAAAAGCCGGCTGGAATCAGCAAAGGCTTTTATGGGAAGCCTGAACCGGACGGATTTCAGCAATTGTCAGAAACATTCGTACATATTCAGCAGCAAAGCCGCACCGGCTGACGTTAAACAACTGCAAATGTACAATGCCCGCGGCGGCACCGACCTTAAACGGGCATTCAACACGCTCGACAAAGATATCGGGTTCTCACGTACCGCCGCCGTAATTCTGCTCTCTGACGGACTTGACCATTCCGGGTTCAGCGGCACCCATGCCGGTCTGCCGGTATTCGCGGTCAAATTCGGGTCTGAGATGAATGATGTGCCTGATCTCCGGCTGGACCCGTTTCAAGCGCCTGAATCGCTCCGCACCAATGAGGAAATGAACTTGAATATCCCGGTTGCGCTTACCGGATTCAAAACTCCGGCTTCAGTGGAACTGAAAATCACGGTTGACGGGAAACTGGAGAAAACTGAAAGATTTGAACTGCAACCGGGCGGCAGGAAAATAATTGAATTCCGCAGCTCTTTCGCCATACCCGGCATTCATACCGTAATGCTGAAACTCAACCGGCTGCCAAATGAAGCCGGATACATCAACAATGAACGGGAAATCTCGCTTGAAGTAAAAGAAGGCAAAAGCGAAACCGTATGCTACTTCCCGATGCTGACCAACAGTTTCCGGCCGCTGGTCCGTCTGCTGCTCGGCAGCGGTAAAAAATTCACGGCGATTTACAAATTAAAAGCCGACAGCTATAATGTGACAGGCACCAACATTGACCAGGCATTCAAAACCGGGATTCCAGCCAATCCGGCAGCAATGAAGCAGGCCGATGTATTTGTGCTGGGCAGCAATCGCGACGGCCTCGTAAGCGAAGCGGAAAGCTCAGTTCTTGAGCAATATGTTTCCAATGGCGGCAATTTGATTTTACTCGGCGGCACCGAATCTTTCGGACAGTTGCCGCCATCTTCGCCGCTGGCGTCAATGATGCCGGTGAAAAGCGCTAAAATTCAGTTTGTTTCAGGTAATTTCAAACTTATGCCGCCGGAACAGAGCAAGAGCAGTTTTTCGTCCAGACTGGCCGAATTATGCGGCAGTGAAGCTGAATTGATTAAAGGGATCAACATGGTGGACAGTGTTAAGGAAGGAGCGGAAACGCTGCTCTGGGCTGAAGGCGGCGAAGGCCGTTATCCGCTGGTAGCCGCCCTCCCCTACGGACGCGGTAAAGTCATAGCCGTATTGACCAACTCATTGCATCTCTGGGGAAAAGGCAGTCAACGCAATATGAATTTCCGTACTTTCTGGGAACAGATGCTGGCGTATGCCGGGGCCAGCCGTGATGAAGCGCTGAAAGTCACAGTCAACAGCAGCGAACTGATGCCCGGAGAAAAACTGAAGGTCACGGCATTGCCCAGCCTGTCTGATGCTGAACAAACCGATCCGGATTTGAAAATTGAATCAACGATATATCCGGCGGACAGCCAGGCCGCCGCTGCAGCGCTCACTCTTTCCCGCGAGGGACAGTTATACACCGCTGAATTCCATGAACTGAAGCCCGGCAAATACATCTTGCAGACTGTCTGCCGGAATAAAACCGGGAACCTCGGCAAACGCTACATGACAATAACTGTCGGCGACGGACTCAGGGAGAATTATGACCTGAAAGTAACCAATGACAATTTTCTGAAATTCTGCCCGTCCGGACGCATTTACAACATCGAGGAAAAATCGGCATTGCTCAAAGATGTGCTGGGAACGATCCAGAAAAACGATATCGAACGGGAATGGTATCCGGTATTTGAGACGCCGTTCTTCTTCCTGGCGCTGCTCATTTTCCTCGTCGCCGGATGGTATCTGCGCAGGAGGTTCAACCTTTTCTGAGGTATAAAATATGAAAAAAATACTGACAATGATGCTCTCCATGATGATGGCCGCCGCATCCGCCGGTGAATGGCATCAGGCGGATATCGTACTGTCCGACGGCAAAATGCTTAACGGGGAACTGGCTATCCTCGGCAGCCGCCCGCTCACCATGATTCCGGCAGGCTCCGCCTATGAACGGAAAATATTGCTGGAAGATATTATTTCCATCAGTCAGGTAATCGAAAAACAGGAAATGAACCGGCCATGGAAGTACAAAGAAGACGGCAAAGTGGACAAAATTTATTTTGAAGGCACTTATCCGTTTATTAATTTCGGCACGGAAGTGTTGCTGACCAACGGACAGACCGTCCGCGGCCATATCATCTCGCTGCCGTTCCGCTTCAAGGGTGAAGGGCCGAAAAAAATATTTCTTAATAAGCAGGAGAAAGGCGAAATCGGGCAAGCGATGAGCGACGTCGTCTATCCGGTAAAAATAACCTTTACGGAACGTCATGGAATTCCAACCGCCCCGGTTTCCGGAACTGTTGCGGGCTACGGTAGGCTGATCAAAGTATCGGCGCTGGACAACCTGCGCGAAAATGTCTGCTTCGCCAGCATAAAAGACAACTCTTTTGAATTCAAAAATCTGCTGCCCGGAACATACGATGTATTCATTATGACCGACTCGCATGTACTCGCAGGAATGTCGGGTGACGGACCGGAAAATCTGAAAGGCCCGGCGCTGCCGGAAAACGCTTTGGCGGAACTTAAAAAAGTATTCCCGCTGGCGGATGATTTCTTTAACGACCGCTGGATACTTGATCTGGCAGGCAACACTTCATTCGCCAAAACGCTGGCATATTTCCGCCGCGCCGACGTTTACGATGCAAAGAAGCACTTGAACGGAGGCATCCTGTGGCATCTGGATATCTGGAGCTGGCATCTGGCCGGCAGTGAATGGAAGATAGACCGCCGTTACATCATGCTGCGGCACAAGCAGCAGGGCGGCGAGATGAACCGTAAACTTATCATGTTTAAACAGCTTGAAGCGGTGAAACCCGGAACCGCCATAACCCTTAACGCGGAGCAGGACGGCAATGCCGGAAAATTTATCAGAAACTTTGACTAATCTGAAAATGCGCAACCTGAACCAGACTGCATTCAAGGCGCTCTGCCGCCTGGCGGCAGTCAATCTGGTGACCATTGCCCTATTGCTCATTTTCGATAATTTCACCGGGTTTTCCGCCGGAACCAGAATATTTCTGGCGTTCTGCTGGGCGGCGCTCAACCTTGGGTTGACGATAAAAACCGTGAGAGAACTGCTGGCCGCCAGACTGACGGATAAACAGGCCGCAATGGAACTGGAAAAGCGATTTAAGATCAGGGACAATTCACTGGTCAACGCAGTCTGCTTTAAAGATGATGCCGACATACCGGAAGCTATGAAAAAGATGTTCTTATCATACGCGGATGCCCGCTGCTCAAAAATGACGATTTCAGGACTATGGCAGAACCGCGGCTGCCGCCGGATATTCTGGTCCACTCTCATTATTTCAGGCATTTCTCTGTTCTATTTCGTACCGTTCCACCGCTATGCCGGGAACGCTCTGCTGCGGTTCACCAATCCGCATGCGCAGCTTGCCGCGCTTAATTTCACCCAATTCCAGATCACCCCCGGCGATGCGCTGGTTCCGGAAGGCTCAGACCTGAAAATCACGGCTGATGCATTCAGAGACGGGGAGCGCAGAAGCAGTCTTAAAATACTGGTAAAAGGCGAAGGCGTTCCCATTCTCTACCCGATGGATTCACAGGACGGGCATAGTGTTTTCATTTTGAAAAACATGGTTGCAGACTTGACCTATTCAATCCAGTGCGGCAATGAATCAAGCAGGGATTTTAAAGTCATAGTCAAGCAGAAACCGCGCTTTGAACAACTCACCGTAACCGTAAGTCCGCCGTCATATACCCATCTGAAAGCCGAAACTTACGGCGCAAATATCCGTGAAATATCGGCGTTATCCGGTTCCGGCATAAATATTACCGCCATGCCGCCGGACAAAATGGGTTGCGGGTTTAGTGTCAATAATTCAATCAAAAACGCCAAACCGCCGCTGAGCTTTAAGCTGGATAAGAACCTTTCCGCCAATGCGTTCATTCAGGGAGACGACGGAGTGCTTTACCCGGATGCCTGGACGTGCGATTTCAAGGTGATAAATGACCGTCCGCCGCAGGTCAGGTTTCTCAACCGCGAGACCAACATTGAGGCCGGTTTCGGCCAGACTGTGCCGCTCTATTTTTCGGCGGAAGACGATTTCGGCATAGATCGCCTGGCAGTCGTGGTTTCAGTAAACGACCGGAAAGCGACTATCAAGGAATTCAGATATGATCTCCCGCCGCAGAACCGTGTAAAGGAGGTATATTCACTGAAAATAATTCACGGGTTGTTCCCCCCCGGCGGCAGCGCCGAAGTCAATATTGTCGCCACCGACAACCATTTGCCGGGGCAAACCGGCATTACTCCGGTTCCGGTCACAATTCATGTGGTGGATCTGGTCGAAAAGTTGAAAGAAAGCATCGGGCAAAGCAATGATTCCAAACTTTACGAACTGCTTTTCCAGACGATAGACCAGCAGCAGTCAATCCGCAGTTGGGTCACTGCTCAACTTAATAATTTCCGGAAAAACGAAGCATTCCGTTTAAGCGGTGAGCAGAGAAATATCCGAAATCTGCTGGCAAAAGCCGAAACCGAAGCCGCAAACCTGGTTAAGAGAAAATCACTGAAGAAAGATTTTGCCGAAACACTGACTGTCATCAAAAACAGTTCGGCTGGAGAGTTGGAGAAAATGACCGGCAATCTGGCTCAGAATAGTGAAAACATTAAATCCGCGGTCAAAGTCAATGAAATCGTTCTCGTTCAAACCAGATTGATCGAACAGCTCCAGAAACTGCTCGGCGCAATGGCGGTTGTGAAACAGCAGGAAGTGAAGCAGCAGGAGCAGACCAAAGATGAAGCTCAGGAAAAGGAGCTTTACGATAAACTGCAACAGGTAAAATCCAAATTGGACGAGTTCATCAAGGATCAGCGGAAAATTATCAAAGATACCGAAGCGCTGGACCCGAAAAAAACCGACGACTGGAGCGATAAGGAGGAAAAACTGCTGGGCAACCTGGCCTCGCGCGAAGCGGAATGGGCACAGTTCTTCAAAGCCGCGTTCAACGACCTGTCGAAAAAGCAGAACCAGGATTTCTCCAACTCCGCAATGGCGGATGAATTCGTCGAGATGTACGAAGAACTGCAAAAGGCAGGCGATGCACTGAAAAGCAAGAAAAACATCGAAATCGCCACACTGGCCGAAGATACTGCCGCCACCAGCGCTCAATCCGTTGCCGCCAACCTCGAGCGCTGGCTGGCCGACAAACAGGATAACATTAAGTGGAATGCCGAGGAAGACGGTAAAATGAATGACACGAAACTGACCGATCTGCCCGCCGAATTAACCGACATCATTGGCGACTTGATCGAAAAAGAAGAGGATATGGGCGATGATACACAGGATTCCACCAATTCCTTCACCTGGGATACCGATGCCGCCCTCGGCTGGGGCGTCATGGACGGCAATATTGACAGTATGCAGGCCAAAGGCATCACCGGCAACGTCATGCCCAACAATAACGAAGTCGGCGGCCGTTCCGGCGAAGGCCGCTCCGGCAAATCCTCCGGGCAGTTCGTGGAAAAAGAGGCCACCGGCAAAGGCGGCAGAAAAACTCCGACCAGACTGACGCAGTCGCCATTTGAAAAGGGAACCGTCGAGGACAAATCCAAAGACGCGCAGGGCGGCGCTTCCGGCGGCGGCAAGCAGTCCGGACTCGGCGACGAGGGTCTCGCCGGCGTAACGCCGGAGCAGGATCAGGACATCAGTCAGCGTCTGGCCGGCAATCAGGGCGAACTCAAGCAGCGGACGCAGGCGTTGCTTAAAAAACTTTCCGACCGCAATCTGCCAACCGGTAACCTGCGTGAAGCGCTGGAGAAAATGCGGCAGATCGAGCAAGGCGGCATTGATGGCGGCATTGATATCAGAAGAGCCAGAAACGAAATGGCTGCCGCTCTCAGAAATGCAAAAACCGCGCTGGACACTTCCGTAAAGTCGGAAGAGGAAAAACAGAAACAGCGCAAACATCAGGCATTCACCGTGAAATTCGAACAACAGGAAAAAGTCCCGGCAGGCTACGAAGAGTATGTCGGCCGCTATTTCAAAGCATTGGCATCGGAGGCAGACGAATGAAAAAAATAACGTTATTCACAATCACCGCAATTTCCGGTCTGCTCTGTCTCAGCGCAGGCGAAAACCTTTTGCCGAACGGCAATTTTGACGAAGGCGAAAATACCGCAGCGAACTGGGAAAAGCCGGACGGGCTGACCTCATTCTGGGTCTCCGAAAAAGGCAGAGGCCGGGTGTTAAAAATGGATACCAGAGTCAGCAATGACCAGGTACTCGAATGGAAGAACAAACTCAAGATAGACAGTACCATCAAACCGCCGGAACCAATATTCCCCGTGGAACCGCTTAAAACAGTCGCCAATGAAACAGTGGAAGGAGTTGCCCTGGACTCAATCATGATCACGGTTAAGCCGGGACAAAATTATAAACTTAGCGTAGATTACAAAGGCAAACTCAGCCCGATTATCTGGATAAAAGGGTTCAGAAAACATCCGCGCAAGGACTTTTACACCAATTCCTACCAGACCAGACTCGTGCCTGAAGGCGGCAGGGAAAATGAATGGAAAACATACTCCATCGGCTTCAATCCAACTGAACGTTCGCCGGAGACGATAAAAATAAAAGTCCGTATTCATCCATACTGGCCGCCGGCAGTTTACTATTTTGACAACGTCCGCGTCGAAGAGATCACGAAGGAAGAAATGCAGGCCCTGGTCAAAAAGCGCGAACAGAAAACAGAAGGGCAATAAGGCTCATTGGTGGAATTTGACATATTCGAGCAGCCTGATATCTTCGGAATAGGTTATTTTAAGATTATTGTCAGGGTTGTGCACGATATGCACCGGCAGGCCGGCGTGTTCCATCACTCCAGCATCATCAGTGAATTCCATACCGTCTTTATCGGCAAGTTTGTAAGCTGCTTTAAGTCCGGCTAACGTGAAGACCTGCGGAGTTTCAACCCGCCATAACGCCGACCGGTCAATGGTCTCCATAATTTTACCCGAATCATCAGTCCTTTTAATCGTATCGGTTACCGGTTTGGCCGGTACCGCCCCGCCGTACTGTACAGCGATCTCCAGGCATTTAACCAGCAGTTGCACAGAGGCCAGCGGACGGGCGGCATCATGCACTGCAACATATTCAACGTCATCGCCAAGCATTGCAAGCCCATTTTTCACAGACTGCCCCCGCGAATCACCTCCGGCGGTAAATATTATCCTGTTGCCGGGCAGATACTCCGCCATCACAGAGCGGAATTTATCCAGCTCAGGCGCAGGGGCCGCAAATATCAGATTTGAATCCGGGCAGCAGCCGTGGAAATTAAGTACGGTATGAACAAACAGAGGTTTGGAATCCAGCATTTCAAACAGTTTATTGCCGGAACCATATCTCCTGCCGGAACCGCCGGCGGCGATGATAATGCCCAAGTTGTTGATTGTTTTGCTTGACATGTTTGTTATAAATGAAAAAGTTCAAACGGCTAAGACCGTTTGAACTTTCTGTGTTGTCAGTTAAAAATTACTCAGCGCTGGGAATAATGATGATTTTGCCAGCTTTCAGGATACCGTCTTTCGGGAGATCAGTGTTGAGTTTTTTGATATCGTCAACTTTGATTCCGTACTGCTGGGCGAATTTGCCGATTTCAATATCCTTGGAAACTTCAACTGTATCAGTCTTGCCGATCGGTGCGACTGCGGCGGCAGGAGCGGCGTTTGCGGCTCCGGGAGCAGCTTTCGCTTCAGCCGGGGCAGGAGTAGTTGCATCTACCGGCTTCGCGGTCGGATCAACCGGTTTGGCGGTAGGATCAGATACATTCTTCAGGATGTCATCGGCAGCGGCATCAGCTTTTTTATCAGCAGTGGCTTCAGCCGGAGTTGCGTCAGATTTCTTGGCAGCGCCGGGAACAACCAGCTTCTGTCCGACCTTGAGATTAGCCTTGGTGGAAAGATTATTGGCCTTGGCCAGATCGGTGGCTTTGACTTTTAATTTCTTGGCAATCGTCCAAATGTTATCACCCTGCTTCACAGTGTAGGCACTACTGTCGGCGGCGGTGTCTTTAGCAGCGGCAGCCTTTGTATCATCTTTTTTGGTGTCATCTTTCTTCGCTTCTTCGCCCTTGACGCCGGCCTTGACATCTTTCTTGGCTTCAGTCTTTTTCTTGTGAACGGGCTTCTTGTGTTCTTCGGAAGTGGAAGCTGCAACAGCAGAACCGCCGGGGATAGTCAGAGTCTGTCCGATTTTCAGCGGTTTCTGAGTCGTCATATTGTTGGCGGCGGCGAGAGCGCTTACACTCACACCGGCTTTCTTCGCGATTTTACCAAGAGTATCTCCTGATTGAACAGTATAAGAACTGCCGGTAATAGCTTTGCCGGCTGCGGCAGACTTGACGGGGGCAACAGGTTTTTCCATGGACAAATCCGGCACCAGCGGAGCTTCTTTCGTGACGGCTTCGGCCTTCACTTCAGGCTTTACTTCCGGTTTGGTTTCAGTAGCCGCGGCAGTAGGCGCGGCTCCGCCTTCAACGGGGATGTATCTGCGTTCCGCAAAAACTTCCGGACCTTTACAACCACCAGTTATAGCGAACCCTGCAATTAACAGCAGATGCAATGCTGCAACTCCGACTAGAATCAGAAAGACCTTGACTTTCACTTAAAGCCTCCTCGCTTTTTTTTATGGCTTAAAATTTGCCTTAAATAATTTTTAAAATACCTAATTATTCAATATAAGAACTTTTATCTTAAATTCAAAATGTAAACTCTATGAAATTGAAAAATCTTGCGTTTTTTTTTGGATTTTTATTAAAAATCCTGAAAAAATACCATTTTCCATTTATTTTCCGGTATTATCCGGCTTAGGCTGCTCTTTGTAACGCATCACTGACTCACCTTCCTGGCACAGTCCGAATTTCTCTCTGGCGACTTTTTCGACAATCGCCGGTTTGTGCTCAAGTCCGTAAACTTCCTTGTTCAGCTTTACACATTCCGCAGTTTTCAGCGCGGCCTGCTCTCTGAGCTCAGCAACAACACTCTTGCGTTTCTGATACTTGCGGTAAACCGGCCAGATTAAAATGGCGGAGGATACTATCAGCATCAGAACAATCAAGTAGAAAAAGTAAATGATTATTTTCTTTTTTCCATCGTCCATTTGAGCGTGTCCTTAAACTCAGTTATGGCGGCGGCTGCCGGAATATCCGCAGCCGTCCGCTGATTTTTCAACAGAATATCATAACGTTAAAAGTACCGGTTGTCAAACCTGCAAAGTCATAAGAAATTCAATATTCGTTGGTATTTTCTTGAGTTTGCCGATTAACAGTTCCATGGCTTCAGCCGGCGGAACTCCGTTCATTGCCTTGCGCAATGTCCAGACGCGCTGCAGTTCATCGGGATGCAGCAGCAGTTCCTCGCGGCGGGTTCCGCTCATTTCAACGTTGATTGCGGGATAGATTCTCCGGTCGGAAAGACGCCGGTCAAGGTGCAGTTCCATGTTGCCGGTACCCTTGAACTCTTCAAAGATGACGTCATCCATCCGGCTGCCGGTTTCGATCAGGGCGGTCGCGATAATAGTCAGACTGCCGTGATTTTCGATATTTCTGGCGGCGCCGAAGAAACGTTTGGGTTTGTGCAGGGCATTGGCGTCCACCCCGCCGGAAAGAATTTTCCCGCTGTGCGGCTGTAGCGTATTGTACGCACGGGCCAGACGGGTGATGCTGTCCAGCAGGATCACTACGTCATTTTTATATTCGACCAGGCGCTTGGCCTTTTCGATAACCATTTCCGCAACCTGCACATGCCGTTCCGGCGGCTCATCGAACGTGGAGCTGATGACTTCGGCGTTCACGCAGCGCTGCATATCGGTCACTTCTTCCGGGCGCTCGTCAATCAGCAGAATGATCAGCGTCACGTCCGGATTGTTTTTCCGGATGCTGTTGGCCATCTTCTGGAGCAGTACGGTTTTACCGGTTCTGGGCGGAGCCACGATCAGGCCGCGCTGCCCTTTGCCGATGGGGGAGACCAGGTCGACTACCCGGGTGCAGAGTTCTTTCGAGTCCACTTCCAGCACCAGCCGCTGTGTCGGGAAATACGGGGTCAGGCTGTTGAAAGGAATAATTTCTTTCTTGCGGTCCGGAGAGTCGTGGTTGATGTTCTCCACTTTGAGCATGGCAAAGAAACGTTCTTTTTCGCGGGGCGGACGGATCTGACCGCCGACAAAATCCCCGGTTTTCAGGGCAAAACGCTTGATCTGCGACGGGCTCAGGTAAATATCTTCGGAGCACGGCAGATAGCTGTAGCCGGGAGACCGCAGGAAGCCGAAGCCGTCCGGCAATACTTCCAGATAACCGCTGCCGTACATCTGGCCGCTTTTTTCCGCATTGGCCTTCAGAATTTCAAAAATCAAGGTGGATTTTTCGAGAGCGCCGATGCCTTCAACGCCCAGTTCCGTTCCCATCTGGGCAAGCTCGAGCATGGATTTGCCCTGAAGTTCGTTGATATTCAGGCTGGAGGCAACCACCCGGTCGCGCTGCTGATCGTCCTGCTGCTTCTTGCCATTATTGCCATTATTGCCGCTGCTGACATTGCCGCCGTTGCTGTGTTTTTTGCTGTCCTGCTGCTGATTCGGCAAACCGTGTCTTTCCGGCGCTGCTTTTTCGGGAGACGGCTTTTCCGGCACGACGACCTGCGGGGCTGCCGCGGCTTCAAATTCCTGAACCGGTTCTTCCTGAACTGCTGCGGGAATGACTGGTTCAATGTCGGAAACATCATCGCCGATGAGGCGCGCAATTTCTTCAGATGCTTCCACCGGGGACGGGTGATACTGCGGCTCCGCATGAACTGAGTAACTTGCGGCTTCAGGAGCCGCCGCCGCCGGCTGAACAGGTTTCGAGTCACGAGTGATATCCCGGGATTTTACCGGTGCGGATTCTTCGCGCGGTGAGCTTTTCACGTCAGAGACGTTATCTGTCTTTTTCGGGGGACGTCCGCGTTTTTTCGGACGTGATTCATCGTTTTCATTGATGATTTTATCTTTGTCTTCCATATTCTTCCCTTATTTGATGGTTAAGAATTACACATTGTTCATTTAATAATTCGACACGGCCTTCATTAATCAGTCCATAACCGGCTTTTTCCAGTTTTATGTCCGCAGATAGCTGATTATTCATTCTCAAACGGATGTCTTTTTCATCGAGGCCCCGTTCTTTCAAGCGCCGATGCTGGCTGGCGGCGGATGTCCACACGCAGATTACGGCGTCAAAACTGTCTTCCAGCCCCGCCTCATAGAGCAGCGGCACCTCAAAAAGCACAAATTCTCTATTCACGCTGGAAATCAACTGTCCGGCTTTCTCCATGATAATCGGGTGCAGAACCGAATTAAGCCAGTTCAACTCCTTTTTATCATTGAACACAATCGCGGAAATCCTTTTTTTGTCGGCAGTGCCGTCGTCCCTGATGATATCCGCTCCCCAGCGTTCCGCTATGGCTGCATTGAATTCCAAATCCCCGGAGTTGTAAATATCGTGACATATCCTGTCCGCGCTGAGGGTAAACCATTCCATCCGGGAAAATATTTCCAGAACAGTGCTTTTTCCGCAGCCTATACTTCCGGTCAGAGCCGCTATCATCAAAAAATCTCTCCAATTATGTTCTTCTGCCGCGATGCTTCAAAATTGAAAATCCTGACTGAAAGTTGCACCTGGAATAAATCATGCCGCCTGTATTGAAACAGAAAACGGAAAAATTGTTCTGATTATTTTATCTCAGCCCATACACAAAGCGGGAATAAGATAAACTGAATCTTGTCTTGTGAAATTAAATCAGGTCAAAATCTTAAATCTTGATAAGCTTCAACGACTGGATATCATAATACCATATAAGCAGCAGGAATGCAAATATAATAAATAAAAAAACCTGAAAAAAAAGAGTTCCGCCAGTTTTCTCTCTGACTGGCCGGGATATATTTTACTTCGTGTCTTACGTATGTGAATAGTGTACAAAAGCAGGAGTATTGCCGATGAAAGATACGCCGCATATTATAAACAAACAGAATCTGTTTACCGCCAAATGGCTGCGCCTTGATCTGCTGCACTACGTCGACCGCCGCGGCCATGAACGGAAATGGGAGGCCGCGCAGCGGGTGGACAGCAATGGCGCGGTACTGATGATTGCGGAACTGCGCAACTCCGGCGAAATCATCCTGATCCGCCAGTACCGCCCCCCGGCGGACAAACATGTGATCGAATTCCCCGCCGGCCTGATCGATGACGGCGAAAGCCCGGCGGAGACCGCCGTCCGGGAACTGCTGGAGGAAACCGGTTATCACGGAACTGTCATTGACGTCTCGCTGCCCGGCTTCAACTCCCCCGGCATGACCGGCGAAATGATTTACACCGTCTCCATGGCAATCGACGATTCCGCCGACCGCAACCGCGAACCGGTCGCCAGGCAGGAGGAATCCGAAGACATCGAGACCTTCCTTGTCCGTAAAGACAGCCTGGAGAGCTTTCTCCGTGACGCCGCCGGCAAAGGCTGGGGCATCGACGCCAAAGTAATCACCTACGCCAGGGGATGCAGCCAGTAGCTCTGCCTATGGACATTAACTTTCCGGAGAGTTTGGAGACCATTTGAGCAGGACGGCGAACTGCGGCAACAACCGGGCAACCGCCCGTTCCGGAGAGTTTGGAGACATCCTGAGCTGGAATGCTTTCGCATCTGCGGTCATTCCGGACTCCGGCACAACCGGTATCAAACCCGGATGCAGCGGACGATCCGGAGAGTTTAGAGACATCCTGAGCTGGAATGTTTTCGCCCCTGCGGCCAGCCCGGACTCCGGCACAACCGGTATCAAACCCGGATGCAACGGGTGATCCGGAGAGTTTGGAGACATCCTGAACTGGAATGTTTTCGTCCCTGCGGTCAGTCCGGACTCCGGCGCAGCCGGTATCAAACCCGGCTGCAACGGGCGATCCGGAGAGTTTGGAGTCCCGTTGAGCTGACCAGTAGATGATAGCCTTCAGATTAGGCGGAAGCTGACGCACGGTGGTTTTGCGGAGTCTGCCGTCATGGCAGAGTTCAGTCCTGACGGTACAGTCGCCCAGCGCGATTGCCAGCAACTGTTTGCGCAGGCGGCCGTAACACAACCGCCTGCCATTGTCCAAAGCTTCGGCGAATTCCGGAAACTGTTTCTTATAATTATAGAAAGAGGCCGTGGAGATGCCCAGCCGCCGGGCGATTCTGGAATCGGTATCGCCGTTGCCTGCACAGGTTTCGGCTTTTGCAGGAAAACTTTCATCATACTTTAAACTTGTCGTGACATTGCCGCTTACAGGTTTTGAATTTGGCAACCCGGCTGGTTCTTCATCGGCGTATTGTTTGTTCCGGTCCAGCCAGTAAATGACGGCTTTCAGGTCCGGCGCCCGCTGCCGCACGGTTTTGATTTCGCGTCCGCTGTCACTGTTTCTGACGGCGGTGACAAAGCAATTGCCCGTTGCCAGGTCAAGCATTCCGGTTTCCATGTCGTCGTCAACCGCCTGCCGTCCCAGAGCGATTGCTTCGGCGAATTCCGGAAACTGCCGCTGATAAGCGTAAAACGTTTCCGCCCCGATTTCCAGTTTCGCCGCGATTTGACTGTTGTTCATTCCGGCAGCCGCATATTCCCCGGCTCTTGCCGGAAAACTTTCATCGTACTTCAATTTTGGCATTTTTCTGTCTCCAATTTTTATATTTTGCCAGGCGTCATGCATCTACATATAGTAAAATTGTCAACAGAAACCGTATAATTAAGTTCAATAATGGCGAAAAATCCGAAATATTTTTTTAATATTAATCCCGTGAAAAAACGAAAGGTAAATCTATGCAGCGGCGCAAAAGGCGTTTAACCCTGATCACTGAATTATCTTAAAATCAAAGTCAAATATTTTCATCCCGGCGTTGGGATTACCGCGAAACGCAATTATATTGATTTAAAAACAAGATGGCTTAGAGGTCATTCCCGATTTTATTCGATGCCGGCTTGATGCCTGACCGCTAGCTTGATAATAATATTTTATTCTTGACTAAAACTAATGAAACGAATTGAGCAGACAACTCTGATAGTTACATTTCTTACATTCTCATGGCTGGCAATGCAGGCCGTGCATGAATTTGGCCATGTTATCGGAGCGTGGCTTACAAATGCGGAAGTAATCAAAGTAGTATTGCATCCGTGCGTCATTTCACGTACAGATATTACCCATAACCAACATCCGTTGGTTGTGGTGTGGGCTGGACCGGTTATCGGCTCCGCACTTCCCCTGCTTGCCTTCCTGGCGGCTAAAATTTACCGGACTCCGATGATCTACATGTTCCGATTCTTTGCTGGATTTTGCCTGATTGCCAACGGGGTTTACATTGCTTTCGGACCCGTTGACGGTGCCGCAGACACTGGAGTCATGATACAGCACGGCTCTCCTCGCTGGATTATGCTCGTATTTGGAATTCTCACGGTACTGCCGGGATTGTATCTTTGGAATCGTCAGGGAGAATACTTTGGTTTGGGCAATGCCAATGCCAAGGTCAGTCGGCGGGCTACCATCATTTCGGGGTTACTTCTCGTAGCTGCAGCCACATTGGAATGTATAATCAACAGCAGATGAAAGATAGAATAAAACATCAGCAGGCAAACATGAAAAAAAGATGGAAGATTATTTGTGTTGCAGTAATCATTGGCGGACTTGCCAATTACATTTATTCTTCAATTCAAGCGAAAAATAAATATGACAAAAGGCTGGAGGAAATAGGTAGTTTTAACTGGAAATTAAATGAAAATAATGATTTAAACAAAGTTATGAATTCAGTAGTTAAAAATTATAGCCTGAAGAATGGTTTCATCCCTGCATTATTTGACATCCTCGTTACACTTGGCTACACCAAAGATTTGGACGGATACATCAAAGCAATATACTTGGACAAAATCAAACCATATTCATTTCTTAATAATTGGATGAATAATAAAGAAACAATAAGAATGATTCTGAGGCAGCAATGGATCACAGCTTATGGCAATGACAATGTTATTGATATAGTAAAAGAGGATAATAAAATAAAAATTGCCAGGTTTCACCTTAGTAAAAAAGTAGAAAAAATTATGGTCCAGAATCCAGATGGAACCATTACTGAATATACGATTATAAAACACTCTCCCAATATCACATCCGCAGCCCAAAATCTTTAATGATCACTCCGCCACCGGTTCCTCGACTGCGGAACCGGCTTTGATTTTGTGGAGTTTTTCCAGGTCGCCGAAAATAGTGACGGCGCCGCAACGGTTGCACATGCGGGCTTCGGTCTTGATGTTGCTGTCACGGATCGTCCAGAACTTGGTCTTTTTCAACTGGAAATAGGTCAGGCCGGTGGAACGGTAAATGCCGGTTTCCAGATCTTCGCTATGGCAGACCGGACAACACTGCCTGGCTTCCTGATGATTTTTCTCTGAAAGATACACTTGAACGATCGCGTCCAAATCGTCTTTCAGGAATCTGGTGGAATCTCCTACTTTGCGGTAAGTGATTTTGCGGTCGCGCATCCAGCGGTACAATGTCGGTTCACCGATATTCAGGTATTCCGCCGCGTCCTTGATTGAAAACCATTCCGGAGCGGCAGCTTTCTTTTCCTGCTCATTCATTTTTGCTTTACCTTTCATTTACTATCGTTTCATATCATATATTATAATTATTTTTGAAAAAATGTCAATTGCCTGTTGCATTTTAAATGAAATATAATTATAATTAATGATAGTTGGTGATAGTAAATGATAATAAAACTGGGGAGGATGTATCATGAATGAATCACATGCCGCACAAGAAGCCGTCGCATCATCGAATGACACTGAAATCAAAACCGTAACGCCGCCTGCACCGCTTAATCTGTTAAACCGGGAGATACCGCTGCCTGCGGCATCACTCTTAAATTCACAAGTGCATCTGAGCGATATTTTTAAATTCCTGTATAATGCCAACCCTTTTTATCTGCTCAGCGCCTGTCTTATCCTGTACGCGCAGACCGTTATTTTTGAAACCGGCAACATCTGGATGGAGACAGCGATTCCGGTCGGACTGATCGCCGCCTACACCATGCTGCTGACGGCAACCGCGGTCTTCATCGTCAAGGCCGGCGCGGTATGGGACGACGCCCGGTCAATCCTGCTGATTATCCTGACGCTGATTATGGTATTGTCCGTGAGCATGGATGGCAAGACGCTTGATTCGCCGCTGACGGGGGCCGGCTGGCTGGCCGGCGGCCTGATCTTTTCCACAGCAGTCGCCGGGATTTTGCGGAACCGGCTGGGGCTGCGGCTGCCGTTTCTGTTCAATGCGGTATTTTATGCGATGATCAGCATCTTCTTTATTTATCCGTTTGTCATGGCGCAACTGGTAAGCGGCTTTCCCGACAGCAAACTTCCGGCGATACGCGGCATGATGCTGTTTCCAGTAATCTGCGGTACGGTATTGCTGCTGCTGATACCGGTGATCCGGCGCGGACGGACAGCGCTGGACGATAACGGTACGCCATGGAAGTGGCCGCTGTTTCCATGGTCTATTTTCGGACTGCTGGCAGCAGGAGCCTGTTTCCGGACATATTTGCTCAGCATTTCATTTTATGCCGGCAAAGGGGCCGGGCCGTTCAGCAACATGGAAACAGGCTTCGATCTCTACATGCTGATTCCAATTGCGCTGGCGTCAATGATTCTGCTGCTTGAATTCAATCTTGAAAGAAACAATCAGCGCCAGGTGGTCATAAGCATGGCGGCTCCGGTGATCTTGTCGCTCATGGCCGGGCTGCCATCGGCCAGAGCGGGTTCCGAAATATACTGCCGTTTTCTTTCCGGAGCGGTCGGATCAAACGGTTCGCCAATGCTCATTGCGATAGTTGGAACTTTGCTGTTTTATCTTTATGCCTGGTACCGGCGGGTCAAGTACAGTGATATCATTGTCTGCGCCGTGCTGTTTCTGGCATTGCCGCTGAATATGCGCTATCAGTTTCTTTCCGGCTATCACCTCCCCTGCTGGCTGCCGGGCGCTGCCGGGCTGGCAATGCTGAGCTGGATAGCGTTTCGCAGCAACAGCACGGTGAGCTGGATGGTATTGTCGCTGGGAATGCTGACCGTCGCCGGTACCATCTTCCGCGACACATTTTTCACCGCCTGGCATTGCGTCATCCCATTTCATCTTGCGCTGATTACAGCGCTGCTGCTGGGGCTGTTGCGTCATGACCGGCTGGCTGTTGTATTGAGATATTTTTCGACAACCGCGCTGTCGTTGATTTTCGTTATCATCCTGTTCTCCGGCGATAAGTTCACTAACGGCCTGCCGCAGTATGTCCAAGTGGCATATCTTGCCGTAATCTTCGGAGCCACCCTGCTCTACTGCCTGTATTGCAGAAACATTTTCTTCTTCGTGACCATCGGGTTTAATATCACCGCACTGCTGCTGTTTGCAGCGCTCAGAAGCTACAACACCATCGAAGCAATGAAACTCAGGGGATTGAACATAGTTTTCTGGGGATTGGCATGTTTCGCAATGGCATTTATCATCAGCGCATTCAAAGGAAAATTAATCCAGCAAGCCTTCATTAACCTGAAAATCAAAATCCTCGGCAGAAATTAACGCCGCTGCAAGTGTCGCGGCTTGACACCGTGACGCAACGGTTATATCGGACAGGAAACTGTTTAAAATAAAAGCTGCATTGGAAACACATAATACATTGACATATACGGCGACGGGGATTAAAGTTTTTCAGCGCAAAACATTCAGGAGAAGACTATGGATAAATTTATTCTTGCTCTCGATCAGGGGACTACCAGTTCCAGAGCCGCGATATTCAACCGCCAGGGGCGGATACGGGCGCTGGCGAAGCAGGAATTTCCGCAAATATACCCCCGTCCGGGCTGGGTCGAACACAATCCGCGGGACATCTGGAAATCGCAACTCGCCTCCTGCCGCGCCGCTCTGAAAATGGCGGATTTGAAGCCGGAGCAGATTGCCGCCATCGGCATCACCAATCAGCGCGAAACCGTGATTTTATGGGAACGGGATACCGGCAGACCGGTTTACAACGCCATCGTCTGGCAATGCCGGCGGACGGCGGAATATTGCGAGAAACTGATCAGCAACGGCAAAGAGAATCTGATCAGAAATAAAACCGGGCTGCTGCCGGACCCCTATTTTTCCGCTTCCAAAATCCGCTGGATACTGGATAATGTTCCCGGTTTGCAGGATCGCGCGGTCAAAGGCGAAATCTGTTTCGGCACGGTTGATTCGTGGCTGCTGTTCAATCTCACCGGCAATCATCTGACCGATCCGTCCAATGCCTCGCGCACAATGCTGTTCAACATCCGCACCGGCAAATGGGACCGCGAACTGCTGAAACTGTTCGACATCCCGGCAGCAATTCTGCCGGAGATAAAACCATCCTGCGGCATGTTCGGGCATACAGCCAAAGAGCTGCTCGGAGTTGAAATTCCGGTATGTTCGGTCATCGGAGACCAGCAGGCGGCGCTGTTCGGGCAATGCTGTTTCACGCCGGGCAGCGCGAAATCAACCTACGGCACCGGCTGTTTCACGCTGGTCAATACCGGGAAAAAGCCGGTTGTTTCGGAAAACCGCCTGCTGACGACTGTCGCCTGGGATCTCGGCGGCGGTCTGGAATATGCGCTGGAGGGGGCGGTCTTTGTCGGCGGCGCAGTTATCCAATGGCTGCGGGATGAAATGAAATTGATAAAAACCTCCTCAGAATCCGAAAAGCTCGCCCGCTCCGTGAAAAACTCCGGCGGGGTTTATGTAGTTCCCGCCTTCGTCGGGCTTGGCGCGCCGTACTGGAATCCGAATGCCAGGGGCTCTATTCTCGGGATCACCCGCGGGACCAATCCGGCCCATATTGCCAGAGCGGCGCTGGAAAGCATTGCGTTCCAGTGCGCCGACCTCATCTCCGCATTCGAGTCCGATATCGGCAGCCGGATCGAACTGCTGCGGGCGGACGGCGGGGCCGCCGCCAACGCATTTCTGATGCAGTTCCAGGCGGATCTGCTGGACATTCCGCTGGAACTGCCGTCCGTTCCGGAAACTACCGCGCTGGGCGCGGCCTATCTGGCCGGCCTGCACACCGGCTACTGGAAAGACCAGGAGGAAATCTCCGCCAACTGGATTCCCGTCGAACGTTTCGTCAGCCGCATGAAAACCGCGGAACGATCCCGTCTGACCGCGAACTGGCACAAAGCGGTGAATTCAACCTTATCTTTCCTGCCGGAATAAGTTTATATGAATACCGGGGTGATCATTTCTATCGGCACCGGGATGGTCTGCTTATAATCCAGGGAACGTATGGCAAGCAGAGCCAGATAGGTTGACATATAGCCGGCCATTTCGTCGCATGGCGACGGCTTGTTGTTCAGGATGGCGTCGACAAACCCGCTGAGCATGCTGTAATGACCCTTATCCACCAAAAATGGTTTTGTGTTTTCATATTTCTTACTGTTGCCGGCAATGCCTTTGGCCCGGATCAAATATTTCTTCATATAGGCGTGGATGCCGTCTTCAGGGACTTCGTCTTTCATGCAGTCATGCTGCATCGGGAAGACTTCTTTCTGCGCGCCGGGGATACCGTAATATTCGTTTTCCACAAAAAACAAATTGCGGAAAAGCGCGGCATTTGAAGTTACCTGATACATTTCTTTCGGATAATCGAAAGTGCCGGAGCAATGGAAAACAAGGGTGGCGGAATCGCCGCCGGAGAATTTCAAATTAATGCCGTGACTGAGACGCCTGGAACCCCAGGCCTGGATTTCCACCGGAATTTGAGGAGCAAAAAACCAGCATGCCAGATCCAGCCAGTGAACTGTTTCGCCAATGATTTCACCGCCGCCTTTCAACGGGTCCATGTGCGTCAGCGCATAAGATGAACTTTCATCCTGAACAGTTATCATCATATGACTGGTTTCCTCCTCCGCCATCGGCGGGCGCTGCGCTTCCCAGTAACGCCAGGGCTGATGACTGGGATTCCGGCTGTGTTCAAGCCATTTTGACCGCAGCGCATGCATGGACGGCGCCATCCGGCGATTGAGGTCGACACACAGCTTAATGCCGCTGCGGCGCACAATGCGGATGATTTTAAATGCCTCCTCCTGCTCCATCGCCATCGGTTTTTCACAGAAGATATGGATGCCCTTGGCGGCGGCGGCTTCAATTATCGGCAGATGCACTTCATGAGAAGTGGCAATTTTGATCATTTGAACCTGCGGATCGTTCAGGATATCCATAAAATCTGAAGTGACATTCGGCACGCCGAATTTTTTGCCCATCTCTTTCGCGCGGGCTAAATTCAAATCGCAGCACCACTTCAATTCAGTCTGCGGATGCTTTTTAAAATTCGGAAAATCCTGAGCTTCCGCAAATTTTCCGCAGCCGATCTGTCCGACAATAAGTTTCTGCTTTTTCATTTCATTCTCTCTGTTAATTTATCACCAATTCAACTGGATATAGATATAATATACCCAGTTATTAAATTTGTCAATATAAAACTTGACAAATAATCTAATTCTGAATATATTTCATCCATGAAACCTGGAACAGACAAAAAATATCAAGCCATCATCGACACGATCCGGCGGCGAATAATGACCGGCGAGTATCCGCCCGGTCTGAAACTGCCGGGTCAGGTTCTGCTGGCCGGCGAATTCGGGGTGTCGCCGATTACCACCAAACGCGCACTCAGCGAACTTCAAAATTCCGGGTACATTGAACGCCGGTCGCGCAGCGGTTCCTATGTTGCGGAAAAACCGCGGGTGATCAGCGAAGTCAATATCGTCATCGGCAGTAATATCGAGAATGAGACGCTCTGGCTCAGCGGCTACTGGGAGGGCATCGAGTCCGGCGCCCAGGCGCTGAACATTCCCTGCCAGCTCATGAAAACCACCAACGCCGCGTTCAAGGAGCGTGTTCTGTCCGGCGCGTCAACCCAGGGGGTGATCCTGCTGAGTTTCGAGGACATGAACATCATAGCCCGGTTGAAAGCGGCCGGGATTCCGGTTGTCGTCGGAGAGATTGAAACCAAGTATGCCGATTACAATGTATACATCAACCGACGGCGGCTGACGGCGGCGCTGGTTGAAACCATGCACAAGGACGGGGTTAAAAAAATTGCTTTTTTCGGTAATTTCAGACACCCAAATCACTATTTTGCCGGCGAAGGCTACAGAACAGCGGTTCACGACCTGAACCAGTATGCGCCGATGATTTACGAGATCAATGAAGATACGATTGCCGATAAAGTTACCGATGTCCTGAGTTCAGCGGACGCCCCGGGCGGTCTGATTATCGCCGGCGGCGGCCTGCCGTTTGCCGCCCTGCCCGCAATCCGCAGAATAAGACCGGAAACCAAACTCGGGCTGATCAGCGAAAACCAGTCAATTCTCCGCCTTAAAGACTGCGCATATATTGCGTCCTTCAACCAATTTGATGCGGGGAAATTGACATTTGAGCTTTTGTATCGCGTTGCCGCCGGTAAAATTACCAATCCCACCACCTGGTTTTCACCATTCGAAATCTTGAGTCCAGGTCAAAAATAAAAATCCTTAAACGAACCGGCAAACCCAAAGGCATTCGGGAGAGTCGCGAAGATGTAAAGATTATTTTTTTGTACGGCTCCTTAATTCCGTTCTTGCTTTTTCTTTAAACTAAGAATATAATTAAAGAGGAGAGAGTTGACAGGAGGAAAATAAAATGATAGTCAAAAGTGCAGAAGACGTAATTCTGATACTTCTGGGATTACTTTTCTGGATAATGCTGATAATGCTGCCGTTCATCGTCGGCGAGATGTAATCAAAACCACCAGTTGAACTGGTGGTATGCACCAGCCCTAGAAGGGCATAATACAGACAAGTCCCATTATCAGGTGCGATAAGCTTTGTACATCTGTCATTTTAACCTCATGTGTTAGTT
>Ga0172379_10000873_pt1 | contig 68186 bp, 72 predicted proteins | sample GrowelOW334metaG_FD_119756 | JGI IMG/M metagenome (GOLD analysis project Ga0172379, IMG submission 119756) | Groundwater microbial communities from an aquifer near a municipal landfill in Southern Ontario, Canada - Groundwater well OW334 metaG | ecosystem: Environmental > Aquatic > Deep... | reverse complement strand
TTCTAGTGGATAAAAAACCAGCCAGATATAATTGTTATTTCGCTTTTTTTGCCCGCGAGGGCAAAAGGATGAGCCTCGGCTCATAACCCGCTCAATTAACAATTATATCTGGCTGGTTTTTTGATTGGATAAATGATAGAATATATTTGTTAAATAAAACTATTGCTTATGTCTAAAGAATCGTTGGCCATTGTTGCAAACCAGTTAGTGTCACCAGGAAAGGGTATTTTGGCAGCGGATGAGAGTACAAAATCCATTGCCAAAAAATTATCAGCGGCGGGGATTGAAAATACTGTGGAGAATCATCGTCTTTATCGCCAACTATTTTTTACCACTCCAGATATGGAGCAGTATATTAGTGGCGTTATCATGTACGATGAAACTATTCGTCAGACGACTGATAATGGTGTTCCTTTTGCAAAATTATTATCAGACAAAGGCGTAATCCCTGGGATAAAAGTAGATTTGGGAGTGAAAGAATTGGAAGGATCTCCAGAAGAAAAATTAACTTTTGGATTGGACGGATTGGATAGACGGTTGAAAGAATATTACGGGCTTGGCGCACGATTTGCCAAGTGGCGTGCGGTGATAAAAATCGGACATAATATTCCGACTGAAAATTGTATTCAGTTAAATATGGAGGCTTTGGCAAAGTATGCGAAGATTTGTCAGGAAAATGATATTGTACCGATTGTGGAGCCGGAAGTTTTGATGGATGGTGATCATTCTATCGAACAATGTTATGAGGTGACCAAAAAAACATTGTCGGTATTATTTGATGAATTAAAAAAACTGGAAGTAGATTTATCTGGTTTGCTTTTGAAACCAAATATGGTCATTTATAGTTTGAATGGTGAAAAAGTCATGTCGCAAATAGTAGGAAGGGAGACTGTAAAATGTTTTAAAGAAGTTGTCCCTGCTGAAGTGGATGGTATAGTGTTTTTGTCTGGCGGGCAAACTGAGGCCGAAGCCTGTCAGAATCTGGACGCGGTTGTTCGGATTGGTCAGGGTGCTCCATGGAAATTTAGTTTTTCCTTTGGCCGGGCTTTGCAGAATACTGCTTTGCAGGTTTGGAGTGGCAAGGCTGAAAATGTAGCAGAAGCCCAAAAAGCATTTTTGCGTCGAGCGTCACTAGCCAGTAAAGCCTCGCTAGGAGAGTATAATTCTGAACTAGAATTGGCTTAAAAATCATCTTTTTTCACTTATCCACAGGAAGACTGTCGAAAATATTTTGACAGTCTTTTTATTTGTGATATAATTTTAATATCGCTAGTATAACAGTAATATGGATTTAAGTATCTTCAAAAAATTAGGCTTCTCCGACAAGGCTGTAAGGATATATTTGACACTAATCAGCTTAGGGCCTTCTTCAGTGCGTAATTTGGCCAAAAAAACAGAATATAATCGCGGTACAGTGTATGATAGCTTGAAGTGGCTCAAGGAAATTGGTATAGTAAACTACTATGAAAAGGAATCAAAGCAGTTTTTTGTGGCGGAAGACCCTGACAAATTGTACGATTTGGTCAACAAACAGTCCGAGCAGTTGCAAGAGGTAAACAGAAAAATGAAAGACGTAGTGTTAGAACTCAAATCTGTCTATGATACTGGTGGACATCGACCGGTAGCGAGATATTATGAAAAGGGAGAGATTCGAGAAATCCTTGAACAGGTTTTGGAACGTTGTGTAGAAACTGGTGAATTGGAATATCGAGTGTATTCGGATCTTTCTATCCGCGATTATCTTTATGAAGGGTTTGAATCTTTTTCGGATGCACGCATCGCCAAAGGCATAAAAGTAAAAGCGATTGCCATTGGTGGCGGTGGCGAATTGCGCGGATTGGATGAACGTAAGTGGCTGGAAATAAAAAAAGATTCACCAACTTATATTATTATTTATCCTGGTTGTACCGCTTATATTTCGCTGGACACGCATGGAGATTTGGTGGGAGTGGTAATAGAAAACAGTGGTGTTTATCAAACGCAGAAAGGTATTTTTGATGCCTTGTGGGAGAAATTAAAATAATATGTTTTTAGTTGATTTTGATGATACTCTATTTGATTCGCAAGCTCTCAAACGCGCTCTTCTAAAAGCGGCTAGTGAATGTGGTGTTTCCGAAGAAGTATTTTGGCAATCATATAAGCAGGCTTATCATTTGCCAGATGGACGGTTTGCATATCATACCGACAGGCATGCAGAAGTTTTGGGGGAGATGGGTTTTGATAAAAATAAAATTAAAGAAAAATTACAAAATATTATTTCAAAACTAGATCAATTTAGATTCAGTGGCACAATATCATTCCTAAATAAAATAAAATCATCAAACGAACAAGTTGTGTTATTGAGTTTGGGAGATCCGTCATTTCAGCAAATAAAGGTGGAAGGGGCAGGTATAATGGATTTTTTTGATCAGGTTTTTATGGTTGATAAATCAAAAGCAGAAATTATAGAGCAGTTATTGGCTATGACAAAAGACAAAAATGTTTGGCTGATAAACGACAAGCCGCAAGAATCTATCGATCTGCACAAGCAATTTCCGATATTAAAAATTGTATTAAAAAAATCCTCACGATTTGGGCAAGATGAATATATAAAATCTGGTTTTAATTTTTTTAATGATTTATTAGGTATTTATAAATATGTTGAAGAGCATAAATAATGTAGCGACCGTGATATTAGCGGCCGGCAAAGGCACTCGGCTGAACTGTTTGGACAAACCAAAAGTAATGCTTGAAATTGGTGGGCGTCCAATTGTGTCATATGTTGTAGAAACCTTAAAAAATGCTGGTTTTAAAAATGATCAAATTTGTTTAGTGGTTGGGTTTAAAAAAGAAGTAATTCAAAAATATTTTAATGATCAGGTTTCTTATGTGGTGCAGGATGAATTGTTGGGTACCGCCCATGCCACTTATTTGGGTATGAAAAGTTTACCAAAAAACATTGAACAGGTATTGGTATTGGGCGGAGATGATAGCGCGTTTTATAAACCAGAAACATTATTAAGTGTGATAGAGCAACATGAAAATAATAATTGTGTTTTGTCGCTATTAAGTGCCGAAGTTGAAAATCCGTATCAACTAGGAAGAGTGGTAAGACAGAACGACAAAATTGAAATTATTGAAAAAGAATATTTGACCGATGAACAAAAATTAATTAAAGAAATTAGCACAGGCACATTTGTATTTGATCGACAATGGTTTGAAGACATTTTTCCGCGGATGCCGCAACTGAGAAAATTGGGTGAGTATGGACTTCCGACAGCACTAGCTATAGCACGCGATGAAAAACAAAAGTTTCAAGTAATAAAATTGTCCGATGCCAACGAGTGGCACGGAGTAAATACTTTAGAAGAATTAAATTTGGCAGATAAATTAAAATCAAAATAATAATATGTCTGAAAAAAAATTCATCAGCGGATCACAAGTCGCCGTGCAGGCGGCAATAGATGCGGGTGCACAAATGATGTATGGTTATCCTATTACACCAGCGACGGAAGTGTTTACTGGTTGGATAAAAAATAAGCAACCATATCTACAGACGGAAGATGAAATCGCGGCTGGTTTTGCTATTTGTGGTGCGGTATTGGCTGGTCAGAAGGCCTTTACAGCCACCTCTGGTCCTGGACACGTATTGATGCAGGATGGTTTGTCTATGGCCGAGGCGATGCGCCTGCCGTTTGTTCTGATTGCTGCACAACGTGGTGGGCCGAGTTCGGGAACCGTCATTTATTCGCAACAGGAAGTTACTTTGGCTTGTTATGGTGGAAATGGCGAAGGCTTGCGGTTGGTATATTCACCTTGCGGATTAGAAGAACTTTATGAACTGACTAGACGGGCTTTCAATGAATCATGGAAGTATCGTTTTCCAGCCATTGTTTTGACCGATGGATATACTTTAAAAACCACTGCAGTGGTAGATTTAGAAAATCTTCAAAAAATTGAAAATATTCCTCCGCATGCTTTGGTGCCAGAAGATAAAATTATTCATTGGCCAAATATTTATACTTTTGAAGAAGAACTTTTTGAAGAATTAAATAGTGCCAAAGCGGATTTTGAAAATATTGCCGATGAGGTAGCTTCTGCGGAAACTATTGAAGTAGAAGATGCTGAAATTATCATTGTCGCCCACGGCATCGTCGGTAGTAGTACCAAAGAAGCGATTAAACAATTACGCATTGATGGTTTTAAGGTTGGAATGTTTAGACCAATTACCTTACGTCCATTTGCCAAGAAACAGTTGGACAAAGTGATTGGCGCCAGCCAGGTGAAAAAGGTAGTAGTTATCGAATCTAGTATGGGACAACTGGCTCGAATAGTACGCGACGAATTAGCTCCAGAAATAGATAAATCACTGGTTAGTTTACATTATGCCGGTTTGGGTGTAGAGACACAGGAAATTATTAATCAAATTGAAAAAATAACTCTATGACCGATTTTATTCCCGCAAAATTTTGCCCAGGGTGTGGTTATCCTATCGTGCTCATGATGATGCATAATATTTTGAAAGAGTTGAATTTGAATACTCGTGCTGTTTTGGGTTTGGATATCGGCTGTTCATTATTGGCTTGGAATTTTTTACCAATCAATACTTTTCAGACACACCATGGTCGAGTCACGCCCACGATGCTCGGTTTCAAACGGGCTCGACCTAATTCCATTTGTATTGGTATGACCGGTGATGGTGGCGCCTATGCTATCGGTATGCAAAGTTTGGCACATGCCATCAAAAGAGATGAGCCTATTACCGTGATAGTGGTCAACAATACTGTATATGGTATGACTGGCGGACAGACCGCTCCCACTACATTGCACGGACAAAAAACCGACACCAGTTTGGAAGGTAATATCGACAATCCGATTTCTGGGCCAGAATTTTTCCGTCCTTTAGCTCATAAAGATGCCTTTTTTGCTCGTAGTGCTGTGAATGAACCAAAACAAATACAAGAATATTTTAGAAAAGCATTCGAGACTCAACAGGCGGGACATTTCTCTATGGTAGAAATAATGTCTTTTTGTCCCACTCATTGGAAAACCAAAGGAGCAGACACCATTGCGCATCTAAATGAATTAAAAGAAACTTTTAAACTTGGTATTATATGATTTTAAAAATTTTAATCGCTGGTGATGGTGGCCAGGGGGTTCAGACCATTGCTGATCTCATTTGTAAAACTGCCTTCAAAAAAGATTATCAGGTTTCACATATTCCCAATTATGGTTTGGAACAACGTGGTGGGGTGTCTTTGGCTTTTATTCAAATTTCGGATGAAAAAATTGGTTATCCCAAATTTTCTACTCCAGATGTTCTGGTAGTTATGTCTGATCAAGCCCGTGAGCGCGCTAAACAGTATTTAGGTAGTGGTATATTGTTGGATGTCAGTGATTTTAAAAGTGAAATTGAAAATAAAAAAATAAATCCACAAAATTTAAATATTTTTTTCTTAACATTGTTGGCTAAAATTTTGGAAGAAAAAAATATTGTATCGACCAAAGATTTGTATACAACATTAGAAGACAAATTGGGTAAAAAATCCAACTGGGAAGAAATAAAAAATATTTTAAAATAACAAATATGTCAGAGTCACCATTTTTAACGCCACCAGAGTATGCACAGCAGATAGAAGGTTGGAGAGAAGGAGTAAAATTGGAAGAAGATAATATTAGACGAATTGGACGGCCCGCCTATGTCATGGAAAGATTTGCTGACTCAATTGGTTTTTACGATCTGAATGTAATTCATGGTATGGATTTGGTTTCTTTTGTAGGTGATGTGATTGAAAGAAAAAATTCTACTAGAAAAAACCCTGCAATGGTTTTGGATTTGGGCGGTGGTATGCATTTGTTTAGCGATCAACTCCGGGCCGAATTTGGTTCAAAGGTAAAAGTTATTTCAACTGGCCTATCACATAATGTCGCAGAGAAGATGAGGGGTAATATGGTAAAAAAACAATATGCTATACCGCATGCTGGACTAATAAAAACAGAACTTCATCCCGATGATAGTAAAATGCATTCTGTTTTTCAATTAAATAAGACTGATGAAGAGGGTAAACCAAAAGAAGAGTTTGATCTTATTACAGATACATATGGAGAACAGCATTATGGGTTGGATGGCGATATAGGTAAATTGGAAAAATATTTATATACTATAGTTGCGAAATTAAAGCCTGGTGGTGTGGCTACAATATTTCCATTTGGGAATTATGCCATAAATCTTGGTGACAAAATTAAAGAATCTATTTATCAGCCTGAAGGTTTAAAAAAAATAATTGAGCAGTTATCGGAAGTTTGTGAAATAAAACGAATAAAACTTGAAAATTCTTTTTATACCACTTTAAGAATAACAAAAAAATAATATGTGCGGAATTGTTGGATATATTGGACAAAAACAAGCACTACCGATTTTGATTAGTGGTTTGAGACGTTTGGAATATCGCGGGTATGATAGCGCTGGAGTAGCGATTATTAGTGCAGGAAAAATGAAAAAAATTCGGGCAGTAGGTAAAATAGATTCATTGGCCGAAAAAGTGAAAACAGCTGATTTAATCGGACAGATCGGAATAGCCCATACTCGCTGGGCTACGCACGGAGGTGTGACTGAAGAAAATGCTCATCCACATACCGCTTGCAATGATGATTTGGTGATTTGTCACAATGGTATTATTGAAAATTATCGTGAGTTGAAAGAAAAATTTTTGAAGGGGCATACTTTGCGATCTCAAACAGATACCGAAGTGATGGCGCATCTAATTGAAGTTTTTTATGAAGGTGATTTGTTAAAGGCGGTACAAAAAGCTCTCGGTGAAGTGCGCGGTACTTATGGTTTGGTGGCGATGCATGCAGGTGAACCACACAAAATTATTGCCGCTCGTTTGGGTAGCCCTTTGGTTATTGGGGTGGGAGAAAATGAATATTATATTGCCTCGGATACATCACCAATGTTGGCACATACAAAAAATGTTGTATTTTTGGATGATGGTGAAGTGGCAGAAATAACACCAGATGCATTAAAAATTTATAATGTTGAACATAAAGTAATAGATAAAAGTATTGAAAAAATAGAATGGGATGAAGCTCAGGCAGAGAAGCAAGGGTTTGATCATTTTATGTTGAAAGAAATTTTTGATCAGCCGACAGTTATCAAAGATGCAATTCGTGGACGTTATAGTCTTGAAGAAGGCACTGCTCATTTGGGCGGTTTGAATATGACTGATGAACAGATGCATCAAGTAAAACGAGTGGTAATGCTGGCTTGTGGTACGGCATATTACGCTGGTATGGTTGGAAAATATGCTTTTGAACGTTTGGCTGGTTTGCCTACAGAAGCAGACGTGGCTAGTGAGTTTCGTTATCGCGACCCGATTATTGATAAACACACATTGGTGTTTGCGATTTCCCAATCTGGTGAGACCGCCGATACTTTGGCGGCTTTGCGCGAAGCAAAACGCAAAGGAGCGTTTGTGCGTGGTATAGTGAATGTGGTCGGATCAACTATCGCTCGTGAAACTGATGGCGGTACGTATATCCATGCTGGTCCAGAATTGGCGGTAGCTTCTTCCAAAGCTTATACCAACATGGTGGCTGTTTTGATTTTGTATGCTTTACAATTTGGACGTCTCAATCGAGTGAGTGTGGCTACCGGTGGAAGATTACTAAATGCTTTATTGGAGATACCTGATAAAATGAAAATAGTTTTGGAACAAAATGAAAAAATAAAAGCATTAGCGGAGAAATATAAAAATTATAAGAATTGTATATATTTAGGTAGAGGAATAAATTGCCCCGTAGCTTTAGAGGGGGCATTAAAATTAAAAGAAATTTCTTATATACATTGTGAAGCATATCCAGGTGGTGAAATGAAACATGGTCCGATAGCATTGCTTGCGCCAGATTTTCCAGTGTTAGCGATTATGACAAAAAATCAATTATATGAAAAAATGCGCAGTAACGTAGAAGAAATTTTAGCGCGAAAAGCGCCAGTGATTTTGATCGCGACGCAAGGAGATGAGGAAGCAAAAGAATTATCGGAAGATGTTATTTATGTACCAACAACAATGGAATTACTTGAACCATTGTTGAATACTATCGTATTGCAGTTGTTTGCTTATCATATGGCCGTAATTTTGGGAAAAGATGTCGATCGTCCGCGTAATTTAGCAAAGAGTGTAACTGTAGAATAATATGAAAAAAAAGAATGTGGTAGTAATCGGTGGAGGCAATGGCAGTGCTATTTCGTTGGTGGCATTGAAACAAAATGTGGATCTTTTTGATATTTCGGCGGTGATTGCCATGAGTGATTCTGGTGGTTCCTCCGGTAAATTGAGAAAAGAATTTGGTACTTTGCCACCAGGAGATGTATTACGAGCAATTTTGGCGCTATCTAGGTATGATTATTTATTATTAAAAAAAATATTTAACGGTAACCGTTTTTCTGCTAACAACAAGTTATCTGGTCATAATCTTGGCAATATATTTTTAACCTTGACCGAGCAATATGCCGGAGATTTTAATATGGCAATAAGAGCGCTAGAGGAAAGTGTCGAAGCTATGGGGCGGGTTTACCCAGTTACTTTAGCCAATTGTGATTTGGTTGCAGAATTAAATAATAAAAAAATAATCCGAACCGAAGCGGCGATAGATAAACCAAATTATAGTCGTGACTTAAGAATTAAAAAAGTATGGTTGGATCCACAAGTAAAAGCCAATAAAGAAGCTATCTCCGCGATCTTATCAGCCGATTATATTGTGTTGAGTCCTGGTAGTTTGTATACCAGTGTGGTAGCGACATTATTACCTAATGGTATCAAAGAAGCAATAAAAAAATCTAATGCTAAAATGGTATTTGTGGTGGGGAACGCCTATCACACCGATGGAGAAACTGGTCCGGAGTATCTGAGCGAGACCGTCAAAGAGCTGGAGATGTATTTACCTAGACCAGCTGATTGGATTTTGTATAATATTCATAAATTGACTAATAAAGAATTGGCATTTTATAAAACTAGAAATTGGGGGACAATAAAATATGATCCAAAAAATTTACCAAAACGCAGTATTGTTGCTTTTGATTTTTCACGCACAGGTGGTGGTCTTTGTTCGATAAAATTAGGAAAAAAGTTAAAAGAAATCTTGAAATCGTAATATGAATATAAAAAAAATTGAAAAATCTACTGTTGGAATAAAAATTTCTATAGAAGAAAATGGACAAGAGCTGGGACGGGCATGGTTGTATTTAATTTATAATGATTTACACCAAGAACCGTATGGTTTGTTGGAAGATGTATTTGTAGAAGAAAATAGTCGAAAAAAGGGGATTGGAAATGAATTATTACAAACTATTATTACAGAAGCACAAGCAAGAAAGTGTTATAAATTAATTAGTACTAGCAGAAAAGTTCGAACTGAAGTGCATGAGTGGTATAAACGTAAAGGATTTAAAGAACATGGTTTAGAATTTAGAATGGATTTTAAATAATAATTATATCTTATGTCAAACCTATCTATTTTATCGACCCCATCAAGTCCAGATTATGAACTTTTAGACAGTGGTGATGGTGAAAAACTCGAACGCTACGGGAAAGTAGTTTTTCGACGTCCTGATCCCCAAGCGTTATGGAAGAAAAATTTACCAGTAAAAACATGGAATGATGCTGACGCGGTTTTTGTGCGCGACGGTCGCAACGCCGATTGGAAAATAAAACCAGGTACTCCAGAAAAGTGGACAATAAATTTTGGTGGTTTAAAATTTCATATTCGTCCGACTGCCTTTAAACACACGGGACTTTTTCCAGAACAAGAAGGTAATTGGCACTGGATGCGCAAAATGATTAATAAACGTTTACCCAATCAGCCAGAAATTAATGTGCTGAACCTATTTGGTTATACTGGCGGTGCTAGTCTGGCTTGCGCTCAAGCTGGAGCACAGGTTTGTCATGTGGACGGTTCGAAGGTAGCTATTGGTTGGGCAAGAGATAATGCTGAGCTGTCTGGGCTTCGAGAAAAACCAATTCGTTGGATACTAGATGATGCAGTAGAATTTGTCCGACGTGAAGTAAAGCGTGGCAAAAAATATGATGGTATCCTAATGGACCCGCCAGCTTTTGGTCATGGACCAAAAGGGGAGATGTGGAAGGTAGAAAAAGACTTTGTTGGCTTAATAGATCTGTGTTCTCAAATTTTATCAGACGATCCACTATTCTTTTTAGTTAATGGCTACGCCAGCGGCTATTCAGCCATTGCCTATGAAAATAATTTGTTATCGTTAGTTACAAAGTACGGTGGTAAGTTGGAGAAAGGAGAATTGGCTATCGCTGAAAGTAATAGTGAACGTTTGTTACCTTGTGGTATTTTTTCTAGGTGGAATAGCAACTAATATGAATCTTTACGAATTTGAAGGAAAAAATATTTTTTCCAAGTTTGGTATTACGGTGCCAAAGTCTGTTTTGTTACGCCGTGAAGATAATGTTATAGAAAAATATAATCAGTTAGGTATAGCGGGAGTAGTATTGAAAGCCCAGGTTTTATCTGGTAAGCGCGGTAAAAATAATGGAATTCTATTTGCCGTTTCACCAGCTGAGGCCAAACAGGCAGCCGAGAAAATTTTTGCTAGTAATATCCGTGGACAATATGTATCGGCAGTATTGATGGAAGAAAAATTAAATATTGAAGCTGAGCATTATTTGTCTATTACCTATGACACTAATAAAAAACAGCCGGTGCTAGTATATTCTCAAGATGGTGGTATGGATATTGAAGATGTGTCAGAAGAAAAAATCAAAAAACAATATTTGGATATCAGACAATCTGAAATAAATTCAGATATTCCTTTTGCCAATGAGTTGTGGCGTTGCTTTTTGCAAAGCGATGCTCGAGTGGTGGAGATCAATCCATTGGTAAAAACTGTTGAAGGAAATTTTGTGGCGGCTGATGCCAAAATAGCTTTAGATGAGGATGCTTTTTATCGTCATAAAGATTGGAATTTTGAACCACGCACTATGCTTGGTCGTTTGCCGACTGAAAGAGAAATAGAAGTGAAAAAAATCGATGAAGGTGAAAATTATTATCGTGGTACAGCTGGTAAATATATTGAAATGGATGGAGATGTGGCCGTATTATTTTCTGGAGGCGGTGCTAGTATTGCCAATATGGACGCACTCATTCAAGTCGGTTTAAAACCGGACAATTACACCGAATATTCTGGTAATCCTCCTCGAGAAAAAGTTTATCAATTAGCTAAAATAGTACTGTCAAAACCAGGATTACGTGGTTTATGGATTGCTGGCGGAACGGCCAACTTTACAGATATAGCCGCTACCTTTAGTGGAATTATTGACGCGCTAGATGAAGTTAAACCGAGCTATCCTATCGTAATTCGTAGGGCTGGACCCAATGAAGTTGAAGGTAAACGACTGATGGAAGAATGTGCGAAAAGAAATAATTTAAATTTAAAAATTTTTGGTAAAGAAATAGCCATGGGCGAGACTGCCGCCGTTTTAGTTGATATGATAAACAAATAATATATGTCGATTTTAATAAATAAAAATACTAAAGTTTTGGTACAGGGGATTACTGGCAAAGAGGGGCAAAAAGCGGCGGCGGCCATGCGTGAATATGGTACTCAAGTGATAGCCGGTGTGCGTCCCGGCAAAGGTGGAGAAATTGTAGAAGGAGTGCCAGTTTACAATTCGGTAAAAGAAGCAATGTCGGCGCATCCCGATATTTCTACCACTACAATTTATGTGCCACCATTTGCCGCCAAGGAGGCGATATTGGAAGCGATTGAAAATAATATCGCAATTATAAATACCATCGTTGAAAGAATTCCCATTCAAGATACTGCCTATTGTTTAGCGGCCGCCAAAGAAAAAAATATTCGCCTGATTGGTCCTAGTTCACTTGGCTATATTAGTCCAGGAGAGGGGAGGATTGGGGTAGTGGGCGGTCCATTAAGTTTGGCTAATGAAGTTTTTCAGCCTGGTAGCATTGGAGTGATTTCTAGATCTGGTGGTATGACCAACGAATTATCATGGCAAATTCGCAAAGCTGGTCTAGGACAAAGTACAGCGGTACATGTGGGCGGCGACCTTTTAATGGGTACCACTTATGCTGACTTGTTAAAATTGTTTGAAAAAGACGAACAAACCAAAGCGGTGGTTATTTTCGGTGAACATGGTGGAGGATATGAATTCGAAATAGTAGATATGATCAAAAATAAAGAATGGACCAAACCATTGGCGGTGTATATTGGAGGTAAATTTGCTAATCTATTTCCAGAGGGAATGAACATTGGACATGCGGGGGCGATTGTTGGTAAGGGGCAAAGTGCGGAGGAAAAGAAAGCGGCTTTGAAGTCTGTGGGGGTATTGATTGCGGATACTTATGAGGATTTAGTAACTAAGATTAAGCCTTTCGCATGATTTGACGCCTCATAAATATGAATTTTCTTGTGCTCAGACTTGTGGCGAATTTATCTTATTGCAGACAGCCTTGTTTGATTCTCGCCACTTCAAACAATTCGCACTGCGAAAATTAATATTTAATCGGCTTTAATACTTTTTTAAAATATTATGAAATGGGAAACAAAAATTACTAATGTTAATAGTGGTAAAGAAACTATTCGTGGCAAAAAATTGTCTGGTTTGATTAAAAATAATACTTTTACAGAAACTATTTTTTTAATTTGGCAGGGGAGAATGCCTAAAGCGAAAGAAACTAAAATGTTGGATGCTCTGCTTACCGCGGCCATTGATCATGGTATTGGTACCGCTTCAGCCATGACTGCGCGTATTGTGGCCTCAGCCAAAAATAGTATGCATACTGCTCTTACTGCTGGTATTCTAGCGATGGGAGAAAGGCATGGTAGCGCAATCGAAAATGCCGCTAAATTCTTTTTGAAAAATATAAAAAATAAAAATTTGGTTCAGACCATTGGAGAGCTAAAGGACAAAAAAGTGCGTTTGGCTGGATTTGGACATGCAGTATTGGAGAGAGATGAACGCGCGGAAGAGCTTCTAAAAATTGCCAAAAAGACTGGGTTTTTTAAACAAGCCTGCCAAGTGGCTGTTGATAGTCAAAAAGAATTAAATAAAATTTCTTCAAAACAATTACCATTAAATATTGACGGTGCTATGGGAGCAATATTGGCGGATATGGGTTTTGATCCAGACATGATGAAAGGGATTTTTATCACCGCTCGCGTACCTGGGTTGGTAGCTCATATTTATGAAGAAATGACAAACGACGCTGGTTTGCGTCGTTTGCATGAGGACGAAATTAGTTATATTGGAAAATAATTTTCTAGCTGGCTTTGAAGGGGTCAAAACTTTGCTTTAATAAATTTTCGATTGGTAAAAAAAGTGGTCTTGGTAATTGATCCCATTCAAACCACTCCCATCCTTCACATTTTTCTGGTTCCATGGTTTTGACTTCACCAGAATCATAATCTCCGATCATAAATATGGTAATGTAATGTTTTTCTTCCTTATCAAAAATATCATTGGTCGCAGTTCCAAAACGAATATTTTTTATTGTAATCCCGACTTCCTCCATAACTTCTCGTGCGGCACATTCTTCCCATGATTCTTTCAATTCTAGATGACCACCACCAAAGCTCCACGCTCCTTCACCGTGGGCGTTTTTTCTTTTACCCAAAAGAACCATATTATCCTTGATGACAATTACTCCGATTCCTACCGATGGTCTGTTGTCCATATTCGTTGATTTTTTGTGATAAATAAGCTATAATTTTGTTGTAAAAGCTCACATCAGTATAAATTGATTATATACCATAAGATACAGAGTGACAAGAAAATATATGTTGCCAAAATTTGTTATCATTTTACCCAATATCCGCAGTGCCCACAATGTCGGTGCTATGTTTCGTACTGCCGATGGGGCAGGGGTAGATAAAATATATCTCACCGGCTACACCCCGTGTCCTCCACATCCTCGTCTAGATAAAGTATCTTTAGGTGCAGAAAAATGGGTGCCATGGGAGTACACCAAACAAACTGGACGTTTATTAAAAAAACTGAAAGAGGATGGATATAATATTGTCGCCTTGGAACAGACGCCAAAAAGTGTTAATATATATGAGTGGGAGCCAAAATTTCCGCTGGCTTTGATTGTCGGTAATGAAAAAACCGGTGTCACCAAGAGTTTATTGAAATATTGTGACAAGGATATCGAGTTGGACATGAAAGGCAAGAAAAAGAGTTTGAATGTGAGCGTGGCCGCCGGTATTACTATGTATTACATTTCTTCCAAAAGTAAATAAAATAATATGCAATCTACAATAGCCTTATTTAAACAATTGGTGGATAGTATCCCGCCACTTTTTCCAGAGGATTTGAAATACCAGATGAGAAAAGATTTGAAAAATGTTCAAGAAAACGAGATAGATATAAAAGATCTAGAAAAATTGATGGTACAACATGGTTATGAAGTTTGGCCTTGGAGCCGTGCATTTAGAGAGCTATTAACTTCCGCTGAAGAAAAAGTTGGTGAACAATTTTTGTTGGCAAGTTTGCCAACGGAATTGCAAGAAAAATATTTGGAATATAGACAACTTGGTTTAAGTTTGAGAGATTTTTTTTCTGGGAAAATGGCCAACTATTTCGATGAAGAACAAAGAATGATTTTGAGTGAGGCTCTAATAAATATGCAAATTCAAATACGTGATTTCGCCACCAGAGAAGCAGTCGGAATGAAGAAAGAATTTTATTTGAAAAAAGTTCAAGAGTTCAAAGAAATATTAGATGAGATAAAACATCATTTGGGTCGCTTGAATGAGTTGGCCGACAAAGAAGAAAATCACGCTACCTTGGCCGATGAAATTCGCGCTCGCGTGGATGCATTTGAGCATGGGCTATGTTTGTTGGCGCCAGAATTTGCGCATGAAGATGTTGAAAAATCTCACGAATTTTTTGTTGGCCGCAAGCAAGAATTAAACAGAATGCGTGGTATTCACGAAACAATTGAAATCGATTTTTATTCACAAGAATAAATCGCAAATTAACCAATAAAAAAATTCTCCGTTAGTTGGAGGATTTTTGTTTTATTTTTCTTGGGGTTTTATTTTAGAATATTTTTCTATCATTTTTTTGAGTCCGTTTCTATCCAATAACCCATCCTGCACTCCAAAATGTCCCAACACTGAACAGCTGTTGGCGATACCCCAGGTTAGACAAGTAGGGAGGTCGTGGCCATATAGTTTGGCAGACAAATATCCTGCGGAGAAAGCATCGCCGGCCCCAGTTTTGGATACTATTTTCACTGGGTATGATTCACTGTACCAGACGCTATCCACATTTCCCGCCCACGCCCCGTTTGCCCCGTCCGTGATAACCACTTCATGTGCTCCAAGTTCCAATAATTTATGTATTATACTTTGGACGGATTTTGATTTATTTAAATTTGCACCAGCCAACTTTTCAGCTTCTTCCAAATTAACAATCAACAAATCACTTTTGGCGATAATTGTTTTAGTTAGTTCCAAATCGTTCTTCAATTGAAACGATCCAGGATTAAAAGCCAAACGAACAGAAGAATGTTTTTCTAAAAATTTTAGTAGTTTTGTTTGCAACAAATCGAACCCTTCACTTAGACTGGTGTAATATATCCAATCGGTAGCGGGGAAATCTTTTGGCCAGATGTAGTTTCTTTTTTGGTGATAAGATAAAATTGTTCTTTCACCTTGGAAGTTCAAAATTGTAGAATATCTGGTTTTGGCTTTTTTGTCTGAAAAAATAAATTCAGTATTTATTTTTGACTTTTTTAAAGCGTCAACAATTATTTGGCCATTGGAATCATAGCCCACAGTACTCAAAATAGCGGTGCTGAGGCCTAACTTTGTTGTGCTAAACGCCAAATTGGCGGAATTACCTCCTATGGTTTGAAAACTGTCTGTGACTGGTATTTTGGTGGCATAATCTAGACACAACTTACATCTGCGTCCGTCCAAATCGCATTCTACCGAGGCGTCATCTATTTTGATATGAGTGTCTAAAATAACGTCACCAATGGCAATAATTTTGTACATAGATTATTGATTTGGATGTTTATAATCTTCTACTAATTTTGTATTATGTAAATGATGCCCAGTCAAAATTTCTATATATTCTACTAGACTGGCCAGGGTAAAACCGGCCATAGCAAAAGAGAAAATTTTGTTTTGTATCCAAAGAGAATAAACAAATAGACAAGTGCCACCGATAACAAACACCAAATCACGACGTTTTTCTTTTTCTAAAAATACACCATAGATATGTAAGATGACACCAATCATGGCCACCACATTAACGATTATTTCCGTCATACCCCATGGAAGATGAGGAAATAAATTAAAGAAAAAGTTCATAGGCTTGTATTTTAATAATAGATAAAATTAAGCAGCTTTACGCATAGGCGGCTTTTGGCTTTTGAAATAATTATCAGCGAAGGTTCTCATACCCATTTGATCCAGCCCATCTGTCAGTTGATCAAGTTTAGCTTGAATATCTGTAAACTCTTCGCCAGGTTTATTTCTTCTAATATTATTCATCTTGTCGATGATAGCCTCAGCCATATCTCTAATAATTACAGTAGATATAGTATCTTTGGATCCGCCCCGTCTGGCTGTCAAAAAATTTTTGATTTTAGTGTTGATGGTATCTAGATCACCAGATAGTACACTAAAATTATTTTTTTCTCGGTTTTCTCTTGACCTAGCTTCATCATCTTGTTTTGGAGTAACACTATCTGTCCTCCTTGGTCTGTTTCCAGTATCAATAAGGACACCCTCTCGGTCGGTCGGCCTGTCCGAAGAGGGAAAATATCTGTCCATCTCTTCTTTTGATAATCCTCCGTTTTCTGTATCTTTCATAAAAATTATAATTAATTATTCACTCCATCTATTAGTATATTCAATCGCGGCTAGGGCGGCGATAATACCTTGTCCAGCCGAAATGCCGATTTGTTTGTAGGCGACGTCAGTCACATCTCCGGCGGCAAAAATTCCCTTTACACTAGTGCGACATTTGGCATCAACTTTTATTTCTTTCATGCCATTTTTTTCTACTTCAACAAATTGCGAATTAGGTGTTTGGCCAATATGGACCATCACACCCTGTGTTTCTATATTTTTTTCTGTACCAGTACTATCAGTATATTTTACACCCGTTACATTTTTATCACCAATAATCTCGGTGGTCACTGCTCCATAAATTATTTCCACATTTGACAAAGCTTTGATTTTATCAATCAAAATATTTTCACCTTTTGGAAAGCCAAAGTTGTTTTCAGCTGTGTTTGTATACTTGCTGATCAGATATACCTTTTTGGCGATACCAGCCATCATGAGGGCAGATTCGAGAGCGGAGTTTCCAGATCCAATAGTGGTGGTAATTTTATTTTTGAATAATGGGCCATCACAAACAGTACAATAGGTGACACCCTTGCGATTGTATTCCGCTTCGCCCTTCACACCCAGTTGGCGGGGGTGAATACCAGTAGCAATAATTACAGTTTTGGTTTGGTATTGTTTTTCTTCGTCACTAGCACTTTTTGCAAATATTACGTGATGATTATTTTTCGAAACAATTTTTTCTACTCTAAACCCTTGGTCGATTTCTACGCCATAAGATTTTACATGTTCAGCAAATTTTTGTGCCAACTCATATCCTTGAATATCAATAGTACCTGGCCAATTGTTTACCACTCCGGACAATGCCACTTCACCACCCAAATCATCGGTGACAATTTTGAAATTTAATTTTCTTCTAGCACTATATATAGCCGCGCTACTACCTGCCGCAGCCGCTCCGATGATGATAAGATCAAACATATTATATTAAATTGGTTAATTCCTCGTAAGCTTTTTGGAGGTCAGGCGCCCTTAATATAGCCCCACCAACACAAAAATTATTTACGCCCCATTTTTTAATTTCTTGGATATTGTCTTTGTTTATTGCGCCATCAACCGCGATTGTCAGATCGATTTCTTTGCTATCGACAAGGTTTTTAAAACTAATGATTTTTTCTTGTACCTCTGGAACAAAGGGTGCGTTTTGGCCTCCAGGATGAACGGTCATAAACATTACCACATTAATTTGATTTAAGAATGGTAATATTTCTGTGATTTTTGTTTCTGGATTAATGACTATACCAACTTCGTATCCTGCATTTTTTATAGCATGGATCACAGTTTGTGGATTATCTTCTGACTCAATATGAAATAGAATGCGCTTCAAATTTTTTACCTCTTGCCATTTTTTTAATTCATTTAACGGGTGACTGACCATCAAATGAATTTCCCATTCATTGGGTAAATTTAAATTATTAATTTTTTCAATTTCAGAAAAAGATTTGGCTGGAACAAATTCTCCATCCATCACGTCAATTTGAATTAGTGGAGCAAAGGATAATTTTTTGGCCTTGTCTTCAAAATTGATAAAGTTTTTTTCGAGTATAGCAGGAATAATCATAATATTATTTTTCTAAATCAGCCATGATTTTATTGCGACGGATACGTCGTTCTAGCCCATCAAATTTTGTTTCTAAAAATTTTTTTACTATTGCATTGGCATGTTCGTTGGAGAGATAATCGGCAGCTAAACAAAGTATGTTGGCGTCTTCGTGTTGGCGACCTCTTTCGGCGCCCTCGATACTATAGCCGACGATAGCACGTCCACCTTTTATTTTATTTGCTACCATACAAACACCGTGGGCAGTACCACAAATCAAAATTCCGAGGTTGTCTTTTTTTGAAACTACTTTTTGAGTTAACAAAATAGAAAATTTTGTGTAGTCATCTTCCTTGTCATATTTTTTTGGGCCAAGATCAGTAATTTTTTTACCGAGTTGGGTTTTGATAAAAGTGAGAAGATGTTTTTTTAACTGAAAACCGCGATGATCACTAGCAATGTATAACATAAAGTAATAAATTTTAAGCAATATTATTATACCTTTTTTGGCTTAGATAGGCAAACTGAGTATTGACAAAACCCCATTTTTAATGTAGGTTCTAATGTCCCTTCGGCGGAGGTCGTCGTTTGGGGTGTCTGTACGCAACGTTGCAGGAGGCAACATGTGCAAGGTTCGAGTGGAAATCAAGAGGCCAGCAGGCAACGGCCAATGGATTGCTGAATCGGCCAAGGCGATGGCGAGTCTTCTTGAACGCGCCGGGTTTGAGGGTGTGTTCAGGGCTCGGTTTGTCACCAAGATCAGACCGGCACCTTCGCCTGGCATCAGCATCAGAATGGCAGAAGGACCCACAGCTGTCTTGGTTTGGGTTCAGGCTTCCACTGACCGGAACTCTCGGGCATCGTTCCACCTGATAGTTCCACCAGGGCTGAGGGCGGAGGAGTTTTTCCAGCAACTGAAGAAGGCAGAAGAGACTGTCGAACAGAAGTCGGAGCACTCACCAGACGTCGAAGTCGAACGCGTAGCCGACGAAGCTGACGTCGTGTCGGTCGAAGAGGACGAACTGATCGCTGAGGCGTGCAATCTCGTCGACGAGATGCATGCCCTAGAGCCACGATATGTCCGAACCGAGGCCGCCGCCTATCGTCTCCAGCTTGCCTTGAACGACAGGTTGTTGGAAGATGGCGAATGGCGGCGGAGGAAGACCCCGATCATCACGCCTGCCGAAGTTGAGATCGAGCGAGGGGTCATTCGAGAGCTCGACATCACCATGGAGAAGTTGCGTTCTCATTACCAGACGATTCGCGTCCGTCTGGCCGAGATCGAGAAGCGCCTGCAGGAGATGCGGGCGTAGATAGTCAACGTGGCCACGTTCGAACCACAAGGTTGGACGCGGCCCACCAAAGGGGGGAAGGGCGACTTGAATTAGTCGCCCGTCTCTAAAAGAACATCACTAGTTGATGTTCTTTTAGTTTATTTGACTTTTTTCGTTTATTTTTATATAATTATTCTGTAAATAAAAGCATTCAACCCGGCTATCACCGGGGAGCTGAAAGTAGAAATTTGCTTATTTTAGCAAAAAGTAGATCTTTCCGGGTGGCCCGTTATAGCCCAATTAAGTAAAAGCTCAAGATGGTACCGCCCCGACTCAGTCGGTGGCTCTTGGCACGAAATGATCGTGTTTTTTTTATTAATTTTTTACTATGTACAATTCAGAACAAAACGAGCAAGAAATATTAAAGTATTGGGAGAATAATAAATCTTTTGAAAAATCAGTCGAACAAAGGCCAGAGAGCAAGCCGTATGTTTTTTATGATGGTCCGCCTTTTGCCACCGGTTTGCCTCATTATGGGCATATTTTGAGTTCGGTTATCAAAGATGTAGTACCAAGATATTGGACGATGAAGGGTTATCGTGTGCGTCGTCGTTGGGGTTGGGATTGTCATGGTATGCCGATTGAAAATATTGTGGAAAAAGAATTAAAAGTGTCTGGTAAAAAAGATATTGAAGAAAAAATGGGTGTGGCCAAGTTCAACGAAACTTGCCGTTCCAAGGTTTTGATGTATGTGCAAGAATGGAAAAAGATGGTGGACAGAATTGGTCGTTGGGTGGAGTTTGATAATTCTTATAAGACCATGGACTCTACTTATATGGAATCTGTTTGGTGGTCTTTGAAAACTATTTGGGACAAAGGTTTGATTTATGAAGGTCGTAAGGTTTTGATGTATTGTCCGCGTTGTGAGACGCCAGTATCCAAGGCGGAAATTGCAATGGATAATAGTTATAAAGACATTACAGAAGAAACTGCGATTGTTAAATTTAAAATAAAAAATTCAAAAAAATACAAACTACCGGAAAACATATATATTTTAGCCTGGACAACTACACCATGGACATTGCCGGGGAATGTAGCGTTGGCGGTGGGGGAGAAAATTGAATATGTGGTAGTTGGATTTGAAAATCAAAAATATATTTTAGCTAAGGATAGAATTGGAGAGGTTTTTAAAGATAAAGAGTATAAAATAGAGAAAGAAATTAATGGTGCAGATTTGGTTGATATAGAATATGAACCACTTTTTGATATCCCAGCTGTAAAAGATTCAGGTAAAAAAGCGTGGTATGTCACCGCCGCGGATTTTGTGACCACCGAAGAGGGAACCGGTATTGTGCACACCGCTGTAATTTATGGTGAAGACGATTATAATCTCGGTGTAAAAATTGATTTACCAATGGTGCCACTATTGGATGAAAAAGGTCATTTCAATAATGACGCGCCAGAATTAATTCGCGGTCAATATTTTAAAAAGGCGGAAAAAGCGATCAAAGAAGATTTGGACAATCGCGATTTGATTTTTGAAAAGAAAAATCACACACATTCATATCCACATTGTTGGCGCTGTGAGACACAATTATTTTACAATGCCATTTCGGCATGGTTTATAGATATTCAAAAAATAAAACCGCGTTTAATTGAATTGAATGAAAAAATAAACTGGTATCCAGAACATCTTAAACACGGCCGATTTTTAAATATTTTGGAAACTGCGCCGGACTGGAATATCTCACGCAATCGTTATTGGGCGACACCTTTGCCATTTTGGAAATGTAATAATTTGGAGTGCACCCATATAGAATGTATTGGGAGTGTATCTGAATTAAAAACCAAAGCTTCTAATTTTGGTGAGGTATACAAAACAGATAAAGTAGAAGACATAGATTTACACAAAGATAAAATGGATAAAATAAAACTGCATTGTGAAAAATGTAAAAGTGAAATGACTCGTATTCCTGAGGTGATAGATTGTTGGGTAGAATCCGCCTCCATGCCGTTTGCCGAATTTCATTATCCGTTTGAAAATAAAGAGGTGTTTAAAGCGCGTTTCCCAGGACAATATATTGCTGAATATATTGCTCAAACTCGTGCTTGGTTTTATTATATGCATGCGATGTCGGTGTTATTGTTTGATGATGTCAGTTTTAAGAATTGTGTAACCACTGGAAATATTTTGAATGAAAAAGGCGAAAAATTATCCAAATCAAAACAAAATTACCCAGATCCATGGATTATGATTGAAAAGTATGGTGTGGATGCCATGCGTTATTATTTGATGACCAGTGCGGTGATGCAAGCTGATGATTTGTTGTTCAATGAGCGCGAAGTAAAAGAAAATTATAATAAGGTAATAAATATTTTGTGGAATGTTGTTGAATTTTATAAGATGTATGCCAACAGTGGTATTTCAAGTGAAGAGGAGAGTGAAAATATTTTGGATAAATGGATTATTGTGCGCATGAATATGTTGATAAAAGAAGTTACTGAGAATATGGATAATTACGACACTGTCCAAGCTGGTCGTCCTATCAAGGATTTTATTGACGATCTATCTACATGGTATGTCCGTCGTAGTCGTGACCGTTTTAAAGGTGATGATGAGGAAGATAAACAATATGCCGTTGCCACTTTACGAGAAATATTATTAACTTTGTCCAAAGTAATGGCGCCATTTACTCCATTTATTGCCGAGAGAATATTTTTGGAAGTTAATACAGAAAAAACTCTAGGCATGAGTGTGCATCTTGAAGAATGGCCAGTAGCGCCAGAAGAAAATGTGCATGAGAGAAAAATATTAGAAGAAATGGTTGAGATTCGCGAGATGGTTGAGTTGGGGTTATCTTTGCGCGCGGAAAATAAAATAAAAGTGCGTCAGCCGTTGGCCGAATTGATGATGAACAGCGAACATTTGTCGCATGGTTTGTTGGGAATTTTGGCGGATGAATTGAATGTAAAAAAAATAGCGTATAGCGAATTTGTTTCAGACAGTCCAGAATGGGTAAGTAAAGAAGAGGGCAAATTGAAAGTGTGGTTGAATATTAAAATAGATGATGAACTAAAAAAAGAAGGTTTGGTTCGTGAAATCGTGCGCACTATCAATCAGATGCGTAAGGAACAAGGGCTAACCATCAATGACAAAATAGCGGTAAAATATGACACCGAAGACGCAGTTTTGGGTGGTATTTTTGAGGAGTATAAAGCTCAAATCAAGGTATCGGTTTTGGCTGATTCGATAGAAAAAACAGCCAATATTGAAGTATTGATTGAAGTAGATGGAAAAAAATGTGGTTTGGCCATAGTAAAGGCCAATTGACATTTGGCTCATAGTTGGGTATACTATTGGAGTTCAAATAAATAAATATGGTCTGTTCTTCTATTGAAGATCCGTATCCAACTATAAAAACTTTAATTTTTATCAATAACACAAAGACCTAATTTTTGTGTTATTTTTATATTCAATTATAAAATATGCGGTTGAGAAAAAATAAACATCAACAGACAATATTGTTAGTACATGCAATGAGCCCATCAAAGAAATTTGTTTTACAAAAAATAAAAAAAATGGGACTTCATCTGGTGTGTTTGAGTAAAGAGAAAGCTGATTGGGCAATACCATATGTCGACAAATGGGTTTTGGCTGATTTGCAAAATCATAAGGAATGTATTGAGGCCGTAAAAAAATATAATCGTGAACATCCTGATATGTCAGTACAAGGCGCGGTTACTTTTTGGGATGAGGCGGTATTATTGACTGCTCATGTAGCAGAATCTTTGAATCTGATTGGTATTCCTTATGACATCGCCAAGAAAGTAAAAAACAAATATACCTTTCGTGATTTTTGTTCAGTCAATGGAATTTTGGCGCCAAAACACAAATTGTTACGCAGTAAAAATGAAATACACGCTCTGGAAAAAGAATTGAAATATCCACTGGTAGTGAAACCAATATATGGCGCCTGTAGTGCTTATGTGGTGCGCGTCAATAATCGCGCTGAGTTGATGGAAACATATGATTATATTAAAAATAATATAAAATCATTTTGGTTGGCTTCGGAATGGGAGAATTTTGATTTGTTGGTGGAAGAATATATTGATGGAGAAGAAGTAGATATGGATATTTTGGTACAAAATGGAAAGATAAAATTTTATTCCGTTTCTGATAATTTTAATAAGAGCCACAGTCGTTTCTTTGTGGATAGTGGGCAAGCCATTCCGTCTAATTTACCAAACAAAGAACAAGATGATCTGATAAAAATGGCTGAAGAAACTTTGGAAAAACTGGGCATCCAAAATGCTTGTATTCACTTTGAAGCCAAATCATCTCCAAAAGGGCCCTGTCCGATTGAGGTAAATATGCGCATGGGTGGAGATTATGTTTATTCTTATCTCAAAACTGCCTGGCATGTAGATTTGGTAGAGCAGTCGGTGAATATTTCGCTGGGAAATTTTATAAAAATAGAAAAACCAGACCGACCATACAAATATATTATTGGCTGGGATATGCAACCAGAATCATCTGGTATTTTGGTAGAATTGGAAGTATCTCCCAAATTAAAATCGCTGAAATTTTTTGAAGAAATGTATTTATCCAAAGAAATTGGTGATGCTATTTTGCGTCCACCAGAAGGATATGATAGTTTAGGTTGGGTGACAGTAACGGGAGATAACGGTATTGATGCTCAGGATAATTTGCAGGAAGTTTTGAGATTGATAAATTATAAAGTAGTTCATTTTGATCAGGATTCAGTGCTGGGCAAAACTTCACGTCAGAGTCGGTTATCTGCCGCGACAGTTAAAAAAGATTTTATTATTCAGGCCGCGAAGATTGAAAAAGTCCGTCGGATATCTATTTCTGATCAACGTAGATTGCATATCGGAATTGTGGGAAACAAAACTCATTTTAATCATGATTCTGACGATACAATAGAAACCGTAAAATTTATAGAAGATGAATTAAAAAAACGTGGTTATTTGACAACCACATTCAATTTCAACAATTTTGAACGCGCTTTCATGTATCTCAAGGATAGCGACGTCAATTTGGTGTTTAATGTAGCTGAGGGAATTAATAATAATGAACAACTGAAATCACAAGCGGCGGCTATACTGGAGTCGTTGCAAATTCCTTTTACTGGGTCAAGCTCATTCACTGCGGCCTTTTGTCAGGATAAAATAAAAACTAAAAAATTACTGAATTTTCATAATATCCCGATGTCAGCCTGGGACTATGCCTTTAATACTAGTGATGTTATTAATAAAGATCTTGTATATCCACTCGTGGTCAAGCCAGGAAATTCTGATAATTCTTTTGGTATCACCAATAGTTCAGTGGTGACAAACAAAAAAGAATTGGATAAACAAATGAAAAGAATTATCGATGATTTGGGAAGACCGGTAATAGTAGAAGAATATGTTGAAGGAGATGAATATGATGTTTCTATTATTGGTAATAGTGGTGATGATTTACGAGTACTGCCAATCTCTCGTTCGGTTTTCAAAAAAATGCCTAAAGGTTACTGGCATATCTATGCTCACGAGGCCAAACAATATGGTAATTCTGCTTACAAAAAAATTGTTTTACAAAGCCCTGCCAAAAATATCAACCCCAAACTAGAGTCATTACTTACGGAAATTGCACTTGATGTTTACCAAATTATGAAGTGTCGTGATTACGGACGGGTAGGTTTTAGAGTAGACAAGGACGGCAATCCATATATATTGGAGATAGACACCAACCCACCTTTGAATATGAATTCAGATTTTGTAAAGGCGGCCAAATTAACAGGTTTGAGTTTTGGGGATTTGTTGGAAGAAATATTAAGTCTATCAATAAAAAGATATAAATCAAAAAAGAATCCGCTGTATTAATATAAATTATGAATAATGGTTTTGAAATTCTGGAAGTGAATGATTTGGAAGAGGCAAAAAAATGGTGGAATATTTTTTCTCCCGCGCAAACAATCTATGATTTTTGGGATTTTAGGTATATTCATTTTAAATATTTTAATACAGAGTTGCGTTTCTTGGTTGGTTTTTTGGACAAAAAGCCAATTGGTTTGTTGCCGCTCCAATTTGATAAAGACAAGAAGATGCTGCAATTTTTCGGGGGTATTAACATGGAATGCAATCACGTTTTTATTGATGAAAATTATCTCGAATTTGAGGATTTGTTTTATCAACATTTAGATAAAAATTTTTGTTTGACGAACATAAGTTCGAAAAATTTAAGCAGATTTAAGGAACAGAATTTTATTGAGCAGGATAAAAGGTTTTTTTTAGATCTGAGTTCGTTTGTCAATATAGAAGAATATTATGATAAATATTTTTCTAGGAAATCTAAAAATAATCTAAAGAGTCAGTTTAGAAAAATTTTAACTAATAATTTGGAAGTGGTAGAAGCAAATTTGATAGATTTAGACCTATTGTTCGATTTTAATTTAAAGAAATATGGTTCCGAGTCTACGTTTATTAAACCATATAGAAAAGAAATATATAGAGATTTAGTACATTTGAATGAAGTTAATGTTGAATTTCTTACTTTTTTGGTAGACGGTAAGAAGCAAGGGGTGTCTTTAGCGTTAAATTATAAAAAATATTTTTCACGTCGATTGTTCGGGGTTTCATCTGACGGTGTTTCCAATCTATGGAAATATATAATAATAAAGAATATAGAGAAATCCAAACAGATTGAATCAGGCATATTTGATATAGGTACAGGAGACTATGGCTGGAAAGAGTCGTGGCATTTCTCTAGTGAATATCAGTATATGTACGTTGATAAAAATTTGAATATTACTGCTGATAAAATATACAGCATAGGATTAAATTAATTTTTATCTTCTCTCTTTTGGTGTTATGTGAAATTTATACTATTTGAGTATGATAGGTTAGTTGACAATCCAGTTGTTTTTCGTTAAGATAGCCATATTACAATTAATTTTTTAATATATGTTGACTGTAAGACAAGTATTTGAAACAGGCGTAAAGTTGGGTATGGCGGCTGATCCCCGTGGACCAAAAATCTTAAAGAAGTATTTGGATCGAATTAAAAGAGATTATGAAGAATTGAAAGTAGAGGATAAAAAATATTTTGACAAATCCTTGTTAGAGAATCCTTATTCCGACAGTTTAATTCATAACATAGACGAAAAAACTCAGGTCAAAAGAGTTTTGGCCGGTATTGATATTGGCAGTGGAGAAGTATTGCTAGCATCACAACTAAATGAACGAGGTAAAACTATTGATTTGGTTATCGGACACCACCCAATAGGCAAAGCGCTGGCCGGCCTTCATGATGTGATGGATATGACTGTAGATATATATGAGTCGTTGGGTATGCCCATTCATATCGCAGAAAAAGTAATGGAAGAAAGAATAAAAGAAGTGGGACGTAGTACTCATCCAATAAATAATTATCAGCTGATCGATTTAGCCAAAATATTAAAAGTAAATTTAATTAACACTCACACTATTACTGATAATTTAGTTTTAAAATTTGTTCAATCATATTTGGAAGAAAAACATCCCGATACTTTGGGAGAGGTAGTTGAAGCTTTAATGGAGATACCGGAATATCAAGAAGCCAAACATCGTGGCGTTGGCCCAAAAATTATCAGTGGCAGTCCACGAAATCGTGTTGGTAAATTTTTGATTGAGATGACTGGTGGCACCAACCCGTCCAGTAAGGTTTACGAATCACTCTCGCGAGCGGGTGTAAGTACTATTATTGGTATGCATATGCGTGATGATTCTATGAATAAGGCCAATGAACACAGTATGAATATCGTAATTGCCGGCCATATCTCTTCAGACTCGCTTGGTATGAATTTGTTCTTGGATGAATTGGAAAAGAAAGGAATCGAAATTGTACCATGCAGTGGCCTGATCCGTGTTAGTCGGGTGAAAAAAGGCAAAAAATAAAATATTTAAAATCGCCCTTTGCGGGGCGGTTTTTTTATGTTAAAATAAGGTTGTTATAATATTTTGTATGATTGCTCTAATTAATGGGAAAGTGGTTATTAATAGTGGATTGGAAGTGGTAATTATGACCGCTGGTGGTGTTGGTTATCGCGTGATGGTAAGTCCAGAGGCGTCCAAGGTGTGCCAGGTTGGCAATGAAGTTAGTTTGGATACTTATTTGGTGGTGCGTGAAGATGTGCTAGATTTGTTTGGGTTTGCCAATGATTTGGAGAAAAAATTATTTAAAAATTTTGTATCAGTTTCGGGTGTTGGTCCAAAGACAGCGTTGCATTTGTTGTCTCTAGGAAGTGTAGAAGAAACTGCTTTGGCGATTGGGCGAGGGGATTTGGAGTATCTGACCAAGGTGAGTGGTATTGGTAAAAAAACTGCAGAGAGAATAATCGTGGAGTTGCGAGAAAAATTGGCGAAGGAACAAAAAAATTCTGGTAAGGATTATGTGGAAAGTGATAATGCGATTGTGAATGATGTGGTGGAAGGGTTGATTACTTTGGGATATACTGCTTTGCAGGCGCGGGAGGTGATAAAGAAAATTGAGGTGAAAGGGAAGAAGACAGAGCAATTGTTCAAGGAGGCGTTACGGAAAATAAAATAGGTATAAATTAAAAAAACAATTAATTTTTTTTTGATTTAAGTGAATGCGCCGCCCCTTCTCCGTCCCGACAAGGGAGGAGAAGGGGCGACACGTTGTCCTCCTTCGCTGTCTATCACGACAGCGCGTTGTTCATGATCTCACCCATGCCGCCGGCGCCCGGCACGATGTACTGGCGATCGTTCAGGCCGCGTTCGCGGTCCCACTGAGCGCCGGGGATGTCGGCCAGCACGTCGGGGTCGGACAAGCCACGGTCCAGGCGGTACGCGTAGACGGTCACGAGGCCGTCGGGGAACTCGCTCTGGATCTTCTTCAGGTACTCCGGGGTGATGATCAGGTTCAGCGTGCAGAAACGCTCCGGCGGTCCGTCCAGTTCGTTCATGTAGAAGTGCACGGCCTCGACCATGGAACCACCAGTAGCCCCCATCGGATCCGGGCACAAGATCAACCGACCGGCGACCGGACCAGCGATCTTGTTGCCGAAGAGACCGGCGCCCGTGACCTGTTGGTCGACGTTGACCAGTCGGCTCATCATGATGTGGTCTTGGCGGACGCGGCTGGGGTCGAGGATCTCGTTGAGTCTGTCGTAGCACACCATCGAAGGCAACATGCCCGCCCGGATGATGTCGACGGTCGTCACCTCGAAGTCGGGGTCGATGACGATGCCGTCGTAGTAGCCGTGCTCGGTGTACTCGCGCATGCGGGTCTCGGAGCGCACGATCCGCCGCGGGAGCTCGCGGTTGATCACCTCGCGAACGAGGTTTTGGTACAGCAGGGTGATGAGCCGATTGATCTCGGGCTGCACGCAGGACGGATGACACAGCCGGGCGAGCCACGTCAGGGCCAGCGGGTCGTGCATCAGGTGCACGTTGTCGCCGTACATGTGGTGGATCTCTCCGGGGGCTGCAGTCAGGGACATGTAAGTCTTTTCGGCCATGGCTTCTAATCTCCAATCGCTACTTCAGCGACGGTGTGGGTTGGTGAAATCAAACGAAGCTGTGCGCACTCTTCAAAATCCAGGAAGATTCTAAAGAGTGCGAACAAACTTCGCTTTTTCAATGAACAACAAATTGTAAAAGAACTATAAAAAACCACCGATTAACGGTGGTTTTGTGAAATACTTGTAAAAATGAAAAATGCTCCCCCTGCGGTTTTTTCGTGTTGCTTTTTGTGATAATTTAGGGGAGTATTCATATTTTTATCTAAGATATTCTCCCATTTTTTCGATGTGCTGTCAATGGCCGGTTATTGGCTAAGATTCGATATAAAAATACTTATCCACCTTTCTTTTTTTCGGCCTGATCATAACCAATTTCATTCGCAAATTTAGTTTTTTGAGCGGTCGTGTTATCTTGCAACCATTTTTTACATTTTTCTGGACTAGCGGTAATAGTATTCATGCCTAATTTAGAAAATTGGTGTACACCGTTGGTCATCAGTTCCAACGATTCAAATAGATTTTTATACAGCACTGGTGCCATTACATTTAATTCCAGTTGTCCCGCTTGAGCGGATAATAACATTGTTTGGTAGTTACCAATTACTTGAAAACAAATTTGAGTGAGAGCTTCGGCCATCACAGGATTTACTTTTCCTGGCATGATGGTAGAACCGTTTTGTACAGGAGCAAAATTAATTTCGTTTAGTCCAGTATTTGGTCCGGATGCCAATAAGCGCAAATCATTTAAAAATTTAATTAAATTTGAAGACAGAATCGTCAGAGTTGATCCAACTTCTAAAAATTGATCGCAATATTGAGTAGAATAAATTAAATTTGAAGCGGAACGCAGGGGATAGTGTGTAGCAATGGCCAGTTTTTTTATTACCGATTGACGAAAACCTTTTGGACAATTTATTTCTGTACCAATGGCAGTCCCGCCTAAGTTTAATTCATAAAGATTGGCACGAGTTTTGTTTAATCGCGCAATATCTTTTTCTATTGCGCAAGCGTGCGCGGAAAATTCTTGTCCCAACGTCATCGGTACGGCATCTTGTAAGTGAGTACGGCCACTTTTTTTAATATTTTTAAATTGTTGCGCTTTTTCTTTGGTTATTTTTATATAACTATCCAATTCTTGATCTAGGTCATCTAATAATTGTAGGACAGTAATTTTAGCTGCGCTAGGGACAACATCGTTGGTGGATTGTGAACGGTTTACATGGTCCAAAGGATGCACAGCGATTTTATTTTTTAATAATTTTTGCGCTAGTCCAGTAATCACTTCGTTGGCGTTCATATTCATCGAGGTCCCGGCACCACCTTGATATTGGTCGACTACAAATTGTTCCAAATGTTTGTCGTTCAATATTTCATTGCACACCAAAACAATCGCCTGAGCAATTGTTTTATCCAATACTTTTAAATCGGCATTAGCTTCTGCCGACACCGATTTGATCAAAGCAATATTCTTTGCCAATTTTGTAGAAAAAGGTTGTCCGCTGAAGTTGAAGTTATCCTTGGCTTTTTTTGTTTCTTTTCCTAGTACAATCGCCATATTTTTATTTTAATTGGTCTCTCAATAATTTTTCTGCCACCACTGGATCTGCGCTACCTTCGGTCGCTTTCATCGCCATCCCTTTTAGGAATTGAAGAATTGGCTCTTTGCCAGCCTTAAATTGTTCTACTTGTTTAGGATTATTTTTTATCACTTCGGCTACAATCTCGGTTAGTTTTCCTTCATCTGTTACTTGTCCGTAGCCTTTTTCTTCCATAATATGGGTAGGATCCATATCTACTCCAGAGTCCAACATTTCGTTTAGTACTTTTTGAGCATTGGTAGAATTTAAACGGTTGGTAAAAATTAGAGCGATCAATTCGGCAAAATTTTCTGGCTTAATTTTTAAAACTTTAATATCGATTTTTCTTTCAGCCATCGCGCCCGCTAATTTGGTAGTAAGCCAACCACCAGTAAGGCGAGCCAACTGTTGGGAAGGTGTTCCTTCTTTTTTATTTTTAATAGTTTCTTCAATCAGTAAATTATTTTTTAAATCACTCAACCAATTTTTTAATTCACTGAAAACATTTTCCGCAAATTCGGCCCAATATTTATCGGTAGTGAGAATTTGGGCATCAGCGTAAGAAAAGCCATATTCAGAATGAAAACGATTGCGACGAGTGGAAGGTAATTCTGGTAGATGTAATTCGCCAGCAATTTGTAATGGGTGAAATGGAGGAATATCTGGCTCAGGGAAATAACGATAATCAGCGGCGGATTCTTTCACGCGTTGCAGTACGGTTTCGCCTTTGGCATCGTCAAGCCCGCGAGTTTCTGGACCCCAACTTTCGCCTTTTTCTGCGAGAGCAGTTTGGCGTTTGATTTCAAAATCAATCGCTTTTTCCATTGCCTTGAATGAATTGATATTTTTTACTTCTACTTTATTATTTAATGTATAACTACCAACTGGTTTTACAACACCATTGATAATCTGAAATTTTCCTTCTTCTTGAATCGAAATATTGGCCTCACAACGCATGTGGCCTTTTTCCATATCAGCATCACTCACATCTAGATAGCGCAAAATGGTTTGCAATTCTTGGCAATACGCTTTGGCTTCGGTGCTACTTTGTATGTCTGGATCAGAAACAATTTCCACCAATGGTACACCAGCACGATTGAAATCTACTAGTGAACTACCATCGGTGCCGTGAGTGAGTTTGGCAGTATCTTCTTCGAGGTGAACGCGGGTGATACCGATACGAGCAGAGTCACGATGATTTTTGGTATTTACAAAATTTAATTCCACCGCGCCATGTTCACCAACTGGTTGGTCATACTGAGAAATCTGATAACCTTTTGGTAAATCTGGATAAAAATAATGTTTGCGATCAAATTTGGAATATTCATTTATTTTACATCCCAAAGCGGAGGCGATTTTTACCGTCCATTCAATCGCGGTTTTATTTGGTACAGGAATAGTGCCAGGGTGGGCGAGACAAATTTCACAGATATTGGTGTTGGGAGCATCGCGGTCTGGATTGTTCGCACAGGCACAAAACATTTTGCTCTTGGTTTTGAGTTCCACATGGATTTCTAGACCGATAATAGGGATGTATTTTGGCATATTTAGACATTGTTATCCTCGCAAACGCGGGGATCTTTCAATGTCAATATTATCATTTTTGCTAGGTTTGGGCAAGGATTAAGTAATGGTTTTAATTTTGTTGTTATCTATGGTCAAAATATGGTCAGAAATTACTTTCAAAGCTTCGACGTTATGTTCCGCTATTAGCACAGTAGTTTGATATTGTTGATTAATTTCCTTAATTCTTTGGAATATCTCGGCAATCAATTTTTCCGAAAGTCCCAGGGTTGGTTCGTCCAGTAGTACAATTTTTGGCTTTATAATGATAATGCGTGACAGGGCGAGCATTTGTTGCTCTCCGCCAGATAAATAACCAGCTTTGTTTTTTAGTCGGCTTTTTAAGATTGGAAAATAAATTAAAGCCTTGGCTATTTTCATGTTTAATTCTTTTTTATTATTTAAATAAAAAATATTCATTTTTAAATTTTCTTCTACGGTCAAATTGGAAAAGATTTTTTCCTCTTGAGGCAAGTACATAATATCTCTATTGGATTCAAACGGACCGGAATCTTTTTCAATAATAATAGTACCTTCTTTTGGTTTTATTATACCAAAGATTGTTTTCAGTAAAGTGGTTTTTCCAGAACCGTTTTCTCCCACAATGCCAATTATTTGTCCACGATTCACAGTCAATGAGATATTATCCAAAATTGGTGTATCTCCAAATTTTACCGTTATATTTTTTATAATAATTTGCCCCATATTTTTTCTGGTTTCTCGCAATTAACCAAATGGCCGTTATTTAATAAAAATATTTTGTCGCATAAATCCTGTAGTATCTTTTGGTTATGTTCAATTAAGATAATGGTTTTATTTTGTTTTTTTAGTTCAATTATAATTTGTTTGATAATTTGTTTAGTTTCAGAAAATAATCCGGCAAATGGTTCATCCAACAAAATTATTGAGGCGTTGCTCGCTACCGCTCGCGACAATTGTAATAGTTTTCTCTGTCCATAAGAAAGATTAGATGCAAGTTCGTTTCGTTTATCCCATAAACCCATTTTTTTGAGTATTGGGCAAATTGATTGAATATGTCGGTCGTAGTTCATTTCTCTCATGGCAGCAAAAATCGGTTTGATCATTTTCGGTGCTAATATATTATCTAAAACTGAAATTTGATCAAACAGTTTTGGCTCCTGAAAAACATAAATTATGCCGCATATATTGGCGCTTTCAATATTCAAATAGGGTATTTTTTTTCTGTTCAAAAAAATTTCTCCCTCATCGGTGTTTTGTCTTCCGCTGATAATGTTGAACATAGTACTTTTTCCTGAGCCGTTTGGTCCAGTTACGCCCGAAATTCTACCTGCCCTAAAAGCGATAGATAAATTATCTAGAGCGGTAGTAGCACCATATTTTTTGGTAATATTTTTTAATTCTAAAATATTCATATTATAATTTATATCGACCAAAAATTCCCTGTGGACGATAAAACATAAATGACACTAACATTAAACCATATAATATTTGTCGAGCTTGAGTTTCTATCGCACTGGGTAAGCCAATAAAGCGTAAAATTTCTGGCAGGGTGACTATGATTACTGCGCCAAATATTGATCCGATATGATTACTCAATCCGCCTAAAATCACAGCAGATAGTATTAAAATAGATTCACTGGTATAAAGGGCAGTGGGTTCAATCATTCTAGCGAAAGAAGCGAATAAAGTTCCAGCCACGGCGGTGATGGAAGCATTAAAAATAAAAACAGTCAATTTGTATTGTCCAGTTTTGTATCCAAAACTTTTTGCAGTATCTTCATCATCACGAATAAATTTTAAAACTCTACCAAACGATGAACGAGAAATTATGAGAGTCAGAATATAAATTATAACTAGGGCCACAACACACAAAAATAGAAAAGAATAATTATTGTTCAATGTAAAATTTCCGATGGTTGGCCTAGGGACTCCAACTATTCCCACTGGCCCGTTGGTGATGGAAGTCAAATTCATGACCAATTCGTACATAATGATATTAATGCCTAGTGTAGCTAAAGCAAAATCATCACCTTTAATACGGTTTAAAATATAACCAATTGGCCAGCTAATTGCCATCATAATAATAATGGTCAACAATATTATTATAAAAAAATTTAGATGAAAATTAGTTAAAAAAATGGCGGATAAATAGGAACCTAAACCATAAAATGCCGCTTGGGATAGGTTCATTAGGCCAGTATTACCTGCTAACAGATTTAATCCCAAACATAAAATAATATAAATCGATAATAAAATTAAAATGTGGGTTAGGTAAAACATATTATCGGGCGTTTTTTAATGATCGGCAATACATAAAAATAATCATTAATAAAAATACAATTAAGTCCCGCCATTGACTGTTTAAAATATAGGTACCAAAGTTTTCAGTAATTCCCAAAATAATCGAAGTCAGGGCGGATAAAGGAAGGTTGCCAATGCCACCAATTATGTTGGCGGCGATACCTTTATATACAATCATTGTTCCAAAGGTTGGTTTTAATCCCGTATCAAAGCCAATAATTATGCCTGAGAGACCAGCTATCGCGCCCGATAAAAAAGCCGTTCGACCAATAATTTTTTTTGTATCGATGCCGAAAATTTTTGCCGTTTCCTCGTTGTCACCGATAGCAGATATTGCCCTACCCAAGTTGGAATATTTATTAATTGAAAAGACAAAAATTAATACAAAGGTGGTAGTAATAAAATTGAATAATTGAATTTTTGTAATACTTAAATTAAAAAAAGTATAAATAATTGTCGGAAGATTAGCGTTGGCGATTGACTGAAATTGGTTAGAAAAAATTATGGCAATCAGACCACTAATAATCGCGTTAATTCCTAAAGAGGCGATTAGCATAGCCATGTCAGTGGCTCCGCGGTTGCGTAATGGCGTGTAAATATATTTTTGAATTAAATAGGCAATAACTGCCGTCAATAAAATAGAAATAATCAATGATGGAATGAAAGGAAGACTCCATATTTTATAAAACAACAACATGGTATAACCTCCAATTAAAATTAAACTGACGTGCGCCAAGTTATAAAATTTTACGGTTTTATAGGACAAACCAAAACTAACAGCTATCAAACAGTAGATACATCCAGTTAAAATTCCATTTAAAGTAATTTGAAAGATAGGCATATAAATCAAAAGGGCACTGGGTTGCCAATGCCCTTTATTATTATTTATTTCACATCGATGATTTGTCCGTTTTGGAATTCTTTGATTGAATATTGGGCGTTGGATAGATCACCGTTGTTGTCAATACTGTAGGTATCAGCAATGCCGATGTAATTATTTATTTTGTATAGTTCGTTTTTTATTTTTTCAGTATCAGTACCAACACGAGCAAAAATATTAGAGACAATTTTTACGGCATCATAAGCGCGCGGGGCGTATGCATTGATATCCTTACCACCTGGTAGAGCACTCATCGCATCAATAAAAAATTGTGGATTTTGTCGGTTGGATACAACTGAAAAACGGGCACCATTACCACTAATACCAGCTTCTTTGCCAAATTTAGCATCATCCCAGACATCACCTCCAAAAATTTGTGTGTCTAGACCGATTTCGGTTGATTGTTTTAATAAGACTATTCCGGAATCAATAAAAGTTGGAGCATATACTACATCTGGTTGGGAAACTTTTATTTTTTCTAAAGTCGTACGCAAGTCTCGACTTTCTGAGGTGACGCCTTCGTTGGCGACAATTTGGCCACCTTTTTCTAAAAAGCGTTTTTCAAATACAGTTTTTACACCTACACTCCATTCTTTGTCGGTATTAAAAAGAATAGCTACTTTTCGTTTACTTAAAGTATCGTATAGATAATCGGCAGCGAATTTTCCTTGAAAAGAATCTGACGGTATCAATCGAAAAATATAATCACCAGCGGTAGTAATTTTTGGATTGGTGGAAACAGGAGTCAGGATTATGGTATGGCTTTGTTCGGCTAGGGGAGCGGCACCCAAGGTTTCGTCTGAACAGCCACTTATTAAGATTGGTACTTTATCTATGTTAATTAACTTGTTGGCTGCATTTACTCCATCTTTAAGATTACATTTGCCATCTTCGAAAACTAATTCTAGTTTGCGACCATTAATTCCTCCCACTTGGTTTATTTCATTGGCTGCGACAACGGCTCCGTCTTTAATATTTTCTCCTAAACTGGCAATTTCTCCGCTAAGTGGAAGTATAAAACCAATTTTGATTGGTTCGCTGATGTTGGTAGAATTGGATGAGTTATTGGATTTATAAAAATTCACGCCAATCACGACTACCATCACTACTGTTATTAAAGCAATTATTTTATTTTTTGTGTTCATAGTTAATTTATTGATTAGTTTTTTAATTTAAAAAGATTTCGACCTTTTGAATTTATTATAATAAACAGCCTATTATATGGGCTTTGAATATTATTGTCCATATTATAGTCAAAACAATTTACAATTCGATTGTAATAAGAATTATAGCTATAATAAGCCACAATTGACAATATAATCAAAATATGATATTGTCTAAAATATAGACAATATAATGTTTTGGCTAAAAATAAACACCACCTTTCAACACATATGGCAATCATAGACACTCTAAAAACAATGGGAATAGACGAAAAACAAGCTCAGGTTTATCTGGCTTGTTTGGAATTGGGAAAAGGAACAATTCAAGAGGTGTCGTTGAAATCTGGTGTAAAGCGCACTAGTATTTATAATTTTTTGGAGGAAATGAAAAATAAAGGTTTGGTATCTGAAATAAAAGAGGGCAAAAAAGTTGTCTTGGTCGCTGAAGATCCAAATAATTTATCTTTGCGTTTGCAAAGACAGAGTGAAGAATTTAAACAATCACTACCGGAATTGATGAGTATATTTAATTTGCCATCACACAAACCGAAAGTTAAATTTTATCAGGGAGTAGAGGGAATAAAAAATGCTTATAGTGATCTTCTAACCGCACAAGGAAGTATTTATGGTTTTGCGGATTATGAAAAAATGTTTTATCTAATGGACTCACTTTCGATTTGGCGAATTCCAGAAGAGCGTGCCAAACGGAAAATAAAATATTTTAATATTGCCAAAGATAGTCATACTGCGCGAGATGTACAAAAGAAAGACGATGAACAATTACGCGAAACTAGATTGGTAAAAGATGTAGAATTTGAAACCGAGATAAATATTTACGATAACAAAGTCACTATGATGAGTTTTCGTCGTCCTGGGGCGGCGGTGATTATCGAAGATGCGGCCATTGCACAAACTCTGCGTTCGATTTGGAAAGCATGGTGGAAAACATTGCCAAATGGCTAATGTCCTTTCCAATGAATGACGTTATTTTCTAAAATGACAATTAACTTATTGGTAGCGTATCCAATCAGTCCAATAATAATTATTATTTCATACATCTCGGTCGTGTTATAAATAACCATATTATCAATTATTTTTTTCCCCAGTCCTGCTGTTCCTAGGATTGTCATCTCTGATGATATGGTAGCTATCAAACCAAGTGTAATCGCCGTTCGGATGCCGGCAAATATGCTCGGCAGAGATGAATAAAATATAATTTCTCTAAAATTTTGCCAAGGATTTAGTCGCCAAGCCAACGCCAAATTTTGTTTACTGGTGCGACTATATTTTATTCCATAAGTTGTGTGAATAAATACATAAAGAAAAGTCACGAAGGTGACAATGAAAAATTTAGCCGTTAATCCTGAACCTAAAAAAAGAGCGACAATCGGCAAAAGCGTTATTGAGGGAATCGAACGAAAAAAATCAAGCGGAATTTCGATTATTTTAAATAAATTTTGATAATAGCCGCAAATAAATCCAATCAAAATTCCTAATATTATTCCCAATAATGTTCCAGTTGACCAAGTATACAGAGTCGCAATGGTCGACTTCATTAAAATCTGTGGGAAATTTTTGAACGATAGCATTACCTGAACAGGTTTCGGTATTAAGATATTAAAATTTGTAGGATAATACGCAAAAAAATACCATCCAGCTAAAATAGCTATGGGACCGATCGCGTATAATATTTTAGAGCGTTTCATATTTATGACGCTATGTATTCCATTGTTTGTTTATAAATATCGCTGAAAAACGATGAATGGAGAAGATCTATTTTATCTTTGAAATTATACTTTGTATTTAGATTCAAATATTTGTTATGGACGGGAGTCCCTTTTAATACAATTATTCTATCTGATAAATATACAGAATCTAGTAAATCGTGAGTCACCAAAACAATGGTCCGGTCATTTTGTCTGTTCTTTAGTATCAAATCATGAGCTTGATTTTTAATGTTTTGATCTAAACTAGAAAATGGTTCGTCCAATAATATTAAGTCGTCTGTATTAATCAATGACCTCAGAATAGATGATAATTGTTGTTGCCCTCCGCTGAGTTCGTATGGATATAAATTCTGAAAAAGATTTTTTTGTGAATCGGATAAATGATCTAACATTTCTTCACTTCTGGTATTTTTCTGAATTTTTTCTTGCAAAAAAATGTTTTCCATTGTCTTTTTCCATGGTAGTAGATGATCAGAATAATTTTGGAAAACAATTCCGGGTTTTATTTCTTTTGGTTTTTTATTATTAATTCTGATTGTCCCTTTATCTGGCTCCTGTATTCCGGCCAAGAGATGAAGAAATGTCGATTTACCACAACCGTTGGGGCCATATATACCTATGATCTCGCCTTTGGGTATAGCCAAATTGAAATCATCAAAAACTGTATGATTATCGAATGATTTTGATAGATTTATTATTTCCAAACCAAATTCATTTGGCATACATTGGGATAAGTCCAGTTCCCTTTTTAAGGATCTGTGCTTCAACGAGGGAATCGACTATTGATTGCATGCTAAGATAATCTTGATTATCTGGTGTGGATTTGTAAGTTTGTACTCCCATTTTTTCTGTAATGTCTGAGGTAAGCGGGGTATATTTAGTAGCAATAATTCTTGTTTCCACTGGATTGTTTTGTATAAAAGCCAACGATTCTTTCAGCGCATTCTCAACTTTATTTACTATTTCTCTGTTTTGTAAAATAAAATTATTGGTTGTTAAACCCATCGGGCTAATCCAGTAAGGATCGGTCAGATATCTGGTTCTCATGTTTGGTTCAACAATTTTTGTTTTAATTTTATTAGCGATTATTGTTAAGGATGGTTGAGTTGTCCAAACCGCGTCAACTTTTCCTGAGAGTAGGGCACTAGCAATAATATCTTTACCCATATCCATTAGAACAACATCCTTATCTGGATCAAAACCAATTTTTTTGAATACCATTTTTGCAGAAGGGATACCTCTCGGATTATCAAAGGCGATAGTCTTACCTTTAAAATCTTCCAATTTATTAATTTTTGAATCTTCTTTAACTAAAAAACCGTCAATCGTGTCTCCACTATTTGATTCTCCCATAATTCCAAATGGTTTAAGAATTTCTGGATGTTCAATTTCGAAACCGACTACCGATGGCCATGCAATCGCGCTGGTGAAGTCCACTTTCCCAGTCACGAGGGTGTCAATCAATTGTTTTGAATCTACCTCAACTAATTCTACATTTAAATTTTCTGCCTTAAAATATCCTTTTTCATTAGCTATATAAAATGGCAATGCCGAAGTTTCTCTGAAGTGAGCTATCTTTATAGTCTTTTGTGAGACTACCGGTTTAAAGCTTTTTGTAAATCCGAAAATGCCTAAGCTTACAATTATTACGACAAATATTGAAATCGCCCACCAAAATTTCTTTGACATATAAATTAAGTTAATTTTAGGTTAATCTTATTGAAAGCTTAACAAAATTATAGATTTGTGTTAATGTGTGTTTATAATGTATTATTGACTTGTTCAATTATACCTTAATATTAGCCATAAACGCTTTATAATATTACTTTGACAGTATGAAAATAAAACATTTATCAACAGCTGAAAATGGTAAAGTGAGCCAATTACTTGAGTCTGTCGGTCTGTCTAAAACCGAGTCCGACATCTATTTGGCTGGTCTTGGAATTTTTAATATTAGTGCAAATGAATTATCTCAAAAGACTGATATAAAAAGGCCCACAGTTTACCACGCGTTATCCACTCTGTCGGCTAAAGGTTTAGTTAGTAAAAAAATTCAGGGAAATGGTACATTATTTTCTTTTACTGATCCTGCATTGTTGCCAAAAATCCTAGATGAGCAGATTAGTATGATGGAAAGAAAAAAGATTGTCTTAAACGAGGCCATACCATTATTGGCTACAATTAAACATGTAAATATCCCAAAAGTTTTAGTTAATCACTATGAGGGGATAGAAGGTATAAAAGCTTTGTTTGAACAAATGTATTATTGTAATTCGCGACATTGGGACTTGATTGCGCCAAAAAATAATTTTTTCTATCAGTTTGATCAGGCGTACATGGATTATTATCTCGAAATAAGAAAAAAAAGAAATATTACCGCACGTTCGCTTTATGAACGCGGTATTAATGAATATAGAGGTGGACCTTTAAAAAAAGAAGAAATTCCAATACGTAACCCGCGTTACTTGCCAGCAGAAATGAATGAAAAATTTTTTTCAGTAGTGTATTTGTTTGATAGGAAAGTAGTATTTGTTTCTTCTGTGAATGAATTGTCTGCTATATTGATTCAATCAGAGGATGTTTACTCTACCATTCAAGCGATGTTTGATACTTTGTGGAATATTTCTGAACCTTACTAAACTAAACAAAAAATCCGCTTTAAAAGGCGGATTTTTTAGTCATTTGTTATTATGGAGTTGGTGGCGTCAAAGAGACAACCGGATTTTCCTTGGCGCTAAAGTACAAAACCGTATCGCTCCAAATAAATAGCGGTAGTGTCAAAGAGGTGACAATCCCATTTACCAATGCGGTAATTAATTCAATCTTCACTGCTGATGGATCAAAGATCTTGATAATCAAAGTTGTAATCAAAAGATTCACGATAATTATTCCAATCAAAAACACAATTTTTGGCAAGACAATTCGAAAAGCCATTTTGAACCAACGGCCTACAACCAATTGTTTACTAGTTTTCAAACTACCCAAATTTTTCTGATCCTCAAAAATAATAACATAGTTTACAAAATAATACCAAATAGCAAAAATAAGACCGGGAATCAAAAACAGAATACTACCAGCAAATATAATGGCAGCTATCAGTAAAGATATTAAAAAGGTTGGAATAATGTAATGGGCTGTTTTGGTGTAACTGTCTTTAAAAGTCATCAGAGGTAAATTCTTTTGAATAAATTGAGTGGATTTTATAATGGCAAATGATGTCCAAATACCTAAAAATGACAGAGCAAAAATAATCGAGGCGATAGCCAAATCTACCGATAAAGCAGATAGTTTGGTGTAGGCATTGAGATAAAGCCCAACAAAGCCAAGAAAATAACGAATAATAAAACCAACTAGCAAAACTCCCAAGAATGGAGCGAAGTGGCGCATAGTCTTTAGGTAGTTGTTCCAGCTTTGGTGAATAAGTTCTGAGATGTTAGTTAACATACTATTTTAAAATAGTTTTTAATAAATCGATAGCCTGCTCTTTCATTATATCAATTTTTTCGTTTCCGTTCAAATGTAAAATTTTTGTACCTCTGTCTGTAAAGAGTTTTTGGTAGTTTTCGTCTGTATAACGGGCGGTGAGTTTTTCTAAAAATTCTAATCGTTCGAAGATGGCGTTGTCTTGTTTATCCGCTCTTTGGTCGAGTCTCTCAAAAGAAGTTTTGGCATCGCAATCTACAAAAATCAAATAGTCTGGTCTATTTTCCAAAGCCAAATTATTTCCAGGCAAGTGGGCGACAAAATCAGTAGTGACATCTGGGTGGGTGAGTGGTTGATAGGCCAAAGATGAAGAAACGCCCCTGTCTTGGATCACTAATTTCCCGTCTTTTAATAAAGGGATAATAACTTTGGTGTAGAGGACCAATCGATCAAGTGAAAACGCTTCAGCGATGGCTTTGGGTGGATAGAAGTTTGAGGAACTAATTAATTCTTCGCGTAAAACTTTTCCGATTCCAGTATAAGTTGGCTCAGCGGAAAAAATGAAATCATATCCCGAAAATTCATGTGATTCGGGGTAGTGATTATTTTCTTTTATATAATTCTTTAAATCAAAAATCGCGTTGCCTTGATCAGATAAATATTTTTTCCAAACAGAAACAACGGTACTTTTGCCACTTCCATCAATACCATCGATTATGATAAACATACAATTTATTTTTTATAGGTCACAAAAGAAAAACCACCATGGTCTTCGCGCGCTGTTTCTTTCCAAATATTTTTATCGATTTCTGGGAAAAAAGTATCTCCATCTGGAGATTGGTGGACAAGGGTAATGTATAGAGTATCAACACGATCAATAGTCTGGCGGTAAATACTGGCGCCACCGCAAATAAAGACATCCTCGTCTTTTAATTTTTCAAAAATGTCGTCTAGAGAATTAAAAACTCTTACTCCTTCGGCGGCTTGATAATTTTTGTCTAAAGTTACCACTACGGTTTGGCGACCTGGCAATGGTTTACCAATATAGCCGAGAATAGATTCATATGTGGCTTGTCCCATCACGCAAGTTTTACCTAAAGTCATCTTTTTGAAATATTGAAAATCTTCCGGGATATTCCATGGAATTTTATTATTTTTTCCTATGCAATTATTATCGGCGACGGCGGCGATGAGAGAAAACATAATTTATATAGCTATATCAAATTTAATGGCGGGATGACTTTGATAGTTTTCAATTTTGGTATCAGTGTATTGCCAATCAAAAATGGAAGTGAAATTTTCAGTAACAATTTTTGGTAGGGGATAAAGATTTGGATCGCGAGCCAACTGTTCTTTTGCTCCTTCCAAATGATTAACGTATATCTGTACATCACCCAAAAAGCCTACCAGTTTTCCTTCTTGTAATCCAGTTTCTTTGGCTAACAGATGTAATAAAATAGCGTAACTAGCGATGTTAAATGGTAAGCCAAGCATCGTATCCACTGAGCGCTGATTCCACAATAAATTTAATTTGCCATTAATTACTGTTACTTGAAAGGCGTAATGACAAGGAGGCAAAGCCATATCCTGTAGAGCGAGAGGATTCCAAGCGGCTACAATCATCCGTCGGTCGCCAGGATTATTTTTCAATGTATCTACCACTCTTTTTAATTGATCTACACCTTGTCCAGTGTAGTCAGTTTCATAACTATAATAGGGAGCATTGAAATGGCGCCATTGAAAACCATAAATTGGACCAAGATCTCTTTCTTCCGCCATTCTTTTTTTGCTAGCCTCATCATGACCATAGGGTGCTTTTTTTGGATAGGCCCATTCGTCCCAAATATGATTATTGCGATCTTGCAACCATCTTTTATCAGTTAGTCCTTTAATAAAAAATTCTAATTCGGAGGCGATTATTTTAAATGGCATTTTTTTGGTTGTGATCAACGGAAAACCTTTGCTCATGTCGTGTTCAAACATAGCGCCAGCAATGGTCACGGTATCTACCCCAGTGCGATTAGCTTTTCTCTCTCCTTGTTCTAATATTTTTTTTACAATATCCAAATATGCTTGCATATGTTTAAATTATTTATCTCCCGTACTGCCAAAACCGCCACGGGATTGAATAGCGACCTCCTCGACTTCCTCCCACTCTCCTTGTTCAATTTTTACAAACATACCTTGAGCGATGCGTTCACCTTTTTCTACGGTGACGGACTGTCCAGTAAAATTGTAAACAGAAATTAAAATTTCGTCGGCTGGACCACAATAATCACTATCAATCGTACCAATTCCATTGGCCAACATTAGCCCTTTTTTTGAAGCTAGACTAGAACGAGCGGCTAGAGTGAGAACATATCCTGTGGGTGTGCCGATGACCAGCCCAGATGGGATACGAGCGATTTGTTTTGGTTCTATTTTAGTTTCGACACGTGCCGATAAATCAAAAGCCGCCGAACCGGGAGTGTGGTATCGTGGCAAAGGAATAGTTTTGTCGAGACGTTTAATCGAAACTTGCATAATTATTTTTGAAGTCTTAATTCAGCCAAAATATTTTCCATAGCCTGATAAAATTCCTCAAACGTTCCATCATTGGTAAGTGTGTATTTAGCTTTTTGTCCCAATTCTTTTATCAGTATGTCTGCTTCAGCTTGTTCATCCTGTAAAAATTGTTCATAAGATTTTTCAGAGTCGCCAGGATTTTCTGATCGTTTTACCAATCTTTCCCAACGTGTTTTGGAATCGGCTGTGATATAAATCAAATTGAATCCCGGCATCTTTTCTAGGTAGGTGATATCGGTTGGTCGGCGAATACCTTCAACGGCGACAATTTCGTTCGAATCATTTTCCACATCGAGAGCAATCACTTTGCTCATGAGGTCTTGGCCGAAGTTTTCTCGCAATATTTTTGATAATAATTGTAAATTTTCGCGACTTTCTGGAATGTATAATCGTTTGGTCACATCACGTAACATGGTCGAATAACGATAAGCGTTAACTCCGTATTTTTCTTTTAGATATCTGCAAATTGTACCTTTTCCAGAGGCCAAATCCCCGACAAATCCTAGAATGATTTTCATAATTACTAGAGTTGAGTTAAAAAAGAAAATTTATTTTATTTTTTACGAAACTCGACGTAATTTCAAGTTTCGTAGAAACTTATTATATTTATTGATTAGCGTATGGTTCGATGTTTTCATCTAAAAAGACAACCTCAACGCCGCCACCAAACAAAGTGGCTTCGTCACCAGCGTGGTATTTTTTTTCGCAAATTACCTTTTTTATTCCGGAATTTACAATCATTTTCGCGCAAACTGTGCAAGGGGTCATTTTGCAGTAGATAGTAGCGCCATCAATGGCGATGCCAGTTTTGGCCGCCTGACAAATGGCATTTTGTTCAGCATGAGCGGTGCGTACACAATGTTGAGATTGATGTCCATCTTCGTGAATGGTAGATTTCATCTGGTGTCCGACATCGTCACAATGGGGCAATCCCTTGGGGGAGCCAACATAACCAGTCACTAAAATTTGTTTGTTTTTGGCAATCACACACCCACTGCGACCGCGGTCACAAGTGGCACGTTTGGCTACAGCTCGGCATACCTCCATAAAGTACTCGTCCCAAGTAGGGCGAATGTATATTTCATCATTCATAAGGCAAAAATAGGTTTAAATTACACGGGTATTTTAACAAAAATAGCTACTGTTGCCAATAGCTATTTTTTATCTTGTTTTAGAGGAAAAAACGATGTAAATAAAACTGTTTACAGGATTATTTTTAGTTGTTGATAATAATTTGATTAGTGTATGCATCCAAAGTTACCATGTCATTATTTTTCAATTTGTTTATTATATTGCTAGGTAATGCCAAACACGGTTTTTTAATTTCTCTTAAAATTATCGCTGCGTGAGAAAGCATTCCACCTTGTTTGATGATTACGCCTGCACTCATTCTTATCAAAGGTAAATAGTCCACCGTTATAATCGGACATAAAATGATGTCATTTTTTGAGACCGATTGTTTTTTGGGATTAGTAATAATTTTAATTTTACCAGAAGATTTTCCTTGGCTGATACAAGATCCTTTTAAATATAATTTATCTACTAGCAAGTGCTTATCAAATAATTTGTATAATATTCTATCGTAATCTACTAATAAAATTTTATCTTTCCACGCTCTAAATTCGTAGTATCCTTTTATAAATCCAAAATTATTTAATTGTCCATTTAATTGTTTTTTTATTTCTCTTTTTACTTCTTTACTTTCTATTTTTAATTGTTTTACTAATTTTTTGATTATTTTTTCTGCTAAGCTATTTCTTCTGGAAAAAGTCCATTTTTTAAAGTCATATAAAAAATGGAAGGATGAATTTGTTGTAGCCGTTCCATAAATTAGTTGCCACAAGTCTCCAGACACGATTTCTCCAAATATTTTATTTTCATCAATCACGAAAATCCCAGAATTAATTATTTGGTTATAATGGGGGATAATTTCTATTAACGGATAAAATTGTGGGTTGATGTTTTCTTTTTTGAGCCATCTATTGTTAGCTACCATGCTTTTCCCTCGCGTTCGTAATTTTGGCAAACTATTTTTTGTAGGGATTAATCTCCATCCGCAACGCCCCTTAAAATTTATTTTGATTTTGCCTGATAAAATGTCAGCTGTTTTTAATTTATAAATAGGAATATTACACTGAATGCCAGTTAGAGATGACAAAATTTCAAGACGATCATATTTTGTACGATCTTCAAATATCAAATCCTCTGTATTCTTTTTAATCAGTTTCATCCAAGTAGTGAGAGGGGGGATTAGTTTGTCCAATTTATTCTTATTCACTTTGTTTGTGGTTATTTATGTGTTTTTCTACTTCATTTATTATTTTTTTTGCGACATGAATAGAATATGCCGGGCGCATACCAAAACCTGTCTCATGACAAAATATGATGCCGTCTATTCTATCTAAAATCATATTAGTAAGATCAAGAATCTCTGAGCGGTGGGGGACAAAATTATTGATTGTACTTTCTAATATCTGTGTTGAAATTAGGATTTTCTTTTTATATTGTTTTGCAATCATACAAATATGCTTTTGCCACAATCCGACTTTTTCAAACGGCAAATTCACTCCCATTTCGCCACGATCCATCAATATCATGTCGTAGTCTGTGTCTTGAATGATTGATTTTAATTCTCCCTCGTCAATTTGGTGTTCAATTTTTATTATTAGTTTAGTATTGATGTTTTGTTGTTTGATAAGATTTTTAAATTCGATGTTAAAATTTGCGTTTATAAATGGTACGGCAATGTAATTTGGTTCCAAATGCTTTGTTTGTTCAATTATTTGTTTGTATTCTGTTAATAATTCTTGTTCAGGTCGATAATATTTGATATTAAAAGATTTGTTGAAATAGATTATTCCATTGTTAAGAATTTTTGCTCTAATCGTATTGGAATCGATTATCTCAGTTATTTGTATGGCGATTTCGCCATCGCTGATAGTAACCGTTTGATTTATATCAACCTTATTGCCAATTTGATTAATATTTACTGGTATAAACTCATTGCAATCTGGAGAATAAGAAGCGTATTTGAAAATAAATTCTTCATTTTCTCTAACTGCGAATGCTTTCAAATCAAAATAGCCAAGTCGGTATTTTTTAACCGGTAAATCAAATAATATTTTGGTTCCAGCGTGTAAATCAGATATAACGTCCTGTGTAGTTTCAATATTTCTTATGTTTTCATCTATTGAACGATAAGAAAAATTAAAGCGGAATATATCAGCCCCAGCCAAAATCATTTTTCTAATTTTTTCATCGGTTAGAGAGTTTACTCCAACGGAGGCGACTATAATCATAGTTTAAAAAACACCCCTCAAAAATGAGGGGTGCAGGTTTAGTTCTCGTTTATTCTGATTGATGGACCCATGGTAGAGCAGAGGATTAAATTTTTGATATAAGTTCCTTTGATAGTGGTTGGTCGTGCCTTTTTCAAAGCTTCTAGAAAGGCAGATAAATTTTCTTTCAATTTGGCATCATCGAAACTAACTTTTCCCACGATTTGGTGAATGTTGGCAGTATCATCATTTTTGAAAGTGACTTTACCTTTTTTCAATTCTTCCACCATCTTTTTCAAGTTTGGTCCGACAGTTTCTGTTTTTGGGCTAGGCATCAAACCTTTTGGACCAAGCACTTTGGCAACTGCAGCCATTTTAGGCATCATATCTGGAGTAGTCACAGCCACTTCGAAGTCGATTTTACCAGTATCTTTTAATTTTTTAATACCTTCCTCAGTATAAACAACATCAGCACCTGATTCGTTGCCTTCTTTTTCTTTTTCACTGGAAACGAAGACGGCTACTTTTTTTGTTTTGCCGATACCGTGTGGCAATACCACAGTGGCGCGGATCAATTGGTCGCCCTTCTTTGGGTCGATACCCAAATGAGCATGAACTTCAACGCTGGCGTCAAATTTTACACCAGAAGTTTCTTTGATGAGCTTGATAGCTTCATCTAGGGAGTAGACCTTATTTTTGTCTACTTTGGCTGTATTTGCAGCCATTCTTTTTGTTAACTTAGCCATACTATTTTTTATCACATCCGCCGAGGCGAACGAGACTAGTGGTACAAACTCTCGAGTGGTCGAGATCCCACCGTTAATATACTTTATTTATAGCTTAAAATAGGATTTTTGTCAACTATCCACCCATAGAGAACAGACGAATAAATATTTTTTTGAAGAGCTTGCCCACTTCGCGGACGCCGAATAACACCTGGCGGTAATAGGCAATATTTAGAAGTATAAGTAATATAATAATTATGGCATCATAGCTTTGGCGAATCCAGTATTCATCTTCTAGTCTTACCCACATACCAAATTCATCAAAGGTTAGACCGAGACCGATACCATAAATCGCCGTACAGATTTTGAAAATTTCAGATTCAGCATCTGGACGACGGAGGATGAGATAGAGTCCAATCAAAACCAAAATGATAACACCATAAGTAAAATGGTGAATATGTACACCACGAATAGTCAGAAAAAAGTTTGGTAACCATTTGCCGATTACCAAATAGACCATCAAACGTGAAATGATAAAAGTTATTAAAAAATAAAAAATAACCACGCCAATAATGCGTTGGTTATTTGAAGCTCCAAGTTTTATTTTCCAATCCGCCCACATATTATTTGCACTCCTTATTGGAACATTTTACTTCGCCTTTGAAAGTTTGAGTCATCATCGAACCACATTTCTCACATTTGTCGCCAGTAGGTTTGTCCCAAAGCGCAAAGTCGCATTTTGGATAACGATTGCATCCATAAAAAACTTTACCGCGTTTACTGCGACGCTGCGCCAGATCTCCTTCGAGACATTTTGGACATTTGATGCCAGTGAGGTTGGCAATATTCTTGGTTGTTTTACATTCTGGGTATCCAGTGCAGGCCATGAATTTTCCAAAGCGACCAGTTTTTATCACCATAGGTTTGCCGCAGTTTTCGCAAACCTCATCTGTGGTTTCATCTGGAATTTTTTCTTTATCTGGAATTTCTTTATTCATTAATACCAAATTTTCTTTGAAAGGATGATAAAAATCGGCGATTACTGGTTGCCATTGTTTTTCACCGCGAGCGATACTGTCGAAGTTTTCTTCCATTTGAGCGGTGAAAGAAAAATCAACAATGTTTGGAAAATGTTTTACTAATAAATCGTTTACCACAAAGGCCACTTCACGTGGTTTGAGACGTTTCTTTTCGTCGCGTTCCACATAACCACGGTCTTCAATAGTAGCTATAGTTGGGGCATAAGTAGAAGGACGACCGATGCCGTATTCTTCCAAAGCCTTAACTAGGGAAGCATCATTATAGCGAGCTGGTGGTTCAGTGCTGTGTTGCTCGGTTTTGATTTCTTGGCAATTTACATTTTCGCCATTGATCAAATTTGGTAAAGCGTTGTCTTTATTTTTATCTGGGTACAATTTCAAGAAACCGTCAAAGACAATAGTCTGACCAGTAGCTCGGAAAGTATAGTTGTTGGTAGAAATAATATTGGCACCAGTAGAGGCAACTTCGGCGGCGGCCATCTGTGTTCCCATCGCACGACACCAAATCAGTTCATATAGCTTGAATTGATTTTTTTCCAAAAATGGTTCCACCAATGCTGGAGTTCTTTTGGCTTCAGTTGGACGAATAGCTTCGTGAGCTTCCTGAGCGTTTTTACTTTTGTTGGTATAGGCGCGTGGTTTTTCGATATTATATTTTTTACCAAATTCTTCACCAATCACAGCATGAGCGTCTGTCAAAAATTTCTCTGACAAATTTACCGAATCGGTACGCATATATGTAATCAAACCATGTGAACCTTCTGAACCAAGTTCCATACCCTCATAAAGTTGTTGAGCCAAGCGCATAGTTTGTTTGGCAGAAAAACCAAGGCGATTGTTGGCATCTTGTTGTAAAGTAGAAGTAGTAAAAGGTGGGGGAGGGTTGCGTTTGCTATTTTTCTTTTCAACTGCGTTGACGGTATAGGAAACACCAGCTAAATCCGCAAGAATTTTATCAGCAGTTTCTTTATTTTTAATATCTAATTTGTCCAACTTTTTTTCTGGAGTGGATAGTAGTTTAGTATTGAAACTTATTTTTTCTTTATTTTCAAAAACACCTTCGACAGACCAATACTCTTCTGGTTTGAAAGCCAAAATTTCTCGTTCACGTTCGACGGTCAATCGCATCGCCACACTTTGTACACGGCCGGCGGACAATCCTTTGGCCACTTTGCGCCACAAAAATGGCGAGAGTTCATAACCTACCAATCTATCCAAAATACGACGAGCTTGTTGAGCGTCTACCATCTTTAGATCTAGTGCACGAGGATTGGCGATAGCATGTTCGATGGCAGTTTTGGTAATTTCATGAAACGCAATACGCTGGGCAACAGCTGGATCTACGCCCAAAACTTGCGCCAAATGCCAAGAAATAGCTTCTCCTTCACGGTCCTCATCGGTAGCGAATAGGATCTCTTTATTTTTCTTTGCGGCTTCTTTTAGTTCTTTGATAACTTTGCTTTTGTCTCTGCTATTGATATATTGTGGTTCAAAATTGTGTTCAATATCAATACCCATTTTACTCTTTGGGAGATCACGCACATGACCAAAAGAAGACTTGACGACAAAATTTTTGCCCAAGAATTTGGAAATGGTTTTGGCTTTGGCAGGTGACTCTACGATAACAAGTTTTGACATAATTTTTTTATTTTCCTCCTTAAGATAAAGGATTTTTACCGTTTTGTCAATTTTATGGTTTTTGTGGGGTTGATTAAACACGGGGTTTTGTGTTAGTATTTAAACATAGATTTTGCAGTTTTTTAACCACAACTAAAGAATATATTATGAATGCAGATATTAAAAATGGAGGAGATAAATCAGGGTATAAAGATTGGAAGGCTCCAGTTGATGGTGGAGTTAGTATATTAGCTTCAGAAAATGGAGATGATATGATTGTGGCCGATATTATAGAAGATCCGAACGGAGAGAGATATTATATGTCAGAAGGTAAAAAATTTGTTATTCCTGAGGCCGTACCTAGCAGTGGAGATGTTGCGCAAACTACAAAAGAACAACCAATCGAATCTGTATCGCCGGAAATAACCAGAAGGAAAAATATTGAAGATGCTCTAAACGACAAACTTATTGAATTGTTTCAAGACAAAAAGTCTTCGACTGTAGTTGAATTGATGACCAGAGAAATAGTTAGAGACTATTTGGCGACTATTAATAAGAACGACCCAAATCGAGCGCCAGGCCAAAGAGGATTTTTGATCAAAAAATCTCCTTCAAATAGTGTAGAAGCTCAAGCCATTAGCGTCCAACAACACTTAGAAATGCTTTTAGGTAGTGGTAGTCTAGTAATGATGGGGGAAGTTGGTGGAAAAATGGAATATGCTGGATTTTCAGGGGCAAAAAAAGGAGAAAAACAAACCATAGAGGTGCCTGTATCTAATAGACCTAATGATAAAAGAGTTGTTAGAGTAGAATTTACACCATTAGTTGTTCCTGATAAAAAAAATCCAGACAAAGTAAAAGTAGTGAAAGTATTATGTGAAAGCGTAAAAATAACTGAATAAAAATATTGAAAAAACAGCCATCATGGCTGTTTTTTATTTCCTCACATAATTCATCCCGCCTAAATTTTTTATCAATCCCTTGATTTCCATCAGCACCAAAGTGGAACTCGCCGTTGGGCTATCTAGCTGGCTTTCCAAAATTATCTGATTAATATTTTTTGGTTCCTTGGTCAGCAGATGAATAATTTTTTCTTCAGTCGGATTGGCGCCAACCAATTTTTTTGTGGGTGTAGTTTGTTTTATTGATTGTAGATTTAATGCTTCCAAAACATCATTTGGTTCCGTCACCAATTTTGCACCTTGTTTTATTAAATTATTCGGCCCTGCACCAGTGGGAGAAGTGAGCGCGTGTGGCACCGCCAATACTTCACGATTATAATCTAAAGCACAGCGAGTGGTGATCAGAGCACCAGATTTAATTGGAGCTTCAATAACTAGAGTACCCAAAGTAAGACCGGCGATAATCCGATTGCGTGCCGGAAAAGAATATTGAGTCGGCAAAAATCCGGGTGGATATTCAGACAATATCGCACCACCATTATCAATAATTTTTTGTGCCAAAATTTTGTGAGCATCAGGATAAACATTTTGTTTGTTTATACCTGTTCCCAAAACTGCCACGGTAGTACCATGTACATTCAATGTGGCTGAGTGGGCGACACCATCAATACCCAATGCCAATCCGCTAACAATCACAATTCCTTGCGCGGCCAGCGGTCCAACCAAATCTTCACAAACCATTTTTCCATAACTGGTAATTCGTCGCGTGCCTACCACCGCTAAGCTTGGTTGTTCGTCTGGAGGAAGTTGTCCACGATAAAATAAAGTATGTGGTGGATCGGAGATTTGAGATAATAATGTCGGATAATCTGGTTCGCCTAGACATGTAGTTTTGATATCCTCTTTTTCTAATCGTTCAAAAATTTTTTCAGCCGGATTAGTATCTTTCCAAGTTAAAAATTCAAATGCAATATTTTCTTCGATACCGGCTTTCACTATTTCGTCCAACTCCGCTTGCCACAAATCCTTAAAATCAAAAAAACGCGCTTTAAGTCGAGTATAACGCGCATAAGTAATTTTGGGGAAGTGCGCCAAAAGAACTTGGTAGTTCACAGATTAAAAATTATTCAACGGCTGATAATCTTTTTATCTCAGTCACCGCATTGTCCAATGCAGTCTGTAAGATTTTAATCTCCTCCTTGGAGAATTTGTTTAAGACAAAATTACTGATGACGTCGATTTTTTCTTTTGAGTCTGGGGTTGGACCGACGCCAATGCGAATGCGAGTAAAATCTTGAGTGCCGATTTGTTCAATAATTGATTTGATCCCATTGTGTCCAGCTGGCCCACGGTTGGTCTGCACACGAATTTCACCTGTAGGGATATCTTTATCATCATGTACCACCACTATATCTTTGGCAGTGAGGCGATAATAATTTATCATGGTATGGACTGCAGTACCAGAATTGTTCATGAAGGTTTGTGGCTTGGCCAAAATTACTTTGTTGCGTCCAACTTTAAAATCCGAAATTTCCGCCTGTAATTTGGAAGATTTTTTGGAAGTCAATTTTTCAGATTCAATTAATTTGTCCAAAGCCAACCACCCAGCATTATGCCGAGTATATTCAAATTCTTTTCCTGGATTTCCAAGTCCAATGATTAATTTCATAAAATATAATAAAGTAAGCCGAACAGATATTAATTTTCGCCGCGCGAACTGTCCGAAGCACCGAGAACTAAATATGGCTGTCTGTAAAACCCACAATTCGGTGCTAGTCTGAGCGCAAGAAAATTCATATCTGTGAGGCGTCAATCTTTAGAGAAAATTTTATCTTCTAGTTTTAGTTAACTTAATAACAATCGGAGCTGCAAAAAAACTAAACTGATCACGCAAACGATTTTCTAGGTAGTGAACATAAGACATGTTCAAAGAAGTTTTGTATTTGATAAACAATTCAAAAATCGGTGGGTTAACATTGATCTGACGGAAGCCCAAAATTTTTGGATGATTTACACCTTTGCCACGAGATGGCAAATGATCTTTGGTGACATGGCGAATAAATTCTTCGCAAACCTCTTCAGAAAGTTCGGTATGTCTTTCTTCCCACGCTTGTTTTATCAAAGGGAACAATTGGTGAATGCGGTAACTAGTTTTGGAACTCACAAACACAATCGGCGCATAAGCAATATGTGGAAAATATTTCATGATTTTTTCTTTCACATCATTGCGGAAAGAATCGGTGTTGTCTTCACTGAGATCCCATTTGTTGACCACGATAATAACACTCTTGGTACTCTCACGCAACAATCCACCTAGCTGTTGATCTTGGTCGGTAATAGGGGAGGAAGTGTCTAGCAAAAACAAAACGATATCAGCGCGTTTCATCACTTCGATACTTTTGCCTATGCCGACACGTTCGAGCAAACCACCAACTTTGGCTTTGCGACGAATACCAGCAGTATCAATAAACAAAATATGTTCACCGTCTACTTCTACCAGCGTATCATGTGGTTCGCGAGTAGTATGAGGCATATCGCTCACTATCACTCTGTCTTCGCCGATAAGTTTGTTGAACAAAGAAGATTTGCCAACATTTGGTTTTCCAAGTAGAGCAACTTTGATAGGTTCGATGTCTGGCAAAACTTGAGGTTTTTTCAAAGTCTTTTTTAAGTGTGAAAAAATTTCTTCCATTAGATCTCCTAGACCAGAACCGTTTTGCGCAGAAATTGCGATCGGTTCACCTAGTCCAAGTTTGAGCCAGTCACGTTCATATTTTAAGGCGTTTTCTACTGGACTGTCTGCTTTGTTGGCTACCAAAATCACTGGGCAATTTTTCTTTTTTTGTAAAAGCAATTTGGCTAGTTCTTTTTCTTGAGGCAATAGACTGTCTTTGATATCCGTCACAAACACTATCACATCCGCCTCTTTGAGAGCGGCTTCGGTTTGCATAATGATTTCTTTTTCCAAAGGTACGTCATCAGAAAATGTCAGACCACCAGTATCGACAATTCGAACATGTTTGCCACGCCAAATGGCTTTGCCTTCATTGCGAGTGCGAGTGGTGCCAGGGATATCAGAAACCAACGCCTTATCACTTTCGGTGAGACGATTGAACAAAGTAGATTTGCCTACATTTACACGGCCGACAAGGGCGATAGTAGGCAGTTCGAGGTTCACTATTTTTGCTAGTGTGGCCATATTATTGATTTTCACTTAAGTCCGATCCTAATATAATCAGTATATCGGCTTCTGTATTAAATTTCAAATTTGGGTTTGTTTGTTCGGTAGTAGAATTTGTAGCTAGGTTGCCTTCTTGCATCCACGCGGGCAAACCTTTTTCCACTTTAGCCTCGATCTCTTTTTGTAATGCTACCACTATATCATTCGAAATTTTGGAATTAACTATATATATAGTAGTAACATCGATCGGTCGTTTGGGACTGTTGGCGGCGGGTAAAGTAGAAAAACCTTTTTCTTGTAATCCGAGCTGATATTTGGCAGCTAGTCCGGCACGCCAAGTACCATTTAGGATTTGAATCTTGCCGCTAGGGAAAATGGATTTGTTTTCAGTAGACAAATTTTGTGCAACTTTTGTCTTGGTACTATCAAACACATTTTCCACAGCGAGATTGATGTCATCAAAATTACCAGTACGAGGGGCCAAGATATAAGCACCACTGTCTGCAATGTATGATTTCAAAAATCCAGTTTCAGAATTATCTAATACTAACATTTTTAAATTTTTATCAGCATCCTTGGCCAGACTAGCCAAGTACATCATCTGACCAAAATTCAAATTGGTAGTGATGTGGTTAGATAAAGATTGTAAAATACTTTGAATACGTACTGGGTTGGTATAAGTTCCGACAGATAACAATTTTTCTTTGAGTGCAGAGATCATCAGTTGTTGACGTCGAGAACGAGCAAAGTCCGAACCCTCGCCGTTGTTGCCATGGCGAGAACGAGCAAAGTCGAGCGCGCGTTGTCCGTCCATAACTTGCATACCAGCATCAAAAGACAAAGTGCGATAAGAAAAATTTGGCCCAGGAAATTCGTAATCTACAAATGCGCGCGGTACATTCACTGTCACTCCACCAACTTCGTCCACCAATTCTTGGAAAGCTTGAAAATCTACACGTGCATAATAGGGGATATCGATTCCAAAAGTTTTGGCAAAAATTTGGCGAGCATATTCTCCACCCGAACCAGGGGCCTGAGCTTCGCCAAATGAATCAGCCGAATTTATTTTTCTAACACCATGTTCGCCAATAGTCACTCCGAGATCGCGTGGTACGGAAATCATCGCCACTTCATTGGTACTAGGTTTGATGCTCAAAATAATATTGGTATCAGATAAATATGGTCCATCGTGACCAGGGCCGCCAATACCTAGTAACAAAATATTGATGCGGTCATCCTTTTGTCCTTCAAGGATATTGTCAGAATGAAAAATAAAATTTTTCACAGTTTGTAAAATGCCAGTATTTTTTGGTTGCAATGTCTTGAGATCATAACTTTCTGGCTCATTGGGCCATTTTGCCAAAGAATAGTTGCGATATACATTACAGCCAACAATAAACAAGATTCCGACCAAAATAAAAAACAGCCAAAATAGTTTACTTCTTTTTGGCTTAGGTTCGTCCAGTTCCAAATTTTGGGGTTCCAATAAATTTATTGGCTGTTGCAGTGACATATAATAGGAAAAGTGTACCACAAAAACGGATAATAAGCAACTGTCCGGGGTTGATTTTATTTTAGGTTTGTGTTAAAGTAATAATGGCCTCTAATCAACGGATGATTAGCTCAGCTGGTTAGAGCGTTGCATTCACATTGCAAAGGTCACTGGTTCGAATCCAGTATCATCCACGGGTTAAAAATTTTTTATGCCAAAAAATATTTTAAAAGAGGAAGTAAATATTGGAGAAGTCCAATATGAGTGGACGGTGAAGGAGTATGAATCGCACGACCGCAGTCAAAAATGGTATTGGATAATGGGAGGACTCGGGATTGCCCTGTCCGTATATGGAGTGATAGCCGGCAATTATCTGTTTGCGCTAATTACAGTTTTGTTTGGGATAATTTTATTCATGCAAGATATGGTAGCGCCGATGGATGTCTATTTTGCCGTCACCAATACTGGAGTAGTGATTGGGAAAAAATACTACCGCTATAGTGAACTAACAGGTTTTTGGGTAATATACAACCCACCGTTTACCAAGAATCTATATTTTTCACAAGACAATGTGTTGAATCACCGTATTCAAGTGCCGCTGTACGATTATGATCCGATGCCAATTCGTGAATATTTGGCTCTATATTTGGAAGAAGATCTCGACCAAGAAGAAGAGCCGTTAAGCGAACGCATGGGGCGGATATTGAAAATTTAGTTGAAAAAGTTCCTGCACCCATCGTTCAATGGATAGGACATTGGCCTGCGAAGCCGAAAATTTAGGTTCGACTCCTAATGGGTGCACAATAAAGACGCTTTTATCAAAAGGCGTCTTTTTTATTTTGATAGACAAATGATTTTTTAGAATGTATAATAATTTTTAACCCGTCAAATCATCTGACGAGGAGAGAACCCATGTCAAAGGAAAGTAAGGTTCAGGATCCGAAGACCCCGGTGCGCTGCGGCACTTTCTGCCTGTGCGTCTTCATCGCTGTCCTCATCGGGATTAGCGCTGAACTGATCTACAAGGTGGAGAGTGGCATCGCCATGGCGGCGGCTTGGTGGATCTTCGCCATCTGGTCGGTCGGCATCTTCTATGAAGGCGGTTGGACGCGGTGGCTGAGGGAGTGGTGGCGGCGTAACGTGCGCGGGTACAAAGCTCAGTTTGAGCTGGACGCGGAAGGGAAACTGGTGCGCCAGATCTTTCCGTACTCCGTGGGTGTCAGGCAAAACGAATACGCTACATCCAAACCCGGCGACCAGCCCGTCATCATCATGCGTCTTTCGGGTTGGGGGCCGGTCGCCCCCACGCTCTGGATCGGACAGGTGCTGTTCGAAAGAAAATGGCGTGTGGAAGCGTACTTCGGTTCGTTTTCACGCTCGGATTTCTTCGGACCGTTTCGGGCTCATCCATCGGTTGAGCTCTATCAGGGCGATTACGGAAGCCGGCTTCGGCTGACTGTGGTCGATGCCCTGAGAATCATTGAGAAGTTGACCGTGATCTCGCCCAACGGGCAAGTTACGGTTGAGTCTTTCTCGGCGATTGTCATGGGTAACCGGCCGTCGCCATTTAAGGTGGTCGAAGACTAGACCACCAATCACCCCATCCTCCGAAATACGGTGGGGAAGAGCGACGCTGAGAGTCGTTCCGTCCGAAAGGATGTCATATGACCGCCAGGTCAGACAAGGAAGGGAATTGGTCAGACACTCGACCTCCCGCACTTGCCTAAGTTCAGAATTGAATTCTGTATTTAGGCAACGGGCGGTTTTTTGTTTTTAAATATTCTCTAAAATAGTTTGCCACCTTACCCGATCGGCTGCACATATAAAGACGCTTTTATCAAAAGGCGTCTTTTTTATAACTTTATAAAGTATACCAATATTTGACAAACTTTATAAAGTTTGATATAATGACATTATTATGACAATTAAACAAAAACTTGAGACTATTCAAAAGATGTCTGGCCTTTCCCAGACCAAATTGGCCGATAAACTCGGCGTGTCTTTTGTGGCTTTCAATAATTGGTGGAATGAAAAGTCTATCCCGAGAACAAAAATGCAGATAGCTATCGATGAATTGTTTTTGGAAATGACTGGCCAGAAAGTTATTCCATCCAATCAATTGATTGCCAAAAAACAATTTCTAAACAAAAAATCTTCTGAACATAAAAATATTGTAGCGGAGATTTTGAATAACCCAGATATTCGCGACCAGCTTATCTTAAAGCTGACCTACCATAGTAATAGCATCGAGGGTAGTACCTTGACTGAACCAGACACTGCGGCTGTTATTTTTGATAATGTAGCGTTGCCAAATAAAAGTTTGGCTGAACAAATGGAAGCAAAGAATCATCAAACTGCTTTAAATTATTTGTTTAGTCATATTCTTAAGAAAGAAAAAATTGATGAAAACTTTGTATTGAAATTGCATAGTATTTTGATGAACGGTATTCAATCTGATGCCGGTTTGTATCGTCAACATGGCGTGAGAATTTTGGGAGTGAATCTGGCGACTGCTAATTTTATGAGTGTGCCAAAACTGGTTGGAGAGATTATAATCTTAGCCTCAAAATCTACCAGTGATATTATTTCGTTATCCGCCGATGTTCACAGACAGTTTGAACAAGTTCATCCATTTTCCGATGGCAATGGACGTGTTGGCCGTCTGCTTATGACAGCTATGTTATTGAAAGAAAATTTTGCTCCGGCGATTATCCACCAACAACAGAAGCGTTTATATTATACTTTTTTATATAAAGCTCAAACTAAAAAAGACAATAGCCAGTTGGAAAATTTTTTGTGTGATGCGGTAAAAGACGGGTTTGATATTTTGGAACGCAAAGATATTAAATAATATTATCTTAAATTCTCAAAAATAGTTTACCACCTTAATCGATCGGCTGCACATGTAAAGACGCTTTTATCAAAAGGCGTCTTTTTTATCTCTATTAACTGCTGAAATGGAGTTTGCCACTCAAATTGTAGTTTTTTTGCGCATTAATTTATTTTATAAATAGACAATTAAACATAAAACAGATATAATATTTCTATATTTAACCTCATCAAAATGTCTCAATACGATGAACAAAATTCAGAGATAGTTCAAGAGGCTTTATCTTTTGAAATTAGTCAAAGAATTTTTACCCTCATTAGGTCTAATCCAAATAGTAGCCTAAGAACAATAGCTGAAATGTTAGGAGCCATAAATTACCTCAGTATTATTGACGTTGGTCGAAATAAAGCTCCAGTCCTGCATTTAGATGTAAATAATTTTGTAAAAGAATTAAGGGTAAAAAAAGAATTGAATCCATTGTTAATGCCAGATTTGATTGTGATAGAAAATGAGACAATTCTACCTCCTGATGAAGGGGAAATCATTCCTGGAAGTGGAGTTGGTATAGAAGAGAAAGATATTTTACCGAGAACAAGATTTCTTATTGAAATTCTCAGTGACCTAGATTTGAAATATGAGGTACACGATGGTGTGAATTCACCCAATATGATGAGGAGGTTAAGCTACAAAGTTTTTGTAATTCCTGGAATAAAGAAGTTAGTTTTAGTAAATAACGAAGAAGGAAATGCTACATTTGTAGTCCATGATGTTGAAAAAGAGGATTGGAGAAAGTATGGTGAGTATACAAAAAATCAATTGAAATCTTTGGGTTCAGACAAAGTTTCAATGGTAATTTTTAATAAATCATCGGATGAGTGGAAACAAGAAATTGTTAGATTATTAATATCCAAATCGACTGAAACTGGAGAATCTTCGAAAGAAATATCTGAGATGAAAAATAGAACGCCTGAAACTGCTTTGGTAGAGTTAGAGAATGCTTTTCAGGAGTGGTTGGCTTTGCCCATAAAGAATAGAGGAGATTTTAATATTAGTTGGTTAAGTATCAATCATATAGCTTTAACGTCTTGGACATATAGGAAAGATTCAAAAGGCAAAAGAATTAATCTATCAATTGAAGAATTAGTGGCGAAAAGCAAAAATCAACAATTGAAAGATAGTTTTAAAACATATGAAGGCAAAGATCGTGATTTGTATTCCGCTACCATTGAATTGGAAGAGGCATTTGAACTTTATAAAACGTGTCAAGAAATTGAAAGAGGTAATTTTAGTATTGCCTGGTTAAGGAAAAATGGTTACGAAAATTTATATGCATGGACAAAAAGGGGTGAAAATCCAAAATTAACAGAATTGGTCGTTAACAGTAATAATCAAGAATTAAAAGATAGTTTTATAAAACAGGAGTATCATCCAGGAATAATTCGAAACATGGAATCCGCCTTAACTGAATTAGAGAATGCTTTTAAAAAATGGACGTCAGATCACAAGAAAGGATTTTCACGTGGTTGGCTTAGTCATAATGGGTATAAAGGATTGGTTGAATGGGCTAGGAAAAAGAGTTTGTCTATTGAGGATATAGTGGTTTTGAGTAAAGACGAAAATTTGAAGAAGAATTTTTATAAACAGGATCAGAGAGAGCACCAGAAACGTTCAGTTGAATTCAGTTTGCAAGAATTAGAGGAGGCATTTTCTAAGTGGCAATCGCTACCTACTCGTACTAGAGGCCAGTTTCATTCTGGTTGGATGAGGAGGAATGGATATACACCATTGTATGCATGGACTCTGTATCAAGGAAATCCGTCATTATCTGAATTAGTAGACATGAGTAAAAATGAATTATTAAAACAAAATTTCATAAGAATATCTCAGAATAATAGATGAAATAATCTCAAAAATAGTTTGCTACCTTACCCGATCGGCTGCACAATGTAGGACGCTTTTAAAAGAGGCGTCTTTTTTGTTGCATTTTTTATTAAATATGTTAGTGTGTTTGTAAATCAGCACTTGGTAGCGGTCTTTTGTTTTTATATATTATCTGATAATATTACTTTGATTTATTATATTCATGTCGATTATTTTATGACAACCCTTACTTCATACTTGCAAATCATTCAAAAACAAGATAATTTTATTCGTCAGAATAGTCCGATTAATATTGAAGAATGTATATTGGGATCTCAAGAGTCGCTGACTAAACTTTGGGTTGCTTCAAAAAATAACAAAGATATTGAACTGCGAATTGCTAATGTTTTTTATGGAGCGTTCGTGCTTGCTTCTCAATTGGGAATAAAAGATTTAGATTCTGTTTTAAATGATAGAATGCAAGAATTGGAAGTAAAATAATTATATTTATTTAAAAATAATTTTGTGACTTCAGAGTCATCCTATAAAAAATTACGCAATCAATATCTACCAAAGTCGCTTAAAACGATCTTTATTTTTGAATCTCTTCCTACGGGTGGTGGTTATTTTTACAACCCAGATGGTAGGCCAAGTGAATTACTGTTTCGGTCATTAATGAAATGTTTGTTTGGGAAAAAATTTAACACTAAACACGACGGTCTTACTTGTTTCGCCAATAGCGGATATTTTTTAGTTGATCCTATTTATATTCCAGTAGACAAATTACCAGACAAAGAGGCTGATGAACTGATATTAAAAAATTATTCGAATTTTGTGGATGATTTAAAAGGTATTATTGGTGACAAAAAAGTCAATCTGATGCTGGCCAAAAAGACAGTTTGTCAGTTATTAGAAAAACGTTTATGTGATGACGGTTTTAATGTTTTAAATAATGGTGTCGTCATTCCTTTTCCAATGCATTACCATTACAAAAGTTTTGAAGAAAAGGTGCAAAAGTTATTATTATGAAAGATGTCTCAAAACCAAAACTTATCATTTTTGAAGGTATAGCAACATCTGGCAAAACAACCACCATATCCAACCTGATATCACATCTTCAAGAAAAACATCAGATCACTTTTGTTTCTGAAGAAGAAACCACTGTTCCCTTGTTTGAAAACAGAGATCCTCTCAAAGCAGTAGAGTATCTAAAAAATGTTATTGAAAACATTAAAAAGATTTCAACCAGCTACATTATTGTCGAACGATTATTTATCACTCATGCTTTTAGAACTAATTCAAAGTTAAACATTTTTTCTGGTCTAGAAAATGAGGTACTGAATTGTTTTGACCCAATTACAATTTTATTAAGAATGCAAGATGATTATATATCAAACCGAATTGAATTGGCAGATAAACAACGAGGTGCAACTTGGAAACACAAGAAAGTAGGAACGCTTGAAGAGAGAGTTAATTATTATATAGAACAACAGAAATATCTTAAAAAATTATTTAGTGAATCAGCAATGCCAATATTTTCTATTGATACCAGTCGGATGGATTGGGATAATGTATTGAATATTATTTTAAAGAATATTTGATAAGAAATTTTAATAGAGATACACAACTGGATTGTCTTTTCTCACTATAATAGATAGTACTATCTAATTAATTAGTTCTTTAATAATTCCCTCTAAAACAAAAGCCAGTTTATGTTTGCAGAATTAAATCTTCAGACACGAACTGGCTTTGTAAACAACTTTTTTGCTTTGCGTTTGTCTCAGCAGAACTTGTTGTTTGTTTTTGCACTGAAGTAGGGAGGAAATCGTGGAGATTCTCGAGGCAATGGGTGCTATCACTCTCGGCTTGGCGCTTTGTTGGATCCTGGCGTATGTAGCGTTTTTGCCGTTCATCAACGACGCCAAGGATGAACCTAGAAGAGCACAAGAAAGGAAGGAAGCGGTGTGGCGAAAGGAGGCTCAAGTTGCGCTCGCTACGTTGCGCAAAGACGGGGACGCCTTGAATCGAGCCTATCAGCAGTGGTTCGATACTACCCTGTCAATTCGACAAAATCCAGAGGCGATGCGGATGTCCTATCATCGGTGGCTTCTTTCGCCTGAGTCCGCATACATCTTCCCTCCAAGGAAGAAGGCCTGATAATCAAAAGCACCCCATCCTCCGAAATACGGTGGGGTAGAGCGACGTTGACCGTCGTTCCGTCCGAAAGGACGTCCTATGACCGCCAGGTCAGACAAGGAAGGGAATATGGTCAGACACTCGACCGCCCGCACTTGCCTAAGTTCAGAATTGGTTTCTGTATTTAGGCAACGGGCGGTCTTTTGTATTATTTATGTTTATGGTATACTTGACTTACTAGTAAAAAATTGTTATATTAGTGAGTCGATAAATATATGTCTATAACTAAAAAAGCCCAAGATCAGTTAATAAAATTTTTATTTGGTAAATCATTTGTACCAAGGGGTTTATTTGAATTAAACCAATATTTTCGTTTATACGATCCGATTAATTTTAAAAATGAAAAAGGGAAAGACGGAATGATTGTTGCAGTTAGCACCAATTTTAGATATGGTTCAATAGTAACTTCTGGTAAGGATTTGAAAACACTAGATGAAAATGTTAAAGATGCAATTTTAACTTCTTTTGATATACCATCTTCGTTCGCTAAAGAGGCCAAAATTTACAAAACTTCTGATAGACAGGAAGAGTATGCCCTCGCTTAGTGATTTACCCGGAGAAATAAAGCGTAGGAAATTTATCCGAGCTCTTCAAAGGCTCGGTTTTATAATTGATACAGCTGGTGGTGACGGTAGTCATTACAAAGCTACATGGATTAAAACTCAGAAATCAATTACAATTCAATCAAAATTAAGAAAAGATGTTCTGTATTATTTGTTAAAAGAAATTGAGAAAATTAGTGGAGTAAAATGGGAGGACATAAAAAATGAATTATAAAAATAAATAATTATATTAAACCCGATTGATACAAAATTGTAAAACATTAGTTTGCATTAGTCCTGTCTGAAACAAATATGAATAATCTCAAAATTTTTAAATCAAAGTTGATATTATTACTGTTAATAGTGGTGGGTGTATTAATGTTGACAATTTGGATCTGGATGAAACATCCTATTAAATATATTCGAAACAAAGTCGAAACGCGCTCCGTGTTAATATCGTATGCGAACGCAATAAAAATCGAACCGTTCAAATATCCATCGGATGTGCTCTGTGATGTTGAGCGCGCCGATGATGAACAACGTTTTTATACAGATTTTGGAGAAATCGGGCGAGATAGTATAGCTAAGATGATGCTCGAGATGAAGTTTGTACGATTTAGTAGTAATCCATCTACTTTCGTATTTCGATTTGATTCTTCTGACCCGCCAGGTTGGTTTGAGATTAGTGTTATACAAAAAGATGAAAGATGGTGCATTAGAGAGAATTGGTCGTCTTAATAACTACCCAGTTTCACTGTACAGAATAAGACGCTTTTATCAAAAGGCGTCTTTTTTATTTTGACTATTATGTTATAATCTAGTTGTACTCAAAATTATATATAATAAATTCCTATATGTCAGATAGATCTCCTATTAGTCATGATCACCTAGTTGAACCAACCAACTCAGAGAGAAGAGAACAAGTTGGGGCAACATTAGTAATCCATTTTGTTGGTTCACCGGATCAAGCTGGTGTGCAAGATGATTTAATTGATTACCTTAATAAGTCCGGACATGTGACGCTAGGTATAAGTATAGAAGCAATGCAAGCAATTACTGAGACATGGGACGATGCTAGTGGTGTAACTTTTGTAAATATCTCAAATGAAAAAGCTCAACGTTTAATTGATAATATTAAAAAAATTTTTTCTGGTCGTGCCAACTGTTTTAAAATGAATATTATTAATAACGATTTGGAAACGCGTGAAGAAGCAATTGATATCAAAAAAGCTCCCTTAGAAATACAAAAATGGTACAATGATTTTGAACAAGAAATAAAAACTGGAGATATGAATGGAATTGCCAACAACCTATGTATGATGGGAGTGGAGGATCCAAATCACTGTGATTGTACTGGTGAATTTGCCAATGACGAAGTATCGGGTTGGCTTCATGATAATCATCGTGTTTATAACACTCTTATTTGGCGATTATTAAATGGAAGTAATATCTTGGAGCCGCTTTATAAAATATTTTTGGAAGATGATGAAAAGAAGTTGGATGACCGAACTAAAATTGCTACATCGCCTTATGGTAGAGTGTTGGCAAAAAGTTTTTTATCAAATTCTCCAGATAGTACGTGGGTAGTAAAATAGATTTTTATTATTTTAAGACATCTTTATAAAAGGTGCCTTTTTAATTTTGTATGATTGTTTTATAAAAATATTATTGCTATACTTGTATAAGTCACTCCTTTTCATGGAGGCGGTCCATGAACACTCGATACCTTTCGGGCCGGGAGACGCCGGTTGTGAAACCGGCTCGCGTCTTCGAGGATGGATTCGATGATGTCGAGTTCCATCAGGTGCGGGTGTTGCGACTCAAGTTGCGCGACAATGCCCTCTCCGACCCGAAGTGGCAGTACGTCAGGAAGGTCCATGGTCGTTCTGGACTGCGGCGCAAGAAGGGCGCCTAGGTCCGATGACCACTTCACGTAAGCACCACCCCGATTCAAAGGAGCGGGATGGTGCACAGATTTTGATTATAAGTTTTTTGTAATCAGAAAAACGCAAAAAAGCCGCATGTTTAGCGGTTTTTTTGTTATTTACTATTGACATTTAGGCCAAAATATGCTATCTTTAAGCGGTCCGAGCCAAGGCCAACTGGCCTTTTCTTCTCGGCATCGGGAGTTTAGCCATGATCAAGCGCTTGCTCGCTCTTCTCCGCCAGTCTGAAAAACCGCTTCCCCCACAGGTGTGGGAAAGGCGGGCGTTCTCGTCGGTCGCCATGCAAGTTGCTCGTGCATCGTTGTACCGTCGCCCCCCGGGGGAGACGGTCAAGTGCGCACGGCGCGTCTTGGCAGATCAGCTGGAGAACAGGTGGGGGAGGAACCACCCTTCGACGGATCGTCGTCGTGACGCGGCCTGATCGGCCGCAACTCCTGCGCGCGGGCCCCGTAAGGCCCGCGCAAAGACTTTGCCCATAAATATTTGTGGATAGAGCAAAACAAAAAACTGCTAAATTTAGCGGTTTTTTGTTTTTTATTCATTATTTGACTGTTATTATCTTATAGTATAAAATGAATGCATAATAAAATATTTTATGCGTCAAAATCAATTAGATAGAATTATAAAATTAGTTCGTCGCACTGGTGATAGGTTTGTTATTATGGACAAAGAAACTGAAGAAACCATGGTTTTGATGAATCTGAATGAATACGAAAATTTGTTAAATGACACTTCTTCCATAGAAGACCTCGAAGAAGAGGATATGTTAAGCCGACTAAATCACGATATTTCTCGCTGGCAAGAACAAAAAAGCCGTCAACCGGCCCCAGATTGGACAGAAAGTGCAAAAAAAGAGCCAGTTTATCCAGTTTCAGAGGCTGTTTTACCAGAAGTTCCAGAAGTAGATGAAATCGAGGATGTAGATGAAATAGAAGACAGCGAACTAGAGGATATCGAAGTAGTCCCACAAAATGAAACAACCATAGAATTGCCATCGGTGGTAGAGCCAATACCAGAAAAATCCACCGAACCAACCACCATTCCGCTAGAAACAGGCCAAGTTGAGCAAGTTTTTGGCGAAGAAGGGTTGTCCGATTTGCCAGAAGGTGAAGAAGAAAAGTTCTATTTGGAACCTATTGAATAAGAATAGTGTTCATAGAAAAATTATCCACAATTTGTCCCCCCTTGCAAAATATTTTAAACCTGTTATAATGCACACGCTAATCCTCTATGGTTAGCGTGTTTGTTTATAATTTTATTAAAAATTTAGCGGCTGGAGAAAAATCTGCGTCGACCACTCGAAGCAGTGCCGTGTACGTATAATCTTATGGCTGAGTTTAGTAGAACCAAGCCTCACGTTAACGTTGGTACCATTGGCCACGTAGACCATGGAAAAACCACATTGACTGCTTCTATTTTAGCAGTATTAAATGCCCGCGGTGGCGTTGCCCAACACAAGGGCGTAGGTGATTTGGACAAAGCTCCAGAATCAAAAGCTCGTGGTATTACAATTTCCACAGCTCACGTAGAATACGAATCAGAAAAAAGACATTATGCACACGTTGACTGTCCAGGCCATGCTGATTATGTAAAAAACATGATCACTGGTGCTGCTCAGATGGATGGTGCTGTTTTGGTAGTATCTGCTGCTGATGGTCCGATGCCTCAGACTCGCGAACACATTTTGTTGGCGAACCAAGTAGGTGTAAAAAATATTATCGTTTTCTTGAACAAGATCGACATGGCTGACCCAGAATTGGTAGAATTGGTAGAAGCTGAGGTCCGTGACCTTTTGACCAAATATGGTTTCCCTGGTGATACCACTCCAATCGTACGTGGTTCTGCATTGAAAGCTTTGGAAAACCCAAGCGACGAAGCTGCTTCCAAGCCAATTATGGAATTGTTATCCACTATGGACACATATTTCCCAGATCCAATTCGTGATTTGGACAAACCATTCTTGATGCCTGTTGAAGATGTATTCTCCATCGAAGGCCGTGGTACAGTAGTAACTGGTCGTATCGAACGCGGTATGATCAAAATCAATGATGAAATTTCTATCGTTGGTTTGCGCGAAGAACCTGCAAAAACAATCGTTACTGGTATTGAAATGTTCAATAAGTCCTTGAAAGAAGGACAAGCTGGTGATAACGCTGGTATCTTG
>Ga0172379_10000872_pt1 | contig 68189 bp, 133 predicted proteins | sample GrowelOW334metaG_FD_119756 | JGI IMG/M metagenome (GOLD analysis project Ga0172379, IMG submission 119756) | Groundwater microbial communities from an aquifer near a municipal landfill in Southern Ontario, Canada - Groundwater well OW334 metaG | ecosystem: Environmental > Aquatic > Deep... | reverse complement strand
TCACCCAGTAGTGAATGCGTGTCCAAAGAGATCGTTCAATAACGATGGATCACCGTCCGTCGACCAAACACCGCACGTCTTGGGATCACCCTCGTGCTTGTAGCACCAGACGAATCCCTTGCGTAAAGTTGCATCGACGAAACCCCACGAGGCCTTAACCTTGTCGGGATCATCCATGTCAGTTACGTTCGGATCAAATCCGATCGTCGCTCGTACGACCATGTACGGTGCGTACAACGTTCCAGTCCTTGATCCCCCGATCATTTGCAATGGTTCGACGTGCATGTCAAACATTACATCATGTGCTTCGTATGTTCACTCCCATGCGAGGGTGATCACCTTGTCCTGATCGGCGACGCTGATCATGATGGCTCTTGCACCGAAACCAACCTCGAGCTCGAACAACAACGTCGAATCGGTCACCGACTTGCCAGGTCGCATCCTGAGTGCAATGAACGGGACTTTGTCGAAAACACGAGGAAATTCATGGTGGAAACTCTTCATGGTTCGATCCTACCATAACACCCACAAAATTGCACACTCGTGAACGACACGTGATATTAATCGGCCCACAGATTGACATGAGAATAATCCGTGGGATGACAATGTTGGTTTCCTAATCGAGGGTGCAAAGAATTACCGTGTGTCAGTGGTGAAACGAGACGTCATGTGTGGTATTATGCGAGGATGGACATTGAACGTTATGATGGTCCCGGACACGAAGAACAGCAAGAGCAAGAAAATCGTGAGCAAGGTCTGGGATGTCGCACGATCGAGCAACTGAGACAGGACATCGCGCAGTTCGAGGCGACGCTTGCCGCTCTCGAAGATTCGGACAACGAAATTGTGAAACAAATCAAGCGTCTATCCAACGATTGGGATAGTGACAAGATCGTGGTCGATGGGAAATCTGCCTACACGTGCCTTTCGTTGAATGGTACCAAGGTGATGATCAAGCATCACCTCGACGCGATGCGGGTCGAACTGAGCGAGAGGCTCAATGCAGTGTAAAATACCGATGAATTGAGGTAGGATGGTCACATGTTGGACAGAAATCATACTGTATTTGCGGCTGTTTTTCAGGACGGTTCCGTTCACTTCAACGTGAAATTGACGGTCATCGGGATGCATGATGCGAGCCTCATCGTCGTCGACACGATCGACGACGGACTGGTGATCTGGAAGTCTCGCTGGCCGATCACACAGGCGCAGCTTTCTACGTCTGGGGCATTGGCACTCATCGCGGATGTTTCTGCGGATGCTCGTAAACATTGGGAGCTCGCCTCTGACAAAAGGCGACCGTCGCAGAACGAATTGATCGCATCATGAACGAACGCATTGCATCGATCAACGCTGAACTTTCTCGTCGAGAAGCTGAGAGCGAGTAGCGCCTCGAGCGTGAATATCACCACCCAGGTGTGGTAGAACAGTACCTCAAACCCCAACAAAGGGAGTGCTAATGGCTCGTCCAATGGACATCAATGTCGGAATCAAGGATTTCAAGCGTGGCACGAACATCAATGACATCAAGGTCCCTGCGAAGCTCAGGGAACGAAAGAAGACCGGGCTGAGCTGGTTCGACGAAGCGTTCGGCGGTGAAGGTCTCGTGCCGTCCACGATCCACATGATCACCGGGGCACCGGGAGCTGGAAAGTCGACGTTGCTCAGGCAGCTCGGCGATTCGCTCACGAAGTCGGGTTACATCTGCCTCATGAACACCGGCGAGGAATCGCTCTACCAGGTGAAGATGGCGTCGGAACGCCTGAAGCTGAAGCACGCCTGCATCGGTGGGCAGGACAAGTACGTAGACGATCTCGTCGCATATGCGAAGGGTCTCCAGAAGCAGAACCCCACGAAGCAGGTGTTCGTCCTCCAGGATTCACTGCAGACGCTCGATGATGGATTCTACGCGAACGGAACGACCGGAAATACGCCGGTGAGGTGTGCCGCCGCGCTCACGGAGTGGGCGAAGGAAACCTTCGGGATCGTCATGTTCATCGGTCAGGTGAACAAGGACGGCGAATTCTCCGGAAAGAACACGATCAAGCACATGGTCGATGGCCACGCGGAGCTCTACTTCGACACCGACAAGAAGAGTGAAACCTTCGGGAAGCGTCTCTTCGAGGTGAGCAAGAATCGTTGGGGTTGCAACGGCAAGACGTTCATCATGGGGATGTGTCCCACCGGTCTCTACGAGGAAGGGTACTTCTCGAAGGCGCAGGACACCGGCAACGAGTAATCAAGAACAACGGTGATATCATGGCATCATGCGCTCTCATCGGGCGCATGATATCTTTGTGCAACTTTATACCCAACGATGGTAAGGTGAAGCATGATGGCCGAAGAGAACGAATTGTTCGAGACGATCATTCCCCCACCCGTTCAACAGGAGGTGCCAGTCCCGGAGGAAACCGACGACCAACGAACGCTTGTCAGCCTCCGCCTGAATCCTCAGGAAGCCGAGCGGATCAGGCTACTCCGGCGTCCTGCGATCGCTCATCTTCCGGATGCGACCGCGGTCGACGAGACCACGGGTGAGGTGGTTCCGTTGTTCGACGTCGGCAGCAGGATCGTCGTCGATCGATGCACGAAGCTCCTCCGAGGTGTTCCCTGGCTCGATACGAACGTTTACATCGTCGTATCGATCAATTCCGCGAACGGTCTCGTGACCGCCAGGGAGGAGGTGTTCGCGAACGTTCATCACCTCTCGTTCAAGGATCCGCACCAGATCTTCAAGCTCGCGCCGAAGAGTGGGAATCCGTTCACAGCGGCGGCCGTCGCAGTGGCGAAACGTGAGGCAGCGGGTGTGGTGAAGAAGGTTGGACGGGGACGCCCGAAGGGAAGCAAGAATCGTCCGAAGGATGTGATCAAGGCTGAGAAGGCAGCCTACAAGGCGGAGAGGGCGCAGAAGATCGCTGCACGAAAGGCGAGGAAACGGGCATGATATCTCGGATCCAGCCGGGTGATTCGATCACGATCAAGGATATCGTCTGGTTGGATCCGCACGAAATCCTTGTCACTGGGACGATCTTTGTCGTCGCTGTCAACGCTGAATCGGCGACGGTCTTGACAACGATCGACGATCTGATCAGATCTGTTCCCATCAAAACCCTGCACGAGTTGGGTGACCATGTTTGAAAACGATCGTTTGGTTGAACCGGGTGCACTGATCTATTTCGACCCGCCGGGTGGTTCGTTCCTCGCTGACGAACCTGCCAATGATGCAAGAGATTTCTTCCTGATCCTTGCTGTCTTCGTTCATGAAGGTGTTCACAAAGTTATTTGGTTTGACGTGACGATTCATACCGATCGTTATCCCAACGTTAGTGCTGACGGTGTATGCGTAAGTGATCTGGCATCACCGAGAAGGTGGTCGATGCTGTGAGCATCGTGTTTATGAAACGTTCTGACATCAAACCCGGGATGGTTTTTTTGCTGCACGAAGGTGATTCGTACATCCTAACGGTTGCATTCATCGCCGGGATGTACGAGGCAATAGGCCATCAGCGCAACGATCGTGCTGGTTCGCTTCAGGCATGCGCCGTCGAGATCAATCAGATCGTTGATATCGTCGGTTACAACTCGGTTGATCTTGACTTCCTCGTGAAGATGGTGAATGCAGGGAGGTACATCGTCATCGGACCATGAATATTTCCCGCGTTATGAGTAAAGGTAACAAGGCACGCGGCGATCATCGCCCGGGCGATTTGTACATTTTACGTTCAAACCATGACGAATTCGAATTCACGGTGGTGTTCGTCGTGGCCAGCTCCATGGATCCATCGATCGTTATCAATGTGACGATCAATGATGCTGGTGATATTTTCACCCAAACGTTCGATTACTCGATGGGATCCGCCTGGCTCGCGTACTTCGCCCGGCGCATCAATCACTACGTAATGATCACCGCGGATGCCAAATGATCTCACAGGGAAATGCTTCGTGTGGAAAGGACTAGGTGTGTCATCAACGATGATCATCGTCGGAGTGTCAGAGGGGATACTCTACTACGTTCATGTTTTTGGTGGTCGAATCGACATTGAAAACGTAGAGCTTGGTCACAAATTCTACCGGATGAACACATGGGTTGAGATATCATAATGAACATCGGCATCGGATCATTGTTCATGGCACCCAACCCTCAAGGCAACCTTCGAGGTACAACGTTCATCATCGTGTCGATCGTCGCCAACGAAGTTACATTCTTGGATGTGTCATCGACGGGCGTTATGGAGCTTGACCAGCAAGCGTTCTATGATAACGATCTAGAACTCATCGTAGGAATCTACTTTGTATGCTAAAACCTGGTGATTTATACGTCAGGAAACTCGCGGTGTCTGATAAGCGCGTCCCTCCAGTTGCATTTATGATCGTGTCAATCGATGTTGATCGACGGTGCACCACGATTGATGTAAGCGCCGACGGGAGCATTGTAATTGATCCTAGATGGCAAGGTGGAGATGATCCAACCACAACCATATGGGAATATTTGGATGTGAGTGATGAATAACGTTAAACCGCACCCAGGAATGCTTTTCATACGGAAGGAAAAATCATACCGTGAAAATTATCAAGCATTCATGGTCGTATTCCTTGATAAGGACGATTGTTTCATCACCGTCGATGTGAACGGAAATGGTTGTGTGAAGATCGATCCGTGCTGGATATTTGAAGGATTTCGGTCCCTGACCAAATGGTTAATTGTTAGCGCCGAACGCGAGGACACATGATCAAACGAGCTCAGGTTGGAATGCTCCTAATCGAGCCCATCGCGTTCGGCGGGGCGAAGGGCCTTAAGGTTTTTTGATCGTAGCTATTGATCATCAGGATGGCCATTGTACGTCAGTTGACGTATTCAATGACGAGATTAAAATTGATACCGTTTGGAGATTAGATCTCGATCCTTTCATGAAATTGAATTGGACGATTGTTTGAAATCATGAATAATTCGGGGAAATTATACTTCTGGACCTTCGCTCATAATAACTTAGGAGGTGGGTCATTTTACCTCGTCATCGCATCCGGGCAGCCTTCAAGCGCCATCGTATATGATACGATCCTGGGTGATATGAAATACTACACGTACGGATACGATCTGGTTGGATATTTGAGTAAATTGTTGGATGAATGCCCGACGATGAACATCACGGAGGTCGGATGATGGGAGGTGGCACGTTATTTTTTTACGTTGATGATGAGTATGTTAGCGTCGTGCTCATCATCAAATCAAGCACCCATGAATCGTTGTACGTCAAGTTTAGATTTCACCCCGGTGTAGAAAGTGTACGGGTCGAACACAGGGATTGGGATGCTATCAACTGCTTCAGCAACTCTGGCTCGGCCAAAATTAAACCTTGGATCACCGTATGGCGATGAATTACGTCGGCAATTTATACGTCAACATGAATGGTCGTGCGGGGCCGCCGCCGGGTTGGCAGTTGAGGTATTGGTTGCTCGTGTTAGGTGTTGATGATGGTTTCTACAATGTCCTGTGGGTGGGAGGTAACGGTTGCATCGAATTTGAGCGCCTCAATTCCGCAGGTTTTCTTCGACGATTTCACAGCCCTGAAAGTCCGTCAGCCTGGACAAATTGGAAGGTTGTGGTCTGACGATGAGCGCTGTCGTGGGTTCGCTGTACGTATGCAATTATCGAGTCGTCCTCGTGATCGCGAATGCCGATCACTTGACCCATTGGGTCGAACTTGACGGTGATGGCAGAATTTTCTTTTATTCATGTAAGAGGGATCGGTGGCGCCTCATCAAACCTTCTTCGTGGCAACTTGCAAGCCCAAAGGAAACGTGTGGTGGTACATGGTAACGCATGTTGGAATGATGTTTGTGACTGAGTATGTTGATGTCGTGGTGTTGCTCGTCATCGGTGATGCCGAAGGTTTGATTCATTGGGTTGAACTGGGTGATGGTCGTGTGGTTATCAGTTCAATATCAAAACCAAGGTGGGATGATTGGTATGATACGATGATCAAGGAGATCAGCGCATGAACCAAACGGGGAATTTATTCTTTCACGGTCTGGGCAATGAACCCGGGTATTGGTTGTTGATCATCTCGCACGATTTGAAGGCTCCGGGGTTCTCAACCGTTCAAATCGACAATGATTCATTGTACGTCCGATCGTACAGATTCAATCCCGACACGATCACATGGCGGCAAATCTGGAAGAACGCAGGATGAATATCCACCCCGGTCGATTGTACATCCACAGGTGTGCCCTTGGGGGTGAATCACTTTCATGCATCCTCATCCTGTCAACGGGTGAAAATTTCGTCTATGCCAGGGTTCAGACAACGGGTTCATATCACATCGAACATGATTCATGCCGGACATTCGAAGGTTGGATCAGGATGTTCAAGGACGAGCACTACGTCGAGGTGTTTGAGTGAACCTTGGATCATTGATCGTCTATGTTCCCGCTGAACTGGAGCACGAACAAATGGGCCGTTCGATCGCCGTTATCCTGTTGGTGGGTGTGAATGTTCGGGACGATCGTGGGATGATACTTCGTATCAATTGCGATGGAACGATGAACGTGTACACATTCCCAGTGACAACATTCAATAATTGGGTTCATGAACGCAGTGAAGAACGTTACAGGATCATCAACGCATGAACAATGAACCTGGAGCACTTTACATGTTCGTGCCTGATTCATTGGGCTCGGGTGTTCGAGCGTTCATGGTCGTATCATCGACGAACAAGGTCGCGTGCCTTGACGTCACCGGATCGGGGAGCTTCGTGGTAACAACGGTCTCACGGGTTGCATTCGATAGTTGGATCACCCATCATGGGCTTAGATGGTACGTCGGAGCGTAAATCACCATGATTCATCCCGGCACGCTCTACCTGTACAGAAACACCGATCCAAATGATCCTGAGGATCTAGCCGTGTTGATCGTCGTATCATCGGGCACCATGCACGCAAGCTACGCCACAATTTCAACGAGGGGTGCGATCGAGGTCGAGTCGACGAGCCTTCAGGTGTTGAACGAGTGGGAGGCTGACCTATCCGCTGAGCTGATACCGATCGATCCCGAGGAGACCGCACGTGGAAAATGATGTTGGGAGGTTGTTCTTCGATGGTGAATCACGTTGGATGTTTATCATCGGTGCCCCTGGATTCGAGGAATGGGAGCAATGCTTCATGACCTTCAACCTCGGTGTGGAAGCCAACCCGTTCAGGGATTACCATCACGAAGTATTCAATCAATGGTTGAAAGAACAAAACCATCGTGGTTGGTTGGAGGTTAAACCATGAATCCGACGATCGGAAGCGTGTATGCATTGCGTTATCCTCGATCACACACCAGCCGGCTCAGCGTTGTCATGGTGTACGCAAAATTCAACGATTGTATATGGATCACTGTCGTTCATGACGATGGAGCGGTCACCTTTGAGGAGTACCCATCGAACCACTTTTCAACCTGGCTCACCAATGAATTCTGGAGGGAGATTCGATGATCGAAAATAACCCAGGGAAAGCATTCATGCTGGATTCGACGAAAGGATACGTGACCAGGATCATCCTGATGTACGCTGAATTCGATGGGCACACGCACGTCATCGAAATGGAGGACGATGGATCCATGACAACGTTGTCCTACAGGACTAGTCAATATCCCAACTATTTCGTTGAAGAAAGAAATGGTTGGACGGTGTTCGGGGTGAATGATGATCGAAAATAATCCCGGTAGAGCATTCATATGGAACAACAAATACTCGGAGCTCGGATCGGCGTTCGTTCTGCTGTTCGCAGAGGTCGACGGCGTAACGCATGGCATCGAAGTCCGCGCTTCGGGCAGGATGATGATGTTCGATTACACGACCAGGAATTATCCGAATTGGTTCGCCAGGGAACAACAATGGACCGAGGTGGGTGTGAGCGATGAAAAATAACGCAGGGAGGTTATTCTTCTACAGGAACCACATCCGCGTCCTCGAGGCGTTCCTTCTCATCGTCGGTGAGGAGGACAACGAGGTGTTAACGATCGAATTCGCCAACGGCATCGAACAGGGGTACATGAAGCACTACATGAGAAAGCACATGGATCCATGGTTCAACGACCATCCCGGTTGGATCGAGGTGGGTGCATGAACGAGCACGCAGGAAAGGCATGCATCGTCGACGTTAACATCGGGTTGATGATGGAATACCTCGGCCTGGGACCCATGCTACGCGCGATGCTGCACGTCGGTGAAACGAGCGAAGGTCAGCCCGTCGTCGTCGAGATCCTGGACGACCATGGCGTAAACTCGATCAGGATCATGCACTGGCCCGACGCGCTGTCGTTCGACCGATGGCTCTTGCACCACGCGGGTTGGATTGTTATACCCGCGCCGGTGGTCAACGCCGTCGAAATATCACGAACGGGACAAAACCATCACCGATGAACAGCGGTGCAACAAATCCGCGGGGGACTACATTTCCCCTAGGGCAAGCGCGGCCAAATTAAATTGCCACCCTCAATCCCGCCATCACCGTGCAATCGGGTACAACCGTGATACCCACGTGCAATCGATCGACCGTTGGGACTACATTTCCCCTAGGGCAGGCACCGGCTTCATCAAACGAGCCGTCTAAGATCATAGTTGATCTCGATCGTGGGTTGAGCGGGATGTCGAAAACAATCACAGATGATCACGGTGCAATCGAGGGGTCGAAAAGTCGCTTGGGAACGCCCTGGGCTCCTCTCCCCTCTCCCGCCCCCTCGTCAGCCATTTTTCAACGACATTTAACAGCACAAGTTCCGGATTTCGTTGTGATATTTTCTCTACTTCCGGGTGACCTCCCGAGAGCCTGAAGCCCACCCAAGGGCCCGAATTTAACCCTCCTGGGCATGAAGTGGATCCACCTGTCGGGCCGCAAAGAATTAACATTTGGCCGCTCGGGTGAATCCTGGGCCGTCCGTGTGGTATTGCTTGGGGATGGATGAAGGACTGCCCGTTGGAACGTTGGTCCTGGGTCACAACATTGTCAGTTGGGCAGGAATTGTCATATTATGCAATTCTCCTGATTACTCAGGATCAACGATCGTCGATCGCTACGGTGTGATGGTTATCTACCGTAGCGGATCAATCACATTTGGACATCATTGGACCATCGATTTTGAGTTCATCAAACAGGGACGTAAGGAAGGGAGGATCGTTGAACCGAACGGTGAAGGATGAGGATAAATTTGCTCCCGACGATCCACCTTGTGCCGCTCGAGCGACTCGCATGGCATGTAGGTGCCAGGTTGGTTCACTGCACACGGGCAATCATAGTCGTTTGTACATCGCTGGCGTCGCTGAACGTTGGATCGATGTGGTGTTGCTTATCGTTGGGGGTGAGAACAATGGTAGGTTTACGATCTCAATTCACCCGGACGGATCAATCAGGACGGGATGGTATCAGTTTAATTACATCGAGCATTTTTTCACCTCAATCGTTCGATGTGAATCACCCGATGAGTGAACACAACGTTGGTTCACTGTGCATGGTTGTCACTTCACGCGTCGTGCATGGTATGCCCAGGAGCGTTCCATCTTGGAGTGATTCATTGATGATGATCGTTGGAGGCGAGAACGATGATGTGCTGACGATGTTGGTCCGACCCGACGGTTCCATCATGATGAGCTGGCACAAGATCGATTTCGTTGGGTACTATTTCTCCCACATTTGTTGAGGTGTTAACAAATGAGAATTCTCCCCGGTGATTTGAGATTTTCCGACCTCGACGTTGGTGGCCGCACTGGTGGCAAGCGTCTACGGTCAGCACTCATCATTGCGATCAAGGATGATGAATTGACACTCGTCTTCGTAACGGCCGACGGATCGATCAAGATGAAGAAGGGTTCGAGCGCGTTCGTAAAATATTTTTTCAACATAACGCCATGATTTTTCCAAAGAAAATTTACTTCGTCGGTGATCTATTACACCGAACGTCAGACTACGGACGCCGGGCTGAGCCTACGACGATTGTCGTCGCAATTGAGGATGATGAGTTGTTTGTTGCAATCATCAACCATAAGGGCGATGTCAGGGTAAGCAGGTTCAATGAAGCATACATAAATTGTTATTTCAGACGCGTTCATGGTGATCCCGCGTTATGACGATCCCTCTTCCTGGAAATTGTGCGAAGCCGACGGTATTGGTCGGCTGGTGTAGCTGGTTGTTCGTCGTCGCAAGCGTTGGTCGAAACTTGTTCGTTGTCACCATCACGAAGGAAGGATCCATCGAATCAAGATGGCTTTCAGACAGATTCGTTGAGAGTTATTTCATCCCATGCTGAAAACTGAACCATGACTAACACCCAACTTCCAGGTGATCTTTACATTCCCGGCAAGCTCGACTCAGAGGCAGTCGTGGCAATGTTGCTCATCATCGGGTCACGTGGCTTGGTGGAGAGATATGTTGTCATCATTTATGATGACGGTCGACTACATACGGTGGGATGGATCAGCGCTAGTTCTATCAAGAATTACTGCACCCGCGTCATTCCAGAATTGGTCGGTGAATCTCATGGATAAAATTCTTCCTGGTGCCCTTCGCCACAAGGTTGGTTTCGGTGACGAACCCAATAAGATGTTTCTCATTGTTGCTTGCGGCACGCATCGTGAGCCAGGGTTCTTCGATGCGCTGGTGGACATTAGGTTGACGATTGTCGTTCGCTCCGATGGGTCAATTATGGTGTCCTGGCTCGACGCCGATGGAATCAGATTCGTGACGAACGCATCAACACAGGAAAATAATGGATAACATCCTTCCCGGTTATCTATGCTATCGGATCAGAGGATTCCCTGCGTGTCCGATGATGCTCGTTGTTGCCTGCAATGAAGATGAAAATACGAAGTTGGTGATCGTCGTCGCGACGGATGGTTCGTTCATTTTGTGCTGGCTCTCTGCTGGGTTCGTTCAGTACTCTTGTTCACCAATTTGTTATGAGTTTAGGTAAACTATGTCGGTTAATCTTCAAATGACGCAAACTCTCCAAATAGGAACGTTATACTTTCTCACGTTCGATCCGTACGATTGCGAGGACGCTGTGTGGTTCTTCGTCGCGAAGCCCAGCTCTGGTTGTGGTTGGATGGCGCTTGTCATCAAGAACGACGGTTCATTGTGTTACGCCGTAAGGTATATCAGCAACCACAATCACATCGGGATGATCGCGCACGGTAGGGTTGTCACCCCAAAGGAAATCATTGCATGAATATTTCACCTGGAACGTTGTTTATCTTCAGCCATAACCGCGGTGCCGGGGTGCACCTTTCAATCAGTAAGGAAGATGCGAACGTGGGTTCAGTTGGTGTTTGTGACGATGGTTCAATATTCATCTGGCGAACCTGGTCAAGGTTGAATGATGTCATAATTGTGAAGGATCCCAATGAGAAAATGGTCGATCGGTAACCTGGAATTCTACGAGGATGTTGAAATGCTTCTCCTTGTCGCTGGAATCAATCCTGACGGATGTTTTGTTTGCGTTCTACTTGGGTGGGACGGATCGATCGAAATCGATAGCATGGAATGCATCCATGAAGCGGACACTAAATTACACATCGTGTGGGAGGTCCAATGAATGAGTTTCATTTTCCTGGCACATTGTGCAATCACGGTGGCATCGACGGTGATTGGTTCTTTCTCGTCGTTGGTAGTGCTAACAAATTCACAGCTGAGATGATGGTCGTCTCCGTCTACACCGACGGTGGAATGTCGATCAAATCATGGCACCTAAGTTCGATGTATGATACCATGCGTGTGATCAAGACATGAACAAAGATGATCAAAATCCAACGGGTACGATGTACATTACCTCGCATCGGGGTCAGTCGCTCGCAGCTGTCAGGTTGGTCATCGGTAGCGAGTACGAGCGTTGCATGATTCTATCCGTCCTGAAGGATGGAACATTGTTGGTTCTTCCACGACACATGTTCTTGTCTGATCTCGATGCTTGGACCACAATTTCAAGAAAGATCGTTCCACGTGGTTGATGTTACCGTCGGCAGCCTTTTCATGCGAACCATGGGTTTTCCGATGGTTCAAGCACATCCCGATTGGATGGTGACGTTCGTTGTTGCGATTGATGAACTGCGATACCTTGTCGTGATCGTAATGCATGATAGAGGCATCGTGCAAATCGGTTGGAGATCGTCGGAACGATTGTCGCAACTTTGTGAAACGAACAAAGTTAGGATTATTCAACCGTGAACGAATTCATCCATTCTCCTGACGTCTTGTTCGTCTTCCCACCGAGCGTCTATTCGTACGCAGCGATTTTCATTGTCGCGGCGACGCCGGACATGCCGGATCACTTCGTCATGATCGATGAGGATGGTTTTCCGCACCTGTACGTTCTCACATTAACCAAGAACATGTGCAATTACTTCATCAAATTCGGGGGACAGATCATCGAACCATGATACATCCTGGAGCGTTATTTTTTGGTTCGGATGGCGTGTGCCTCGTTGTTTCATTCACTCCAACCGATGAACACAAGATTAAATCGATTGTGATGGTGGGTGATTTGATGGTACTTGTCGATTACTTCACGGAAGAATTATTGTGTGAAAGTACCATCTCACTTAGCTTAGAATGAATGTAGCACGACCATTTGAACAATGATAAATCCAACATGAATAAAATTGGAACGTTGATCGTTGTCGATGAAGCGTTGGTGGATTGCACCACGGCCGCCATTCTCGTTATTTCAGATTCAACCGATGGATACGTCCTCGTTGTTGAGAACACCGGTGAATTAAGGTTTGTGGTGGGTTGGCGACCCATCGGGACCGATTGGCGTTCTACTCTCGTGGGAAAAGGATGGTCCGTGGTCGAACCATGAAGACAATTGATCACATAAAATCGGGCGATCTTGTGTATTGTTGGGGTGATATTATCAACCTGATAATTTGCACCAGCCTGTCGGACGCCCACGAGAAAATTGAAATTCTGGTCTATGAGATTGATCGTTTTGATGACACCGCAAGCGTCACAAAATACCTCACCAGCGCCGAGTGGAAGACCTCATTCTACTACATGGCAAAAGACGTTTGGATCATTCGATGACTTGCTACCCCGGACGCATCGTTGGAAATTTGTTCGTATCGACACTAACACCTGGGCAGGCGCGAAATCGTGGGTTGGATGATGACAATCGATACGTGATCATTCTTATCGTTGCGCAACAAAACGATCACTTTATCAATTTCATCGTACGGGGTAACGGAACGATCAACATCAGTACCAATCATTTCGTTGGTATGACACGTGATGAAATCACACTACAGTTCTGGTGCATCATACAATGAACTCAAATGCATTCATTCCCGTCAGTAAGGGTGACCTTCTAATTCATCATCGTCACACGAACCTTCGTTGTGAGTTCATAATTGATCATGATGTTGGATTGTCGATTTACGTTTTTAATGATGGCAAATTGATCATCCAAAATTACAGGGTACTCGGTTACAATGTGTATCATCATGATCTACAGTTGTATAACATGATCGTGCGGTGCGCCTGATGTCATACAGTGAAATTGCCACACTGGAACCGGGAACGTTATTCCTGTATTTTCACGGTGCATTCGATCCTGTATCGGCCGCGGCGGTGATTCTTACGATTTCAAAGGACAATGCCTTCAACCATGTCATTGCGATTGATTCAATTGGAGTGATCAGAGTTTTCCAAAATTGGTCAATCGATACGAATCTTTATGATTCTTTCCTAAGACAAAGGCATGTCGTTAAACCGAAATGACAAATATATTGCCCGGAACTCTTGTCGTGTTCAAGCCTAATCAATTTGACCGGATCCAACGGATCATTTTGTTCATATCGGATAATTGTGCACTACTGATCACGAACGGTGTGCTTGACATGGTGACAAAATGGAGTATTGATCAGGAAACATGGGATTATCTGAACGATCTGAATCAGATCATCGGTCATGACATGAGGAGTAATTGATGGGTGTTACCACACACACACAACCAGGATTTCTGAATCTATTCGTCAATTCACGGAACATCGACGGGTGTTTTTGCGTTCTTCTCGTTGCTTCGTACGGCGTTGGGCTTCGTGATCTAATCACGATTGAATCTGATGGATTGATCAAATTGGAACAACATCACTGGGGACCCCATTCTTTCATCGTGCTGGATTACCCATCACTGAATTTGTTAACAGGATTGATTATTGATATGAAATCAGAATCGGGCGAATTGATCATTTACGATTGGGTGAGTGGGAGAAAGACATCACTGTCTTGTCGTCTTGTGATTGGAATGAAGCGCTTCGTGCCATCAGGGTGTTTGCGGAGGGCAACCACAAAAACCTGGTTCATCAAGGTCCTACAGAATGGCGATATCACCATCGAATCAACCGAGGGAAGTTTAAATTCACCCCGCACCTGCACGATCAACGAAAATGTTTACCACTACGTGATTTCATGATGGAAACCATTGACGTGATGACAGGTGATCTGATCACAGGCAGGGGATATACCTTCACAGAACTCATCATCCACGGGATGGGTTGGAATTCAACCGTCGTGATCGTTTTTAACGACGGCGAAATTCGTGTTCAAACAGCATTGCCTGGCATTCTGCCCAAGTACGATCGAGAGAACATCATCAGGTGTGGAAATGGACGATGAATCAGAAGTAGGAACGTTGCACTACCCTCCTTCTTCGACGTGGGAAGTTTCAGTTCTCATGAAAATTTCCATGAATGATAATCATAGTTTGTACGTAGGAATTTTTCCATCAGGGATCATTAAGATTATTGATTTCGCTCCTTTCAATATTGAGCCAGGTTCGTGGAACTACGTTAGTCATAATGGCAACGATCTAATCAGGGATCATACACGACGAGTCACAACTATGATGAGCCAGGATCGATCTTTTTTGACGAAGTAAACAATGCTTGGTCGTGCTATTTCGTCATCTCGAACGATAAACGGCGTTGTTTGTTGCTGTCGATCGAAAAAACGGGCGCGAGCGGCTGAATTCGTACGCAATTGACATTGTTATCACACTAGCCTCTGTCGGTTGTCGGGCAGTGACAAATTTTGTATATGAACTTTCAAGACAATAACACTCGTAAATCTCATGGTGGATTGTTGCCTGGTGATGTGATCATCATGAAACCGTCAAAAACCGGTGATGTGATACCGTCAAAAAGATTCGCTGAGTTTGTCATCGAACGTCGTGGTCCCGAGGTCTGCTCGGTGTACATACACCACGATGGTTCAATAACGATGGCCTATACCATAAATCTTGATAACGTAACACTCGAGCATTTATCATCGGAAGGACGTTTCTTTAGGTGCACTGCACCATGAAAAGTTTGATATGACAATATCGTGGGATCAACCGCGTTCATCGGGTGATTTGTTTTTATATGATGATGAAGAATCCCTGTGTGTGCGAGCAATTTTATTTGTTTCGCTTGGAGCAAGTACGAAACCTGTCATCGCGGTATTCGTGATGGTCGATGGAGAAGTAAGCATCCTTGAACGAAGACACAACGACATTTGGATGCCTGACGAGGTGGTTCGAGCTGAAAGTCAATGAAATCGCACAATGATCAATAACATCATTCCAACGTCAATAGGCGATCTATTTTTGTACAGTGGCGATGAACGAGCCCCGTTGAGGGCATTTTATTCATCTCCATTGAAATGAATAAAAATGCTCCGCACAGAATACAACAACTAATTGCATTGCGCGTGGCGACTGATGGTCTAACCATCGTTGAACGTCATGAATCTGATGGCGCATTCTGGACACCGGACAAGATAGCGCGGGGCGATCGATGAAATCACATGGTGATTTTGAACAGATACGCAATTTTACGATCGGTGATTTAATCTTTTTTAAGGATTGCTCCCGAGACAACGTCCAATTTTTTGTGGGGTGTGAGGATCGAACCAACGGTTATTTCCTGTTCATTGTGATCGATGATAACGGTCAAATTTTTACAAGATTGGTCGGTGAATGGACACGATTATGGTTTCCACTCGCGTCGGTGCGCACCAACGGCGAGACACGAAGATACTGATCTTGAACAACAAACACAAACATCTGTACACGTGTTATCTAAATGACCTGCTACCAGGCGATCTCGTGGTACCAAAAACCAACATGTTTCTAAACAAGACCACGCTGTGTGTTAGCATGTTCGATGACGTGTTAACGTTCATTCTTGTTGGGATGGATGAGATAATCATATACACGACGGAGAGAACAGGGGTGCTGGTGTCATATCACAACGTGTTCCTTGTCAATGGTGGTTTAGAATGTTATGAATGACATGCGATGCACCTTAGGCGAGTTATCAACCGGTGATCTAGTCATTGGCGATTACTATCGTGAATGGAGAGCTGCTTTGCTTGTTCTCGGTGATCATGACGATCGTGATTTGATGCATTTTGTTGAAATTTACAACGACGGTACAATCGTTCTCGATTCAGCCAGCATTCTCTACACAATTTGCACTGTGCAACCCATCATCAAGGTTGATGGATTTAAATGAACTCATCCTGGACGATTTACTACGATGAACTTATAAGTGGCGACCTGGTCGTCCACGAGATTCCTTACGAATCCGATACGACGTTCATCGCTAGATTTTGCATCGGAAGGATGCCGGCACCGCATTGTGGAACATGCTTGTTACTTTTATCGATTGACGGTCAAGGTGACGTCATATTATGGCGTTGTGATCTAAGATCAAAATTCAATCGATCATTCCTCATCAGAACAAAACACCACGGGTGAAACCTGCTAAAATTTGTGAAAGCTACAAACATTGTGTGATAATTCTAAAATTGACATAAACGTAGGAATGATGGTGATCGCGCCTTACGAGGTGAAGGACACGGATTCTCCTATCATCAGCGCGTTATTGAAAATTTCACGCCCAAATCTCGGTAACGATTCGTTATTTCTTAGGGTGATGAGTGATGGAACAATGACAATTACGTGTTACAGCGATTATGCGGTGAAAAAATTCATCCAACAATGGAACTGGCGGGTTGTATGAGGGAGCAAAAACCCGGTGAACCCGGCACGATGTTCTTGTACAATGTTGGTCTCGACGAGGGTCGCATCATGCGCTTCTTCATCGGAAGAAGCATCGATCAGACGCTTCATGTGAGCATCACGCAAGATGGTAAACTTGAATTTCATTGGACAAAAACCGATAGAGGCAGTTTTCTCCCCGGTGCTATCATCACCGCATCGAACGAAGTTTATGTGAACGTGGAGCGTAGATGAAAATCAAAGTCAGAAAAGAAGGTTTCGCCATCACCGGCACGATGCCGAACATGCTCGAAACCGGTCCGGGTGTCTTGATGATTTATTCGGGTTCTGACAACTTTGCGATATTTCGTTTGATCGTGAGCATCACCGCGGACGAATCATGCACAGTTCAAACGGTCGATTTTTCATCAATTAATCCAACGATGAATATGGTTGCGTTTAACCAACCAAGATTTCTTCCTGATTATATCATCATGTGAATAAATTTACCACACGTCAAATATGCTAAGTATTATTCCATGAGGTGAGTTCAGTTCTTCGAAAGAGTGCGTATCTTCATAGATTTAAACCAGGTTCACTCATGACAGTTGAACCGAATACGTTACTCATGGGTGGCTCAACGTTAGGGAATGTTAATGGAAACTACATCATCACCTCGAGTGATCGTGGGAAATCATACAGGACGGATGGGACGTTATCGATATTTTTAGTGTTGTCCCGTGTTGATAACACGAACTCTGGTTATCCAATTTTCCTGATAACATCAGGATCGTCCACGATGTGGGCTTATGGTTCACTAGCATTCGATGGCGAGTTATTCAAGTGTAAACCAAGATGGAAATTGGTTGAATTTTCGATCAAAAATACGATCGTTGACGTGATCGAAAATTCAATATGCGAAAAAATCGCAGGTATTCAGGATAAAATCGATGATTATTTCATGGGGCATTCATTGTGAAAACGTTCCCAGTTGGAAGTAAACCCGATGTCTTTCCTGGTGATATCATCATTTTGCCCGGTCATTTCGCGGAAAAATTAGGTGCTGATGCTGCAAACCCGGGCGTTTACAAGCTATCGAATGCCCCTCTTTTTGTTGCGTCTGTCTCGTTGTTCCAATCAGATGGAACTGTCGACCTGATCATCTTTTCCAGGCATGGGCTGCTACGAGCATCAATCTATCCCGGTGGCAGTTTGTTGGAATATCTATCTGGTGTTTATAGGCGATCTAGCGACTTGGATCCCGAATAAATCCTCACCATTTTCGTGGCCACCCGATGGATTCGGAACAATCGAATACATCCTTAAACCGGATCAGTTGCTGGTCGTTTTGATCATATACGTTTTCAACGACGGTTCAACGTTGAGCGCCTCGGAGTTTGGTGTCTGGTGGTGCCCCACCAACAGCCTTGTATGTAAAAATGTCACCGACGGACTAGGATTTGATGATGCTGATTGGAAGACCGACGGATGATCCGAAACAAACGTTTCGAACTAGCAAATTCGATCACCTTGAGTTTATCGACAAGGCACTCGCGGTCGTTGGATCGGTTCCCGAAATATGCGATTACCTGACACCAGGTAATCATCGTAAATTTGAAAAATTGCTCCTCTCGATCTTTGAGAACCGTGGTTACGTTGCTGGTGGTTTCGCAAGAGTGTCAGCACTTTCGTTCCTAAAAGGCGATCAATCGCTGGACGATTACATGCTTAGGAACAGGGGTCAAAATATCGATATTGATGTTTTCTTCAACGATAATGCTGGTTTTCTCTCGTTCTGTGAAGAAGCGAGAGCGTTGGGATTTGAAACGTCCAAGTCGCTGGGCGGATTTTGCCAGGATATCATAATCAGCATCGGTTTCAAGGTTCAGGCGGTGAGCTTCAAGTTTGCACCTCCCGAGGAACAGATGCGGGCGTTTGATATCGTGAATGCCATGGTTGCATTCACAAGTGACGAGTTGATCATTTCTGATGAATGGTTCAAATATGAGGCAAAGAATGAGATTCATGTTGCAAATTGGCACTCAAGGATGACGCTGAAACGTATTGGAAAATGGACACGTCGGCATAACATTGATAACGTTAGCGAACAAACAGCGAAGAATGTTAGTTCAATGGTGTTCGATCTTCTTTCTGAATACAATTCGAAGATTTCATCCTTAAAGGAAAAAATTGATCCTGATGATGTTATGTCATCACATATTGTATCAACGACTCCATTTTCATTCCCAAGTACTTCAAAAAGTTCGCCTTATCAGGAGATCCTTGAACTACAGGCCAAAAAGAACATACTTGTTTTTGACTTCAAAAAATTATTGAAGTACCTACCGGATGAAATCCTGACATTCGTGTACGGGATTGACGAGGATCTTTCGTACAAGGCATTGCATGAAATGCTCGTTAGAAACGGTATGGATTCGTTAGATCCAGGCTCTGTTGTACGGATCTGATATTACGTGAGGGTCTTCACTCGTCGGAGGAACAGGACCGAAGCAATCCTCTGGTGCAACCTCGGGTTCGATGAGATGCGATGCAATTCCTTCGGTTGAATCAACGTCATTTTTTTTGATCGGTTCAAGATGACCTCGTCCCGACTTATCATTAACGACTGAGAATCTTGCTCGTAGGTTCATCGGTGCACCGCCTGTTTCAATGAGGTACAATTCTATGAATTCCCTTAACAATGATTTCATGTGATAAATATGGCGACTAATCCACTTTCAAGTGATGAACGCATCGAACCTGGAATGTTGTTCACGATCAAACACGATGTAACGCCTGGCTTCACTCGACTCGAGTTCATAACTAATACTGTCGACGGTAGATGGTATAATTCCATCGCTGTCAGAATATTTGGCAACCCCGACAACGTAGAAATTGTTTACACAGCGCCCAATCTTTGGGATAGATCACCCATTCTCCGATACACGGAAGTGAAGTTGGTTGCAAAATGATGGTAAACATTGATAATGTCGTCGGTGGACTTTTTGTTCATGAACATTCCGTGACAGGAGATCCATATCTTTTTGAGTTTATCATCGGTGTCGAGGAAATTGACGGGTACAACCATTACCACGAATTAACGATCATGATTCCACGTATCGATCCCAAATTTGCATTTACGATCTTTCGAAGTTATCCTCGAGGAAGACGGATTGCATAAACAATGCACGAAAAATTAACAATTGATTCGTCCATCGATGCCGGCATGTTGTTGGTTGTGAAGAACGACGAGGGCACGGCCGCACGTCTTGAATTCATCATCGGTGTTGATCGTGATCAAAAGGTTTTTCATGAATTGATAATTCAACTCTATGATTCTGACAACACGAATCTGGGTTGGTGGCTTGAATCGTTCAACTATCATCCCGCTGATCCGTGCCACGAAGACGGCGATGTTTTCAATCTTCTGTGAATTAATTGATTGAGAGATTCCTGCTAACGCTCGCCGATTTCTTGTTCGATGCTGGATTTGAACGGTTATCGTTGTGGATAGTTTCCTTGTTCCTCAAAGAGGGACCGAAGGTTGTTTGGTGCGATACCGAAGCAGCGAACGTAAATTCGCTTGAACATACATCGGATGTGATAAATTGAAAACCAAGCATTCCACGTACGCCGTGGCGCCCAAGGCCAACGATAAACTGCAACCTGGAATGTTGATTTTATTCTGCAATAAAGTCATTCTTGTGGTTTCATCGTACGACGTGCTCGACGGCATTCCCAAACACGCCACTAACGAAATTCAGGTATCAGGTGATGAAATAACATTTTACGAATACATTGCAAAAATCGACGCAATATCTGGATTCGATGACAATGATTTTCTGCTAAGCACCTGACCCACGGTTAATTGGTCAAGCGGGTAAAAGAAAAAACCCCGTCCTTTGAAGACGGGGTTTTTTAATGTCAACTGGTGGGCTGAGATGAGGTACTTAGAGTCGCTCCCTCCAAACGATCCTACCTCTCGAGGTGTCGTAAGGGGAGACCTCAACCTTGACGGAATCGCCGACGAGAATTCGAATCTTATTCAATCGTAACTTCCCGGATAGCGTAGTCAATATTTCAACGCCGCTCTGCGTACGAACCTTGAACAGCGTACCGGGAAGTGCTTCCTCGACGACACCTGACAATTCCAACCTATCATCCCTATCGTTATTGTTGTTCATTTTTCTTTCTTATTGATCACGACGGTGGTGCCGTCGCCAAATTCAAGCAGCACATCATCACCGTTATTGATTGGATATGCTACCGTGCAATCATTCCTTTGAATGTCGATTGTTCTGATTCTTCCTAATCCATCAACAACCACCAATTCACCCGATTCGATGCCAGCGGCAATTATCGAATCAGCGTGAGCGTACGCAAGATCGTCCTGCGATAGCATCGTCATCCATGATGGAAGCAAAATTTGTGCCCCATCGATTGATTCAATGTCGACTTTATCGCCAAGGTCGAATTGCATCACTTCATTATACAAGGTGTAGATGCACGTGACAGGTTGTATAAATTCATTATGCTGAATCTAAAATCAACAGCCATCGCAGGAATTCTTGCATTTTGTTGTGCATGCACAACACCGGTGAAGAACAACCAAACGTTTGTGCCGATCGATAACGTCGATGTTGTACCCAATGAATCAAATTTGAGGCCATTGGATCGAAAGTTCGACGGAAATTCGTGGGCAATCACGTTGGATTCTTCGTGGGTTACCCAATTCAATGGTCTAACAAATGAACTCGAGGGGACATCGTTCACCGCAAAGAATCGAGGAACATTGACAATGTCGATCGATGTTTACGATCTAACAGAAATTTGGGATGATGATTTCGTTGATTCAAACGAATACGTCGTGTCGAATATGGATGATTTTGTCCTAATCGAATACAGCGATGTTAAGGTTGAGGGTTCAAGCACGAGATCATTCATGGTTGTGAGTGAACAAAATGACGTGAAGATCGTTTCACTGGTGACAACATCAAACGCTCACAAGGGTTACGTTCTAATCTGTGGGGGTTCGGAACTGTACAATGAAGACACGATCAAGGAGTGCAAGCGAGCCCTTGGAACGTTCGAATTCAAGTGATAAAGCGAGATTTTTTCCAGGTGATTTATTGGTCGCAAGTCGTTCAATGAAAGCCTGGAGTACATTTCGGGAGCGTGGATACGCAGGCACGCAAATTAGCACCGGTGATGTATGTTTTTTGGTAGCATACATCATCGTTGGAACTCGACATCGTCTATACGTTCATATGAACGATAGAATCGAATTATTTGTGCATGATTCCTGTAACGTTAGCTTAAATTGGGAACGTGCACAACATCTAACTCGAACTCAAATAAAGGACCTATCATCACGTTTGATATGAAAACATTGTAGATAGCTCTACCATAAATTTCATCCTTCATCGGGTTCGTTGAAACAACGAACCCGATGTCATTTTCGATACGTTCATCAACCGTAGCGTATCCGTACGTCAGCTTACTGCAACTTGCCGATCTTTTGACCAGGTCACCAGGTTTAATGTTCATTGTTCATAAATAACCGCATCAAGCGTCAAAAATGTCGTGGCAACGGAAGCAGCATGCTTCAGCGCTATCCTTGTAACCTTCACAGGATCAACGACACCCGCATCTATCATGTCAACGTACTCGTCGGTCGATGCATTGTAACCGTACGTTGAGGCCTCCTGATGGCCCATTAATTTTTCGACTATCACGTCCTCTGACTTACCAGCATTTTTAGAAATTCTTCTTAGAGGGGCAAGGCATGCCTTCATGACCGCATCGATCCCAAGATTGTAACCGGGTGTCGGTTTTCTCTCTATGATGGGATTAACACATTTCACCGCGTTCAAGAGAGCCACCCCACCGCCAGGAACTATTCCTTCCTCGACTGCGGCCTTCGTTGCGTTCAACGCATCCTCAATCCTATACTTTCTCTCGATCATTTCAATTTCAGTTGATCCACCAACCTTGACGATCGCAACGCCTGAACTGAGTTTTGCGATGCGCATCCGTAATTTCACAACATCTTCCTGGGCCAGCGTAACATCCTGGAGGCGTAATTTCAATTCTGAAACGTGAGAATCGACGTCATCCTTAGTTTTTTGCGATGCTACGATCGTCGTCGATTTAGAATCAACAACGATTTTTACTGCATTACCGAGATCCGTCAACCTCGCCCCATCGAGCGATAATCCTCTTGACGAGGAGATCAATTGAGCACCCGTTAGTTTGCATATATCGTTCAATAGTTCAAGTCTATGTTCTCCGTAACCCGGCGCTTTTACGGCAACAATCGGAAGATTTCCTTTAACCCTGTTGATGACAAGTGCCTGCAACGCCTCACCCTCAACATCGTCTGCAATTATCAGGAGAGGCTTTTGTGAACTCAGCACCTGCTCTAGCAATTTTATAAGATCCTTCATATGCGTTAACTTTTTATCAGTTACCAACACGAAGCAATCCTTGTAAAGAGCATGCATCTTCTCGTTGTTCGTCACAAAAAAAGGTGAAACGTAACCACGATCAAATTGCATTCCATCAACGATTTCAAGTGATGTATGCATGCCTTTTGCTTCATCAACGGTGATGATTCCATCGGCTGTCACCTTCATCATCGCCTCGGCTATTAACTCACCGATGCTTCTGTCACCGTTCGCGCTGATCGTTCCGATCTGTGCAATCTTGTCGGACGTTTTGATCTCAACCGCGGATGATCTGAGGTTGTCAGTGACTGCATCGACGGCTGCATTTATTCCACCACAAATATCCTTTGCAGCGTAACCAGCATCGATCAACTTTAGACCTTCCGCAACGAGCGCCTGTGTTAACACTGATGCGGTTGTCGTGCCATCGCCTGCAATATCATTCGTATGAGATGCAGCCTCACGGAGGAGTTCAGCACCCATGCGTTTGATTGGATCCTCAAATCTTATCGATTTTGATACTGTTACGCCATCCTTCGTCACGATCGGTGCTGAACCGTCCTTTTGAATCAGGACAGTTCGACCCTTCGGTCCAAGCGTACATGAAACAGCCTCAGCCGCGGTATTTAAACCTTCGAATAGCTGCTTTCTAGCATCAGTCGCAAAGATGATTTTTGTTGATTTGGAATTGTTAACATCGTCCATATGAGTAGATTCTACTCATCATTTGACCGCATGTTTTCCTTTGTTACACGAATGTAGCAGGGTTTACCACCACGCCAGGCGAGTGCGATCTTACCTTTTACGTAATTTTTAAGCAATTCATTCAATGCATTGATTTGTTGTTGATCCGTCGTTTCGGCGAGGTGTTTCAACAATCGTTTTTCACCGTAATCAATTACGTTTAGTATGTAAGATGATCTTTGAGAGACATGCATTGAATACTCAGTTGTCAATCCAAGTATGTTTGCTCCGGTCGTATTACGAGTTGACATCTTCAACATAAATTCTATCAAACATGGTGTCCGTTCATCCTACCTCCTTGTAATTATACGTCAAAATATCACCTATCGGTGGGATCGGAATCTTCCTCCTCAAACGATTCATCGGAATCGCTTGCAATTCTTTCCAACATTTCTTCATCCTCGCTCTGACCTCGTGACAGCTCGCGTACACGTCGAGCAAGTTCAACCGTTGATTGTGATGCTTCTTCTTTCGACATGAAGCGTCGTCGTTTGACGTATTCTTGGATGAATGCGATGGGCCAATTCTTAACATCGTCGAACCCATCGATATAATCACCCAAAACTTTTTTCACAACGATTTCATCCATCTTGTCGACAAGAACAAGCTCGTCGAATCGACCAGGACGTAGGATCGCAGCATCCAATTTTTCCTTATTGTTCACGGTCGCGACGACGAGTTTCACGTGTTTTCTGAAAAACTCCAACGTTTCGAGGCACTGTTCCTGTGAGTACGTTCGATCAAAATCATCAAAAATGATCGCATCAGGTTTGAAGATGTTGATCGCCTCAAACACGATATGATTCTCAATCGTTGAGACATCCTCAACCCTAATTCTGAACGACTTCAGGTTGAGATTGGAAATTAACGCTCGAGCGAGAGTCGACTTTCCGGTGCCAGGTGGTCCATAAAACATGACGGAACGAGGTTCATTTGCTGCGAAGCAACGCTTCAGGTAATTCGTGTATTCGATCGATTTTTTTGATTGGAGAAGATCGTTGATCTCATCCGTCTCGAAAACAACGGATCCATTGGTTGATGGATCGCTTACGGTTGATTTTCTCATCACGATGGGTTGATTTTTGTGCATCTCCCATAGTGCCTTGTTGATGACAGTTTTTGCAAGTTGCACATCCTTCGTGTTTGCAAACAGTTTATCAACAGAATTGACCTTCAAATTCTGAACCCAACCAACCTCACAACCGTTAACGGTCGTAATTTTTACAACAATGCCATCATCAGCGCACTTGATGTGCCGGGCAGGGTACTTGTTCAGAACCTGCATGACCGTCGGAATGAATTCACGTGGATACATGTAAATCCATTCATCACCGGCAAAGAAATCATCGGCCCATAGTTCGATATCATCGATGCATGCTTTCGCAACAGCAAATGAACTTCCGGCCATGTTCCACCAGGTGGGTTTTTCAATGAAAGGCTGAAGAGCACCAGCGATTGCGGAGCCCATCCTAAAGAATTTCTTCACATCATGTGAATTCATGGCATTTTTAATGCCACCGAATAGATCATTTTCTGATCTTTCACTCGCCATGTTATGCTTCTCACCGAAGATTTTCGTTAATGACGCATTGTTAAATTTGGAAATCCGTGCCATCAATTTAAAGCTACTATTGACGTGCTTTGATGGTTAAATTAACTGATCACTTCAATAAATTCAGGTGCTTGGACAAAATTCAATAATAGCAAAATTATTTCAATCATGAACGTTTTTGATCATGCCATTCCATAGCTTATTTTAAGCACCATGAATTCATTCCTTCGATTTTTCTGTTTCACATTACTTGCCATGATAATGGGTTGTTGTCCACAGAATGGAACAACGAACGTACCTGGGAATGACTATTCGTCGACCGTTGAAAAATCAAAGGAGGCCGTTGTTGCCCTTGTCGAAAGGGATGAAATTGGCCTCGCTCATGCGTACTGCGCAGGTGTTTGGGTCGATGATGACAAGATCATCACGGCATTTCACTGCGTTAGGAATGATGTTCCTGACTTAACGATACTGGGCATTCCAGATGGATTTTGGGATTTGGATGACGAGCTAGGGAAGGAAGTTTCCTTCGTTGTTCAGGATGAAGTGACAAGCTGGGAAAGCGATATCGGATCGTTGCACCAAGCAACGGTTATCGATTACGATAAGGAACACGATCTTGCGCTATTGGTCGCAACGGTGGGTTACCCTGGACATGAAACCGCACCCATAGCTCATTACACGCCTGTAAGCGGTCAACATCTTAACATCATCGGTCATCCAAGCGGTGTTTGGTGGACATTCTCATCCGGATACGTATCAGCGTACAGGGACGGTGAATGGGTACCAGAAAAAGCTGGGCCACTCGTTCAGGTGACAGGTCCAGTCTGGTTTGGGAATTCTGGAGGTGGCGCATTCGATGATGAAGGAAATCTCGTTGGCATTGCATCGTTCCTCATCAGGGGAACACCGGAAATGTCATTCTTTATTGCGCCTGAAAAGATTGATTCTCTTCTACGAGCGAACCAGTAGGTTCATTATCGTCGGCAACTGGCGACTTAGTTTGCTCAATTTCTAGAGCGTACTTAGTTTCAGATTTAACGCATAGGTTCGGTTGCTTCAGGCTTAACATGAAGAATTGATCCCTCGTGAGATCAAATACGTCGATCACACCATCACCGTGTATTTTTTTGACGATTCCTTCATGGATGGCGGTCTTATCGAGGATCGTTCGAATGAAGAAGATTTTCCCATCAATGGGAACGACAAATTTTCCATCGACGACTGCATCGTACAACTCATCCATGTTAATCTTGACCTTTCTGGTCCGAGCAACACGGGGTTTCTTGATCTTTTCACTTACCGCTGATTTTCTGACTATCGACATGATGTTTTCTCCATTTGTGATACAACGCAAGGGCATGATCGTTTGGTGAATCATCACGTACGATTCCTTTAACGAACAGTTCCCATGCGGCCGGCGCGTACGCTCCGACGCCTGGCAATTGCGACGCATGTGTCCAATCGTCATTGACGTAAGCATGGGTCATTTTCATCAATGCCGCACTTCTACGATTGACGAATCCAAGTGATCTACAAACTTCTTCGACCTCTGATAACTCAGCCAATAGAAATTTATCGGGTGTGGGCCAAAATGAGATGAATTTTCTCATCACCGGTTCGACCTGCTTTCGTTTCGTGCAATTCAACATCATGCATGAAACAATTATCAACCATTCATTTGGCCACAACGATTCCTGTATCAACCCATAAGGGCTCACCGGTGGTATCATCAATGAAGTATTTTTTGTGGTGTTGGAATACCGAGCGACGGCGATGCTTCCTTCACGAAGACGGTGATCTTGTCAGCGCCCGAAGAACTGATCTTATCGAGCATCGATCTAAGAACTTTCTCGGAAAAAACAAAAACATGCCCATCCTGGACCTTCGTGCATGCAACGCCTTCAGTTGCAATGCTTGACATCATCTTTTCAATGACATCATCAATTGAATCATCGCTCATGCATCAATATTACAAACTTCCAACGATGTTTACAACCTAATGTTTCAATATTCTTAACTTCAACAATGAATTTCTCATAGCCTTTGACAACATTAAGAATAATTCGTTTTTGGGTGTTGATGGAGACTCAATTTGAGGCTTGCAATTTATCTGTGGGTCGGTGGTGGGCAGTGAGGGTGCCTCAGGCTGCTCTCCTTGAGGCACCAGTTTTGGCATGGAAATATCATCCAACGAAACATTGATCCTATCACGATCAATCACGCCTGGCACGCCAGGAATCCTTCCGATATTTCCCGCACCGGCAGCGTATTGCCACATCGTCCAACCGTGAGGATCTGCGGCCCAAGGGCGTGGAACGATCGGTGCTGGATTTGTTGTGTAATGCGCAATCCACAACTGATGCTTCAGCATGTCGATGGCATCCATCAATTCCTTATGAGAACTCCAGAAGCTCGGGTACGTATAGAGCAATGCTTTGACGCCTAACTTTTCCTCTACCCTCGTTAGGAATGTTCTTACGGCGTCTATGATCTCCACGCCCGAGGCCATCGTGTTTCCATCCGTTTCAACGTCAAGCGCCGGTATCAAATCGATCCCAACTTCGTTTATAAGCGCGCAAAATTCGTCCGCCTGCTGAACGTAATCAGCAGGTTTTCCATGCCGAACCCTCAGGTAATGGTACGCCCCCACCTTGATCCCAACGCTCTTCGCGGCAGCAACGTGCAACCTAAATCTTTTGTCCTCGGAGCCGACGCCGTCGGTCGCCTTTACGTAGATAAAGGAAATGTGCTTCGATAATTCGACCCAATCAATTTTCTCAGGATCCTGGTACTTGCTAACGTCAATGCCCTCGATCACTTGCTTACCAATTTTTCATGCATGCGTTGCTTTACGCCAACAACGTCTATGGTTTGTCCCGCAGCTCGACGAGCATCAATTTCGAACACGGAATCGTAGTACGAATCTGAATGTGCGCACATCCACTTGATGAACAGAATGTTCAAAAGGTACGCAACCAGCCAGAACACGCCGCCCCTCATTGCCTGTATGCAGTGCTGCGATTCGTGTTTAACCAACTTGTCCCAACCATGTGATCCTTGCGAAACGTTGTTCAGAACGATCGCATTACCGATCGTATGACCTCCCCAACCCGCCCAACGATCACGTAACCAGACCGGTAAGCGATCGGGCACCGTTGAAAAGATTAATGCATATTCGGAAGTACATTCGAATCGATACCAACGTAATGCAACAAAAAATAGCATGTACGTTAGCGCTGCAAATGTTAGTGGTGACGCCCAAATGAACCCAAGAATCTTAAGCATGCATCAATCACCTTTCCATGCGCCACCCGAATTATATGCCTGTCTCGCTCTGAGCGTTGCATCCTCCCGATTTGAAATCTCGGCGGCGACCTCATCCGGTGACATTTTTACCGCATCCTTCAAAATAACGTCAGCCCTCATCGAGAGGGTCGAATTGCCAAGATCAATTTTAACGACCAGAAATGGATTTTTCTGTCTATCAAGCAGTTCGAATTTTTTAATTTCACCCACGGTGATTCTTCCAAATTTATCGACGGATTTGATCCAATCACCGATCGAGAATCCACCCCATGCGGTGGGTGTTGATTCATTCACAACCTCATTGATCGTTTTCTTCAACTCGCTTAATTTGAATCTCATGGAGAGTAATTAGTTCCCCACAACGCGTCGAACGTATCAACGAATTTTTTCCATGATTTTTCTTTTAGGATTGAATTGAATTCCCATTCCTTGAACCTGGCAGCGACGGCATCCCAATCACGTTTTGGATTGGAACATGTCATACCAGATCCTTCATCTACACCGTGTGAAGGATCCAATTTCCACTGGATGAACGATATCAACCCATGACTGAGGCGAAATTGTTCCTCGAGCTTGCTATCCTTAAACAGGGTTTTAAGGCTGTCAGGATTGGATGCCAGCAGATCAGCAACGGAATCAGTGATTCCGGGCAGCCCAGGAATGTTATCGGAACCATCACCTCTCAGTGATTTCCACGTAACATAATCAAATTCAGGTTTGGCAACCATCTGTTTTGTGATGGGATTGTAGACCTGAACGTTATCAAATTTGTTGAGAAGTTGCGTAAAATCGGAATCAGTGCTTGCAACGATCCAATTTGTGATCTTTGATGAATTATTGATGAGATTGTAGATCGTATCATCACATTCGTATTCCGGATGCCTCACAACGGAGACAGGGAAATTTTCCACCATCAATTCGATTGCCATGTCCACCTGACGGAAGAACGCCATCAGATCGCTTCTTTTCTTTGCGATGACAGGATCATCATCCGAACCAACAATGACCCTATTCGCTTTGTACGAAGGTAAAGCATCGTACCGTTGCTTCGGATGACCTTCAAGCACAAAATAGATTCGTGTGGGGGAGAATTGCTCGACCAACGCTCTAAAGTTCCTGAAAAAATTGAAGAGAACAGCGAATTCGCCGAGCGTGAACCCCGATCTCGCTCGATGCATGAAATTCATACCATCAACGATGAGGATGTTTGGTTGAGCGCTTAACGTCAAAACTCCACTCTTCGTTGATTTTTTCACTTCAACATCCTACAGTTCATCCTCGTCGAGGCATCGATGGCATCCTGTGCCGTGACGTAGACGCCCAAGTCTGAATCAGTTCTCCAAGAACGGTGGCCCACCAGGTAATAAGCGCCGTTCTGCCTGCTGACGAAGCAGTATTCTACACCTTCGGAATCACATCCCTGCAGTAACATGCCAAAAACCATCAATGCTAAACAGACGTATTTCATTGCGTTTTCTCCTTAGCAAACATCTCGCAATTTTGTTCCTTTGCAAATTTAACAGCTTCATCAGCTGTCGCGTAGTCACCCAACGTGACATTTGCCCTGTATGGAACGTTACCAACGAGCGTATAACCGCCTTGCGATTTTACGATGTGACAATGATCAATTTTGCCATCGGAAAAAACGAATGCAAAGAAACAATAAACGATCAAAAAGACCGAAGCCGCCAAACCAATCTCACCAACTTTATCAAGCATGCGCTAGATATAGGCTCAAATTTTCAAAGCTACACAATTCTTACTTTGAAGATATCGTTTTCCATGCTTCAAACGGGACAACTGACAACGTCGTCATTGCAAGGTTCATGCTATCGATGAATTGCTTCAACGACTCCTGATCAACGATATCTCCCGATTTTACACGATCGACGATCATCGTCTGCATCTCCTCACGAATTTTTTCTTTTTTCATGTACGAGGCGGAAGGTTTTATCTTTGTTTCCGAGACCGTGTCGGCGATTACCTTCTTGAGATCATTGAGCTTGATTTTCATGCTTTAATTAGGTTCTAACGTTCACCTTCGCAATACGTCCATCGGCCAATGTTACCATCATTCCATCATGGGGCGATGCTACATCGTGGTCATCATGTGATTCAACGACAGTTGCCGAGGCATACCATTCAACGGCTTTCTGCGCGGCTGAATCAACGATCCTTGAAATCGTTTCAGCCGCACGTTTTGACAGGGCGATCTTCACCGACTCAGCTGAGTCAAATACCTCATGATGCTTAAAATCATCTAGAGGTAAACGCTCACCTTCGCCTGAACCAACCGAAACAACGTATGAAACAATCTCACCTTGTATTGTTTTCTTCGTTATTTCTTCAATCACCTGGATTGGGAAAACTTTTGCCGATTTTTTATCGACAACAAATAAAACCTGTCCTATTGAATAATCCATCACTTCGCCTCAAAAATACCTAATTGAGGAGCTTCGGCCAACGTAACAACGTACGTTGGTGCATCATCCTCTAGACCAATTTCAGCTGCCTGACAAGCATTGACGGTTTTTTCCCATAGCGAAGCATCGACATGTTCAACACCTTTTGCTGAAGCAAGTTGAAGACTAACTGTCTGACTTGCTGACAGAAAAACGCTCAGCACGTCGCGCAAATGTTCAAGTTCCAATTTCGTTAACTCAACCTTAAAATGAGGTTGAACCTCCGATTGTACTTTTTTTGGACCTTTTCTTTTTGTGCTCATGTTGAAGGATCACCTAGAACTTCAAGGAACAAATCAAACGTATCACGGTGCTCGACTTCATTCTGAATTTTCATGACACGCATCGCTGCGGTCAAAACCTTCACGTCAAGCTTGTCCTTATACTCTTCGATAAGCTCTTTCTTGTCAGACTTCAGAAGTTCAATTTCATTGTCAACGTTTTGCATTCGTTCAATGAACTCCTTCACAAGAGCCTTTAATGCATTGATCTCATCCGGCTGCAATTCAGCAACATTGTATGTTTCAACCTGATTTTTTCTTGCCATGCATTGAAATTACAACACCTGGAACATTTGTTACAACTGCTTTATCTTAGCGATAGTTGCCATGTAATCTGTCACCCATGGATGCCCCTCAGGGACACCGGATTTAATCGCACCTTCGACCTGTTTGGTAAGCTTTTGGATGTAAAACGATTTCATCGTTTCCTTCGCGAGCTTCACGGATGCGGTTTCTGCCGCTGAACGTTCGTCACCTTCAAGGTCATTGAATTGTTCGATGTTAAATCCAGGGACTATTTTTTTCAAATCGTTGAACGTTTTTGCTGCCGCGACCTTCGATGCATCATCATAAACGTTGTTTAGCGTATCCCTTGTTAATTTTTGGCTGATTTTTGCAATCGCTTGAACGTCAGGGTTGCTCATGATGATCGATCGAACTTTTTTGTTCTTCACGAATTTTTGAATTCGTTCATCATCAACCTGATCATCTGCCTCCCTGATGACAGACTCACCCCAGTATCCTCCCATGCCACCGCCGTAACCACCACCCATTCCCATTGAATCAGCGTGATCATCAAACGTTGATTTATGATGTTTTCCGCTTGATTGTGGCAGCTTAAACATCAATTTTAACTTCTCCATCGAGAGATCAAGTTTTCCTCCCGATAGAACACTTAACGTTCTAGCGATTGCGCCAGGAGCTGATTTTGCCGCCAACGCAGTTAACACCAGATCCGGTCTATACATGAATGCCATGATCGCAATATCGGCATCCTTTAGAACTTCCCAAGTTGATGCATATGCATCAGCATACTCATTCTTGATTCGATCAAGCTCAGCATTTTCCTCCTCGAAGATATCGTCAAAGTGATTCTTCAACGAAGGAATGAACGTTCGTTTAATAGCTTCAAGCGCGACCCTTGCGAGGAGGATCGCCCTGTTCGTTAATTCCTTAGTCTTCCCTGCAGTCACCTGAACAACGTCAACAAACGGTTGGATGAACGCCTTATACATTCCGCTGGCAGAACCTAGCCCACCGCCCATACCGTATCCGCCACCCATTCCGCCATCGAAACCGAGCCCGGCGTAATCACCACCTAAATCTTCCTTGAGCGTCTCTTCAATAAACTCTCTGAGAAGTTTTTTATCAGGATTCATCATCCTTAAATAGGAGGGATATCCCCGTTAGTTCAGTCCATTGCCTTGCAAGGTCACGTTCGTATTCATTTGTTCTTTGCTTCTTTGTGATGGGATCACGAGTTGAAAACATCTTCCTATCATCCGAAGGTAACGTCTTCAATAATTCCTTCTTGATCGTTATCCAATCACGGGCATCCGCGGCGTACGATGCAACAAATTGAAGCGCATCAGTGATCCTATATGTTGTAGTTGACAACTGAATACGAGGGATCACATTACCGATGAATTCTCTCTGTGATTGTTGGATGGGAGGAAGCTCTGTGACGTCGAACCAACCGGCGTCAGCAACCTCACATTCATCATGATTTACGTTAGTTTTTGCGTTCGGATCAACAGGATAGCCTTCGAAAACAATCACCTGCTTGTTGTATTTTTTCGTGTTAACCGAAAATTCACCCAATTGTTGACCGGTCGTGATCATCACACCTGTTTCTTCATAAACTTCACGTCGTGCACACCCATCGAATGTTTCCCCTTCATCAATGTGACCCTTCGGAATTCCCCAGTTTGGTGAATCACCGAATTGCCTGATAAGGAGGATTTCAATTGAATCTTTCTGAGAATTTTTTCTCCAAACTACAGCACCGCACGATGTTTGTTGTGGTTTGTCATACTTACTCATGTGACCTACTTATAGTTAAGTTACCACACACGCGTAGCAAGTAACACATTATGAAGATCGGTATTATCGTGATGTCAGCTAAACCGATGCATGTCGGACATGATGCGCTGATAAGACGTGCAGCAGCTGAATGCGATGAGGTGCATCTATACGTTTCTCTGAGCGATCGAAAAAGACCGGGTGAATTTCCCGTGCTAGGATCTACAATGGAACGCATTTGGTCAGATTACATAGAACGTACGCTTCCGACGAACGTTGTTATTACGTACACAAAGGAAACATCACCACTTCGAAGCGCATATCAAGAGCTAGGAAATGCGAATGAATCGAATTCAGTTGATGAGTTCATCGTGTACGGAGATCAAGATGATCTGACGAAAACATTCAATCCAAAGGCGCTCGATAAGCACTACCCAAATTTACGAAATTCAGGTAGATTGTTAACGATGAAAACCGCAAGATTATCATCAGGTACCGAATTAAGGAATTACCTGTCAAATGATGATAAGGAATCGTTCAAGGCAAAGATGCCAAATGGTGTCGACGGCGATGCAATTTGGCATCTTTTGAAGGGTCAGAAAAATTCAAACGTTGAATCGATCATTAGGGAATACGTGGTATTGATCGTCAACGAATCTCGAACGTTGCGAATCTAGGCACACCCTGTGAGATACGCTTGAACTTCAGGTGTGTATCCAAATGTTCCTTCATCAAAACTCTGTACGCACGTGGTGTGACCAAGATTAACCCTGTTGTTTTTCCAAAAACATCGGAAGCCTTTATTCCATTTGTCCATGTTTTCGTGAACCATTCATTTGGGTTATAAAATGCAGGATTATTGAACATTGACGTGAAGAACTCTTTGTGAGTTATTTTCATCTCATCCTTCGTGAGTCCCAGTATCTTGCATACGTTAACGTACGTATTGATGTCAATTTTCTTCTTCATCTTATTCGTTTCATCACCAATTTCAACCCATTTTGGTTTTGATATGCTGCCATCGTCCGCCATTGATAGAAGTTTGTTTATGATCAGCAACGCACCAAGGAGATTATTCATTCTCTTTGGTGAAATTTCACCTTTCCGTATTTTTTCAACGTCATCGGATATGAATTTGTTAATTTGAGCAAGGTCTGACGGTGAAAAAACTGATTCCATGTCCAATTTTGAACCCGCCGTTGCAAATGCATTGACGATCATGTTAACCGCGATCGTTATCCTCTTCATCATAAGAACGATCGCTGTTCTACCTTCGGTTCCTGTTTTAATTTCTCCGCTGATGGGTTCTTTAACTTCCCACGTTGTTCCATCGTGGCCTAGGATATCGTACGTTACTGAGCCTCCCATGATTCGTCCCCGTGTGAGCTTCGCAATGTTTTCCTCACCACGACCAACGTTTGATTTGTTCAAATTGTACGATGATTCAAGGCCGCCAGGCCAGGCGACCCAATTACCGGATGTGTCAAGTGTTCTGCTTGTCGTCTCAGTCATGATCAATTCAAGCGCTTCATTGATAACGTCGGTTGCATTTGCCATTGTTAGACCTTTGATAAAACTTTCTTGATGTATTTTAGAGATTCTACAGCGTCTGTTCCGATGTAATCAGGAGATTTACGCAACATTTCTGTCACCTCACTTAAAAATGACACAAGAATCTGATTCGCATGCTTTCCAAGCAGTGGTGATTTTTTCAATTGTTCGACAACGTTCTCAAATGTTCGTAGATCATCACTTTTCGTATCTTCGCCAAAGATTATACTCGCAATAACGTCAGGATCGCTGGAGATGAACTCCTTGGAAATGGTCTTCCAATCCTTCAACACCTTATTACCTCTCCCTAACCTAGTTTGCACAGCTTTGAACAATCCTTTGTCAAAATCAACGAGGTACCGTGTTCTTTGAACATCGCTATGTTCTGCATCGATAAACTGCAATTTTGCAGCAAATCTGTTTATCGAATTCAACAGCATATTTCTAACGATCCCCTTGAGCGGCGAGTAGTCCCTGTGTTTTTTATCGCTAGATGTTCCAAATCGTGCCCACTTGATGTACGATGTATCGCCCAACATCACATCAACCTGAACAAATTTTTCATTCATTCCGTAACGTATCGATGCAACGTTTCCACCTTGCCTCACAACGTTCTCAGGACCATGACTTTGCTTTGCAAGTGAGACAAAATCATCGATCGAACCATTAAACATTGCAGCAAGATCAATATCACCCATTTGATCCTTCTTGCCCGTTGATCCGATCATCTCAATATTCGAACACCCAAGTTCCTCAAGATCATTTTTAATGATGGGCCAAATTTTCTGAAGCTCGAGCAGTGATATTGATTCAACGTCATCAAATGCGCCTCCTCCTTCAGAGATTAGCCCAATGGATGCATTTCGTAGCATTGCTTCGCCAATGTCAAATTTTGGAATTCCTTTTCTACCGTACTTGAACAATGACAAAATTTGATGTGCTGGGGCGAATGATCCCGTAAATTTATACATTTCGCCCTTGTAGTAGAAAACGATTCCTTCGATGGGTGAAACAATGTTATCTATGCTCCCCAATCTCGATAACTCTCGATTCAGAATTGACATTGCCGCCTCCTGACCCGATGATGAGATTACGTTGATCGCTTTTCCCACCTCGGCTCTGAGCTTGATCATCGCAGCATCTGAATCGGTCATCAATATTGACTTGATCCCACGAAGCAATTCGATAGCAAACGACGTGATTGCATGCTCGATTGGTACGATGAATTCATCCTTCAGATCATCCGATGATTTCACGAAATCAACAACTGCAGACTGCAATTGTTTTGGAATGATTTTCTTAATATCGGTCAGCGATGGCGCGGAGGGCGAGCCGGCACAACGTTCTACAACCATATCTTCAACGTCATCGGATAAATTCAGGTGCTTCACAGCACCACGCATGAGGTTTTCTAAGTAATCATAAATCGTGTTATTGTCAGAAACACCAGCATTCGACATTGCACCGTCAATTTCATTGAACACCTTATTGATCATGCTTTTATCGGAAATTCGTGTCATTGCTATCAGTGCAGGACCATGAATGTTCCAATCAGAAACACTGATTGCCTTTTGCATCCTTGATATTTTTGTTGATAGTAACGTAACGCCCGAATCGTCGTCAATCCTCTCAACCGAACCATCTGACTTTAGATCGAATATCGGTCCACCATGAAAAACAATGCTGTTTCTATCATAGCTGACGGTGTTCAAATTTAACGTGTAAATGATCTCGATCGAATACCAACGTGTTCCAGTCTGGCCGAATACAATCGATTTTTCTTTTAACGAAAGCGTCGTCATCGCATCATTCAGCATCTTGAACGCTATGTTAAATGCAGCCTCTATGTTTCCTCGTCCATGGAATTTTTTCGCTAATTCTCCAGCGTCCATTCCGCCACGTTTAATATCTCCGTGCGATCGAGCGACCCTCAACTCATTCGTCGAAGCATCAAATGTGAACACGAGGTTCATTCCGTCGGTTTTTTCCGATGCTCTTTCGAGTTTCCCTTCGGCAGCTGCTGATATTACGTCCTTTAATTCAGCGAACGTTAAACCATGATTTTCCCAAAGATGATTTAGATGACCTGCTGCGCCGCCCTCAACGATGGTACTTAAATTTGATTCGAGCATCGCCTTTCGACGATCGGACGTTCGCTTTGCTCGGCTTAATTCAATTTTTAAGCGTGATATCAAACGAGCATAGTTTGCCCTTACCTCGCTACCTTTTCGTTGTTTGTCTCGCCACATCGTTAGATCGGAAATTCTCTTTTCCAGATCTTTTACGTGCTTCAGTGAACCAAATTTAACTTTTTCGCCTGATGATACGTCAACTTCACGAGGTACTTTCGCTTCATTCGTCAGTTTTAATTTCTCGCTCTGCATCATCGATTGCTTTCTTAAAACTTCCGTAAATAAACATTCGAATATGATCGTGCGTTACTTCTGTTACGCTGCTCAATTCAAACGTTGAAGCAACACGCTCCTTGAATCCTTGTTGTATCTCGACCTCAAGTGTTCCACCACGTGGAAGGTCAATTTTTATCGATTCAGGCTTTGCTTGGTCGTCGATCATCTTTTCTTTGGTGTGATAGGAGTTGGGCCCTTGGTATTCTCTACGCTGCTATTTTTTGATTTTTCAACTGGCGAAGTCTTGATAACGTTCGGTTTAAGTGTTTTCTTTTCGGGCGCGTTCGTTTTTTGCATCTCAACGTTCGATGGTGATTTTGAAGGATCGTCAGCTGCCTGGGCTTCAATTTCACCCGTGACTATCTGCGCTATTCCTTTTAGAAACGCAAGAAGCGCAACTCGCTCCGTCTTTGAGAGACTCTTGACGTACTGTTCCATCTTTGATGAGATTTCTTCATCCTTGAACGATCGTCCACTTCTGATGGCATTCAATTTTTCAACGATATCATCGAGTGAAACATCACCCGACTTAAGCTTTTCATTCTCATCGTCCATGGTTTTTGAACTAGAACCGCCATCATTTGGGTCCTGTGTGTCATTTGATGAATCATCAGAAAATATCCCTTGGCCACCACCGCTGTCCGAAGAAGATTTTTCAGGTGCCTTTTGTGAGGCTTGCTTCTCTTTTTCCTGAAGTGCCTTTGAGTACAACGCTGATTTCATTCCACCGTTGATTGCTGTTTCGATCAACGATCTTAAGCTAACTGAATTATCAATCGTCTTACTCATCGTTTGACCCCGTAAACAATCCTTCCGAGAGGGCGCTCCTGTCGAGCTGCTTGCCGACGTCGTTGTGGATTATCCTCAATCATGTCAAATTTCTTTACCTTTGATTCAGAGATGATAATTTTATCCATGAATCGATCGAAATTTGTTGATTCAACAAAAAGTGATTGATCGTCTGAAGGATGAGCTCCTTCGCTTAAAACACCTTCGTGAATTGTTCCCTCTCCTCCACATTCACCGCATGTAGAAAATCCGCCACGCCAGACGTTCTCAAACATACCTCGACCGGAGCAGGCTTCGCATTTTGCTTCATCACCTTCGTAAAATCCTTCCGGATTTTCTTTTACGAAACCATAACCATCGCACACACGGCAATCGATTACACGGCCAGAACCAGCATCCTGTTGACCGAATCCTTCGCAGGCGATGCATCTCCAAGGTAACAATTCACCTTTTTCATTACGAACGGTATTCTCTTCTTCATCGTGCATAAATCACCGTTACTAATTATTGTTGACGGTCACTTAGTTCTGTTCAGTTGCATAAGAACAACGCATGTTTGATTTTTAACATCCATATCCTGAAGCCGAGCGGCCTTTATGATGAATGGCCCATTCATCATGACAATTCGTTCACCGTGATGAATCTCTACAGATGCAAATAACTGTTCCTCAGCCTCAACGAACGAAAAAGCATCATCAACGCTCACTGAAAGTTCAACCTCGGGTTTATCATCGAACAAAATTGATCGTAATATTCCGGTGACCGGTTTTGGATTCCCGGAAACGGTTCTGTTGATAACACAGATCATGTACAGATCTACAACGGAATCGACCTCATCCTGATCAAATTCCTGAAGATTTCCCTTTAACGTATCGCTCATCAACAAGCGTGATGCATCAGCGTTTGCAATTACCATGCACTGGAACGTACTACATCCTTGAATACTGTATCAGCGAAGGATGCATACTCCTTATCAAGCGAAGTCACTTCATCGACATCCTTCGTGCATAACGTTAATTCAACATTTGACTCATTGATCGTCATCGAAGCATTATGTTGAACCTGAAGTTCGTAGTCAAGCAACGCTTTGATAAAATCATTACGTTGTGATTGTTCCATGAACATGAATGTTTTAACGATGCATTTCCCAATTTTTTGCCACCGTTCAATCGCAATGATCGGGACCACTGATTTTTTCGGTTCAACGGGTAAATTGCCAAATGACATCGGGCGTTCGGAACGCTCAATGAATGATTCATGCAATTTCTTAAGTGTCATCATTTAATCAATGTATCAAGTTCTCGAAGAGATTCCTCTTCATCAAAGTAATACTAATCCGCCAACAACTGAAACTTCAGTGAAGCTGGAACCATTCGTCCATATGTTCCTCGATCTATCGATGACGGCTGAGCCGCCTTTCCATTCTAGATCACGTTCTTTTCCGATGCGATTGCTGATGATTACGTTTGCGGACGTGCTCTCAGCTAATTCAACCCAATTATTGTCAGGATAACCGTATGCCGCTCCCCAATTGGTGAGCAACGCTAACGTATCAACGGATCCCTTCCTGTAGAATTTGGAATCCTTCCTGTAGAACTGGTACGATTCCCTGTAGTTGTTCATCGCATCCCTGCAGATTAAAGCGCCCAATCTGCCTGCTCGCGTTACAACGATCGGTGACAATTGTTCCGAGGGCGACGCCCACAACGCATCTGGTCCCCACAGGTTGTGTTTTTGAGCATTGCCCGCCAACCCAAATGGACCAACGATTGCGGCTGAATTGTACAGATTGCCTTCACACAATTCAACGTACCCAAAAACAATGTGGCAATTGAAACGTTCAGCAATTTGTTGAAAAACAGCCGTTTGATACCCATCCTTCGTTTGAGCACATTGCATTGCCTCTGTTTTTGAATTCAGAGCGTAACCTGATATGCACAACTCAGGTAGAACGATCACAGCAGCACCCTTCGCGGCTGCCTCGAACGTAAGCTGCACGGCTTCGGCGAGGTTTGATTCAACGTCTAAAAGTTTTGGCGCGAATTGAATTGCTGCGACGATCGCACTTTCAACGTTTACTTGATCGATCATTTTTCCTTCTTAAGGATCTTTGATTTTCCTGCCCGAACAGCTGTTTCGCCCAACAAAGGTTCACCAAACATTGTGGAAATGCTCTGTCTCATTCCACCTTTGATTTCATCAATTTTCTTCATTGAACCGGCGCATTCAGCACCATTTTTTCCATCGTGCACCTCGAAAAATTGTCCCAATGGGGTGACGATCGTTTTCATTGATGATCCACATTCACTGCACTTTGGACCAGCGGCCTCATCAACCTGCGAGGCGCCAGTATCCTTCCTTGCTCGACGAATGGAGTTGTTTAAAAATTCCCTAAATCCATCAAGTTCACGAACGATATCAGGATGATCCTTCATCAATGCAACATCAGCGTCCGTGAGTTCACCAGAACCGACGAGCATCTTTATGTAATCGTCCATCGCCTGCAGCACCAAGACCTCCATCATGTCCGGATCTTCTTCCATCGTCGAACCAACCCACTGGGCCTTTAACAACGCTTTATCGACTGCTTGTTTTGCGCCTGCGACGCTGAATCCTAGATCGGACGCAATTTGTTCGAATGAAGCACCCGAGACGTCATGCATCCCGCCGATTGCCGTCGATTTATATGCACGCTTTGGCTTATCATCGTCGTCATCATCGTCATCGCTTCCTCCACTTGCCCAATCGGTGCCTGAGTATGAGGCATCAAATCTTGGTGAAATCTCACTGAGAATTTTCTTCACCGCAATTCTAATGGTTTCTTCGACGTTCTCAGATTTATCGTTCTTCATCTTGGTACCTTCCGGTTTTTCTAGGTTACTGACATCGGTCGCATCTTTCATTGAATCGTATATTGAACCGATCAATTCATCGGGAACATTTCTGATCATTGATTTGAATGAATTTATCAATTCAACCTTTGATTGTGGAACGTATGATGGATTGACAGGATCGACATCGTATTCATTTGGATCAACGATTGGATTTATCTTCACGACTGGATCTTCCGATCCATCCAACACCTCATTTATGAGTGCCCTGATCGCTTCCTGCTTGATGGTTGTTGATGTCGACATAGCTAAAATCAGCGACTACGTTTTAATTAGGCGACGTCTGTTAATTTTGCGCTTGATTCACGCTGTACACGATCACAACCGTCGTCGCGACACCAACCAAAAATCCCGTTCCAGCGCCTATACCCAGCCATAGAGGAATATTGCTGCTTGAATCACCGTTCTTTTCTATCTGATCGTTTAAAATTTGAATTCGTTTATCACGTTCGTCAAGTTGAATTGATAGTATCTTTTTATCGGCATCAAGCGTTGTTTTCATGTTAGATTTTTCATTATCGCACCGTGCATCGGCCTCAGCCACGGCCTTTTGAACCTCGATCTTCGTTCTTTCAAGGTTGGAACTCAACTCAACCGTTACGCGAGCGATAGCCTCAGGAGAGAGTAGCACACCAGTGAACGGTGCTAACTGACCCTTTTTCATCGGTGAAACGGCTGCGCCAACGTTTACCTCACCCGGTCCAGGTTCCGGTGCGGGTGGAAATGGCGCTTCCTGAGCGCCTGCTATCGTTGATTGTGCCAGGAATGATGCAGCCACAAAAATTGATGATATGCGTTTAAACATATCAATTCAATACAACATCCTACTGTGGAAGGATAACCTTGAATCCAAATGTTTTGTTAAGCTCACTCGCCAGTGCATCTGGATCGTTACCATGTTTTTCAACGATCTTGGCAATCTGCTCCTTGTTTTTTTCATCAAGGTTCTTCAATGCATCCTCGTGCTGTTCCTCGATTGCCTTGAGCGTTTCCTTTAATTTTTGATCGTTTGCAACCTTTTGTTCCTGCTCTTCCTTACGAACAAGATCAATTTTCTTCAGTTCGTCATCGTGCGTTTTTTGCAATTTTATGAATGAATCAACCAACGATGAACTGTTGTTTGTCTTCAGGATTATCAACGCAACAAAACCAGCTACCCCGGCAACGAACCATTTCCAATGGCCCTTAATGAACTCAAGAATTTTCTTCAAAACTAGCAACATAATTTCCTCAATTGGGTTTGTCGATTTTAATCGTGTCATCGATGGGTGGCAATGCTGTATCAGTTGAACTACCGCTTGTCTGCTTAGGAGGTTCAAATAGCAACGTTGCGATCCCTTCGAGGGCTTGATTCTGAACATCGACAACCTTTTCCAGGGTATCCAAGCGTTTATTTACTGCCTTCATCGCTGATAAGGTTGCGCTTAACGAAGTCACGACTGTTTCAACTGTACGAACAATTGATTCAATAACGGGGGATTTTTCAACAGCAACTGCAACAGCTTTCATGACAGCATCATCAAACAATTTAAAACTCATTTTCAGTGGAACCTTCCATGATAAGATCGTACAACGCGTCCTGATCGAGTTCATCAATCCTACGTTCACGATTCCTATTTCTTAGACCTTCTAGTTGATCCTTCAATTTTTTCTTCACGAATGTATCAATTATTCTTTCGGCATCCTTATTACCGAGAACAAATTGTGTTGCAAACTCATTCATAACCTCCTGTATCGAGAGGTTATACTTGAAAAGTTTCGCACGTAATTCAGCATGAACATCCTTGCTCACCTTAATGTGCACACCTTTGTGACTGCGTAATAAATCTTTGCTTATGACTGTCACGGAGCACCGGCAGGTTCAGGCCCGGCTCGATCAGCGGCAGGTGCCTGGAATTTTTCTGCGTCAACGTCCATCTTGCTCATTTCGTCATCAATTCCATGATCATCACGAAGAACATCAACAAACGAATCCATCACATCGGATTCATAATTTTTTGAAAGGAAATTTTTTGCCCTTCGAACGATTGTGTTCTTCACCTCAAGCAGACTATCGTAGTTATCGATCAGACGAGCGATTGCATTTGCGAATGAATCAATGTCGAGCTGCTCAAGCGTCATCTTTTCCGGTTCACTCACATCATCAGCTTCAGCTTCTTCAGGCGGTGTTTCTGAATCATCGTCTTCGCCTTCAGCCTCACGTAAGAAATCAGTTGTAATTGTCCTTAAATCAACGCCTTCAAACTTCTCACGTTTCGATTCCTTCTCGTATTGAGCAAAGTAACGATCTATTTGCGCATCGAGCGAATCATCCGTAACTTCTGTTTGCTCAGGTCCTTCGCTAAGAAGTGATTCAATTATCGATCGTTTTAGATCGCTAAACGTAATTTCTCTCACTTTAGAACCTCGTGAATTCCTTCAGATCGTTTAAAACGTTCGTTCACGACGTCCCAATTTAGCTCACGCATCTGTGCTATGAGGTAACTCTTTTTATCAGAGAGGTAATCTCTGAAGTATGAATGCTCATGCATGTCAACCACGATCACTGGGTATAATCCAACGAGAACGTTGCAATCATTTTCTGTCACGATCGTATTGATGTATTTCTTTAGGAAGGTGTGATAACCGCAAACAGCCCAACCATTTCCAACGGAAAGACCCGATGCTATGAAATCCTTTTGCCAATCCTCGAATGTTCCAAAATCACGTTGCAATTTCATGAATGCAAGTGAATCCATGTAAACCTCCGAATTTGGATCGAAACAATTCGCAAAATACAATTCATGCAACCAAACACTGTTTAAGTTGAATGATTCTGATGCCTTTAAATCATGGTACGATGAGTGCTTTCTGTCAGCAACTGTTAAATCAACAGCATCAAGTTCTGCTGAAATTCTATTCACGGCTTCGACGTATCCCTTGTACAATGATACGTGTGTATCCTTTGTCTTTTGCGATACGAGCTCGCTCACCTGCCTGAATGTTTTTGGTTCAGCAACGTATGCTTCGTTCAACGAAGAAAGATCTTTCTTAATGCTGTTCTTGATGATCGATTGGACATCAACATCGTCAAGGATTGATTTATTCTGTTTCATCGGGTACGTACCTCGGGTACTGTGATAATTAGCTGCCGAAGATCATTCAAGAGCGTAATCTTGCTCTAACTCTTCACGGCCGACGAGAAATTTTTCACCTTCTGGCGTTCGAAGGATGACATCACGGGGACCTATGCTGTCGATCGTGTATTTGATCCTACTGTCCTTATGAATCACTTTCAGTTCGGGTGTCACCAATTCATCATCAAGCGATATGTCAACTGCTTCAGCAAGATTCTGGATGCGTTTATCCCATTCTTCACGCATTATGCGGATGATATCTTGTTCGGTCAAATTTCTCGTACTCATCGACTGATAAGTATCGCTTCATTCAAGGACAAGACCTCGACGCCGCCCAAACGTAACAATTCAAGACCACTTTCATCCCTGTAAAGTTCGTTGTACACGAATCGAGAAATTCCAGCATTTATGACAATTTTTGCGCATGCCCTGCATGTGCTGTGAGTGCAGTACATGTGCTTTTTCTTTGGAAAATTGAAGTCAGTCTTGATGACTGCGTTCAGCTCAGCGTGTAAAAACCCTGATTTTCCGGGTTCAAATGATTCGGGGTAATTTGGCAAATTTTTTGCATTTCCATTGTACCCAGCCGATAACATCACCGTGTTATCATCCGACACGATCACGCAACCAACCTTTAAACGAGGATCGTATGATCGTCTGGACATCTCCTTTGCAATATTCATCCACGTTTCTGGCCACGAAGGCCTGCATGGTTGATACGCATATGGTGAACTTACCGTTGTGGAACGAGGTGTTCCACAGTTAATGCAACGAGCATCGCTTGCGATGAATCCCTCGTCATCAAGCGGTTGAAAATCATGATCACCCACAATCATATTTCCTCTTTAACGTCAAATCATGAAGCCTTGAGAAGAATTTTGCCCTAGCGTATTCGGGTGCCCATGGATGTATGTGAAATTCGTACGGTTCGTGCATGACAGCCCAACCACGACCTTCGTTCATCGTAAGATCGCGAGCCTCGGTGGCGAGTATTCGCTTATCGGCTAATTTTACGGACGTTGGTTCCTGCGTAGGAATTCCGAATGTGTCGCAAATCACATCCATCAATCTTTTTTCAGCATCACGGTAAACCTGAAATTCTGGGAGATGTTTTATCGGCGATGGCACATCAACGAGGTATGCCTCCGACGCGTCGTGCAAGAGCCCCCACAACATATCATCGGGATCACACATCAATGAAACAAGAACGCTGTGCTGTGCGACTGAGTAAAATTGGGTGCAATGTCCTGCAAATCGTGATTGATTTGATAATGCATGCACGATATCATTGATGTCGATATCCTCCTTCCTCGGATCAAGCGGGTAAAATCTTTTTCCGGTGAACGTTGCAATCCATGCTCCTCGATCGTTCATATGTTATTTCTTGCGTTCAATTCGTCATTTTGGTTGAAGACAAAATGTCTCCAACATCGAGGTTCGTACATTTCATGCCCACCGACAGTTATTTCTGTGTCCTCATCTGAAACATTTTTCTTATGAGTGTAACAGGCATCAGCTTGACAAACGGTACAAACTGCTGTGCATTTTTCGATCTTTGTTGCGTAAGGAAGCATCCTTTGCAATTCGCTGAATGGGTTTCCAGCGAATGACAAATCAATCGTTGATACGATCACGCTGATTCCGGTCATATACAACCATAACGCCGCATCAGAAACATCATGAATCATGAACGCTTCATCTATTGCCACAACGTCGGGTAATTTGCCAAGTTCCTTCAAAACACCGATCATATCCTTCGCAGATCGAACGGGTATCGCAGGTGTTGACCAACCAGAATGTGTCACGACATTATCAATGTCGTATCGATCGTCTATGACTGGTTTGAAAACGCATATATTTTTCTTTTGGTACCTGTATTTCTCAAGTTCCATCAACATACGTGATGTTTTACCGGAGAACATCGGACCGCAATAAACAACAAATTGCGGATTGCTCATCGTTTCCTCACCCCTGAATGAGATTTCTTATTTGTTGTTTCACCCAAGACCTTAATGTTGAAAGGTGGTAATACTCCACCACTAAATGCTGCGGCGGCTTCAAGCGCCAATTCAACACGGTTTTGAGGTGGAAGATTCAACGCCGCGGTCGTGTGAAGTGATCCTAATGAATAGTTCGCTCCGCAACCAACGGCTGCGAACCCTTCAGCAGGAATGCCAACCTGGAAGTCAGAATCAACAACGAAAAGTTGTTCTTTGTAACCCAGGATGAACGTGCCGCCGCTTTCCTTTTCACCCGAAATTTTCATGAAACCTTTCTTTTTGTAAAGGTTCCTTACAGCGTCGACAAAATCACATGTCAGGTATTCCATATCATCCTGACCTTTCTTTTGCTTCGGGACGATGAGTGAGTATTGCAACAATTGGCCCATCCTAAATGATGATGTAAAACCAAAGATCATCGAATCCTTGATGAAGACCTTTTTGTCCAAACGAACGGAAACATCCAGTTCTGTAACGGCAGCGCTGTCACCACCAACGAAGACTTCTCCGTTATCGATGAGACCTACGATGCACGTCATCAGAACCAGCCTTTTCTCACGTTAACGACGGTGAAAGGTGGTCGAACACCCGCGTTTCCGGTCGCAGAAGCCTCCAAGGCAAGCAAGATTCTACGTTTCGGATTTCCATCGTTCTTCGTTGAATGCAACGATCCGATCGCAATATTGGCACCCGAACCAACCGAATCAAATCGATGCGTATCGCAAATTAACTGAAAGTTGCTTTCCATCCGAAACAACTTTCCACCGACGCCGAAAAGAACTGCGCCCTCGAATTGTTCGCCATCCTGAACGCAACCAGCTTCCTTCATCGCCGTCTTGATCTCAGGAACAAGATGTTTGGCAACAAACTCCCTTACATCCTCACCTTTCTTCTGCTTCGTGAACTTTGTGAACTTCAATGGATCAAAAATCTTCGGTGAACCGCAGATTCCAAACGCAACATCACCGTTGACGAAAACCTTGCTATCGGCGATCAACATCTGATCACCATTTCCGTTCGTCGCAGCACTATCGCCACCAAGCCAAACAACACCCTTACGCTCAATTCCTACGATACAAGTCATGTTACCATTCTACCTTTCAGTTAAAACTTGAACAAACACACAAACATTTCAATTTAATCAGAATTTTTGGAAAAGATTTTGCATTCATCAAGCGTTAAATCATAACGTCCCGTTTTAATGTAACCATCAACGAGATAGAAATTTCTCTCGTAAAGATGAATTGAACCAGCGTGCCATATCATTTGCCCTGCTTCGATTGAAAGATCGTTCGCTAAACGTTCATGAACGTTCTTTTGCCAGGCAACGTCATTGCGATAACCCGCCCACGCATCATTTGAGCGCATTTGCACAAGCGCAAGTAACTTTCCATCTCTGATGAAATACTGAACGGCGTTCGTGCAGACGAAATCGCTCATTCCATCGGAATTGTAATCGATCCACATGTTCGGTCGGGTGTAAATCATTACCGCTCGACGTGATTCTGGTTTTGCCTTAAGTTCAGCGAGGACATTTTCATACTGCTTATAATTTTCATCGCTCCAGATCATCCAACCGTAATTTGAATTAATACGCCCGGTCGGCGAGGCGCATGATAACCAAGCCTTGGGCGTAACGCCAGGTATGTAATTTACATTTCTATGCATTGATTCATACCATTGAATCTCTCGCTTCACGTAATCATGATTGACGGCACCGAAGATGGTTTCTTCATCTGCGAGAAATGTAGCTCCGATAATTTCGAGCATCTTGCAACCCGTTTTATCGACCACAAATTCTTCGTTAATTTTCATGCGCTTAAAAAGCTCACGAATATCGTTAACGGTCGTTGTAATTGAATTCATCGCTTTATATTACAAAGCAAGAAGTGTCAGTACAGCAAGATTATCGTCGAGCGTTCAATTGCTCGACGTTGATGTAAACATTTCCTTTTCCGAGTTTGATAGGTTCAAGATCAACGAAGATTGTCTTCATGATTCTTGTGCCGGCGATCGTGGCCTTTGCTGAAAACCCTTCAAGTTCAACTGATTCAGGTTTTACATCAACCGCGCCCAACTTTGTCAGCATTTTTGGTATTTCGTCCATCAATCTTGGGAAGACATTAGGATCAGAGCTTGAAATTATCATCTTGCTAATACCAAATTCGTTCTGTGCCTTCACAAATGCTGTTCTAATTCCTCTGAAGTTCTTTTTCAAGAAACCCTTAATTTCTTCCGCAACATCAAGTTCATCTATATCGCCTCTCACCTTTCGTAGTGAACCGCTGTCAGACTTTAACATTGAACCTTTATCGATTATCCTAACAACTCGATCAGCAAGTTGTTGGGGCTGAAAACGCATCATAGGTTTTCTACCAGGTTCGTAATTCATATTATCGAAGTACGCATCAGCGCTCATGACTATCGCTTGATGAACGGCATCGAGGAAAACTTGCCAGCGCTCAAATTCCTGTTCCTCGGGCTTCATCTTCATTATGGAACGAAGTTCACGTTCATACTCAGACCAAGCGCCCCAAAGTGCACCCGATATACCCGATGCAGCTTCGTAGTCAATATCTGAAATTTCATCGATAAAATCCGACGGAGCGCCTGCTGTTTTCGACGCCGAAGCGATCCTAACTCTAAAATCCGTAAATTTCTCAGGAGCCTTGCGCAATTCTTCAGCTGCTTCCACGAGCGTTTTTTCGATCTCTTCAGAGATAATTTTCCTGATCAATTTTTCGTCCATAATGATTCCTTAAATATGCATCAAACTCGTAGCGAATTGAATGTTTTGATGCTATCCCAATTTTCATCGTACCAATCACACGTTCTTTCAATTCCTTCCCAAGGATCAACCTTGGGAAAGTAACCAAACGTTGATCTCTCCTTTTCAAATGATGCATGTGTATGTTTTACGTCGCCAGGCCGGACGGGTGCATCTACATACGTTGAACCATCATACCTGTTTAGGAGGTATGAGAGAATTTCTCTATTCGTGGTCCGCGTTCCGGATGAAATATTGAATCTCCCACCAAAACATTCGGGAATTAAGCGTGCTGCTTGGATGCACCCATCAACAACATTATCAACAAAGCATAGATCCCTTGATTGCGTTCCATCACCGTCCGACCTCATAGGTTTCCCCTGTTTGATAGCAGTTAACCATGATGCCAATGCAGTAGCGTAGGGTGATGTTCCCAATGCTCTGGGCCCAAAAACATTGAAGAATCGAAGCGAGATGCTATCAAATTCATGCAGTTCGCCGTACATCGTCAAATAATCCTCGATAACACTTTTTTGAAGGGCGTAGGGTGATTTTGGGTTCTTCGGCATGTCTTCGGTCGTTGGGAGAATTTCTGTTCCTCCGTAAACGGATGAGGATGATGCAAAAACAAATCTTCCAACCTTTTCACGGCACATTTCCATCAATTTCAACGTTTTTGTAACGTTGGTATCGTTTGTTTCAGCTGGATGTTCGACTGAATATCCCACACGAGGAACAGCCGCTAGATGAAAGATTACATCGTGCTGATGCTTTGAAATTAGATTCTTAACGGAGTCGGATGAAAAATCATCCCTAATAAATAGATCAAGTTCTTGATTCACGAAGGAGTTGTTCCCATTTGACATATCATCAACTCCGTGAACAACCCATCCTTCTTCGATGCATGCGTCCGCAAGGTTGCTTCCTATGAAACCAGCGCAACCCGTGATCAATACCTTCCTCATAATTTTATCATAACCTTTCTTAGGTGGATTTTCAATCACCCACGTTAAATTGAAAATAAGTGACGGTGGTTTTACCGTCCACGATCAAATAATAATTGTATGCCCTTTGGTGGGCTCCATTGACCATCAAATGAGGCCCATCAACTTGGCAGCAGCAACTGTCGACGATTCGTACGAACAACGTTTTCTCACAACGTTTTGGAGCCGTGACGATGCTAGCTCAATGCTCGGATCTTCATTGATGATCATCGTCATCAATCTATCGGCAACATCAACAATATCGGAAAAATCCGTCCTTGCTAGGACAAAATCATCGCACTTTGCTTCCTTCGCTATCGAAGTGTATTCGTAATTGTCGAGCCAAAGGGGAACGCACCCAAGATCGATGCACTCCCTGCTTGCGGTTCCTCCGTACGTATCCTGGTCGTAAAGACTCACAACAAGATCAACAAATTCCTTCACGATGAATCTGTATTCATCCCTGTTCAATGCGTCAGGAACAAGCGATACGTACCCATTTTCACCGCACTCAGTTTGCAACTCTGAATTTAGGAACTTCTGACTAGGATTTCCAGCGATCACGACGAAATCGTTGCGACGTTTTCTGATCTCCGGAAGAATATCGAACATGAACTTTCCGCAGTTCGTGTAGTCGGACGACCTACCACGACCACCGATCCTGTTGGGAACGAAAATGACCATCTTCCCGTCAACCGCGCGGCGCAATTTAGCGATATCAAACCTCACGTTATGCATGTTTACGGGTGAATTGATTTCCTCCATCGAGTAACCGTCATCCCACGGCGATGATTTGCGCAGAACATCATCGACAACGTGTGGTAGGAATTGCTTCCTCATCTCACGTTCGAACGTATCAAGTGAATTTTGACACTGCCAAAAATTCCAATCAGCCCTGATCGCTGCTTCAACCTGACCCAACCACAGCGATGCTTCAACTGGAAATTTTGGGCATGCGGGATCATCGATAAAATGTGAGTGCACGAAAAATTTCGGCGAATACCCGCCAGCAACGTGGAACAATGCTTTCAACGCACGAAAACGCATCGGATCGTTGACGTAAACGGCATCATATTTTGGCTCTGAACCGTTACGATGTTGGTTCAACGACAACGTCCGATTCAGCGATTTCCAATTAAAATCATAACGGGTTGCTAGAGCATTTGGAATCACCTCGTGCTCGACGTATTGGAGTCTACAATTTCCAGAAGGGCCATAAGTGCCCCAAATATCAGGATTTATGTTGAATGGATGCGTGATGACCTGCCCGTGATCGAATGCACGATGGGTGGAGACATTTGGTCCCAAGATGTCGATTGAAAGATCGGGATTCAATTTTAAAAGCTCCCTGATTCTACCCATGCACATCTGCCAACCTGAATCAGCCTCCAGCACGAATGTCCCATACGTGTCGTAGTTAGAGAGTTGCGTATCAACCAGAATCTTTTTCACGTAAAAACATATAACTTGCGTACAATTTGTACAAATTTTCAATTATGCAAGTTATTACGATGATACATCTTACTTCGAACCCAATAATTAAATGCCCATAATTCACGTACCAACACCATAATTTGATTGAATCCGGGGGGGGTTTATGAGGATATCGATCACAAAAGAAAAAGGTGTTGTTCAGAGCATTGCAGGTAATGGAATTATGATAGAAGGCGTTGACTACAGGGAGGCACCATTCGCACAACGATTCGAGGATCTGCACGGAGAGTTCAAGCAAGGTGCTGGCACGGCATCGTTGACGGAAGAAGCATTATTGGACACCGATTACTTTGCTTATTTCTTTAGGCATAATCAGGCTGATAAATTGTACTTTACATTTCAAATGACACACTCATGGGATCGAGAAACCGATGTCGAGGTGCACGTGCACACGATACCGATGGCAAGCGGTTCAGGAAACGTTCTGTTCAAGTATGCATACGCTTGGGCTCCGGTAAATGTGACAGTTCCATACGGAATAGGGTGGTCAAGTGGAAGTACCATACTTGCAATTACGCCCGCAGATATGCTTAAGCACACCATCACCGATCTAGCAACGATCGCACCCATATCAGGTGTTCGTGAAAGTTCAATATTGTTCTTTCAATTACAACGTGATGGTACTGACCCAACTGATACGTACGTTGCAAGCAAATTACTTGGAACAGCGGCAGCGAACCTAGCATTCTTATACTGTGATGTTCACTTTAGGAACAAGAGTTCCGGAACTGACGATGAAGGAGATTAATGATTTTTGAGTCTTTCATCAAACGCACGTCTAAGAAGTTGCCTTAATTCTGGTTTAGCACGCTCAATAACGTCATCAAAAATAACATCATCATTGATCATTAAATCAAGATGTGTTAGATTGATGTCGTGCCAATCATAATCCCAAAAATGAGCATCCTCATCGAGACCAACATCAATTAACGTATTGATTGCCTTGGCGAGAAGGTGTTTTTCATCGTTGGAAATGATCGACAGCGGTGGAAACCCGAACAACCTACGGGCAAGTTTGTTCAACATAACTTGATGTTATCGCTGGTAATTTCACTGATGCAAAATGTTTGTGGCGAAAGATGCGGTTGTGGATCACGGACCCAAGTTTCATCAATGCGTGGAACATAGTGATCTTTTATGATGAATTTGTTCGTCGTTGTCGAGGTTGGAGCGGTCTGCAACGGATTTGTTACCTTCTTCAGGACAAGATCAAGGTGTTCATTGATCATCTTCACCTGTTCAGGTGACAACTCAGCATCATCTCCCGACAGTTCGATGAACCCTCTCAACCAATAACAGAAATTTTCAGGTGTCATGTTTTTTGAATTCTTTCTCTATCTTAGATCTAGACTCGACGTTGAGTTTCCAATCGCCTTTTTTCCAAATCGATCCACCTTCGCATAACCCAGTGTTAAGATTCCAGTATGCGTAACAATATTCATGCATTGTCACGGCTGTGAATCCGTCAGAATATATGAGAGCGTGGACTTCGTATCTTTCATGTTCAGCCCACGGACCATCATCATGTGCATACGTAGGTCCGCAGTACTCAATTTTCACAGGAAACTTATAATCCTTGTGATCGGCATGTTCGTGTTCCAACAACATGTAATCGTGTCGAATGCATCTGACTGGTAAGTTATTAGGTGTGATGAAGGTGCCGCCTTTTGCAACAGCCTCCTTCATATGACAATTCCAATCGCAGTAGTTTACATCCTCGTTCATATTACCACAGTACATGCATTTAATTTTCATGAAATCATGAATCCTATCGCTTCATCAACCTCACGCTTCAGATCTTCATCATCGACGTTGAGATGATGGACACTGCACTTTGACATCTTGAAGAATTCTTCGTATGCTTCGTGTATCAACTGTAGCTTTTGTGCATCGAGCTTTGAATCAATATCATCGATGATGCCTTCGTACGAAGATCGATGACAGAAAAGTATCTTCGATCCCAATGATGCATACGCTTCATCCATCATCTTAATCATCTTCTTGTCTGTCCTTCTACCGAGAACCTTCGAGTACGCATACTCACAAGGAAATCCCCTGTCCATGATCACGTTGACACCCGTTTGTTTCATGAAGTCAGCAACACGAGGGTCTGCATGCCGAAGTTGATCGATGAATCGGTTCTTGCTTTTCAAGTACGTTCCATGTTCAGATGATGCCTTGAAATACGCAAAACCCGTCTCCGCAACGATTGCCTTTGCAATGTTTGTTTTTCCTGACATGTCCGGGCCGACAACGAATAATATTTGCTGTTTATCAAAGTTCATTGTTAGCCAATTGTAACACTCGTTACAAACGCCCTTGAATGAACCAAAATGCTGCCCCCAACAATCTGGAGGTAGATTACTGTACGGTTTATTGCATCGGGGACACGAGTATAATTCAGGATTTTTTGCTAGCATATCCATCCTTAAACCATCCTTCTCCCTTTAGGAGAAAACCAGAGCCTCCTGAGATCAACCTCTTAACATTCTTAGAACCGCATATACCACACTCCGAGTCAGGTTTATCGTTCATCGATTGTTCGCGTTCGTATACGCAACCGCAACCTTTACAGTTATACTCGTAAATCATGTTGCTTTCTTGATAAAGACAAGCGTATTCTTCTTATAGAACGTAGCAAGACCCTTCAATTTCTTGAACTTTGATGTTAATTCTTCATCAACAACGTATCCACGCTCATCCATCTTTGAAGTTACATGATCAGGTGTGCAAGGATTGTGGTGACCGCGACCCCATTGACCAGGAGGTGCGCACGATACTATGAGAACCCTTGGATCGAATGCCATCAAGTTCGAGAGATACACATCCTCAAGTTCTGGCATGATATGCTCATACACCTCCAACGATGAGACGACATCCCGATGTTCGACCTGTTCAGGAAATGGAACTGTCAGATCATGTCGCATGAAATTTTCAGTTTTAAGCTGTTGCTTTTCAACCGCTCCGACAGAAAAATCAACCCCAAGCGTAGGAATTTGATCCTGCAACGGTGCCACCCAATCACCCATGCCGCATCCAACGTCGACGATCGATGCTGCCTTACATTCGTCAACAACAAATGCCTGAAACGACTTCAGGCCCTTCTCGTAGTATTTTGTGTGCTTATCGTAAAAAGCAGCATCGTAACGGTTAGATTCCTTCTCTGGGTCCCATGTCTTCGTGCGTTTAGCCATGTAGTTTATTACAACACGGGCATACAACGTACAGTGAACTTATTATTTACGAAGCAAGTGTTGTATTTTCGTTTGGGAGAATTGAGGAAAATTATCGACATCCTCATTGAAGGTGGATTAAAAATGCCACCCGAACATAGAACAACGTTGAATCCTTCGCTCGTTAAGTTAACGTGTTCAAAGTACGTTTCATTCATGGAAGGTTGGAATTCATGGTTACGAACGCAAGGTGTTGAACCGATCACGTTGATCGGACCGTCAGGTTCATCCACGTATGCTGAACAGGATTTGATAACAAACCCTACGATGACGTACGGTGACGTTGATTACCTAGTCTCAATTCCTGTAAAAAAATCCGATGAAGCGTTCGGTGAACGACGGAAGAAAAATGCAGAAACTGAAAAGCTATACGTTTCATTACTTCAACGTTTCATCGGGATGAAACGCGATCCAAACGTTGATTCATTAATGACATTAAAGGTTCTCCACTCCAGGTTATCATAAATGTCGACAGCTCAACAAAGGTTCAAGTTGACACGGTGATAACGTTCTCAGAGAGCGCAGAGTGGATGAAAGGCAGGTACACACCCGAAAGAGGTGTGAAGGGATACGTTACCGGAAACCTGTATAAAGCGTTGGGTGATTATCTGTCGTTATCAATCGGCACGGAAGGTGTGCTTGTTAGAACCAAGGACGGCGCGAGGGTCGGAAGCAACGTTAGAGCAGGCGTTGTCGTTGATTTGATCACGAATGATTTTAAAAGATTCATGCTTGATATCTCAAGGTACCTAGCACCCAACACGAAACCATCTCAATTGCTAACAAGGTATCCTGGTCTCGATCCCAATGCCATTAACATAGGCGATTTATCAAAGGGAATCGTTGGATTAGCACAAACACTCGAACAAGGTGGGATCGTCGACGCACATTCCATGTTAACGTCCATCCATTCAAATTTCGTTGAAAATCTTGAGAAAAGCATCGCAAGAAAAGAATCACGCGATCTATCGAGGGAAAAATTAGAGCAATTAAAACAGTTGAACACGAAACAATCAACAAGGGTTAGGAACATTTTCAATGTTTGAACAATTGCGATCATTCGTTCAAAAAGTATTGCTCGAAGGCCGTATAGATGATCTCGAAGCACGCTTCCCAGATGTAGACGTAGCATATCTTGCTACGATCGACCCAACACCCCAGAAGAAATACATCGAATGGATCGTCAAGCAAATTAACGGCGATTCAACGAATCATAACCTTCAAAGGGTCAAAAATTTAATTACGCTTTTTCACAAGAACAATCAAAGATTTCAAAACAAGGACATATATTCATACAACACCGTTGATGAACTTGAGAATGTTGTTAATGACGTCATAGCAAAAAAAACATCAAAAGAACGTCGTTTTGAAAAAAAACGTGGTTCAGATACAATTTACGAAGATAACGAAATCACAGTTGTATTCATTGGTTCAAGAGAATCATGTCAAATATATGGCGCCGGCAGCAAATGGTGCATTACGATGAAAGACATGATGTACTACGAACATTACAATGCGGAAAACACTGTTTTCTATTTTGTTTTGAGAAAACAACCTAAAAAGGATGATTTCGATAAAATTGCACTCTCTGTCGAGAGAGATCATGATAACAATGTCACTGCTGTCTTTTATTATGATGAAAAAGATATAATAACTGATTTAGGTGAAATAAGCGAACATATCTCGAACATCCGCGTTATAAATCGAATTATTGTAAGTGATGCTGCTGTAAAAGCAAAAACATTGTACGCAAAATTGAATGATGGTGAAACATCTAGGGATGAAGAGTTATCGATCATCAAATCAGTACCCGACGTCGCACGATTCGCTAGTAAATTTAGCGATCCAAAAATCATTTCAATGTTGGCAAATGATGACAACGATTGGGTCAAATTAAATCTCGCAGAGAATCCAAAAGCACCGAGCGAAGTTCTCGACGCATTATCAAGGAACAATAGCGAAAATCAAGACATACAATGCGCGATTATCGAAAATCCAAATACATCACCTGAAACATTGGACAGATTATCGTTAAGCGATGATGTCAGCATTGTTAATTTTGTATCGAAAAGACGTCAACTGAATAAATGATATGATGAAAAATCTTCTTATAGAAGCGGTTGAAGAATCGATCGATGCAGAGATTGAGGAACTCCGTGAACAACCTGAATTCTCTTCGATCAATGGATTCATCGAGCACAAGCTCGATAACGATGAGTACACGTACAACTTCATTGAATTGAACGCACTTGCAAGGAACCTAACACAAAAGAAATTGGTTAGTAGGAACAGGGCGGTTGAAGCATCAAAGGCTGACATTGACGCAGTTCATCACGAGCTCAACTCTGTCGGATTTCAGTTCGTCGGTCGGGAGAAGGAACGCTCGGTGCGTGGATTCAAGAAAGGTGCCCATGGAACGAGCCCGTTCGCGGGAGCAGGTGGTGGAGGTTCTGGATTTGGATCCGATTTTGGAGGATCCACGTTCACATCATTCGGTGGTGGGCCTGGCGCGATGGGTGGGGGCTACAAGTGGGATCCGAATGATAAACGAAACCTACCCATGGGCTCTAGAAAACGTTAATCTATTGGTGACGTAAATTACCCCAACATATTTTGCACAGGCAGCAAGGTAATTTCCAACTTCCAAACACCCAAGTATGATAATGAATGTTCCGGATTCAACACTACCGATTGAAAACCCTCCCAATTGTTGGGGCCAAAATAGAATTGGAAATTCCGTGTCGACGCATAGATCACCTGGTTTTAAGCGATCGTCTTTAATGACATCGAATTTCATTCGTTAAATGCTTCTTGACGTTAAAAACGCTTCTCGACAAATTCCGCATTGACCAGTCCGATCCTAAGATCAGTTGTAATAATCAGGACGAATTTATCAAATGGTGGCTCACCTTCATCGTCCCACGTCACCAATTCTTCTAGGATCACAAGAGCAAACATTCCATTATTCAACGTCGCGATTCGTCGAGCACTACCTAAATTCGGTGTAGCAGACCAGACGTTCAAAGGATTGGTATCGCGTTTGTCAATTGTCACAACATCGCCGGGTGTAAATCTGAATTTTTTTGATGATTTTTTCATTTGGAAATTAACCAATCCTCCCACGCCCAACCAAAGGTGAGATTTTGTGAGCAGACGAAGTGATGGTGACCCAGCGAGGCAACTATTAGAACAATCTCATCATCATAAATGAACGAATTAACCCACACTTCAAATGACACGTAATTCATACGTTCATTCGTAAATAATGCTGGTTGCGCATTCAACCTGAACCCTCGTTTGAATGCGCATAACTGTCCGGGATTAAATTTGGAAATTTTCATCGATGACGTTGATCTCAACACGCAGGAGTGAACCAACCGTCCATTGCTTTAATGATTTGCCCGTTGTGGGTGAGATAATAACCCTCCGATGTTTGGTGATCCGTGCAGACAAACATCAACAATTCATCGGGACGAATTGTCAAACGGCAACGATCGACAATGGAGTTCACTAAAATTGGTCCGTGCGGTGGACGTCTTGATCCGTATGAGGCGGGACGACATAATTCACCGGGTTGGTTCATGAGATCACCTTGCAACGCCACATTGAGGTCGAAAATCCAAAATCATTGCGGTCGACCTCAGCAAAAACAACCGTGTACGGTTCGAATGATTGATCCTCCTTCGCACCCCAAACGTTCATCCTGTGAACCTTACCGCTGATCGATACCGCCTCAACCTGAAGGTACGCTTTTCCATTCTTCGTTTTCTTTGTTCTTGAATCCTTGATTGCGAACCAGTAAAAATTCTTCTCCTCCCACTCGTCGAGGGGTTTGATTCCCTTCTCATCGAGCTTAAGAATGATTTCAGGATCAATCAACGCTGTCACATCCAACGATCCAAAAACCTCCACCTGCATCTCAACGAGTTCCTTCTTCGACCAATCCTCAACTTCATCACGTGTCGTTCTAGCGAGTTCATAGAACGTTTTCATGCCAAGGAACGGATCCTTCTTAGGTGATTTCTTGATTAGATCATTATTTTCGATCATCACGTGGTGCATGTGTCCATAACTCTTGAACAACTTATCATCCCCAATGATGTCCAATGAACCGAATGCACCAACCTTGATAAGCGCATCCAACGACTTTTTATTGAACTTGGACGGCTTCCAGGAACCATCCTCGTTCCAGAAGATTTTTTCAATTGACTCGTAGGGCCTCGAGGCAATGATCTCCTGGGCTGCTGTATCGCCCACACCCTTGCAGGAGATCAAGCTTGGCATGAACTTTTTCCCCGGAAGCACCGTCCATTCGGTCGTGGCGTAATTGATATCGATTGGGACAAAAACGTAACCCAACCTCTTCAGTTCACCGAATGCCTTCGCCTTTTTGTCGGGATTATTGAGCATCGATTCAACGTACGCCGTCAACCACTGCTCCTCGTGGTACGTCAGGAGCCATGAGCACCAGAACGAATCGATTGCGTACGCGACGGCATGGCTGTTGGACGTCAGCACACCGTTCGCAAGGTAGAATTGATGATCAGGATGATCAACCTCCAGGTCGTACGTCTGATGCTTTCCGATCGGAGTGATGCTTTTGATGTTACCCATTATTCACATGTTACCATATCGTTGGATTGATGTTCACACTTGTCAATGCATTTCAAGTTAGTTGCATACCAAACAGATCCAAATTTTAGTTCATGCGTCACAACAAGCGCAACGCCCTTTAGATCAACGTGTAAGACCAACAACAACGTATTTGCATCGATTAAGAAATAATCTCCATCATTAGTAAATGCTGTCAATGTGGAGGAAATCCTTGGATAGTCCATCATTGCTAGATCGCATGGTTGAAAACCAAACCTCATTGAACAACCTTAAGAAACCAAAATTTGGGTGCATAACCGATCCTTAGACCTGCTGTTACGACGGCATACATCTTCAATCCTTCATGGAAGGATAATACGATCATAAATTCACCAGGTTGCACAGTAGCTGGATTACCTAACTCGTACAGATTTTCACAGGGTACGTACATGGTTCCAGCGTAATCATCCTGATAAACGAGCATTCCAGGCGTTAACGTATCAAACACGAGTATTCACCATTTCGAAGTACCAATTGTTTGGTACGTACCCAAATTTAAGACCGGATGTTACAACAGCGTGCATCGCCAGATCTTTGTCGTAGAACAGCACGATCATAAACTCGCCTTTTTTAACTTCAGGACGCATGGATACCAATTGCCATCGTGGTGAGATGGCACAGTGCAATCTACCGTCAAATTCATCATGATGAATCAACGTTCCAGGCGCAATTATAACGCTCATTGATTTATCCTATTCAACTAACACGCGGACATAAGTTCGATCAACCCAACCGATCAAAAGATTTGCCGTGACCACCAAATCCTTAGGGTAAAATTGATCATTATCATGGCAAATCACCATCAACAATTCACCGTGATGAACATGCTTGTCATGATTCATTTGGTAATCATTTCCACTTCGATCGTAAAGCACACCACTGTAAACGCATGACCTTGAAAGTGAACCGATGTAGGGTTGCATTTTTAACCTGTGTTACGTTGAAATGATGGTGATTGCTGGATCATCGTAGCACATAATTCCATATCGCCCACGTGATGTCAGGACGAGATATTGATAGGACGAGAGTTTTTTATCACGTTTTCGATTGTGCTTCTTGCTCGTTTTAAATCGTTGGATGATGACAGCGAAGTCCGTCGATTCAAACGTTGCAATCACGAACGCTGGATCGGATTGACGTTTTCTAACGCAATCGTAAAGACAGTAAAATGTCATATTCGTCGTGAATAACGTTCCAGGATCAAGCATGGCATCACGTTACGGGATCAAAACAATTGGTGTACAGCATCGTACCGATACGTCCGGCTGAAGTTATGTACACGTAACGGTTATGCTCACGTCGGGAACCGTATAAAAGTGTGTGGTTGTAAACGGCAACAAGGATGCAAAGTTCACCCTTATATGATGTGATACCTGAGCTGGATAATGCGGCTCGATCGGGCAACCGCATAGTAACATCAGTTGTGAGCCTGTACAACATTCCAACGGACACTGGCTCTTCACTGTTATTTCTAATCATGTACATGATATTGATCGTTGTTGGACCGGTGGGGCGCAACTCATGCTTGATTCACCGCAGTAGTTTCCATCCTCACTGCATGCGATGAACGTTTCAGGAACTGGGTGGGAGCATGACTCATGTTCAATCTTGAAGTTTGAATTGAACGAAGGATGATTATGATTTTGATAATCATTGCCTATGAGGTATAATCCCTTCTTAATCGAGTGATTAGACAAAAGAAGATCAAGAATTTGCTTGCATGGTTCATGCAAATCTTCAATATTTTTATGATATTGTGATGCTCCAACTCTGATCAACGCGTGATCATTTGACACTAACCAACAATCTAATTCAACGTCATTACGATGAATAATGTCCATTGGCATACGTTTCCATGCTGGTTTAAAATGATGCATGCCATCGAATTCAATTGCTATTTTTCTATCTTCGTTAAGAAAATCTATTTGTCTACGTTTTGTAAGAGTTGAAAAATCGCCACTAATGAGAACGTTACGTCTAAATCCACGACCAGATAAGAAATTTTTCATTGCTTTTTCTGGTCTTGAAGGTTTGTATGAATTAATGAGACGTTCTGCACGAGCTTTTATGATTTCTGGGCGAGCGGAAGTTTTCTTTGCAGCGACGCTAGAACGTTTTCGAGCGTCGTCTCGTTTATTCAGTTCGCCCAGCAATTCAGATCGACGTTTACGTTCATCAGGGTTATTCATGATCGCCGTGCTGACAGCACGACCCATTTTTTCTTTGTACGCCGTCAGGTCTTCACCCGCTTCTTTCTTTCGTGTGATCCAATCACCATTAATCTTTCCATTCGCAACGTATTTGTCTCTCGTCGCTTGACATTTAGTTGGACCGTAATTTGATTCGTACGCTTCAACACTAAGTCCATGAATGTTTTTAACGTGTAATGTGATCCTGGTACCTGCAAATTTACATAATCTGCATTCGATATAATCGATCCCAGCACAACCGTTTGGCCAACAATCTACAGTGTGTTGTTCATTGGTATACTCTCGTCCATCACGCCAACGTTTGATTGCTTTTCCGCACCTGTTGCAGAAGTATGCAAAGAATTCACGACGATCGACAATCCCAGTTTGTTGATCAACCACAATGGAAGCATTTCCCGTGTCTCCGCTGTTCTGAACTTGTGATTTTCTGTGCATTTAAATTTCTCACCGGAAGTCAATTCAACTTCCACGATCTCATTATACCCGGTTTTATGACAATCAACAACTTCGGCGGTTATCGATTTCTTAAGTGTTTCATCATAAGAAAGAACAATGTCGCCTTGTTTAATGTCAACTATTTTAGTTTTACTGTTTGTTCCATCTTTATCAAGTGTACAAACTTCATTTTCGCCAGTGAAACACTTATTGAAGCCATATCCCGACATCCAAAGCACTGTCTGGTATGCTTTCTCAGCAATCTCCTTGGGAACACCGTTCTTCATGGCCCCTCCGACGAACGAATCCTCAAGTTCCTGAGCCTTTTTCTTCGCGGCGTCGCCGCCTGAGATGCTTCGCTTCATGATCGCTCGACGAACTTCGTCGGTTTCTGCCATTGGAAATCCAGCAACTTTATTCGCAAGTTCCATGACGCTTTCCTGAAAAATCAGGCAATTGTGAACAACGTGCCCATTAACAATGAAATTATGATTACGTGTCTGTAGATCGTACGTTTCAACTTCAACACTTCTTCTTATTGAATCAATCCTTGTTGATGAAATCATTAAATTCTGTCCTTCTTTTTGACGGATATTGTTTTGATTCAGAACCCCATACACGGTGGACAACGTAACCTGCCTTTTCAGCCGCCCGCGTAAATTTCTCATCTATTCTAAATTGTCTTTTCATTGCAGGCGTCAAAATTTGTTGTGTTGCTTTATTTCCATGCCAGTAATCACCATCATATTCGATCAGTAGATTTTTAGATGGAACGAAAAAATCAAATTCATGATTTACACCGTCGATTCTGAATGAATGCGTGACTTCATTGCCGTACAACGTACGTAAACGTTCATAGAATTTGTTCTCTTCATCTGAAATTCGTTTTGGTGGTTTTCTATTGGCTAACGCCATTGACACAACTTTTGAATGATTTGCTTTCCATGTCGCATCATGTTTTCGCATGTGCATCGCTAACGCGCGCTTTACTTTTAAAATAACGCCGCAAATTTCACACACCGTTGGTTGACGATCGTCATGATTGCAATACGAACGATGTGAACGTAACGATAAATTTGTTTCAAATTTTTTCGAACATTTTTCGCATTCGTAATCACCATGCTTAATGATATTTTCACGTCGTTTTGCAAATTGCATGTTGCCATACCATTCGGGCGTTAATTTACGACCCTTATACGCTTTTCGTTTCCATTCGTAAGCACAATCTCGTGAGCAATATTTTGATGACTTGTTTGCAGAATAAGCTTTGTACGCTTTGTTACATATTTCACATTGTTTTTCGATAAACGTATGAATTCTTCTCTTCGCATTGTTTGCATCACATACACACTTATTTGAACAGAACCTCTTGTTCGACGTTTCAATCCCGCAAAAGGTACACTTATTCATCCTTCAAGACTTCTTTCTTGAAGGATAAGTAATCCGGAAAATCAATAATTTCATCGTTAAGCGTTAATTCATCCGCACGTTTCCATCCATCAATTGTTAGGACATTGTGATCAGGTGTTAAATGTAATTCACCAATTTTTGTTGAGATGACAATCGTTTCTTTCAATCCATTACGTACGCCTGCGATCACTTCGTCTTGTTCAAATTGAGATGTTTCTTCATTAAAGGTGGGCAACGTAACTTTTTCGCCATTATTCAATCTTTGAACTACGATTTCAATCGGTAAGTCTCCTTCGTCCGTTAAAACAAGTGATCCACCTGCGATACAACCTCTTGTTTTCTTTAACGTATCATTAATCAATGGATGCCCCCAGTCGTAGGGCTCGTGCTCATGCTCCAACCACAGCTTATCGACGTTCGCTGCCAACGGACCAGGTCTGTAGATCGACGTAAGAGCGGCGATGTCGATGACAGATTTTGGTTTTGCCTTCTTGAATAACCTTTGAGCTCCCTGCGATGTTAACTGAAATATGCCCGCGTAACGTCCTTCGGAGTACACTTCGTATGGTTTTGGGTCGTCAAAATTCATCTTCGACGGATGCATATTTTCATCATGCCAACGTTTCACATCATCAAATGTCGGCTCAACGTTTGCAAGCTTCTTAACGTTCTTAGGTTTCAAGCTACGTACTCCTTACGTTCAATTGCTGTGCCTGGTGGGACAATTTGTTCGAATAGTTCAGTTATGCTCGCGCCTGATTCATCACAATAGTTACAGATGTAGAAAAATTTATCAAGCGAATCATCTAATGGACAAATGTTGATTTTTTCCCATTCACTCCGTCCAAATTCAATTTGGAACGTTCTTGAGTCAAGCACCCATACCAAAACAACGCTATCATCAACGATTGATACCGACATGACGCGTCCGGGTGCCCACCATTTTAATTGGTAACCCTCGATTGTCTCGGGGACATTTTCTGGACGTTTCCACCTTAGATCAAGTGGCATTGAAAATTCATAAACTGACTGTCCGTAGATATCGGCCTCGACAGCATCGAACACCTCATGCCTTGTGTACGTGAATGATTCATCCGTTATATCAAGAAAACTGATCTCGGTGAACACTTTCATCGCTCTTTTGACCTCACCGAACGATAACCAACACCTCGCAAGATCGCATATGTCAACGTAGGAACACATCCTGATGGAGCCATCATCAAGGCATGATGCCCAAGCGCGATCGGCTTCTCGGTATCTTAGATCCAACGCGAGATTTTTGATTCGTTCAATTTTGTTCATTGCCAGTTCGTTTCGATGGGTAATGCAACGTCATGATCATCGGTTAGAAATCTTGCTTCAATGAACTCACCCGATTCAAGTTTTACCTTTACGCAACCTGGCAATCGATGAACAGTTCCATCAAGTTCAAATTCGAACATTCCTTGTTTTTTGATGATAAGTTCAATGCTACGTTCGATCAATCGTAGGGTTTCAAGACCCAAGAGATCGTATTTGATAAAATTTCCAATCTTTTCAAGATGCTTAAAGTTGACGCCCTCAACCCAGGGCGTCTGTGGTTCGCCTCCCGACGTTATCAATGGCATCTTGTTTGGAAGATCATCGGCGATGAGAACACCTCCTGCATGGCGTCCCAACGATCGACCCTGCTTGAAAAGGATGTTCATCGATTCACCGACCTTTGGGTGCTTTTCGATGAAGCTTCTGAACGGTTCATCGTACTTCAATGCCTCATCGTACGTGAGCACGAATAGGTTCTTATCATCACCGTGCTTCATTGTTGCTTTCCGCACGCTTTGCTCAACGGTTCGTGTTGCGATGTTAACCTCATCGAATGGAACTCCGTAGAATTTTGACAGATCCTTAATCAGGCTTTTCACCTTGAAAGCGTTCACGTTGCTGATCGGAACGACGTTCTCGTACCCAAAAAAGTTCCGCAATTCATCAAGCACCTTATCACGGTTCGCGAGATCCGAATCGACATCTGGTGCACCGACGCGGTACACGCTCAAGAACCTCGCGAAGGGCAGTTCCCACCTGATTGGATCAAGATCGGTGATGAAAAGAACGTACGCAACCAACGATCCACCACCAGAATTGTGGACTGCAGCACCTTCTACGTTGTATGTGTGACTATTCTCGATACACAAGTCTACAACTTCACCCTTGTACGAGACAATTGTCTTGCTTCTGATCTTCATGGTACGTGGTTGCCTTCTTCGCGTAAGCTTTTAAGTCCCTATCCAACACTACTCTGTATGACAGTCCGTTTACAACACAATAGTGAGCCAAAGCATCGATCTTGGCCCGATACGTGGCAGGAGCCGCGTCAATCCAACGTTGACCTTTCACTTCAACTATCGCATTATCAACTACGAAATCTGGGTAGTAGTCATGTTCCTTATCATCTACAGGATCAATGTACGGAATTCCGAACTCACAACGGATAACATGTTTACCATTTTCCTCACACCACAACAAGAACGCCAGTTCCAACTTCGAATGATAAGAAATGACACCTTCGTAGGTGCCCACGTGTTTGTAAGTACCTTTGCCACTGACTCTGTCTCGATAATTCACATCTGAAGCCCACTTGTCACGCATGATGCGCGCCATATTGGCTTGGTACGCAGGATTGCTCACTGTCTTAAGCTGTGCATCGCGCATCACCTTGCCGTGGTCCCCTACCCACAAGAGTCGTGAATTCTCGCGATGTTTCTTAAGAGTTTCAGGTCTGTTTTGAGCGATTAGTTGAGATGCTGAGTTCCTAGCACACCATTCCTCATCGTACTGGTATTTGTCAATGTAACATTGTGGACACACTTGCACCTTGCGACGACGCGCAAACAATTTGATAGCCAAACCAACGTATATTGTTGAACAGTGAATGCACCTGATTTGTATCAGGGCTTTCGTTGAGTGTTTACCCCACACATATTCATCCCAATCAAACCCTGTAACGACATCAAATTTGCTAGCAGTCCTACGACGAGCAAAAGCGCGCTCGTTCATTTCAAGTTGAGGTTGTAATTTATCCCACAAACGTCGGGTGACGATCAACGATCCGTCAATTTTCAACGCCAATTTCACCAATGACATCTGTTGAGGCGTCAATCCGAGTTGAGGTTTGTTATTCTTATCACGTGTCTTAAAGCAATGACGTCCCATCATTCATAGGTATAGGACGCGGGTCAGGTAAACACCTCAACGATGTCATCGTCTTCAGTTAGGTATTGTGCCTCTATCCATCCACGGTTCTTCGTCAGAAACTTGTGATCCTTGGTACACCTAATCTTGCGTCCACCGTCGAACTCTAATTCCAAAATGTCCTCATTGATCTGGTACCTGAAAACATCGAGCACTTTCTGATCATTACAATCGGCATCTTTGACTAGATCACCCACCTTGATAGTACTAATAGGTGCGTACATGCCGTCTGCCATCAAGACACGAGTCTCAGGTGTAAAACAACCTCTCGCAGGACCCGTGAGCGTTACCTTTCTTGCAAGTTCCATGATCTTCTGGTACGAAATGAAGTAATCGGAATTCTTCATCTGCTTGATCACGTTCAATTCCTCGAGCAATCTTTCGGTGTATTCCTGCTTTCCATCGAGGCCACGTTTGGTCATGCCATCGCGGCAGAGTTTAACAAGGTGATTGAATGATTTTTCGCCCTTGGGAACAAGCTTCTCAGTTGGAAATTTTGGTGATCGATCGGGAGGAAGTTCGCCGATGATCTGATGTGCAATGTCATGCGTTCTCTCGATCGCATCCCGAACCAGATCGTCATCGTAGAACTCAGTTCCAACCTTTGATCGGAGGTATTCATCCCACACCTGGGAAGCGTTCTTTGGGTACAGCTCGCACTTCAATTCATCCTTTGACTTTGGAAGCGAATCGGGTGAAAATGCTTGGTAATTCATGAACCCCAATTTCTTGTAGAGTTCACGCTCCTTCCAAACGTCAGGATTATAGTAATGAGCATCGCATGTGACGACCAACTGCTTGGTGACACCGTTTCGTTTAGCGAACTCGATGATCGCCCTGTTCACAAGGTTCTGCGCAGGAAGCTTATTGAATTGAAGTTCAAGGTAGTAATTTCCTTCACCCACGCATTGGGTCATCAGATCGTATGAATTTCCGACGGCCGTGATGCATCTCTCCAACATCGTTGGATCGTTCAGCAGATTTTGATTCAAATCATCGAATTTATGCTGTTGCAATTCCTGGAAGACATTAAAGCTTGGGAGTCCTCCCACGCAGGCCGACGTGACGACCAGGTCGCCATCCTTTCCGGCCTCACGAAGGACCCTCGTGTCAATTCTAGGAAATCTGTAGAACCCGTTAAGGTAACCTTTTGACACCGCGGCGAATATTCTTTGAAGCCCTCGGGTGTTC
>Ga0172379_10000871_pt1 | contig 68253 bp, 52 predicted proteins | sample GrowelOW334metaG_FD_119756 | JGI IMG/M metagenome (GOLD analysis project Ga0172379, IMG submission 119756) | Groundwater microbial communities from an aquifer near a municipal landfill in Southern Ontario, Canada - Groundwater well OW334 metaG | ecosystem: Environmental > Aquatic > Deep... | reverse complement strand
TACTCCCTCCTTTTTAAGGAGGGTTGGGGAGGATTCACTAAAAACCTTCCAATCTATCCTCCTTTTTAAAGTGTCCCAATCGCATTGTCCATTAACTAATCCCTCCTTGCCGATAGCTATCGGAAGAGGAGTTAAGTTAGCTAATCCCTCCTAACCTCCCTTTTTTAAAGGGAGGGACTGTGCAGAGGGGTTTTCATCATTTGTTTTCCATAGTTAGCTGGTTCATTCTGCTTTTTAATAATTGTGCTGACCTACTCTCTCCTTTTTAAGGAGGATTGGGGAGGATTCACTAATAATAATCCTCCTTTTTAAGGAGTGCCGATAGCCACCGACAGGTTGGGTGTTACCACCTGTTTTACATCCATGCTTTCAATGGCCTGATTGGCTTTTTCCAATGCTTCTTTATCATTCATAGTTGTATTTTTTATTCATTATTGTCTTTATTTTTTCCTGTCTTTTTCGGTTTCTCTTTTGCAAAAAGCCCTGCTGTATATTTTTCGTACAATTCAAACAGAAAAACCATTCGATTGGCTTCACTGGTAAACGGTTGTTGGCGGTAGACTAAATCTACTGCTTTATCCAGTTCAATATGGGCTTTTACTAATTCGGGGGGCATTTTTAAGGTGTCATATAAATCGGCAAGTGAACTTTTTGGAAACTGCAATCTTACATCCAATACTTTTTGTGCCGCTTTTTCGATGGCTTCTTTTTGCTTATCTGTTGGGTTTTCGGGCCATGGAAAATTATTATATGTCAATTGATTTGAATAACTATAATCGCTTTTTAATCTTCCACAGGTAACTCTCATCCAACACATATGCATGGTTGAAATTAGTATTCCAAAATCATATTTACTGTCGCTTGAAACGGTATAAACTTTATCTCCTGCTATTATATCTTTATCTAAAATGGTAATCGGAATAAATCTTCTATTCCCCGAAGATACTCTTGGTAAAGCAATATAGTCACTATGTGGCTGTCGTATCTCACCAAATCGAGTAGGATAAAGGGCTAGTTTTTTTGTAGCCTCTCTATTGCTTGAATGCCTAATATCAAAAACCGATTTAACTCTTTTTGTTACTTCCTTTAATCCTTTTAGTTCTTCAGGTTTAATATCCACTAACCACAAACAATATCTTGAAATTGAATTAATCAATTCTTCACCCATTACAAACTTGCGAATAAATTTATTTGCTGACGGTTCTAATGCTATTAAATCATTCTTTTCATTTTCATTTAAGAGTAAAAAGCCCCCTTCATTTGGCATACTTCCGTAATTCATGAAAGGCGATTTACATATTGGATTTGTTCTTTTAAACAGAATTTCATCCTTGCTTTCTATTAAATAAGGGTTTATGTTTTTTACTTTTATTTCATGGGGTTCGCCTTTGATATTCTCATATTCAAAAATACTTTTGTTGTTTGTGTCGAAATTGGCAAAACCAATAATAATAACATGAACCGCTGCATTTCCCTTGGCTTCATTACTCCAGCTAAATGTTTGATGAGCAAAATGTATCTTTATTTTATATTGATGGAAAAGGATGTTCCAAAGAATTCCAACCTGTTCGCCCTGCGAAATTGAATTGGTTGAAACAAAAGCAACTTTTGTGGTGGTGTTTTGTATCAATTGCGCCGCTTTCAGATACCATGCCGTTACATAATCCAATACACCGGTTCCTTTATAACCTGCAAATACTCTATCCATATCCCCTTTTTGTGCAGCATCCTGGTTCGATTTACCCACAAAAGGCGGATTGCCTAGAATATAATCAAATGCATTCTTGGTTTCTATTTTTTCTTCTGTTGTGGGCCTTTCATCAATGATGGTAAGGTTATTTGTCCGGATATTAACGGTAGTATATAAAGCCTCTGCTTCGTTTAGTGTTACGGTGGTATTATTGGCCGTAAGTTCAATGTTTTGATTTATTATCAGGGTTTTCCAATCCATCTGCAAGGCATTGCCGTTAATAATTTTAGCCGCTTTTTTAAGGGGCAAACGGGCAAAGTACTGTCCAAATTCATTGCTTATAAGCATATTCATTTGGTGGTCAATCAGCCACATGGCTACCTCGGCAATACGCGCCGGAAATTCTTGGTATTCAATTCCGTACATCATATCCACATCGAGCCAAATAATACTGCTCACATCCATTACCCGTTGTCCGGAAGTATTTAATGCCCGCAGGATTTCCAACTCCAGCAACCGTAATTCGCGGTAAGTAATAACCAAAAAATTTCCGCAACCGCAAGCCGGATCAAGGAATTTAAGGGTACTTAGTTTTTTATGGAATCCGGTTAATTTATTCTTTTCTTGCGCTGAGCCGGTGGATGTGTTGCTTTTAATACTCTCGAACTCATTCCAAAGTTCATCGAGGAAAAGCGGTTTTATGAGCTTTAAAATATTGGTTTCGCTGGTATAATGTGCCCCTAAATTTCGGCGTTCGGTGGGGTTCATCACGCTTTGAAACATGGAACCGAAAATAGCCGGCGAAATCTTGCTCCAGTCAATGTAACAGCAATTGAGCAGGGCTTCGCGCATTTTACGGTCGAAACTGGCCGTGGGCAATATTTCTTCAAACAGTTTTCCGTTTACATACGGAAAGTCGGACAGTTGTTCGTCCTGATTCTTGAAACGGTTTGCTTTTGGGGTATTCAACACCTGAAAAAGCTCCTGCAGTTTGGCGGCTAGGTCGCTGCCATCTTCGTTGGTGCGTTGTTCAATATAGTCCTGAAATTGTTGTTTGTTGAAAATGGTGGTGTCTTCGGCAAACAAAAGAAATAAAATACGCACCAAATAAACTTCCAACGGATGACCGGTGTATCCAATTTCTTCCAACCGGTCGTGGAGCTTGCCCATTAACTCAGCCGCTTTAATATTGGCCGGGTCCTGTTCTTTGTAAACCTTTTTTTGATAGCCCAGCATGTACCCAAAATGCTGTACATTATTTACCAGATTGTTCAGTTTAAATTCTAGGTGTTTGTCGTCTTCCAAGTCGTAAAGCCGGAAGTTCTCGAAGTCGGAAACCAGAATGTATTTCGGCAGCTCGTGCTGTTTTAATCCGTGGGTATAATCAATAGCCTGATGGCAGGCTTTTTCGAGGTTTTTGCCCCGGCTTTTCATTTCAATAAGTATGGTGCCTTTCCAAAGCAAGTCAATGTAGCCCTCTTTATCGTCGAGTTTTTTAACCCGATGCTCAAAGGTGCCCACTCTTTTGCTGCTGATACCAAAAACGTTAAAAAATTCCACTAAAAAGGGTTTGGCATTGGCTTCTTCGTTTGAAGTGCCGGCCCACTCTTTTGCAAAATTCAATGCCCGGTCTTTTATTTCGTTCCAGCTTAATGCCATGGTAATGTTTTGTATTGCTAATGGGCCGCAAAAAACAGTCCTTTTTACGGATATAAATTTAATCTATTTCAGGAATATATCAATCGGAGGGTGAAAATGGGTTTGGAATTAGTGAACTGAAATTGAAAATTCTAGTTCGTTTCTATTACACAGCCATGGAGTTTTCCATGTTTTTAGTTGTATTCATTAAACTGGCATTCTTGAAATGCCGATTTACTTCATTAATAAGTCGATAGGGTCTGTTGAATGCTTCTTGTGATAATTTGAAGTAATCAGCCAATCTTCTAATGGTTTCTTTAGACAAACCTTTGTTATAACTCAATATTTTAGAAACGGTTCCTTTTGATAATCCAAGTATGTCAACCAAATCTTTTGATTTCAAATTATTTTCTGCCATTACCGACTTTAATAATTCAATAGGATCTAAGTCTTTTAATGAATTATGTTCTGCATCCCATTTCCCAATCAGTAGGGTTAACAATTCCACTTCATCTTTTGAGTCCTGATTTTCTATACAAACTAATTCTTCTAGGATTTCGCAATACCGATTATATTGTTCCTTATTCTTTACTATGGTATATTTTAACGGTTCCATTTCCTTGTCATTTTGATATTAAAATGAAGTTACTTCATATTGTTTTTGTTCCTTACAAAGCTTAGTATATTCAGCATGAGTGCCAATCCACTTTATAAACAAATGAACTGCATTAATCCCAAAATGGTAGCGACAGATTATTCGATAATGGTTGCCACCAATATTAAAAACCACCCGTTCAGAACTTTTTCCTAATATATCGGCACTATTAAAAGTGGATACAATTTCGTTGGGTTCGTTCCAATCTGCCCGTTTCAATACTGACAACCAGATTTCAAATGATGCTTTGCTCTGCGCATTATTCTTTATATAATCTTCAATGGTCTGCTTTTTAATCAAATGTATTTTCATTTCACCAGTCAAAGGTAAGAATAGTGTTTCACAAAAGGAAACTTATCTGCAATTTTCAATATTGCCAGCAATAAAGCACTACTAAAGGGAATCGTCCCTCTCTTTTGCGAAATTCAATGCCCGGTCTTTGTTTTCGTTCCAGCTTAATGTCATGGTAATGCTTTGTATTTATTGATTGGGCGTATGAAAATGGGCCTAATTTAAATAGGGGTTCACGCTGGGTACTGTATTCTACTTAAACCCCTATTTATTCTACACTAACCATTATTCTTTTTACATTCCTTTGATACTCTTATTGGTAATTCCACCAAATCCATAACTTAAACTTAACATAGAAATTAAACTGGAATTATATTCTGTGTTTTTTTGAAAATTACTTCCAAAACTGTATGACATAATTATGTTTTCAGATATTTTATAATTTAGATTTATTGAATAATGTATGTCAGAATACTTTTTCGATTTAGTTATAGTTACATCATCTATTTGTTCTTTTGAAATAGTTCTACTTTGATATCTTCCAATTATTTCTCCATTTATCGAATATTTACCATCCTCAAATTTAATTCCAATTCCATAATCAAAATTATCAGTAAATATGCTGTCTATTATCAATGTACTAGAATTTCTAATATAGCGTGTTATACCCAAAATATCAATATACTGATTTTTATAATACCAGCGATAAGAAGGAGTAAGCCAAACACCCCACTTAGTAACCTTGGAATAATCAATATTATTGGTTGGAAAATCTAAAAGTAACGAATATGCAAACTCAAGAAAAAAACCTGTTCTTTTTGTACTAGCGGAATATTTTTGAATATTTTTAGCCTTCTCTTTTAATTTATTCTCAAGTTCATCATCAATTATTTGAATTAAATTATTTTTAACCAATTCAACCTGCGATTTTGATTGTGCTTTATTCTTTTTCAGAAATGGTAAAACTAATGCTTCGTTAAAATGGATAATGCTTTCTTTTTCATCTTCATCACTTAAATCTTTAATAGCACTTTTAAATTCTCTGTCATATATAGCAATTAAGGTATCGATATTATCTGCACCAATAGGCGTGATTAAGATTTTAAATAAAGTGGCATTTTTTTGTAGAACAATTAGTAAATTGGATTCCTGATTAAAAATGGAATAAATATTATTATTGTCCTCAATTTTTCCATTAAATATCATTGTACGAAAGCCTATACCCATTTTTGAATTTATATTTGATGTATCAATTTTATTGACAATTTGAGTGGTTGCTAAAGAAATTGAAGAGTTTTGTTTTATTGATTGCCAACAACTTGGATTTATGTATTCATCAAAAAATAATTTATGATGAGAATTAATCCAATATGGAGAGAATTCCATCGCAAAATTTTTGGGAATAACTAAATTATTATTATCAACAAATGATGAATACATAGTTGTAACCAAAGCATTCAAAGAATATGGCTTTGAAATTTCATTTGGTTGAACACCGAGAATAGTAAAGGCAGGGGAGCTAGGTGACTGCAAATCTGCTAAAGTAGTTTCTCCTTTATTTTGAGCTTGACAGATGCCAAAATAACTGAATAAAATCATGATTTGAAATAATCCTCTTTTCATATCAAATAAAGTTAATGGTTGTAGTATAATATATTGAACTATTATCAGTATCAACGTCATCTTCAAAAGTTTTGATTTCATTTCCGTTGATAGTGTATGTAACACTTGTATGATTTGTATTTTCATTTGCATCTGTCACGATGGAACTAATCAATAATTTTTTACCTTTTATACTTTTGCCTTTCCCCAATAATAAATTATTGATACTACCTGTTTGATACTTACCATCAAAGTTTTTTAAGGCACTATTTCCAGGTTGCCCTTCCCCAAATGTAATTGTAAGTGAGTATTCTTTAGGAAGAATTTCTAATGTAAAATCAATTTTATTTACTACATTTTTCATATTCATGTGTATTAGTTGTTATAAATCAAGTTAAAATAGCCATTTGTATTTGTTTTGAAACCAATGTTTGATGGTATGTTATTTTGCGGGATTTCAAGGCGAAATTTTATCAATTTACAATGACTTTTTTTAAGAGCCACAAACTCTCGAAAACCTCAGAATCCTTAGAAACTCTCTTGCACTATACCTTGAATTGTGCCCTTTTCCTTTTTTGCTGTTGCCAATGCATCAGTAGTACTCATTGTGTGTAATTTTAGGTTAGCAAATTCATGTGGGTTATTACATGGCTACCCAAAGGTAAACCATACCTTTTTCATAAAAAGGAGCTTACAGGCTCCGTTTTATGAATTTAGATATGAGATATGAGACTTGAGATAGAAGATTGGAGAGTAGAGGTTAGAGTTTAGAGATTGAAAATTGTTAATTGCTAATTGCCAATTACTAATTGTAATTTGCTTTTCTGGAACGTGGATACCGCCGATGAAAACAAAGTGGATAATGTTATAATACTAGGTCCTTTGATTGCCATCCTTATTTCATTTCAATTGAGGTTTCGCACTTGACAACCTATGTTACTTTATATCCTATTCATTGCAAAGTTTTTATTCATCCTTGCTTTTTTCAACATTTGATGCATACTGATAAATATCATTCTTAATCATAGTCTCTATTTTTTCTGCAAATAAAAAGAATGCTTCTCGATGAGTTGTATAGCCACTATAATTTTCCGATTTAGTTATAAACTTAAATGTCTCAGTTCTTAAATTTTCATACATAATCCTATGTTGCAGCCCAATCCTTTCATACTTAAAAGTTTGAAGAAATGAAAATGAAAGAGCTGAGATTATACCTAATATTGTTATAATTAAATCTCTTTCCATGTTAAATAATTTAAATTCTGGATTAAAGTTTGCAACAATTGGAACAAGTATTCCACTTATAATGGTAAGGATTTTAAACAATTGAAAAAAAAACTTGCTTTGTATCGCAATCCTATCAAAATCAACGTCAAGAATTTCTGGAATTCGTATAGTCAAATACTTCCTTTGATAATCATCCAATTCAATATTCTCAATTAGTTCCGAAATTGTTGATTTATCTTTTTTATTGTTCCCGAAATAGTATCTTTTAATTGACATAATTTATTGTTTTTAAGTAATTTTTACCAAAATACCAATGGTTTGACACAAAAGTCCAATTGTTTTTGATCATTATTTTACTTGAAATTCTATTGTTAACAACGGTAGCTTCTATGTTTTCAAAACCCAATTGCTTGCAGTTATTTTCATAGAATTTTAAAAGCAAAATTAATCCTTTTAAACCAGATTTTTTTGAACTAAGTAAAAGTAATAAATGTGCTGAATTTTTCTTAAAATCATCTTTTGAAATAATTATTACGGAATTGTCCTTTAAAAGCAATCTTAAAAGATTGTGAAATTTTTTTACAAATGGTATAGGTAAAATAAAAGAATAGTTTAATTCTTTTATTGTTATAGCATTGTTCTTAAGATTGTAGATTCTTGTTATCATTAGTATTGTATGTCAAATAGAATTGTATAGTTAAGATACTTCATTTCAATGTCACTTTAAATTATGCGTATCAATTGAATAAACTCTTTTGTTGAGTATAGTGTTTTATCGACTGATATTCATTCATTTTATCTTCATTATAGTCATAAATCTCTCAATCGAAGCACTATCATTTCTGAAAAAATTAGTTTTTAGAGGTGTAAAAAAGGCTATGGTAAACCGACAAGCTCTATTGCAATTTTTGATAGTGTTTTGGTTTGTGCAAATTGCAAATGTGCTTGGCTGTCTATAATACTATACTTGAACAAGCATTTAAAACTATTAAAAGCTTAATTTCCTGACCTTTTTCTTAACCATTCAGATTCATCCAAACCAACTCTTGATATTTCATATGCAAAGGCATTTGCAATTCGCTGTGCAAAAGGATATTTCAAATTTGCTATCCATTTATATTTCGTTCCACTAATATCTTCAAATACTTCGTCATTGTTATCAGTACCGCTGATAACAATCCCATTAGAAGGATCGAAAGATATTAATTCAATATTATCAGTTTTGTTTATAATAGCCAGTTTTTGATAGTTTTTTCCTTCTGGAACAACAAGGTCAAAATTCTCGGAATTCTTTTCGACTTTAAGAAATATGAATCTGGTCATCTTTTTGAGTCTAAATGAGTCACAACTAGGTTGAATGCATAATAAAATATCATCCTCTCTTTTTAGAATCACACCTAAGGTTAGAAATTGGTGAGCATCGTGCGTAAAAGAAGATGAACTCAAAGAAGATAATGCCGCAAATTTCTCATTTATGTTAGTGTCGACTAATACAAAGGATTTGTAGAAATGATTAATCCATGATTGTGGAATATTATTTCCATTCTTATCATTTTCTATGTTATGCTGAATGCATCCTTTCTCTAAAAGACTTATCATCAAATTCTTTGCTAGCTTTTTCTTTTCAATTCCATGCTTATCAAAGATTGGATATTCGTCAATTTCTGTTGAATTCAATGACAATTTAATATTATCAAGCCCCATTTCTTTTGAAACATTGTTAAAATAAAGGGTATCTTTAATTTCATCAGCAATCCAATTTACTACATGTAACTGAGAATCAGAAGGCGTTTCAAGAAATGCTCTATGATTAAAAAAAGCTGCATCTAAATCTTTATTAAAAATTGCTAATAGATTATGTGTATTTCTTCTAACAGTAGAAACTGCTTTTAATGCGGTATTTGAAACCAACCCTTCTGTAATATCAGTAAACTCCTCTATAATCCTTTCTGGAAGTTCTTCATCAGAAACTGAAAAGTCAGTTTTTATTCCATTCTCCTTTTTTAGCACAACAATTTTAGTGTGTCCATTTAAATATTTACAATTTGACTTATCTAATATGCCATTCTTAATATCAATATCTAAAAGCCTTGGTAGTATTATATCAGGCAAAATTGAAGCATAAGTTTGTTCTTCTGTATAAATGATAATTAAACGTAATTCAGCCTTTTGAGAATTATCTAATATTGACAACAATAATTCAATAGCTTTATTTCCTGAATCACCATGCATTTGCCAATCAAGAATTGCAATATCGGTTTTATTTAAGATTCTTTTAATTGGTTCAAGAGAATCATCCTCTTTGGTAATCTCCAATAATGCGCAATGAATTCCTTTTTTTAGAAAACTATTACTTAATTCAAGTGGATTAATGTTTGGGTGTAATTGTCTTACGGATTTTTCTTCGTGATTACCTTCAATTTTATCTGTAATTTTAACTGTCCTAACCTCTCTTATTTCTATTCCACTAAGTTTGGTTGCTTCTTTTTCCTTATTGTTGGAAAATATTAGATCATCTACATAGGCTACAGTACCTAAATAATCTTCTGCGATTTGTTTTGAATGTTGATGAAAGGTCATATCTATTGGTTTGGGGTAATTTTTCCAATTTTAAAGGAGACGCCTTTTTCTAATCTTGGCTTATCTATTGTAATATCATAACCTACTTTGTTTAATACCTGTTTGGAAATATATAGACCCATTCCTCTTCCTAAAGGTTTCCGGGTAAATCCTAATTCAAAAATTCGTTGTTGATCTCGAATGTCAATAGAAGGACCATTATTTGAAATATAAATTCCGCTATTATCGGCATCTAAAAATATTTTACGTGGTAGAGGTTGATCTCTTAGCCAAAAAATGGCATTATCAATAATGTTAGTATATACCGGATAAAATGTTGATGGGAATCCGACAATGATATTTTTAGAAAACGTTTGTGAACACTCAAACGTAATTTGATGCCGTTCGTCTGACATCCGGGCATAGAATACGCTTTTAACAAATTCAAAGATTTCATTCCCATAAATATTGACTTCTTTCCTATAAAGCCTTCTGTTTAAAGGGGTAAATAATGTCAAATAGTTATCCAAGTGTTCAAAATTGATGCTGAAATGCTTATAAATGTCATCAATTCCTTCATTCAAATCAGCCCATGCCTTTAACCTACGAATTTGTTCTCTAATTGTTTTAGTTGTATGTTGAAATTCGTGCTGTATGGCGCTTACAGCCAATCCAAGTTGACTTAATTCTAAGTCTGTATCCAACTTATCCTTTAAACTTTCAACCTCTTCTGCATAAGCTTCCGCCATATCAATATTAGAAACCTCTTTTGACAATATGATATTTTCAAGTTGGTTTCTAATGTTATTCATGGTTTCTTTTATTTCTTCTGCTTCTTTGATTAAAACTGATTCCATCCGATTCCTTTCTGAAACCAGTTTATTATCATCCAATTGGTATGGTTCTATATGAGCAAGTTCTGTTTGTATTTCCCTTACTTTTTTATCAAAATCGCTTACTAATTCTTTAGAAAGTGTAATTACATCATAGCTTACTTTTTTTGCGATTTCTTGAACACCTGAGACCTCTGTTTTAGTTGTTTTCTTATATTTTTCTATTGTTGATTCAATCGCAATCTCTAATCGTTTTCTTCTATTTATCTCAACCTTTAACTTGGATTGATAATCATTTAAAATAATTTCTATTTGATCATATTCAGGTTTAAAAACTGTTGTCATCAGTTTTTCAATTTCTATTAAATAAGTTTTATAATCTTGAAAAGTAGATTTAGGCAAAGCAACACCCCTTGGTTTCTGTATTTTAAAGTATTCAATGAGGTTATTGTAATCTTTACGTACTGTTTTTTCAATATCAAGAAATGTACTAATTGCCTTGTCCTTATCTTTTATAGAAATACAGTATTCTAAATTATTAATAAGTTCGGAATTTAAATTGTCAAATTCCACTTTATATATTTCTTTATTTAGTTTTTCAAAAAGATCATCAAGTTCTTTCTGGAATTTTGATTTTTTTTCTTTTGATTTTTTTTCAAATTCTTGTTTTGCTAAATATTGTCGATTTAATTCTTTTTTGAATTTGGTATAATATTCAGTCCCGGGACCAGTTTGATTACCCCACTTTTCTGAATCTCTGAAAAAATCAGCTGCTAATTGAAGGAATAAATTTTTTAATATGCTAATTAGTTGGCGATAAGCTTTGTTTTCTATTAATCCTTCTCGTCCAGCTTTTTCTGATAGATTCGGATTGGTATTTTTTGAAATATCAATAGCACCAAACATTCTCCTATATGAGAAGAAATAAAATGCATTACTTTTATTTCTATCAACTTCCAAATCTAAAAAATCATACTCATTGTTACCATACGGTAATATTCGTATCATATCTCGATATAAGTATAATCCAGATATTTTGTTAAGTTTTGAAATAATTAAAGCATGTTCATCTGATGGAATAACAGATTCTCGAGCGTTGCCAGGAAAATATGCTAGATTAATTTTAAATTGACCACATTGCGTTTTCACGCCGTTATTTCCTTTCCAATTAACAATATGGTCAGGGAATTCTTTTCCATAGACCTTAATTGAGCCTCTAAATTGACCATATTCATCAAATTCACCAGAAATGTGGTGATCTGCCTTTGTATATTCATCTGGATTCCAAAATTCAGTTGTTTCAATGATGTCGTCAAAATACTCATCAGTTTTATGATCTCTAAAACTCGTTTTGATTACTGGTTTAGGGGAATCAGGAAACATAGTATTTGTGAAGCCTAAAAGTGTTTTTCTTAATGGAGGTTCTCTTTGGCTTAACTTCCCAAATGAATCACCATCAATAGATGATTCAAGCATTTCATTTACAGGACAAATAATAAAATGTGTGCCAAATCCATCTCCTTTTAATGAAGGGCCAATTAGGTATTTATCAATCTTTTCAGAAACAAGCGATAAGTTTTCAAGTGGAGTTAGCAATTCTAATCCCTCAGCATCATTCAAATAACCTTGTTTCTGAAGTGAAACAATATTTGCGATCACTTCAGAGTTAAGTTCCTCAAAATCATTGGCGTTAGGAAGTCGCCCCCCATGGATGGTTTTAATTGGCACAATGATATGTTCAAGATTAATTCCAGGTATTTCATACATCCGCCAATATACAAATGCCATAACCAAATCATGCAAACCATCTTTTCGTTTAGCACGTGTCAAAACCAATACATGGTCTCCAATTGAAGCAATTGCTAACCTACCAATTCCTTTTTCACCCATAATCGGGCGTACTTTACCCTCAGGTATTGGAAGTAATGTTTCATCGAGTTTCCCTCCGAGTTTACTTTCAGTCCCAAGCGTTAACCATTTTTCTTCAAAATCTTTTTTAGTCATTCCATAACCATCATCCCGGAGAACAAAAAGTTTATCGGAGCGGAAATAATCAACAATAACATTTTCAGCATAAGCATCATGTGCATTTTTAAAGAGCTCACTAATCGCAGTGGGTATTCCAGCAATCTGTTGTCTTCCCAACATGTCCAGAGCCCTTGCTCTTGCTTTAAAACCGGCCATATTTATAGGTGTGTTTCTTTAATTATTACTTCACCAATAGCTTTGGCAAGAAGCGGAGGAACTGCATTCCCAATCATTTTAGCAATAGTTCCCTGATTATTGGAATGAAAAACAAAATTTTCAGGAAAACTTTGTAATGTGGCGCCTTCGCGTAAAGAAATAGCTCGATCCTGCTCTGGATGTCCGTATCGGCCATTTGAATAACTTACAAAACGTGTGGTAATAGCTGGGGAAGGTTTGTTCCAATACATTCTACCATAAACATCAGTGTGTCCGTCATGATTTTTGTAACAAACTGGCTGTAAACTTTTATCCTTCCAATCCAAACGTCCTCCACCGTTTTTGGGTGTGCATTTAATCCTTTTTAAATTAATTGGAGAAAGCTTAGCAGTTGCATGCAAAAACTGAGATTTGTCGATTTTTCCGTGTTCAACGGGAGGAAATTTTTCTATGTTTCCAATGGCCTGTTTTACAGTTTTTATGTTGCTTCTATTTTCTTGGGGTAATTTTATTGTCTCTTTAATCCTAGTGGCGATCAAAACATATCTTCGTCGGTTTTGAGGAACACCGAAATATTTTGCATTCAGTACTTTTTCATCAAATACATATCCATTATCATTCAAAAAACACTTAAATCTTCCTAAAGGACTTTCAGACTTCTTATCAAGTCCGGGCACATTTTCTATAAACACATATCCAGGTCGGTAATAATCCACAAACTCTTGAAAATCTTCCAGTAATAACCGAGTTTTACTCGACTTTGTTTTATCTGTTTTAATATTGGAATAATACTGGCAAGTACTGCATCCAACAAAAATTAAATTTCTTTGATTTCGATGTATTTTAAAGAATTTCCCAATTTCTATTTTATTCAAATTGGAAACATCTGCTTTTAAAAACTTGGCCAGAATATTTTTTTCGTATGTTTCTTTGCATGATTCGTCAATATCAATTCCCCCCAAAACTTCAATACCAGCCTGTTGAAAGCCCAAACTCACACCACCTATAGAGCAGAAAAAATCAACTACTTTCAGTTTATTAACGGGTTTTGTCATATTGTTTTTAGTAAAAAAATAAAAGTATAACAATATCTGAAAAAATCATAAATTAAATTCAGATTAAAAATAGTATGTTTTCATCTATCAATCTTATTAGTAGCATCATAAAAAACTTATTTCTATACTGTAAAAGTTGGAAGGTCAACAATTACTTTCTATCCAGTCGCTTTGAGTTTTATTTCGGTTTTCTAATGGTACGATAATCATAGAATGTACGTTTATGTGTTAGCAAAAATTAATTCTTTTACAAATTTTGAATTTTGGGTTAACTTGTGCGTTTTGCAAATGTGTGCAATGTGCGTGAGCTTCCCCAAACTGTCGTGAAGGGCAGAAGTTGGTAGGCAAAAACTAATTTTTTCCTGCGCCAAGCTTTAATCAATAAGTGTATTTTGTCAATTCGTTTTTTCAATTTTTCAAATCCGTCTATAAGTGTTCAGTTGTCTTTTTTAGCCTTGCATACAAAGAATGGATAACACCATTAGTGGTGTTTTTTAATCAATAGTTATTGCTTAAAATCACTCCTTCCTCCGATTTACCAATTCATTCAAATCCACTTCCAAGGCATCGGCTATCTTTTTTAGGGTACTTACCTTCACGTCCACTTGGCCGCGCTCAATTTTGCTAATGTTCTCGCGGTGGCTGTTGAGCCTTACGGCCAAATCGTCCTGGGTAATGCCCTTTGTTTTACGGAGGTAATACACCTGCTTGCCAATTACTTCCTGAAACCGTTCATTCATAATTCCGCAATTTTGTTGGTCTGTTAAATCAGCGTCTAAACACCGCATGGCGTTTAGTTATATTGAGTTGTTCTTTGTATTAAATGCCGAAAACGATGTTGTTTTCTTGTGTCAATTGTGCCGTTAAAATCGCTCAATATTTGTGTCAGCCGCTTTTATTAATTAAAATCTATATCCCAAACCTGCTGTAAAATCCCAAGTGGCGTACGTTTTATACCCATTCAATACGTTAGCACTTATGTTTAATAAAAACCTTTGGTACGAGGTCATAAATCCACCTTCAATTTCATACCCATCCGTTGTCCAACCTTCCCTAATTTCGGGCCACCAGTTACCATAACCTGCCCCTATAAAGGCATGTAGGCTAAACGTATTTTTTATATAAATGGGTTTTATTAGTCCTGTGGTTACTGAAATTAAATTTGTTTCTTTTGTTTTTTCGCTGTTATAGGGGTCAAAATCATACATCACCCCATGACCGAATCTTGCGCCAATATAAGCTCCAGTTTGGCAAAAAAAACCTACTCTAACTCCAAGAGGGGTGTTGTATATACCTGAATTTGTGGATGCAAAGAATTTTTTATAGCAATCCTTGCAACTAAACATATTGTAATAATATTCATCGGGCTTTGATTTTGCTTCCTGCGAATAACCTGGGTTCACTAGCAATAAAACAAAAAATAGTAAAATAATATTTCTCATAAATGATGCGCTTTTTCGGTTAATTTAAAAATTGGTTAACACCCCGGTGGTGCTTATTTATATTGGGTTAATCTTTGTATTAAATGCCTGAAACGGTGTTGTTTGGGTTAATTGGTTACTTCTGTTATTCGGGTAAAAAATAATGGCGCTGTTTTGGTCAATTCAAATGTAAACCAATTTGAGAATAAATGCAAATTTTATTTTTTTTGGGTATCGGAACTCTGTAATATACCCTTCTGCAAACTTTTGAGTACCAATGAACTATTCTCACCACTAAAAGGAGTATACCCGTATATACTATACCATGTTGGCATTTCGTTATTTATTCTTCTTTATCGCTTAATTCATTGTTTGAACAGTTGACTACATTTTGTAGTCAACTCACTTCCTTCATTTTTTAATCTTGTTTTAAGTACACTCCAATATTTTCTCGGGTTAGGGCTTTCAGTTAATATCCCAATAATATCAACAATTGAAAAGAACCATTTTTCTTTTTCATAATCACATTGTACTCTAACTTTTTTATCTTGAAACAATCTAATGGCGTTATCCTTGGTCATAAGCAATTTTAATTATCATTTTCAAATATAAAAAATACCATCATCCATTGGCATCATCAAATCCGGTCTTTTTTTTCAGTTTGCGCCGGATGATAAAAAGGAATACCGCAAATATTAGGGCAATAAGGGCGCCCCAGAAACTTATGAATTTGTCCCAAAAAACAGTTCCCATCTCCTTTAATTTATCGGCAATAACCTGCCACACGTCCACGTTAACGTTCACCGATAAGGTTGCCGCCGTTTTGGGAACCATGGGCCCCGAGCAATCGGCAGTGGAATACAATTCTATGTTGGCACTTACTTTTAAGGAGCCCTTCTTAGTGGGTTTTATCGAAAAGCGGACATCGGAACCGCTGGGATCAATGCGGATGCATTTCATTTCAGCAGGTGATACTTCAAAATCGGGGGCATAGGGGGTAATTTTGGCGTATTGGCCAATACCGGAAGGGATGGTGGTTGCATCTTTCGCCATTCCTTGCGAAAAGCTTGGCTCAATTTCGTTTGCGCCAATCCATACCCGCATCTCACCCTTTTGGTTCAAAGCAAGGTTCTCGTCAACAGCCAATACCACTTTGTAATCATCCAATTTAACAGGGGGCTCCGCCTGTTGGATTGAATCATCATCTGATATTCCAAAACTTATAACAGTTCCTTCTTCCATAGGTTTTGATGATTGATATTCTTTTTCCGGGCTTCCGCCGCCACAAGAATATAAGGTCGTTGCAATGAATAAAACCGGAAGCCTAAAAAGCCAACGTGTTACTACTGTTTTTTTCATGTAAGTACGATTTAGAGTTCTGTTAATACTGGTTACTGGTTATTGGTTTCTGGTTACTAGTTGCTGGTCTTAAATTGCTAATTGTCAATTGCTAATTGCACTATTGTTCCCCTAAAAACCAGCTAATATGGGTGCATCTAGAGCAAACAAAACAGGTGGCCGAGCGGTTAGCCCAATCTAAGTTAAAAAAGGTAGCTACTGATGTATTTAGCTGTGCCCGGCGGGTCCAAAAAAACATATTGCCACAAACGGGGCATTTCAATTGCTCTCCCATTACTTCCACGGTTTCCGGTTCGGCTTTTTTAAACAGATTCATAGTTGTATTTTTATAATTTAATGTTTTTGTTACTTAATAAATGGCATACAAATACCACTCTAAACTACACGGATTTTAAAGTCTACTCCGTCAGCAGATTGCCCCACTATTATTGGTTCAACTTTAGCAATGGCAAATGCATCGCACTAAGCAATGCATATTGCCAAAACTCCTTTTTGTTAGCAGTTGTAATTCATTAATTATCAATAAATTTACAAAAATTTAGTGGTTATTGACCTGTTGTTAATATAGATAATGAGTCAACAAAGACAATCGTTTATTAATATTTATTACCATCCGGATCTCTTTTAATTCCTTTAATTTTTGTTAAATCATAATCAATCGTATTGTGTGGTGTTGTTAATTTTAAATTATTAATTTCAGATGTAGCAATTTCAAAATTATCAAATGAAAATTCGTTATCGTAAGCATCTGAATCATATCCCCAAACACCAACATAACCGCTCAAAAATGTTGATAAATTATAAATATATCCTTGATAAACATCGTTAAAATATATTTCGGTTTGTGTTCCTACAAATAGTATTTTAATATTATTTGTAGCATTTAAACCCGTATTTAAACTACTACTTTGAATCCAATTATCAGTTATGAATGAAAAAGTGCCATTTTCAGCTATTCCAAAATACCAACGCCCATCTCCCATTATTGAAAGTCTGTATGAATTCATTTTCACATCGGCACTTTGTGATTTAAAATAAATACCAAATGCATGACTTTCAGTACCGCTTTTGTTTATTTTCATATCAACAGATAGGACAAAATCATCAAAGTTATATGGATAATAGCTATATGCAGCTGTTGTTGAATTAGTTCCAGTCATTATAAGAGCGTTGTTTGTAACATTCCATCTACTTGTACCATCGTTTATAAAATAATCTGCATCTCCATCGTTAAAATCTTCAAATACACCTTCCTCAAAGCTTACATTTATTATCTTGTCAGAATTCATTGTTATGGTATTTGAATTTAATGTTCCTGATGCATCACCACTCCATTCAGAGAAAAAATAGCCCAAATTTGAATTAGCAGTTAAATTAACAACTGTACCTTCTGCATATGTACCTCCGCTTGGAGATAAATCAACGGTTCCGGTACCTACAGGAACAATATTTAATTTCAATGAATATTTCGTTTCATCTTTTTTACACCCTACGGTAAATAGTAATAAACATGACATGCATAAATATGCAATCAGGTGCTGAATTTTAATCATTTCTTTCATTTTTTAAACTTTTAGTAAAACATTTATTAAATTATAGATGAATAAATTATGATGCCTGCTTGTCTGTTTTAAAACCACTAACTAAAAGTACCAACCCAAATTGAATGCAATCAACCTGTATCAGTTGCACATTCGTAAACAACCCACCTAGCTGTATCCATTGAAAAAAAGCCAACTATATGGGAATGGGTGGTTTTATTTTTTCTTTAAAAGAGGTACATTCTTAAAGTTCATGGTCGAATCATTATCGCTTAGTATATAAAAACTAGCCCGGTTTGCATTTTCAATTTCAATCTTTATACAAGCCCAAATTTCTTTTGTATCAAAATATTGAGTCATTAGAAAAAACTCTCCATTATCAGCTGTTGACTCACGTGCAAGGCATAAATCGGCAGGTAACAATACTTGGCCGTTTTTAACCAATTTATCATTTACCCTAAAATCGTAATCAATGTTGGTGTAATTAATCCTTTTTAGTGTAAGGTTATAAGCGGTATCACCCTTTGTTGCATGATAATAAACGGTTTCATTAATCGGAAGCTCAGTTGGAATTGAGCAAGTGTCGGTTTCATTCATGATTATATATTTTCCAATCAATTGTATGGAACTATATGTACCATCAAATGTTCTCAGTTGACTAATAAATTCAGGAGCATACTGTGATGAATCCTGAACAAAAAAATGCTTCCCCGATTCTAATGTTTGATTTATCTCAAATTGCCGTTCATTTGACTTATCGACATTGCATGAAATGGTCAAAGCAATGAGTACTAGTAAAAATAAGGGTGCTTTCATATTAAAAATGGTTAAGTTAGTGTGTCTTTAAAATGTCGTATAACTCCAGAATATCAATATTTTATCTTGAGCATTGGGGATTGAAACCTTTTCCTATCAAATTGATCTGTTTTTTCGGTAATTCTTTTGGCGCTGTTATGGTCAATTCAAATGTAAATCAATTTAACTTTAAATACAAATTTTATTTATTGGTTTTCAATTGGGTACTTTCATTCAAGCAGGGGGGTGTGCACCGGGAACTGGGTGTTGCGTAAACATCAATATATTCGCAACCGTATTATTATAGCCTTACTCCAAATCCAATTAACATGTTATAGTTTTTCCATTCGGTTGCAATACTGTAATTCAACATGTCATTGGTAATTACATTTTTCAAACCATAATTAAAGCGAGAAAGAATGATTCCTTTTAATCCTTTTTTTAGCTCAAATTCATATTCCAACTGAATTAAAAGTCCATAATCCATGGAGGAATAATCCTGTTTTATATCCGTATTATATTTTTGTTCCGGTTCAATTTCCATAAGCACCGGGTCATTTGGGTCACTGAATTTGATTCCAGCGGTATCAATATACGTAGTTCCTTTTTCATGGGCTCCCATCAAAACACTAAGATAGGTTCCAACGGAAAGTGAAATTGGAATTTTATCCGTTAATCGGTATTTAATTAATAAGGGTAACGTAAGATATGAATTGGTCAAATTTCCTTTATTTTCAAATAATGTAATTTTATTGTCAACTTTAAGTGAACCGTAATTATAATTCAATCCGGTTCCAATGGCATAGTTGGTATTTAGATTATAGGAAACCATGAACTCCAGAAAATAACCAAAATTAGTACTATAATCAGTTTGTGGATGGCCATCAAAATCTGGCCAAATCTCAATCGTTTTCTTATAAGGGATTGATAGGGTAGTACCAAAATCAAACAGGTAATCAATTCTTTTAAAGTCTTGTGCGATGGTATTCACTAAAGAAATGAATGCTAAAATTACAATGGTTATAATTTGTTTCATGGCTAAGTTTTTCTATTTTTTTAATAAAAGTGTATAAATGTTTGGCAGTATCCTAAACTGGGGAACCCAAGGAAGCAAAATTAACCGCCGATAAGATGCTTCCATCGAGCTGTATGCTTGCAAAACTAATTAACTCCAGTAGCATATGAGCCCTTGCGCCTAGGCTATTTTTTTCCATCCGGTTTAAAACCAATTAACTTATAAAAATCCTCCTTGTAAGTCTCACTTATTGGAATGTAGGCATCTTTTATTTTTATACGGTTCCGTTCAATTAAATCAATTTTATTCAAAGTAACCATAAATGATTTATGAACCCTACAGAACTTAGACTTTGGCAAATCATGCTCCAAATCAGTGAACGTTTGTAAGGTTAAAATTTTCTTTGTGTTTGTATGAATGCAGCGGTAATCTCTCATTCCTTCGATAAAAAGGATATCGTTAAAGAAAATCTTTTCAATTTTATAATCCGTTTTAACAAAGAAAAAGTCCCGATTATCATTCGTTGATTTATCTAATTGGATGAACACTTTTTCAACGGACTGAATGAATCGTTCAATGGTGAATGGCTTCAACAAATAGTCGGTTACATTAAGCTCGTAGCCCTTTAAGGCATATTCGCTATATGCTGTAGTTATAATCACCAATGGCTTCACCTCAAGCGATTCAAGCAACTGAATGCCGGTCAATTCATCCATTTTTATATCTAAAAATATCAAATCGACGGTTTGTTTTTTAAGAAAACCAATTGCTTCAAAACCATTGTCGAAAGTTTGCAACAAATTGAGATAGGATATTTTGTGTACATACTCCTTGGTGCGTTTTAAAGCAAGAGGCTCATCTTCAACTATTATGCAATTAATATTCATTTAATTGAATTTCAAGATTCACGGTGTACCAATTATCTTCTTCCTTTACATTCAAGGCGTAAGCGTTTTTATATATCAAATGGAGCCGTTGTTTAATTAAGGCAAATCCTAATCCTTTTTTCTCTTTTACTTTCTCATTGGTTTCATTCATATGATTTTTGCAATGGAATAAAAGTTGCATCTCTTTAATCTCGAACCCAATGGTAACGGCATTTTCAATTTTCTTATTGGTGGCATATTTAAACGCATTTTCAATGAAATGGATAAAAATCATTGGCGAAATATATTTACCACTAATATCGCCTGAAATATCAAATTTCACAAAATCAATATTCGATGTTCTAATTTTCTGCAAATCAATGTACTTCCGAATATATTCTATCTCCTTTGTCAGCAAAATCTTATCCTCACTTGACTCATATAGCATGAATCTCAATATCTCAGAAAGCTTTTTTAAAAATTCCGATGCCTTTTTAGGTTCATCTTCAATGAGAACGTCGATATTGTTTAACGTATTGAATAAAAAGTGCGGATTAATCTTCGATTTAAGCAATTCGAGCTGACTTGCGATTTTGTCTTTTTCTAATTCCGCCTTAATTTTTCGGTCATTTATCCATTCAACAAAAATCCGGAACAAAAACCCAAACCCCATAAAATAAAGTACCGGGACACATAAAAAAAGAGCATCGGTTAAATCAAATGGTTTTGAATCATGCCATTCAAATAATATATATCCAAAAGCATAGGCAACATACACCATGGAAAGCCATAGAAATCGGATGGGTTGTTTTATAAAAAATTTGAGCGAAAAATAGGATGCATAAAACAAAACCACTCCAACCATATTGATAACCAAGAAGGAGTATAGCTGCACATTGCCCTGTGCCCCAATTTTCCCTCCAGCCATTGAAGCCATAAAGATTAGACCAAAAAGAAGATCTAAAATAATTTTTACCAACGAAACCGAAATCACCCAAAACAAAAGGTGAAACATGACTAATACTGACCTTTTCATAATTTTTAATTTTTAGTTACACATGGGTCAAAAGTCATGGTAATTAAATTGCTTTAAAAATAAGTTCTGCAAGATCCCATATTTTGCCTGCAACTTATTGAGTCGGTATTTTTAATTATTAATTAGGCGAACGTGAAAAACCCTACAAATTTTTCCTTCTTTGTCCTTTTGCTTGACCAAAAGGACCAAAAGTCAAGCGAAATTTCCGAATTTAGATAATTCTATAATTTTTCCGAATCACCTTCTGCGATAAAGAGCATCTGCTGTTTTCCAATTGATATGGCTACTATTCAGGAATTATCTAAATTCCACGCCAAATTTCGCCTGCCCACCGCACCGGTATAGTTTAACAAGGTACTTAAGCATTAAAATCAGTTAACAGTACATATGTATTACAACTTTTTATGTTTTTCCCAGTTTAACAGAGAATAAAACTTAGGCAAATTCTACCAGAAAATTCATTTAAGGTGTAAAAACCTGGTAGATTTAACCATATAAAAAGCATGCCTGCAAATATTCATATGCAAGATATTCAATATATTACATGCTTGTAAATTGTTTTTCACGTTTGACTAATTACTCAATCGATAAAACGGAATCTTTACTATTGGCTCAAATCCCAATTTCAGTGCTAGGTTATAGGACGCCTTATTTTCAAAACGACACGACCAAACGGGAATCAATTCCTTTTCCATACAATAATCAATTAACTTACAGCAAGTCAACTCCGCAAAACCAAAACCTCGATATTGTTCCACGGTTTCAATTCCAATTTCAAGCTTATCGTCGTGAACAAAGGCAGAATAAGCGGTTGAAGCTATCTCACCATCATGCAGTAATGTAAATCCTTTTCCTTTTTGCTCAAAATCCTTAGCGGTATCCCAAAATTTAAGCGGAATCACACTTCCTTTGATTTGTTCAAAATGTTGCGTTCCGGTCTCCACAATCGTATCGTTATTTGAAAGAGTTGCCTTGTTAATCTGCAAATACTTATCCTTATTGAAACTGAAATTCACTCGGGTATGCACTTCAATAACTCCAGTAGTTTTATGGTCGGTATTCTCCAAACATGTAATTATCGAATCGGCAAACAAATCCTGTAAAACCTTATCCCACTCCCTAGGGTATGTCTGCATCCACTCGTGATTATTCCGGCTTTTATCAATATTTAGTGTGTAAGATTTGAATCGGCTATTGAATTCACTATTTTTATAATCGCCAAAAAGGAGCGATATTCCGTAAGGATGAATAACATAAACCGTTCTTGGTTCCAAAATATCATCCACATAAATCTTGCCTGTTACATGCTTTTCAATCACGGAGCGCGCAAACAGATTGTTAATTTGCACTTCTTTAATCTTTTCCTCTAAAAGATGGTACCTATTTATGGGTAATATTATCATAATTCAAAAATATTTCGATTTGCATGTTTTGGTTGCGAATAATGTATGACTAATGAGGAGTGGCGGTTTTACAACGCAAATCTGTCCGACCGACACGAAAGATACAAAAATGATTCGACTTTTCGAATCGCTGTAAGCCTACCATGCCTTATACCATGGGTTAGGCGTTTGGTAATTATTTATTCCAGATTATTTTTACTTTGTATTTTGAAAAATTCTCATCTTTTGTCACAATGGGGAAGTTTTTCAACAATGCCTTGAGATATAATAATCCTATCAAATGGGTCTTTGTGATGACAATCTAATTTCAAGAGCTGTTGTATATGCTCAAAAGTCAATGGCATCAAATCAATATCATACATTTTCATTAATCTTGAAATATCATCAAAACCGCCGTTTAAATCTAACTTACCCAACGATATTTTAATCGCAATTTCCCAAATCGATGCAATACTGACATATCATTTAGTATTTAAATCCTTGATTAATTTAACTGGCTTGTCAGTTATTGAGAATCACCGTTAATAAACCAAATTAAAGCGTGAGTATCAAGTATTAAATTCATTACATATATTCTTTAAAATCATCTGATGGAGCATCAAAATCATCGTGCATGACCATTAATCCTTTTGCACATCCAAATTTTCGTTCTTTGATCTTGCTTTTTTCCTTTTGTTTAGTTTTTAGAAATTCAACAAAAGTATCAACCTCCTTAATCATTGAAGGAGGTAAAGTATTGATTTTTGTATATAACATTGTTGCTGTCATAAATCTTTATCTTTTTACGAAGGTACTACATAACATCGAAAACCGCAATTTTTTGCTGATGCCTAACAATTCGTTGTCTAAATACCACCTGTTGGGTTTATTATTAATTAGGTAATCATTTTAACTAGCCTACCAGAAAGGTGCTTTTCTATTTTCCTGTTAATTCACTTATTTCGGTAATTCAAAGGGCCCTGTTTTTAAATCACCACTTTTCCTTAGCTAAATCTGGCCAAATAGTTTGTTTATAAATCTGGTTAATTTTCTCCATTTGCTCTAATTTCAAATCGGGCCATTCGGAAGCACGGATGTTTGAATAAATTTGGTCTGGGCTCGATGCACCGGGAATGACACAGCTTACTTCCGGAAACATCAGAATCCATTTTAGGGCTACGGCGGATAAATCGGTATTCTGTGGAAAAAGCTTCTTAATTTCCTCAACAGCTAACAAACCCTTTTGGTAATCAATTCCGGAAAAGGTTTCGCCTTTATCGAATGCTTCGCCATTACGGTTAAACGTCCGGTGATCGTCTTTGCTAAAGGTGGTTGTGGGGGAGAATTTCCCGGTTAAAAGTCCACTGGCCAAAGGTACCCGTGCTATGATACCTACGTTTTTCTTCGCAGCTTCAGCAAAAAAATATTCACAAGGACGCTGCCGCAGCATATTGAAAATAATCTGTACAGTAGTCACATTTTCATATTCAAGGGCCTTTAATGCTTCATCAATTTTTTCAACACTAACGCCTAAATGGAGTATTTTTCCTTCCTTTTTTAACGTGTTGAATAGTTCAAATATTTCGGGACGATAGTAGGTTTCGGTAGGTGGACAATGCAATTGAATGAGGTCTATGGTTTCCAACCCCATATTTGTTAAGCTATCTTCCACAAACTTCCTCAACGCATTGGGCTGATACGCCGCATCGGTATGTGGCGAAAACCTCCGCCCGCATTTGGTAGCCACATAAATTCTTTCGGAGCGGGAACCAACCAGGCGACCCACCGCTTTTTCACTTTCGCCATCGCTATATACATCGGCGGTATCAATAAAATTGACTCCATTATCTATCGCAGCGTTTAATATGGCATCGGCATTGTTTTGACTAAAAACACTGCCCCATTTACCACCCACCTGCCATGTACCTGTTCCAATTTCAGAAATCTCAAATCCTGTTTTACCTAATAAGCGCTTTTTCATCAATACTATTTGAAACGGTTAAACTTTATTTTGGATACATTAATTTACAGTCAAATTTAGCTAAATTGTTACAATAAGAATGACTCTGAGTAAAAATGAGAAAAATATTGAGAACCACTGAGGATAATTGTTTATAACCCAAATTGAGCGATTTGAAAAGGCAAATCACTCAATCGACTAAGAAATTGTAAGTAACTCACTTTTTACTGTTCATTTATATGGTGAGTTACAACAATTTCTAGGTCGGTCACGCCATGGCGGATAAGTAAAGCGCTTGTTCGCTAAACTCCAACCGCTCAACTTAGGTATAAAACTCAGTGGTTCTCATTTTAACTCAATAAACCTCAGTGAAATAAAAAGTTTAGGACGCTAAAAAAAGATTGTGAGTTAATAACCAAAAACCCCATCCCGGATAACCGGGACGGGGTTTTAAATGTTTAAAGCCAAACCTCAGTTGTAGGGCGAGGTTTGGGTTCTCAAATTTATTTTTCAGATGGAGTAAAATCCATAGCAGCCATGCGCTGATATGATTTATACCGCCATTTGGCATTGTTTTCGGCTACCACAAACAGCTCTTTGGCTTCTTCGGGGAAGCTCTTCATTAACGAGGTGTAGCGTACTTCGCTCATAAGGAACTTCTGGAAGTTTTCCCAAACAGGCTCTTTCGAGTCCAAGGTAAATGGGTTCTTTCCTTCGGCTTCCAGCATGGGGTTGAAGCGGTACAAGTGCCAGTAACCGGCTTCAACAGCCAATTTAGCTTCCTCTTGCGATTTTCCCATACCGGCACGCAACCCGTGGTTAATGCAAGGAGCATACGCAATAATCAACGATGGACCAGGATATGCCTCAGCCTCTTTCAGTGTTTTCAAGTATTGTGCCTGGCTGGCTCCCATCGAAACCTGGGCTACATACACATAACCATAACTCATGGCCATCATTCCCAAATCTTTTTTGCGGATGCGTTTTCCACTGGCAGCAAATTTAGCTACCGCTCCCACCGGAGTTGCCTTGCTGCTCTGTCCACCGGTGTTTGAGTAAACTTCGGTATCCACAACCAATACGTTCACGTTTTCGCCCGATGCCAATACATGGTCCAAACCACCGTAACCGATATCATAAGCCCAGCCGTCGCCACCAAAAATCCAGGTAGAACGGGTCATCAAATGATCTTTAACCGCTAAGATGTCTTTAGCAACCGGGTTCTTTTCTTTTCCTAATGCTGCAATAACGGCTTCTGATACTTGACGGGTTTTATCTCCGTCTTTGTACGAAGCAAGGTAAGCCTCAAATGCGGCTTTGGTTTCAACCGAAACCGAATTCATGTTTTCGTTCATTAAACGAACGCAACGTTGTTGCAATTTGGTGGTAGCCATGTTCATACCCAATCCAAATTCTGCATTGTCTTCGAACAACGAGTTTGCCCAAGCCGGTCCATGTCCTTGTTTGTTTTTGCAATAAGGGGTTGATGGTGCCGAACCACCATAAATTGACGAACAACCGGTAGCATTGGCTACGGTCATGCGGTCGCCATACAATTGAGTAATCAATTTAATGTAAGGGGGTTCGCCGCAACCAGCACATGCACCTGAAAACTCAAATAACGGTTGAACAAACTGCGATGATTTCACATTCAACGAGCGTGGGGTTATTTCTTTAATAGAAACTTTTTCGGCCATGTATTCCCAACGGGGTATTTCAATTTCTTGAGTAGCCAGTGGTTTCATCTCTAATGCTTTGGTTTTTGCTGGACAAACATCGGCGCAGTTACCGCAACCGGTGCAATCCAAGGTAGAAACCTGAATGCGGAATCCCAATCCTTCGTATCCTTTACCATTGGCTTTCAATGTTTTGGTGTTTGCAGGGGCAGCAGCCAATTCTTTCTCATCTAATAAAAAAGGACGGATGGCAGCGTGAGGGCAAACATAAGCACACTGGTTACACTGGATGCAATTTTCGGAAACCCACTCCGGCACGTTTACGGCAATACCGCGTTTCTCGTAACGGGCAGTTCCCGATGGTAACGTTCCGTCTTCCATTCCCAAGAACGCTGATACCGGAAGATCGTCACCGGCCAAGTTGTTGATAGGTTCCACAAATTTACGGATGAATTCCGGGTTTTTGCTTTCTACCAGTACGTCTTTGGCTTCAATTTTAGCCCAAGCCGCAGGGATTTCAATTTTAATAACGGCATCACCGGCCTCAATGGCTGAATAGTTCATCTTTACAATCTCTTCGCCTTTGTTGCCAAAAGTTTTTTGAGCCATTTTCTTCATTTGTTCCACCGCCTTTGCGTAAGGAATTACGTTGGCAATTTTAAAGAAAGCCGCCTGCATGATGGTGTTGGTGCGGTTGCCCAAACCAATCTCCTCAGCTAAAACGGTAGCATTTATGATATAAAAATTGATATTGTTTTCAGCCATGTATTTTTTCACTTTGGCAGGAAGGCGTTCTTTGGTTTCTTCTACATCCCAGATAGAGTTCAAAAGGAAAGTTCCCCCTTTTTTCAACCCTTTTAACATGTCGTATTTTTCCAAGTAAGCGGGAACGTGACAAGCTACAAAGTCAGGGGTATTTACCAAATAAGGGCTTTGAATCAAACCATAGCCAAAACGAAGGTGCGAGGCGGTAAAACCACCCGATTTTTTTGAATCGTACGCAAAATAAGCTTGGCAATATTTATCGGTAGAGTCGCCAATAATTTTGATGGAGTTTTTATTGGCACCTACAGTACCATCGGAACCCAAACCATAAAACTTAGCTTCAAAACGGCCATCGGTAGCCAAGCTAACTTCTGGTAATAAAGGCAATGAGGTAAAAGTAACGTCATCAACAATACCTAAAGTGAAATGGTTTTTAGGCTCGGGTAATTTCAGGTTATTGAAAACACTCATTATCATAGCAGGGGTAGTATCTTTCGACGATAATCCATACCTGCCTCCAACAATTAACGGAGCATTTGCTTTACCATAAAACAAGTCCTTCACATCTAAATAAAGGGGTTCACCGTTTGCTCCCGGTTCTTTAGTACGGTCTAAAATAGCAATACGTTTTACGGATGCAGGAATTGCTTTCATAAAATATTTTGCGGAAAATGGTCGGTACAAGTGCACCACCAATACCCCAACTTTTTCGCCTTTGGCATTCAAGTGTGCCACTACTTCGCGAATGGTTTCGGTAATGGAACCAATGGCAATAATAATGTTTTCAGCATCTTTGGCGCCGTAATACATGAACGGATGGTATTCGCGACCCGTAAGTTTAGTCATTTCCTTCATATACTCTTCAACCATGTCGGGAACTGCATCATAAAAACGGTTGGCAGCTTCACGTGATTGGAAGTAGATATCAGGATTTTGAGCAGTACCCCTTGTTACAGGATGTTCGGGGCTCAAAGCACCTTCACGGAAACGGGTTAACGCTTCCATATCAACCAGCGCTTTTAATTCTTCGGTTTCCAGCATTTCAATTTTTTGAATTTCGTGCGAAGTGCGGAATCCATCGAAAAAGTGCATAAAAGGTATCCGTGATTTGATAGCCGTTAAGTGAGCTACTCCTGCTAAATCCATCACTTCCTGCACACTGCTGGTTGCTAACATTGCAAATCCGGTTTGACGGGCACTCATTACATCGGAATGGTCGCCAAAGATAGATAGAGCCTGTGCTGCTAAACTACGTGCTGAAACATGGAATACGCAAGGGAGCAATTCACCTGCAATTTTATACATGTTAGGAATCATCAGCAACAACCCCTGCGATGCAGTATAGGTGGTGGTTAAAGCACCTGCTTGCAACGATCCATGTACAGCACCCGCGGCACCGCCTTCACTTTGCATTTCAACTACTTTTACGGTTTCACCAAACATGTTTTTACGGCCAATTGCCGCCCACTCATCAACATTTTCTGCCATGTTCGACGATGGGGTGATTGGAAATATGGCTGCTACTTCGCTAAACATATAAGCGATGTGAGCTGCAGCATAATTGCCATCACATGTAACGAACTTTTTTACTTTTGCCATTTTTATTCTATTTTATTAAAATTTATATTACTGGTTACTGGTTTCTCGTTTCTGGTTACTGGTTTCTGGTTGCTTGTTTCTGGTTGCTAATGTTGTGTTATGTTTATATTGGCGAATAAATATTACATTTTCCCCCTCTCCCTTCGGGTTTCTCCCCCAAGGGAGAACTTGCTCCGATTGAGCGGGCTAGTCTTCCCCTTGGGGAAGTGCCGATAGGCGAAGGGGGGATAAAATTTCTGAAATTCCGTCATTACTTGATTAACACAACACTAGTTTCTAATCTCTAATTTCTAATCTCTAATCTCTAATCTCTAATCTCTAATTTCTAATACAAAAACCCGAATAACCACAATGGTATCCGGTTATCAATGCCTACTTCTTCCATATTAATCAAAACATACGATTTATTTTGATCGACCTCAATCCTTTTATGATTGCCTATTTTGAATGTAAGATCTTTATCTACAATAAATTCACTTTCTTTTCCAAAACCTGATATTTCATGACCTTTTTGAATTTGATTGATAAAAAAAGTTTCATACAATCCTTCTTTCGAGGGATGGTTCATTGAAATTGCATGCAATAAGTTCGGGTTTTGCAAATACACCCTTTCCGGTTTTTTTGCATCATCAACTTCACCTTGATAAATCAAATTAATCAAGCGGGCATTACGTAAATATTTTAAATAATTCATTACCGTTGCCCGTGAAGTATCAATGTTGCTGCTCAATTGACTTATATTGGGTGTATGAGGCATATCTTCAGAAAGGTGAAAAATAAGCTTCTTTAGTTTAGGAAGATATTTAAGTTCCATCTGTTGCAACGATGGTATGTCAACTTCAAGGGTTAGGTTAACAATTTTAATTACATTCTCATTAAAGTTGATATTTTCAGTAAAAAAAGGGTAGTAGCCGTGAGTCAAATAATCGTTAAAATAAGCTAATGGTTTGACTTTAAAAAGGATGTCTTTGGCAATTTCCACATGGTATTTCAATAAATCATCAAGGCTATATTTTGAAAATGAATTGCCGGACACAAAATTCAGGTATTCCCTGAATGAAAGACCGCGTAAATGGTATGAGGTAACTTTACCTTTTAAATCGGGGTTTTCGTCGGTTAGGCACATAACTGGGCTACCGGTAAATATAATCTGTAGGTCGGGAAATTTGGTGTAAATTTCGCCCAAGGCATTCGACCAATCGGGATACTTAAAAACATGGTCGAGAACTAGGGTTTTGCCACCTGTTTTGCGGAATTCACTGGCAAAATCAACTAAGGAATGGCCTGAAAAATAAAAATTATTGAGGTTTATATAGAGGCAAGTTTTGCTATTACCGTATTCCGATTTAATGTAATCGAGCAAAAAGATAGTTTTACCGATTCCTCGGGTGCCTTTAATCCCAATTAACCGTTGGCGCCAATCAATCTCATTCTTAAGGGTTCTTATAATCGGAGATTTGACTGAAGCAAGTAATTCGTAATGTGTTTGATAAAATCGCTGCATAGTTTAAATTGCCATGCAAACTTAGCAAAAAGATAGTTGATGTTGTAATTTTCACATTACAAAATAAGGCTCAACCTGTAATTTATAATCATTTTAGATAAGATGAAAGAAAAAGTATTTTAACTGCAAATAAAAAAACAACCCCAAACAATGAAAATTATTTGGGGTTGTTTTTATGTAAATTAAAACTTATTTATCATTCATTGAAATAAGGAATTCCTCGTTGTTGCGTGTTTTAAGCAACCGGTCGCGTAAAAAATTCATAGCTTCTACACTATTCATATCCGATAAGTAATTACGCAATACCCACAACCAGCTCAGGCTATCTTTGTCAATTAATAAGTCCTCGCGGCGGGTACTTGAAAGATTAAGATCCACAGCTGGGTAAATCCGTTTGTTCGATAATTTACGATCCAACTGAAGTTCCATATTACCGGTTCCTTTGAACTCTTCAAATATTACTTCGTCCATTTTTGAACCAGTCTCAGTAAGTGCTGTAGCTAAAATAGTTAACGAACCGCCATTTTCAATATTACGGGCAGCACCAAAGAACCGTTTGGGTTTGTGCAAGGCATTGGCATCAACACCACCCGATAAAACTTTACCTGATGCCGGTGAAACTGTATTGTAAGCCCGAGCTAAACGGGTAATGGAGTCAAGTAAAATAACTACATCGTGTCCACATTCCACCAACCGTTTGGCTTTTTCTAAAACAATAGAGGCTACTTTAACATGTTTCTCTGCTGGTTCGTCAAAGGTAGATGCCACCACTTCGCCATTTACGCTTCGTGCCATATCAGTTACTTCCTCAGGACGCTCATCAATTAGTAAAACAATCAAATAAACTTCAGGATGGTTGGCTGCAATGGCATTGGCGATATCTTTCAATAAAACGGTTTTACCAGTTTTTGGCTGTGCCACAATTAATCCCCGCTGCCCTTTACCAATTGGAGTAAACATGTCAATTATGCGGGTTGAAGGAGAATTTTGTGCATGACTGGTCAGGTCAAATTTCTCATCAGGGAATAGCGGGGTTAAAAAGTCAAATGGAATCCGGTCGCGCACACTTTCTGGTTCACGGCCATTAATTTTCTCCACTTTAATAAGAGGAAAGTATTTTTCACCTTCTTTTGGCGGCCTAATTGCCCCTGCAACGGTATCACCGGTTTTTAAACCAAATAGTTTAATTTGCGATTGACTAACGTATATATCATCAGGTGAATTCAGGTAATTATAATCGGAGGAACGCAAGAATCCATAGCCATCCGCCATTAGCTCTAAAACACCGGAGGTGGAAATTAAGCTATCAAACTCATATTTGGCTTTTTCTTCTTTATTTCTTTCAGGTTTTCTTCTTGAATCCAATTCGGGCCTATTTACCCGTTCAACACGGACGGGTCTATCTTGGGAATTATCAGGAGTTCTCTCGTTGCGTTCGAACCGTTGCGTTTTTTCAGGACGAACAGTACGCTCAGCATTTTCATTAGTAGTTAAGTTACTTGGTTGAACAGTTTCAGCAGGCTCAGGAGTTACTACTTCATCAATTTCAGTGGGTTCTGCTTCATGATCTATTATTGAGCGATCGCGGTACGAAGGAACATTAATAACTTTATTTCGGGTTGGTAATTCAACTTTCTTTCTTTCAGGAATTTTTTCCTCCGCAGCAACTACGGGAACAACAGGTATTTCAGTAACAGGTTCAGAACGTTCAACTTTATTTTGTGGATTTACGCTCATCACTTTTTCAATCTTCACATCTTTTTTAAAAGTGCGGGTTCTTGCCCTTTTCTTTTGAGGATCTGTTGAATCAATTTCTGTTTTTTCTTCCTGCTCCGAGGTTTTTTGAATAACTTTTTTGTTTTTAGAAGCATCAATTGCCTGCTGATCCAAAATTTTGTAAACTAAATCTTGTTTGCGTAGGGTTTCAATGCGCTTAACATTCAAGTTTTTGGCAATTTCTTTTAACTCAGGAACAAGCATCTTGTTCAGCTCGAGAATGTCATACATAATAATATTTGATTTTATTGTTTTTCGAAAAAAAATTCGATTTGTTACAAGTTTGTTTTGAAAGTACTCACGACTTATGAGACGAATGACTTTGAGGTTGAAAATAATACCTCCTTGAAAAACGTTGCAATTATAGTTAATTAATTACTAATTGCAAAATATTTTATAATAAAACACCAAAATATCTGAAAGAATTTCTATGCTGTACATTCAGTTCTTCATCTAATGGTATTATTATTTTGAGTATTCAAAATATTTATCACGTCTAATCGGTCATGCCTTTTTTTTATTTATATTGCCATAAATCAAAAACATCTTACGTATATGTCAATCTACAAAGATTATTTAGAGACCAAGAAGTATTACATCAACGAAACTGCATTTAAAATGTTGATGCAAAAGCGCATCTATAAAATACTGATTGTTTGTAGTAATTACGATTTTTATATGCTGGAAGAAGATGGGCGTATTGATGAGCAGATTTTTGATGAATACGTATCTTTGAACCTTCGCTATCCACCTATATTTATTCATGCTTCCACTTCCGAAAAAGTGTTTCGTATATTAAAAAAGGGAGATATTGACCTAGTGATTTCCATGTTAAGTATTGATGATACCGATGCCTTTGCTTTGGCTAAAAAAGTAAAACAAGAGCATCCGCGAACTCCCTTTGTTGTTCTTACTCACTTCTCGCGCGAGATACGGTTGCGAATGGCTAAAGAGGATTTAAGTGCCATTGATTATGTTTTTTCATGGTTGGGAGAGGCTGAGATTTTATTAGCTATTATTAAATTAATTGAAGACAAAATGAATGCCCGCAACGATATTGAAATTGTGGGTGTACAGGCTATTCTGCTGGTTGAAGATAACATTCGGTTTTATAGCAGCTATTTACCAACCATGTATAAAATAATTTTGCAACAATCGCAAGATTTTAAGCATGAAGGTGCTAATGAGTATCAGCAAATGTTGCGCAAAAGGGGAAGACCAAAAATTATATTAGCTACAAATTATAACGATGCCATTGCCTATTACGAAAAATTTAAACAAAATATTTTAGGCGTAATAACCGATATTCGCTATAAACGTGATGGAATTGATGACCCAGATGCAGGCTTTACACTTTATAAACATATAAAAGCAGATAATGAGCATTTGCCGGTATTGATGCAATCATTGGAAATTGAAAACAAAAAAAGAGCCGAGGAAATGGGAGCTTCTTTTTTAAGTAAAGACTCCAGCAAACTTAATATGGAGTTATCGCAATATATAAACCGTTATTTTGCTTTTGGCGATTTTGTTTTCCGGCTCTACGACCGAAGCATTGTTGGTAAGGCATCGAACCTTAAACAATTGCAGCACTTAATTTTAACGGTTCCCGATGAATCGTTAAAATACCATTCTGAAAAAAATGATTTTTCGCGGTGGCTCAATGCCAGGGCACTTTTTTCGTTGGGGGCCATTTTCCGGACCGCCGATGTGGCCGACTTTAAAAGTACCGATGAAGTTCGGCAATATATGTTTAGCGAAATCTCAAAATACCGGCTGAACCGAGGTCGTGGAATTATTACCAGTTTTCTGGATAAAAGTTTTGACCGGTATTGCATATTTAGTCGGGTAGGAGAGGGTTCATTGGGAGGTAAAGCCCGTGGTTTGGCTTTTATTGATTCACTGATAAAAAAACATCAGATACTTTACCAATTCGAAAATGTAGTTATTACCATTCCACGGACTATAGTGCTTTCAACCAGTGTGTTTGATGAGTTTATGGAAAAAAATAACCTCTACAGTATAGCTCTTTCGCATGTTGATGATCAGGAAATTTTGGAGGCATTTAACCGGGCTAATTTGCCGGATCAAGTGATATCGGTGCTTCACACGTTTTTAGATGTGAATACTACTCCTCTTGCTATCCGATCGTCAAGCGTACTTGAAGATTCACATTATCAGCCTTTTGCCGGTATTTATTCTACTTATATGGTACCCTATAGCGACTATCGCGAACAGATGATTTCGATGCTTTGTCAGGCTATTAAAAGTGTTTATGCCTCTACTTATTATAACAGCAGTAAGGCATACATGAAGGCTACTAAAAATGTGATTGATGAAGAGAAAATGGGCATTATTATTCAAGAAGTATGTGGAAGCCCTTATGGAAGCCGATTTTATCCCACTATCTCGGGGGTTGCCCGTTCTATTAATTTTTACCCCATTGCTCCTGAAAAACCGGAAGATGGTATTGTTAATATTGCACTAGGTTTAGGAAAACAAATTGTGGAAGGCGGAAAATCGCTTCGTTTTAGTCCAAAATATCCAAAAAAAGTACTCCAGCTTTCCGACCCGGATGTAGCCATACGCGATACTCAAAAGTTTTTTTATTCCCTTGATTTAGATGCTGAAACATTCAAGCTTTCAACCGACGACGGTGTTAACTTGTTAAAACTAAGCACCAATGATGCTGAAAAGGATAATTCCATAAAGCACATTGCTTCCACCTATGATTACCAAGACAATCAATTACGTGATGGGGTAAATTATACCGGAAAAAAACTAATAACTTTTGCTAACGTGCTTAAGTACGATTCGTTTCCATTAGCTGAAATTATTAACACCCTATTGCGTATTGGCGCTACAGAGATGAACAATCCTGTTGAGATAGAATTTGCGGTTAATTTAAATGTCAGTCCGGGTGAACCCAGAATATTTAATTTCCTACAAATTAGACCCATTGTAGAAAATAAAGAAGAAATTGAAATTGATTTTACCAGTGAAATGAAAGAAGACTGGCTGATATATTCTGAAACGGCCTTAGGTAATGGCGTTATTCAAAACATCTTTGATATAGTATATGTAAAACCAGATACCTTTAATGCAGCAAATAATCCCAAATTGGTACCTGTGCTTGAAAAATTAAATCTGGAATTTGTTAAAAAGGAGGCTAACTATATATTGATTGGACCCGGACGCTGGGGTTCAAGCGATCCATGGTTGGGTATTCCTGTTAAGTGGTCACAGATTTCGCAAGCCCGCGTTATAATTGAGGCTGGATTAGATAATTATCGCATTGACCCCAGCCAAGGAACCCATTTTTTTCAAAACCTGACATCCTTCCGGGTCGGTTATTTCACCATCAATCCTTTTATAAACGATGGGTATTACGATATTGAGTTTTTAAAGCAAATGCCCGCTGTTTACGAAGATGATTTTATTCGACACATCCGGTTCGATAACTACATGGAAATAAAGATAGATGGCAAGAAGAATATAGGGCTTATCAAAAAACCCAAAAGCATAACCGGATAACAATTTTTTTGTGGTCTATTTATCAAAAACGAGGTGAATATAATAATTGTGTCAATCCGTAACCTAAGGCTTGCATACTGTTCAAAATATTATGCTTTTTATAAAGATAATCAGTAGTTTATAGTTAGTTGCAAATTGATAGGTATTTTTGCGAAAACTAACTATGTTTTTGAATTAAAAGCTGATTTTTGGCATATATTGTTTCAAATAACCAGATGTTTAATAATATGTTGCACACCTTAAAACAAAGGGTCAACTTTGCATTCTCTAATTGAATTTAATAGTTTCAATTAATGTGAATTTCGATTTTATTTAAATTAATATTTTCAAAAAACTAGCCTTATGAATATAGAAAAAATAATGGCCGAGCTTGAAAAGAAACATCCAGGCGAAAAGGAGTATCTTCAAGCTGTGCACGAAGTTTTAGAATCGGTAAAAGAGGTTTATGATCAAAACCCAAAGTTTGAAGCTGCAAAAATAATTGAGCGTATTGTTGAACCTGATCGAATCTTTACTTTTAGAATTACCTGGATTGATGACGAAGGTAAGGTTAATATTAACATTGCTTACCGTGTTCAATTCAACGGTGCCATTGGACCATACAAAGGGGGTCTTCGTTTCCACCCAAGTGTAACGCTTTCTACCCTTAAATTCTTAGGATTTGAGCAAACCTTCAAAAATGCATTAACTACACTTCCTATGGGTGGTGGTAAAGGTGGTTCCGATTTCAATCCAAAAGGCCGCAGCGATGCTGAAATTATGCGTTTTTGCCAAGCTTACATGCTTGAACTTTGGAAACATATTGGACCAGAAACCGACGTACCAGCCGGCGATATTGGTGTTGGTGGTCGCGAAATTGGCTTCCTATACGGTATGTATAAGAAACTTGCTGGTGAACATACGGGCGTTCTTACCGGTAAAGGTATGAACTGGGGTGGTTCATTAATCCGCCCTGAGGCTACAGGTTTCGGCGGTATTTATTTTGTTGACCACATGCTTAAAACCCGTAATATTAGCATCAAAGGTAAAACCGTTTCTGTATCAGGTTTCGGTAACGTTGCTTGGGGCGCTGCCCTTAAGGCTACTGAACTAGGTGCTAAAGTAGTTGCTATCTCTGGTCCTGACGGCTATATCTACGATGAGGCAGGTATAAGCGGCGAAAAAATCGAATATATGTTAGAACTTCGTAACTCTAACCAGGATATTGTTGCTCCTTACGCTACTAAATTCAAAAGTGCTCAATTCGTTGCAGGTAAAAAACCTTGGGAAGTAAAGGTTGATATTGCACTGCCTTGCGCTATCCAAAACGAGCTTAATGGCGACGATGCTGCTCTGCTTATCAAGAATGGTGTTATTTGCGTAGGTGAAATATCAAACATGGGTTGTACCCCTGAAGCTATCGAAGCTTTTATAAAAGCTAAAGTTCTTTATGCTCCTGGTAAAGCTGTAAATGCTGGTGGTGTTGCTACTTCAGGCTTGGAAATGAGTCAAAACTCAATGAAACTGAACTGGACATCAGAAGAAGTTGACACTCGTTTGTATCAAATTATGGAAAACATACATAAAGCGTGTGTTGAGCACGGTACCGAACCCGATGGTTACATCAACTATGTTAATGGTGCTAACATTGCTGGATTTATGAAAGTAGCCAATGCAATGCTTGACCAAGGAGTATTGTAATTGATAATCAATTTATAGTGAAAGCCCTGTCAAACAATTGACGGGGCTTTTTCATGCCTAAAAAAACCTTTGCCTATTTATTTTGTTTGCCATGTTATGAATCTTAATAAATAAGTAGCATGAAAACAGAACCCTCATCAAAACATACAAACTCCCTTATTCATGAAACCAGTCCCTACCTTTTACAACATGCGCATAATCCGGTAAATTGGCATGCGTGGGGCAATCAGGCGTTTTAAAAAGCTAAGTTGGGAAAAAAGTTGGTTTTAATTTCAATCGGTTATTCATCCTGTCATTGGTGTCACGTTATGGCTCACGAATCGTTTGAAAACGAAGACATTGCTGATATTATGAACCAACATTACATTTGCATAAAAGTGGATCGGGAAGAACGTCCTGATGTGGATCAGGTGTATATGGAAGCGGTGCAATTAATTACCGGCAGCGGTGGTTGGCCTCTCAATTGTTTTGCCTTACCGGATGGAAGACCGGTTTATGGCGGAACCTATTTTAGACCTGAACAATGGTCGCAGCTATTGTTAGGGTTGAACGAAACTTTTCAACAAGAACCAGATAGAGTTTATAAGGCTGCATCTGATATAACTTTGGGAATAAATAGTCAAGAGGTTATAAGTAAAAAGCAACCAGAAATACCATTCCCAAAAGCTCAGCTCGAATCAATGGTTGCAAATTGGAAGCAACATTTTGACCCCGATTGGGGTGGAAACCAACAAGCGCCGAAATTTCCGATGCCGAATGGTCTCGAATTTTTGCTGAGTTATGCCGTTCAAGTGGAAGATGCTGCCTTATTTACCCATGTAAACCGTACTTTAACTAAAATGGCTTTGGGTGGAATATATGATCAGGTTGGAGGCGGTTTTGCCCGATATAGTGTTGATTCACAATGGAAAGTGCCTCATTTTGAAAAGATGCTTTACGATAACGGACAACTTATTTCCTTATATTCCAATGCATACAAAGCAACTAAAAATCACTTGTTCAAAAGGATTGTGTTTAAAACGTTACAATTCATCAAACGGGAAATGACCAGCCCCGAAGGAGGCTTTTATTCGTCGTACGATGCTGACAGCGAAGGAGTAGAGGGCAAATTTTATGTATGGGAAAAAGCTGAAATTGAAGCGCTTTTAGGTACCGATGCCCGTTGGTTTTGTGACTATTTTAATGTTACCGATTCTGGTAACTGGGAAGGTGCCAATATTTTATGGGTAACTTCTGAAAAATATTTTGGAGAGAAGGCAAATCAACCTACGGAATTTACTGAATTCCAATTGGATGAAGCACTCAATAAGTTATTTGAATACCGCAAAAACCGCATTCGCCCTGCTTTGGACGATAAAATACTTGTTTCGTGGAATGCTTTAATGTCGCTGGGTTATTTAACCGCCTTTGAAGCATTTGGAAGCGTAGAATTCAAAGCAAGCGCCATAAAAAATGGAAATTTCATCGTTACTAATTTTTGCCAGCCAGATGGTTCTTTGCTCAGAAATTTTAAAACGGAACGTGCAACAATACCTGGCTTTTTAGACGATTATGCTCTGACTATTCAACTTTTTATCCGTTTATACCAAAATACATTTGATGAATCATGGATTCAATTAGCGCAAACCTTAACGGAATATACTATACAGAACTTTTACGATGAAAATTCCGGATTTTTCTTCTTTACCAACAAGTTGAGCCACGATTTGATAGTGCGCAAATTGGAAATCAGTGATAACGTAATCCCGGCCTCAAATTCAATTATGGCAAACAATCTATTCATGTTGGGTACGCTTTTTTCAAATAATGATTGGAAACAAAATGCCCTACAGATGCTCAATAATGTAATGCCTGAAATGGAATCGAAACTGACCTATTATAGTAACTGGGGAACCTTACTGTTAAAAGTTACCCAGCCTTTTTATGAAGTGGTTATCTGTGGAAAGGAAGCTATGCAACGTAACCGTGAGTTAACCGTCAATTATTTGCCTCAAGCAATTATTTGCGGAGCAATTACCAACGATTCCAACATTCCGTTACTTAAAAACCGTTGGGTTGAAAATGCAACAAACCTCTATATATGTGTTGAAAACACCTGCAAACTGCCGGTAAAAACAGTGAATGAAGTATTATCAACTATTGCCAAATAAAAGGTCAACCTTTGTTTATTAAGGCCAATCGGTTTTTATTTCCAGCTTTATTCATTAAAATTCTACCTTTACGGCCTCAAATTTTGAACAATGAAATGGTTTTGGCAAAAAAGAAAATTAGCATTTGGCATTATTGGAATAATCTTCGTTTTACTAGCTTTTTTTGGGTTGCGGACTTGGTTTTTTAATCATTCAGTAGAACGGGTAAAAAGCAAGCTCGAATCGAACTATCATTTGCAGTTTACTATTGGAGAAAAGGAGTTTATTGGGTTGAATCAATTGGCCATTAACAATATACTTATAAAAGGTAGCCAAGGAGACACAATTCTTTATACCGATTCATTGTATTTGCAACTGAAGGTTTTGCAACTTTTGAAACAAAAGATACGATTCAAGAAAATATATGCACATCGTTTGGAAGGAACTATAAAGCAATCAGAAATTGAAACAGCATTTAATTCAAAGGAACCACTTCCTATTTCCAAATATACTAAAGGTTATCAAAATTATGCCCTTACCATGGAACGAATCGCTAAAACTGTTTTTTCGATGTTTCCAAACGAGGTTTTAATCGATAGTGCCAAAATTACCTATCAAAGTGCAAAAGGTGATTTTGAAATACTTTGTCCAACCTTTACTATAAATAATAATCAAATTAAAGGTCATTTGCAGTTTACTAATGGATTTGGAAATTTTTCAGAATGTAGGGTCAATGGCAATCTTGACTCTGATCAGGAATCGGTAACATTGAATTTGGAACCTTATTTGTCGGAAGTTGTAACCATTCCTGTTTTTGAACAAATATGGGGTCTTGGGATTCGTTTCGATACACTTCAATTTGGATTCAACGTATTGAGTGCCACATCCGATTTATTTAAATTCTCAGGGTATATAAATACAAACCAGTTGAGCATGAATCATTCAAAACTTGCTCCTAAACCGGTAATTATAAACCAAGGAAGTATTCATTTTAATGCTTCGGTAGGCAAAAAGATTATTGAAATCGATAGTTCATCGGTAATTACTTTGAATCAAATATCCTTCTCACCCTATATTTGTTACAAAAAACAATCGCATCGGGAATTGTCGCTTAAAATTATCCAAAAAGAGTTTGAATCGTCCTCGGTTTTTCAATCATTTCCTGAAGGATTATTTACTAATATCCGCAATATGAAAACTAAGGGTAAGGTCAGTTATGACCTCAATTTTAGGGTTAATTTAGATAACCCTGATAGCCTGTTTTTTTCATCGGAATTAACTAATGATAGCTTTCGGGTTGAACATTTCGGCGCTACCAACTTAACCCAGCTCAACGATACCTTTACTTATGAGGTTATATCAACCGATGAAAAAGTTCGTTCCATTTTTATAGGAATTCAAAACCCAAACTTTACTCCACTTCAAGAAATTTCCAATTACCTGAAATTTGCAGTAATTACTTCCGAGGATGGGGGCTTTTATTATCATAAGGGATTTGATTTGGAATCAATTAAAAAATCAATCAGCGATAACCTAAAGGAAGGCCGTTTTGCAAGGGGTGGCAGCACCATTACCATGCAATTGGTAAAAAATGTGTTCCTAAGCAAAAACAAAACCATATCCAGGAAACTGGAGGAACTATTGATAGTTTGGATGATAGAAAATCTGAACCTAACCACTAAAGACCGGATGTTTGAAGTTTACCTTAATATCATTGAGTGGGGACCAGGAATCTATGGAATTAAGGAAGCTTCGGAGTTTTATTTTGATAAAAAGCCATCGCAATTAACCTTGAACGAAAGTATTTTTTTGGCTTCAATTGTTCCTTCGCCAAAGAATTTCCGGTTTACTTTTAATAAAGAAGGGAACTTGCGGGATTATTACTCTGAATACTACCGATTTTTATCGGAAACCATGCTCAGCAGGAATTCTATTTTGCCTGAAGATACCATTGGACTTATACCAAACGTTATTTTAAAAGGGGAAGCAAAAAACTATCTCATTCAATCCGATTCTCTGCAACAAGATTCATTACCTGCCAGCATTATTGTCATTACTGATGAGGAAATTGATCCAGTCAAATTTTAAGCGATTTAATTCCACGTCCCTTTGTGGCTTCAGTGATGGAATACAACAGATTGCCCAGTCCTTTTGCGGCAGGTAGCTTTATAATGCAAGAGTGTTTTTTGTGTACAATTCTTTATTTATAAAAAACATACGCCGAAATGGGATCCAGTTTTGCAGACCCTTTCACCTTTTTACCATTCGGTTGATATCCATTATCCAAATCAAATGCTAGTATCCACTCCTCCGGACCTAAATCAAAGTCGATTGCCTTTTTATTAGCATTAAAAATTACAGCAATCTCTTTCCACGAATCGCTATTGGCATTATCTGTCAAAGTATATCCTATTAAACCGGGTTCCAAATCCATAAATTCCAAATGAGAAACTATCATTTCGGCTGTGGGCATTTTAAATGCCGGATGTTCTTTTCGCAATTGTATCAACCCTTTATAAAATTCTACCATATCGCGGTTTACATCTTTTAATCCCCAATCAATCCAGTTGATGGAATCGGGTGATTCAAATGAATTTTCAACCAACCGTTTTGTGCGCAGAAATTCTTCCCCGGCATGAAGGAAAGGCACACCCTGCGAAGTAAAAACAATGGTATTTGCCAGTTTATCCATTCGTTTGCGATCGGCTTCTGAGCTCTCTGGAGTTGAAAGAGCCAGCTTATCCCAAAGGGTATTGTTATCGTGGCACGAAACATAGTTAATGGTTTGGGTTGGATTGTTCGACCACGCAGTTTTTGAATTATTTACAGCTAAATAATCAACCTGTGGATGCTGGGTTGCAGCTACAATTCCAAATTTAACCGATTCTTCCATATCGGGAGCTCCGCTCACAAAACCTTTATTCTTTAAATTGTTCCAATGGCCTTTAATACCGTCACGGATTTCATCGCTGAAAGCTGCAACACCAACTATTTTTGGCATGTTTTGTTTTATACCTCTTTTATCAATGGGCAGTGGACTATCACCTGCAGTCCACCCTTCACCGTAGATGAATATTGATGAATCCAATACATATAATGATTCCGCAATTAAATTCATGGTTTCAATATCATGTATCCACATCAAATCGAAACGAAATCCATCCAAGTGATATTCATTTGCCCAGTACTTAACTGATTCAATGATGTATTTGCGCATCATGGCCCTTTCTGAAGCAGTTTCATTTCCACAACCCGATGCATTACTTAGTGTACCATCAGCATTATAACGAAAATAATATCCGGGAACGGTTTGCTCAAAACTTTGTTCCTTCAGGTTTCCTACATGGTTATAAACCACGTCAAGAATTACCCTAATTCCGGCCTGATGCAAGGCTTGCACCATTTGTTTAAATTCATTGATACGTGCATTCCCATTCGTTGGATCAGTAGAGTACGAACCTTCGGGTGCATTGAAATTTTGTGGGTCGTATCCCCAATTGTATTTTGGATTATCGGAATGCGTTTCGTCAATTGAACGGAAATCGAACGAAGGCAATAAATGAACATGGGTAATTCCCATCTCCTTTAAATGGTCAATACCAGTTGCCGAACCTTTAAGGGTTTTTGTTCCGGATTCAGTAAAAGCTAAAAATTTTCCTTTGTTTACCATTCCCGATTCCTTATGAATGGAAAAATCGCGCACATGAAGCTCATAAATAATAATGTCGGATGCCGAAATTAAAGCAGGTTTTGTGTCGTTTTCCCATCCTTTGGGATTGGTTGCGTTTAAATCGACTACCATAGCCCTTTTTCCATTTACGCCAACCGCAGTGGCATAAGGACCAGGAACTTCATTAAGCCAGGTTGTATCAACTTGTACTTGAAATGTATAATATTGGTTTAATAAATTATCATTAGTGTGCATTTGCCAAATTCCTTGCTTGGCTTTCTTTAATGGAATGATTTTAAGAGCTTCTCCACCCATTCCTTCAGTATATATACGAAGTATTACTTGATTAGCTGTTGGAGCCCAAAGTTTGAAAACCGTTTTTTCGGGGGTATAGGTTGCCCCCAAATCGCTACCCTCATATAATGGGTAGGAAGAAGGATTTTTTGGATCAAAACCAGTTTGATTGCAAGCCATTGCTGAAAAAATAATTAAAGCAATTCCTATTGAAAATCGTGTTTTCATACTTTATAAGTAGTTGGTTATTAGTAAATTTTAGCATTATGCATGAGGCAATTAGTCATTCTAAAATGAAATTATTTCATTAGGGGAATGAAACAACTCTATTTTCAGCTTATGTTAAAAAAATATCAACCGAATGAATTCAATTCTACTAATGCAACTTTGTGCCAATTATGTGAATAAATTCCTCACGGGTTGAAGGGTTACTTAAAAAAACTCCTGTAAAAGCTGAAGTAGTTGTTACCGATTCCTGCTTTTCAATTCCTCGCATTTTCATGCACATGTGAGCAGCTTCAATAACTACGGCTACTCCTTTGGGTTTCAGAGTATCTTGTATGCAATCTTTTATTTGATTGGTTAAACGCTCTTGAACCTGCAACCTGCGGGCAAAAACCTCCACAACCCGTGCCAGTTTGCTTAAGCCGGTAATGTAGCCATCGGGAATGTATGCAATATGCGCTTTTCCAAAAAAAGGTAACATGTGGTGCTCACACATAGAATAAACCTCAATATTCTTTACTAAAACCATTTGACTGTAATCTTCTTTAAACATGGCTGATCTCAGTATCTCCTCTGGGTTTGAAGAATAACCATGGGTTAAAAATTGTAGCGATTTGGCAACACGTAAAGGTGTCTTTTCCAAACCTTCTCTGTCAATACTCTCACCTAAGGCATCTAAAACTTGGGAATATAATGTGGTTAAGGTCTGAGTGCGTTTTTCGTTGTATTGATCAATACGTAAATATCCAAATTCATCGTCTTGATGACTTCCATTTTTTATTGTTTCCATAATACTTATTCTCCGTAATACTCAGCAAAATTATTTTCGGTTTCAACCAATTTCAGTTTATAAAGTCTGGCGCTGGTTTTATTTAATTCAACTTCTAATTCTTTCCAAATGGCAATAATGATGTTCTCATTGCTAATAATGGTATTCTGCAAGAAATCAACTTCAAGATTTAAATTGCGATGGTCAACTTTGTCAATTATTTTTGATTTAATCAATTTGCTGAGGTCTTTTAAATTAATTACTAACCCAGTTTTAGGATCTACCTCTCCTTTAACGGTAACGAAAAGTTCGTAATTATGACCATGCCAGTTTGGGTTGGCGCATTTCCCGTAAATGGCATAATTTTCCTCATCGGAATAAATGGGGTTAAACAATCGGTGCGCACTGTTGAATCGCTCGCGGCGTATTAAATATACCATACTCTGTTTTCAAACTGTTTATGCAAATATAGAATAAAGTTAGAATAAAAGTTTAACTTCAATAATTTATGAAATAGCCAATTGTAAAAATTAAAAAATAAGCAGATGAAACCCCCATGCAGGAAACTGTACAAATGCAAATGAAAATTTACATGGGGTGTTCCCCCGAAAAATCGGGGCAGGCTATTCGTATGCAATAATTGATATTCAATGAACTAATGATTATTTACGGATGAAACATTATCTTTGCATAAAATTTTAAAAAAATGATTGTAGTAACAGGAGCCGCCGGATTTATTGGAAGTTGTTTGGTAAGCAAACTGAATAAGGAAGGTTTTAAAGATATTGTTTTAGTAGATGATTTTTCGTCAGATCAAAAAAATAGAAATTTTGAAAGAAAAACCTATTCTGAAAAAGTGGATCGCGAAGGGTTTATAACCTGGATAGATAGCAACCATCGCTTTATTCAATTCGTTTTTCATTTGGGAGCACGCTCTGCTACTACCGGTTTTCCGAAAGAAGTTTACAACCATTTGAATTTAGAATACAGCAAAGCCGTTTGGAATAAGTGTGTTGAATATGGGCTTCCTTTAGTCTATGCCTCCTCAGCAGCAACTTATGGAATGGGCGAATTTGGTTATGATGATTCCCCTGAAATTGTTGAAAAGCTGCAACCACTCAATTTGTACGGCGAATCGAAAAACGATTTCGATAAATGGGCTCTTAAACAAGAAAAGCAGCCCTACTTTTGGGCCGGACTCAAATTTTTTAATGTATATGGCCCCAATGAATATCACAAAGGACGGATGGCTTCGGTAATTCTACATGCATTTAACCAAATTAATGCTACTGGCAAGATGAAGCTTTTTAAATCGCACCGCTCTGACTTTCCCGATGGGGGACAAACCCGTGATTTTGTCTATGTAAAAGACTTATCGGAGGTAATGCTTTTTCTGATGCATCATCGAAAAGATTCCGGGTTATACAACTTAGGAACTGGCAAAGGTCGGACTTTTCTCGATTTGACCCGGAATACTTTTAAAGCCATGGGCATTGCTGAAAACATTGAGTTTATTGATACTCCAATAGATATCCGCGACAAATACCAATATTTTACCGAAGCCAACATGGAAAAGCTGGCATTAATTGGTTATTCAAAACCTTTCTATTCCTTAGAAGATGGGGTGAATGATTACGTGAAAAATTATTTATTGAATGGTTATTATTTGTGATTGAGTTAGGGCAACCGCATTTAAGAAGTGAAATTTGAAATTCCCATTTTCGGTGCATAGATTATACATCATTTCAAAAAATCTATACAGCTTGCGCCGATTTTATACCGCAAATTCATATACCCTGGCTTTTAACCCGGGGCTATTTAAATTAAACCCGCCAAGGTGGGTTTTTAAATACTTTTGCCTTCTTTGTCAAGTTTAATCACCCCGTGGCTTTCAACTGTTTCCTAAATAACTTGCTGAATTAACGCTATTATAAAAAACCCCTTTCAATGTTTTATAAAATTTATAGTATAGATGCTTTATAGAAATAGTTAAACCCATTATATGTGTGTATAATTGAAACATATTCCCTGAATGCTTAGCTTTCAACAAAACCCAAAATCAGGCAACCCCTTCAATCTCAGGCAAGAGTTTGTTCCGGTAAATATGAACGTGTTATGCGGTTGTTACTGGTGGTTCCACCAATGGAAATGCAATCAAATGTCGTTTCCCTATTGGCGGTTTTATTGGAATAAAACTGCGGGAGTTTATGTATATAATGATAAAAGAATAAACCTGCAACCCGACCATTTAATTCTGATTCCACCTCATACCAAATTTTAGACAGAAATTGAAAACATTGCTCCCACGCCCGATATACACAAATTTGAATTGGTGGGCAACTGGACAATGTTTCGCGCGGCATTGATGTGGATAACATTGGTTTGGTTATAAACTACGACGTTCCCCACGATGCCGAAGATTATGTGCACCGCATTGGCCGCACGACCCGGGCAAGTTCCACAGGCGTTGGGCTAACTTTTATTAATGAAACCGATATTCCCCGTTTTGTACGGATTGAAAAGCTTATTAAGGATACCATCTTTAAGGCACCCAATCCGCCTGAAATTGGCGATGGCCCTGAATATAACCCACATGCCGTGCGCAAAATAAACCGGGTGCATACGCAACAAAAATCGGGAAAATTCAACAACCGCCGCCGCCAGCCCCGTTCACTTTAAACAAACTACTCCTAATTTCCGATTGTAATGTAAAAATATTTTCATTTAGCGACTACAAAGTCGCTAAAAGTTTTTATATTTGCGACCATATAGTCGCTAAAGTTGCATTATGGCTTTAAAAACATTTCAAAATCTCAGTTCTGATCGTCAGGAAGAAATCCTGATGGCATCATTCGAAGAGTTTGCTTTAAAGGGCTATCAAAGTGCCTCGTTATCGGAGATTATTAAAAAACTGGGTTTGGCTAAAGGTTCGTTTTATAGGTATTTTACCAATAAAAAAGAACTGTATTCATATCTAATTGAAGAATCATCAAAGCGACGTTTATCCAATCTGGAGGTCTTGTTAAACGATCCGGACATAGATTTTTTTGTACTCCTGAAGCAAAACTTTTTGGAAAAAGTCCGATTCGATATCGAAAACCCTTTGATTGGTGGATTCCTCTATAAAATAATGCATGAAAAGGATACCAGCGAGGTTTCTGGCCTAATAAAAAATCTCTATGGAAGGTTAATAGAACAGACTAAACAGATTCTGATGCTCGAAAAGTTTAAGAAACAACTTACGGTTACTGATCCTGAATTGGTTGCATTTCAGATTTTTAATACCCAACTTTGGCTATACGACTATGTAGCCTACAAATTTGGGATTGACTACGAGCAAAATATACGTAACAGGAAACCCGTATTGGACTTGCCCTTAAAGGAGTTGGAGCAGATAATTGAGATGTCGGTAGATATGCTCAGGAACGGGATTAAGGCTTCGGAGTAAGAGGAAAGATGGAGAACAATTAACATATATAAAACCAACAATATATGATAAAAGTAAGTGAACTTGTATTTCGCTATCCCAAACAAAAAGAAGATGCCATAAAAGGAATCAGTTTTTCAATTGAAAAAGGTGAAATATACGGGTTTCTTGGTCCAAGTGGAGCAGGAAAAAGTACTACTCAGAAAATTCTTATCCGGTTGTTGACAGGTTATAAGGGAACTATTCAGGTGCTGGGGAAAGATTTAACCCAATGGGACAACCGTTTTTATAATCATATTGGTGTGGGTTTTGAACTGCCCAACCATTATGCCAAGTTAACAGGCTTGGAGAACTTAGAACTTTTTGCTTCGTTTTACCAAAATCCCCGAAAAAACTTAATAGAACTTTTAGAAATGGTTGGTTTGCAAGATGCTGCCCATAAAAAAACCGAAGAGTATTCAAAAGGGATGAAGATGCGACTAAATTTTGTGCGGGCATTGATCCACAATCCTGAAATCCTGTTTTTTGATGAGCCCACTTCAGGGCTCGATCCAATAAATGCACGGACTATCCGGAATATTATAACCCATCTTAAATCGGAAGGAAAAACCATCTTTTTAACCACCCATAACATGCACGATGCCGATGAGCTTTGCGACCGGGTGGCTTTTATTACCAATGGTAAAATTCAAGCAGAGGGGGCTCCAAAAGCATTAAAGTTGCAATACGGAAAACCTTTATTGAGGGTGGAATATGAAAACCATGGACTGCATTCGCAGGAGTTTGAACTGGTTCAATTGGGGCAAAATGAGCAGTTTTTTAATTTACTGAAAAATCAATCCATTGTGAGTATTCATACCAGAGAAGCCTCACTGGATGAAGTTTTTATAAAAACAACGGGCGAAAAGTTAACCGCAACAGATCTATTTTAATATGCAACTACTTTTTAAAACCCTAAAATGGGATGTCTTTTTGCTTTATAAATATGGCATTGTGGCAGTGGCATTAGGCATTTCGGCCATTTATAGCTTGCTGCTTTTGTCATTAGATACCGCTGGGTTGGAAAAACTCGTGGCGATACTAATTTTTTCGGATCCGGTAATGTATGGTTTTTTATTTACAGCCGTGATGATATTGTTCGAGAAAGAAGCTCAAACCCATCAAGTATTGGCAGTTACACCACTTAGCACAGGCGGATATATTTGGTCGAAGGCATTGGCATTTACTTTATTGGCTTTGATTACCAGTTTCCTTATCATGTTAGCAGCACACCCGGCTTATTTTAATGTTTTTTGGTTTGTTCTGGCCATCTGTCTTTCATCGTTACTATTTATATTTATTGGGATTGTGGGTGTTTCGTTTGTCCAAAATTTCAACCAATTCATTCTCATCATCCCAATTGTATTGGCACCAATATGCCTACCATTTCTTCACTATTTTGGATTGTCCGATTCCTGGCTTTATTATGTCATTCCATCGCAAGCCTGCTTAATTTTGTTTGCTGGTTCGGTAAGTAAAGTGGCCGGGTGGCAATTGTTTTATGCCGTTGTTTATTTGTTGGCATTGAACTACCTGACTTATCGGTGGGCTTATTCCAGTTATAACAAACGCATCTTAAAAACAAACCGGAAATGAAAAAATATTTTGCAATTCTGCTGGCTGATATAAAAAATACAAAACGCGATCCTACTTTGCTTTTAATGCTTTTGGTACCTTTTCTGCTCTTAGTATTAGTTAGGTTTGCATTGCCTTTATTAAACCAGTGGTTGCCCGATATAGCAGCTTATTATTTACAGATTCTCACCTTTTTCGCGCTGCTTATTTCCATTTTTCCAGGGTTTATTCTATCGTTTATGTTGCTCGACGAGAAAGACAGTCAGTTATTATCCATCATTAAAGTAACTCCTGTTTCGCTTTCAGGCTTTTTGGCAACACGAGTGGTATTTGTGGTGATTTTGGGATTTTTGTTCAGTTTTATGTTTTTGTATTTCAATGGGTTGGTTCATTTTCCACTGCTTTTCACCACTTTACTTTCCTTGCTTAGCGCGTTAAATGGCCCTATATTGATATTATTAATCAGCTCGGTTGCAAAGAATAAAATAGAAGGAATGACCTTTTTGAAAGTGGCCAATATAACCCTCTTTATTCCGGTTGCAGCCTTTTTTATACAATCGCTTTGGGAATATGGCCTTGGGTTTTTACCGGCATTCTGGGTATTTAAAATTGCCGATAGCTTTGCCTTGGGATTACCTTTATTAGGTATTGGTGGTATAGGTCTTGCTATGCTCTTGTTTCTAAACTATTTAAGTTTTCGGTTTTGTTTAAAGCGGTTATCGGTACTTTAGCATCTCAATAGTTTTTGCAGGATTGTCAGAAGCAAAGACCGTATTTCCGGCTACCAGTACATCAACACCGGCATCGACTAATTTTCGTGAATTTTCGAGGGTAACACCACCATCCACTTCTATTAAAGTGTTTGAACCTGCTTTGGTAATCAACTCTTTCAGTTTGCTGATTTTTGCATAGCTATGTTCAATAAACTGTTGTCCGCCAAATCCTGGATTTACCGACATAATTAGAACCATATCAACATCATGAACAATGTCGTTCAAAACGTTTATGGGAGTATGCGGATTCAGGGATAACCCAGCTTTCATTCCTAATACTTTAATGGCTTGCAGTGTTCGGTGAAGATGAGGACAGGCCTCATAATGAACAGTAAGAATTTCAGCCCCAACTTGTTTGAATTGTTCCAGATAACGGTCTGGTTGTTCAATCATTAAATGCACGTCGAGTGGCTTTTTAGCAATTTTTTGCACGGCTTTAATCACCGGAAAACCAAATGAAATATTTGGTACAAACATGCCATCCATCACGTCAATATGTATCCAGTCGGCTTGACTATGGTTGAGCATTTCAACATCGCGGGCCAGGTTTCCGAAATCGGCTGCAAGTAAGGAAGGGGCAACTAATGGTGATTTCATGTTTTTAATTGTCAAGTTTCAAATGGTTTTTGATGTAATGCTGACCTTTATGTCGTTTCAAAATTAAAGTTTTATTTATTACGTCGTAGGTATTCCAACTAAATATTTTTGGTTTATTCCAGAACACAATTATATTGAATCAGCTAAAATGCAAAAGGGCTGCCTAACACTTTTAGACAGCCCTTTGCGAAATTATCCGGTACACAACACTCTACAACCTGTTATGTTATTTTGTTCAATAACCGTTTGAATCTTATTTTATAAGACTTCCAATATTTACTACTTCATTATTCAATACCAGGTTGTAAATATATACTCCTTGCTCCAATCCAGTGGAATTGAATTCAATAGTATATTTGCCTCTTGTGGTATAACCTTTTTCATTCATACCAACAGCCCTGCCATCGGCAGAGTACAGTTTAAGTTGTAGGTTCCCCGGATGCTGAAGTTCAAAAGTAAAAAATACTTTATCGGTAAATGGATTCGGAAATACCTCAACACCTGAAATTGTCAAATCAGGTGAAGATTGACCAATTTCTACCATAATGGGCATTGTTTTAGTGGCAACTCCGCCTCTACCGTCATTGGCAACAATTTCGCAATCAATGGTACCCACCGAAACCGCCGTAACTATAACTAAATTTCCTCCAACCAGAGCAGAAGCAACCGTATTGTTTGCAGTTGTTACCGTATAGGTTAATTTATCAGAATCGGCATCGGAAAACATGGTATCCAGATTAACAATTAAGTGTTTATCACTCATTTTTAAGTATAAGCTTTCCGCCGAACTAACATATTCCGGTACTGTATTATTAGTTACCAATAAATGGGCTGCAACGGTTTTCTGGCTATTAACAGGGTCGTTGCTTGAAACAATAATTTGTGCATCATAGGTCCCATACTCAATTCCTTCAGTAATAAAGGTAACCGCTACATTTTGGGATGAACCTGCCGGGATGCTACCTGATAAAGTTTCAGATGTTAGCCAAGATACTGAATTACCAAGGTGAATGTTATCGATGCTCGGATAAATGTAATTGTACCAAGGATAATTTGCCGGAGCAATAAATCGTAAACCATATACATCACTTGTTTCAACCGTTACATTAACCCATTTGCTCCAATCGGTAGAACCGGTCAAATCAACTTCTTTGCTCCAAATTAAATTCCAATTTATATCAAAAGCTTCAACATTGATTAATCCAACATTTTCGGTTGGATAGCTTGCATAAGGAAAACAATTCATCTGGAAATAGCTAATATAAACAGGGTTTTGAAAGTAAACATATGAATCGCCATATGGATAACTACAGTATAAATGCCCCCCGCCATCATTTGTCCATACCATATTTCCGCTAAGGTAAACACCATCAGTTCCAGTATCAAATGTCAATACAGAATTGGTTTGAGAGGTATCAACTGAAATAGCGGCAGCAACACTTTGGCTTTGTGTTGATGCTTTCATTTTCTTGTTGTTAGTACCGTTCATTCCATTATTATCAAAAGTTGATTCTAGTTTCGATATTACATTCATATCGATACGTTTTACAGATATTTCATAGTTCAAATTGCTTCCCCCATTGGTATTGTTGATAGTTATGGTTTGAGTTTCCGTTTCATTCACATCCAAATAAGATGAAATTGAATCGGATGATAACGAAATTACCGGAGGCAATACCGATTTACCGGCTAAAACAATCTCAACTGTTGGACTTGAATGAGCATTCGACTTCAAGAATAAACTTCCGGCATCGGTTTGTAATTCATTTGCATTATAGTGCACCATTAATTGTATCGTATCGGTTGGTTCTAATGAAACAGCACTGAATTCAGGAACAAAGTGTTCATTGGTTGAGTAAATTTCATTGATTACCAGTGGTTTATTCCCGATATTTTTAATCAATATACTCAAGGTATTACCAGAACCCTGAAAAACCTGTCCAAAATCAAGTTGAGCAGGGACAACCTCAATTTCGGCAATTCCAGTAACATGCAGGTGGGCAGGAACTTTCACTATTGGATTAACCGGATCGTTGCTGTTAATTACAACATAAGAATCGTATTCTCCTTCAATTAGTTTGGTAGCATCAAAGGTAACCGCTATATTTTTGTTAGAACCCGCAGGAACAGTTCCTGATATTGGTTCAACCTGTAGCCAAGAAATAGAACTACCAATGTGGATATTATCAATGCTAGGCCAAAAACCATTATACCATGGATAACCACCGGGAGCTTTTAATTCCAGGTAAGAAATATTATTGGTTTCAACTGTTACATCAACCCAAGTGCTCCAATTGGCAGTACCAGTTAAATCAATGGTGGTACTCCAAATCAAATTAGTATCTATATCATACGCGTTAACATCGATATATCCACTCCCAACTTGATAACTTGCATACGGGGAGCTATTCATCTGAAAATAACTGATATTAACAGGAGATGGGAAGAAAATATAATTATCAACTAAATAATCTCCACAAAATAAATGTCCACCTCCGTCATTGCTCCAATACATGCTTCCGCTAGTATAAACACCATCATAGCCATTATCAAATGTCAATACAGAATCGGTTCCAAAAGTACCGGCGGAATTTGGGGAAACAATAGGCAGGTTACTTAAGGGAACATTCGAGTTTCCTTTTGTAGAAACAGTTTTTGAATGACTATCTATAATTGCTTTTAATTTTAACGCTTCATCGGTACTGATACGCTCTACTAATAGTTCATAAATTAAATCACTTCCACCAGTTGAATTATCAATGGTTATTGTCTGTACCACGCTATCGTTGGTGAACAAATCGGCGGCTAATGAGTCGGGTGTTACCTCAATTACCGGAGGCAATACCGATTTACCGGTTAAAATAATCTCAACCGTAGGACTTGAATGAGCATTCGACTGCAGGAATAAACTTCCGGCATCGGTCTGCACTTCGTTGGCATTATAGTAAACTTGAATGGTCATTGAATCCTTTGGTTCTATTGAAACAGCATGTAATTCCGGTACGAAGTGTGTATCGGTTGAGTAAATGGTATCTATTACCAGTAGGTCTGTCCCCGGGTTTTCAATTGTTACTAATATCGAATCGGTTCGTCCGGTAAATAATTGTCCAAAATCAAGTGAAGCCGGTGAAACCTCAATTTCGGGAACTCCGGTAACATGCAAATGGGCAGGAACCTCGATAACCGGGTTAATTGGGTCATTACTCTTAATTGTAATATAGGAATCGTAATTGCCACCAAAAAGGTCAGTAGCATCAAAGGTAATGTTAATATCCAGACTGGTTCCGGCTGGAATGGTTGCCAATTCAATATCAGGCTGTAACCATTTGCTCCCCGATAAGTAATTAATGGTGTTATAAAATAAAGCCGGAACATCGCCTATCCAGGTACCTGACCAAGCTATAAATAGGTTTAAGGCCACCACATTACCCTTTGTACCAACAAATATCCCTTGATTAGTAAACTCAGCAATATCTTCTGAATTTGCGCTTATGGTAGCATCCGATAATGAGGTTCCGGAATATATGTACTCAATGCCTTTCATAATGCTATGATCGGCATTATACCAACCCAATTCATTATAACCAATGGAGTTTGCTAAATTGACTGGCATGTATCCTTCAGATAAAAATCTACCACTAATCATAAAATTGCCATTGTAGAAAACAGGTACTGTTATTATTAAATTACCACCGTAATCTACAAAGTCGGCTAAAACATTTCCTAATGCAGTTGCATCCGTCCAACTCCCATTATTACTTACAATAACTGTTTTGTATGTTAATAATGTTTCGAGTGTGACCTGATAAGTATCTGCATCAAGAGTGCTTATGTTCAAGTCGGGATATGTATTCAGTAAACCGGCTATTTCACTTACATCACTGGCATCATCGTATAATATTAGTACATTGCCAACACCACTCACTTTTTTAGAGATTTTGTTTACCGGCACCAATTTGTAATCCCGCAATGAGTTGTACATAGAATTGATATTCGCATTTTGAGAATCAACTGATCTCTCGATAGGAATTCGATTTGTTTCAATTTTCCTTCCCGCAATTGAAAGGGTTATATCCAGATTGCTTCCTCCGACCGAATTATCGATGGTTAAGATATGTATTTCGATTTCGTTGGTAAGCAAATCGGCTGCCAATGAATCGGGTGTAACGGAAATTATCGGAGGCATTACCGATATGCCGGATAAAACAATGCCGACCATTGGATTTGTTTGTGCATTCGACCGAAGGAATAAACTTCCGGTATCGGTTTGTACTTCATTACCCGAATAATATACTTGCAAGGTTGCCGTTTTTTTGGGGTCAATTGAAATTGAATTTATTTCAGGAGTAAAGTGAACATCGTTAGAATAAATTGAATCAATTACCAAGAGGTCAGTCCCCGGATTAATTACTTTTATTGTTAATGAATCGGTCTGTCCGGTAAATAATTGTCCAAAAATAAGTGAATCGGGGGTAACCTCAATCTCAGGAACCCCGGTAACGTGCAAATGGGCAGGAATTTTAACTTTCGGATTAACCGGATCGTTGCTGTTTATAATAATATAAGAATCATAATTACCCCCAAAAAGGTCAGTAGCATCAAAGGTAAAATCGATTTCTTGGCTGGTTCCGGCCGATATATTGGCATTTTGAACAGAAGTAGATAACCATTTACTGCCACTTCCTTCATCTGCCGCTAGAGCAGAACCCTGGCCAACAAAAGAAGAAATTTCGTTTCCATTATCCGGGTCCAATACTCTTATTTGACCATTTAAATCGGCTACAAACAATTGATTTAATGAATTGGAATAAGCCAATCCATAAAAAATATAGTCTAAATCGAAATAATTTACCACCTCTTCAGTTTCCAGATTAAATTCAATGATGGTAGCAAAATCAATTGCAGCAAACACCGTTCCCCGGTTCCCGGCATTAGTAAGTCCTCCTCCAAAATGATATCCGTACAGCAGTGTATCAACTATTTGTTTGGTTTCAAAATCAATTTTATAAAACTGATCCTTACGATTATCAGTAGCTAGTAAATAAGTTCCATCAAATCCAAGCCCATCAAGATATCCACCAATTATCATAGTACCCTCTTCTGCACCGGTATCGGCATTTAATTTATATATAGTACCAGTTTCATCAGAAAAATAGATATTGGTACCATCAAATGCCAATCCTTCAGGTCCCCAAAAATCAATGTTAGAAGTATAAATAACATGGAATACTGAACCCGTTATAGGGTCCAATTCAACAATTTGATTGAGATTCAAATCGGTAGCAAATAACCGAGAGCTTCCTTTTGAATTTGCTGATAAAGGGGCAGTATTAAATGCTTTATTTTCCGGTTTTATAAGCGATGTGTAACTTCTGGAAACTTTTGATTTAAGGATTTCCAATTTTTCATTGCTAATAATCGTTGTTGATACTTGGTTTATTGGTTTAATATCTATTGAAACAATCAATTCGCTTTCGCCGGCAGTATTATCAATGGTTAATGTCTGTTTTTCGGTTTCGTTGATATGCAAATCGGCTGCCAATGAATCGGGCGTAACGGAAATTACCGGTGGTAACTCTCCAAAACCTGTGAGAATAATCGTTGCAGGATTATCCATGGCATTGCTGTAAATTGTCAAGGTATCCACGTAATGCAATTCTACTGCAGGGGCAAAACTCACGGTAATGTCAATTTTACCATTCTTATACACAGGTTTATCCGAAAAAGGGTGCACTATAAATGCCCCATTACTGGAAACAATATTTGAAATATCCAGACTATCGGAACCCGTATTGTTAACTTGGAACGACAAATCAGTAGTATCTGTTATAAATACATTTCCATAGTTTAGCGAATCTAAGCTAACCAAAGCATTTGAAAAACCATTGACATGCAAATAAACCGGAAATTCAATTTCAGGATGCAACGGATCGTTTGAAGAAATTATAAGACGATCAATATAGTTGCCTGGAATAAGCGAATCACTCGACAATTCCAGTTGTATTTCTACACTATCATTGATAGCCACATTACCCAAATTGGGAACTATTGACTTAATGAAATTGACCTGAGGAGCAGTAGATATAGAAACGGCAAGACTATCATGAATATAATCGGTATTGAATGCTACTTGCAATCCTTGGGTTCCATCCTCGTTTTCAATGCCAACCGTAGAGTAAATTAACGGCCCATTCATTTGAAGGTATTGAATTTTTATAGAACCATCTTTAGCCAGAATAATTTGAAACGTATTAATACCACTGTTACCTATAACATTAATGTTTTGATATTGGACAATAAAATTATTGTCCAATGCCTGATAATAAATTGAACTTCCGTTATTGGGGTATAAATCATCCCAAAAAGCTGCTATCAATGCATTTGGCGTATATGTGTTTGGTATTTGATTATTTGATAAACTATAAGCCCCATCACTGTTAAAACTAATAAAACCATTGGATGATATATAAACATTAGAATAATCTATATCATAAAAACTAAAGGTGAAAGGTAAACTGGCTTCAACATAACTATCATCCCCCAAATATACTTCAGTTCCAGTAGCCGAAATATCATGCCAGTTGAATTTCGGGCCACCCGACTCATCGCTATCAATCCATCGGTAGCCAAAGCCATCTACTCCATCATCACCGGCGCCCGTAATTACAGGATTCCCTTTCCGGGTATCGGTTTCTCCTTTTTTAGGTTCATAATCAAATGAAATTTGTGAAGTATTATTCTTTTCACCAAGTGATGAAATAATAATGGTTCCTTCACTTTTGATGGAATAGCTAAGGCTCTCTTTTCCAATATTTTTCAAATACAACGATGCGGTTTCTGTATTTCCTGAATCAAGCACTGCATAAAGTGATGAAGGATTAATCAAAGCAATAGGTGCATCAAGCGTTTCTGCGCTTACCACATTTGATATTTCCGGTTTATTCCCATTAATATCTAATGCCTTTATGGCAAAATAATACTGTGTTCCAGGAGTCAGTCCTGTCAATATACAAGTTTCATTATTTCCGCTTTCCTTTGGTTTTGGTGTTGCCATGTAACGGTGGCTTGCATCAAAGTTTGCAGCATCGATTGGATTGGTTGAATACCGCAAATCATAAGCCGAAGCTTTACCCAAAGTGCTATCATTTCCGGTTGAAGTCCAGTTTAGTTTTATTGAAATTTCAGTAACATCAGTTGTCAAAAGGTCATTAATTGGCGATGGCGGAATGCTGTCGTTTGAGTTTAAAGCGGTAAATGCATTAATCCTACCACTACCTAACATTCCGGAGTAATTGGTATTGAGTTCATCAATACTATCAGTGGTGGTAATAATTAAATCCCGTAAAGCCGCACTGGAAAAACCGGGGCCTCCATATTCCGACACCAATAAAGCGGCCATCCCCGAAACATGTGGACAAGCCATGGAAGTTCCTTGATAAAAACCATAGCTGTTGCCGGGTAAAGTGCTCAAAACCCCCTGTTCAGTAACATTTGTTTCTCCGCCGGGTGCTGCAACATCAACCCAAGTGCCATAGTTTGAATACCAAGCTTTAGTATCATTGTGTGTTGTGGATGCAACAGAAAGTACGGGTTCATAATATCCTGGGTACCAATCCATATATGAGTTATCGTTTCCTGCGGCAAAAATTACCATTCCTCCAAACAAAGGCCCATTTTGAACCCCATTTGTATCATTACCGGCAACAGCAATAAAATAATCAATGGCATCTAATACCGATTGTTCATATTGTCCTGATGAAGTATATCCCCAACTATTTTGGGCAATTACAGCACCATTATCGGCCGCATAAATAAATGCCTCATCAAATCCATCGGAATTGGACGATCCAAATACAGCACACGACATAAGCCGAACACCACCGTTGGAACCTGATCCTCCGGCAATTCCACTTACACCTATTCCATTATTGTTTACGGCACCTATTGTCCCACCAACATGTGTTCCATGTTCACCTGGGGTGTAAGTACCTTGGTTGTCTCCAAAACCGTATCCGTGAACATCGTCAATATATCCGTTATTATCGTCATCAACTCCTGTGGTGCCTGTTGCCTCAAGTTCATTAACCCACATGGCTCCCGCTAAATCCTCATGGGAATAATCTACCCCTTGATCGATAACTGCCACAACCACGTTGTTTGAGCCCTTCTGTATTCCCCAGGCATCCTGCAACCGTATATCAGCACCTGGAGTCCCATTGGTTTGTCCGGTATTCCAATAATGCCATTGTTCATTATATCTGGGATCGTTAGGGATCCAATTTAATACTGGTGTAATTTTATCTTCCGAACCATAAAGCTGCTTGTCGAGTTTAGCTTCTACTGTATTTATTTCAGTCAACCCTTTAAATTCACTGATACACTTTTGATAATCGGAATTTTTAGAATTAGCCAGTTTAATTTCATACCATAAATGAAGGCCGTACTGCATATGCCTGGCTTCAAATTTGCCGGCAGGCCTATAAACCCGCTTCATTTCTATACCTTGGTATTTGGTTAATAACCTGTCAACTGTAGCAATCCCGGTTTGAATATTGCCGATTCCTGACTTTTTTATGGACGTTTTTTCATAAGCCTGGATTGACTTTTCAACGTCCGGGCTGAACTTCATCCTTAATGTTTGTTGACCCGAAACTGATAAACTTATTAGTGCCATAAGAAGAATCATGCTCCTTCTTAAGTAAGGTTTTGATTTCATCATGAAATAAGAGTTAAAATTGTGTACTTTTTTTATTTGATAATTTGGTTGTGTGATATTTTGTAAAAATAGATAAATGTTTGAGAAATTCAAGAATTTGAATATAACTTAATAATAATGTTTTTACATGACAAGGCCCTGATAACTATGAAAACGGATTCAAAATAGATTAACAGTCAGTAATATATATTAATTTCAATTATAAAGGTGCTATTGAGAAAAGGTGAGAAAATACTAAATCAATGAATAAGGACAAGTGGGTAATTCAATTATAGAATGCCTAACTTTCAAAGGAATAACGGCAAAATACTAAAAGAAAACCAGAAATTTCCGGTTTTTTGCTATCCTAAATAGGCTTTTAAATTTTTACATCGTGAGGTTTGTTTCAGCTTTCGAATGGCTTTTTCTTTAATCTGCCTAACCCTTTCGCGGGTTAAATCAAACTTTTCACCAATTTCTTCCAAGGTATGTGGCGGCGTGCCGTTTAATCCAAAATAATACCGGAGTATATCTGCTTCACGCTGCGATAAGGTAGTTAACGTACGTTCAATTTCTTTTCGAAGGGAATCGTTAATCAGGTTTCTGTCGGGTAGAATCCCGTCTTTATTGGGTATTACTTCATACATGCTACCATCTTCGCCTTGTTGTAAAGGGGCATCCATTGAAATATGCCTATTGCTCGATGCCAATGCCTTTTTAACGTCATCGGCATGAATATCAAGCATTTTAGCAATTTCTTCAGCGGTTGGTTCCCGCTCAAATTCCTGCTCCAAGCGGGCTAATGTTTTATTTATTTTATTAATGGAACCAATTTTATTTAGAGGCAACCGAACAATACGGGCTTGTTCAGCCAATGCCTGCAAAATAGATTGGCGAATCCACCATACGGCGTACGATATGAATTTAAATCCCCGGGTCTCATCGAACCGCTGAGCTGCCTTAATTAAACCCAGATTCCCTTCATTAATTAAGTCGGGCAAACTGAGTCCTTGATTTTGATATTGCTTTGATACTGAAACAACAAACCGTAAATTACCTTTTATTAATCGGTCAAGGGCAGAACTGTCGCCTTTTTTTATTCTTCGGGCAAGATCCACTTCTTCATCCGCTGAGAGCAATTCTTCTTTTCCAATTTCGTGCAAGTATTTATCCAGCGACTGAGTATCGCGATTGGTTACTTGCTTTGTTATTTTAAGTTGTCTCATGGGAATTTCCTATCAGTTTAAGCATTAACAAATTACAATTGACTCACAAAAGTATTCAACCAGGATTCAATTCTACTATCACTCAATTCTTCCTCATGGTCTTCGTTTAAGGGCAATCCAACAAATTTACCATCTACAATGGCTGCCGATTCATTGAATTCATATCCTTCGGTAGGCCATTGACCAATTACGGTGGCACCGTTTTCGACCAACACATTATAAAATGTACGCATGTCGTCAACAAAATTATTGGTATAGGCTAATTGATCGCCTAAACCGAAGATAGCCACTTTTTTACCAGTAAAATCAATGGTTTTGAATGTTGGCATAAACTGATCCCAATCGCTGCTGGTATTCTTATGCGACCAAGTATGGGTACCAATGGTTGAGCCACCTATTATAAGACTCTTATACTCAGAAAGTGAATCTTTATTAGCCTCTTTAACTGGTATTAACACGATTTTTTCAATACCAATTTTGTTAGCAATTAATTTAGCAATTCGTTCGGTGTTGCCACCTACAGGCCCGTATAGCACCGCAATCTTGTTTTTCATAAAGGGAATCGTTTGGTTAACGTAATCACAAAGTTATAATTAATTTTTACTTTTCAAACTGGCTATAGCCAAAATGAGACCAAGCACCACACTTAATGCGGCAGCAAACAAAACTTGATAATCGGAAGGCAATAAAAAAGTTAAGGTATGCGCCGGAATCCAGAAAATTGGAATTGTTTTTTTAAATACAAAATGCCATTGCACTTTCCAGTCAATGGTTTGAAAAATTTGAGCAAAATTGATGGGTATAATTAAGCTTTTTAGTTTTCCATTGTAATACGAAATGTGCATGTCGGTAATTTTATGAAATGTCATCATTACCGGTGCATAAATAATATTCATGGCAATACTTATTGAAAGTGCCACACCTAATTTTGTATAGGATAAGGTTTGTTGCATGGATTGCACCGCATCTGAAATTCCTAGATATTGAAGAAAGATTGGAATACCAGTGGCGAAAATTACAAAAGCCATTTTAATTGTCAACCCGATAAGGCCCCAAATCAATGCTTTTGGTAGCACACCAAACGTTTTGCGATAATAGTTCTCAGTGCGTATCCGTAACCCCAACATTTCGCCAAATGTAGCTAACACGGCAAATTTTATAAAACTGGTAATCATACCATGGTCTTTGTTGAAAAGAGTGTAAGCCTGACGACCAGATTCCCAGAATAATAGCGGAGAAAGAATTAATATTACGATACCTAATAAAAATATGTCTTTTCTTTTCATCTATTTTATAACTGCCGGTTTATCTTTATAATATGGTTCAAAACCTTTTTTAATTCCTTTGGAAATTCTACTCCAACTCAATCCGATAGCCAACATGAGAATTAAAACAAAGGCTATCATTGCTTTTTCTTGTTTCGATAAATTCTTCAGTTGCATATAACTTTTTATTAGCAGCCGATGCTTTTTCCAATCCATTAACAAGCAAATATGGGTTTGGTTTATAATGATGACAAATTGCAACGGTTCTTGTTTATTATTTTTCAATTCGTATCCGTGCATCTACTGCTACAATTTGGTCTTTTTTTCCTAACAGCGGATTGATATCCATTTCTGCAATTTCAGGAGCAGCCATACAAAGTGCGGCAGTCCGGGATATAACTTCGGCAAATAATTGTTCGTTTACGGGTTCTTGCCCTCTGATGCCTTGAATTATTTTGTACGACCGTAAATTCTGAATCATTGAAAGTGCTTCCTGATGATTAATGGGTGCCAGGTTGGCTTGAATATCTTTTAATACTTCAATAAAAATTCCACCCAATCCGCATAAAACTAACGACCCAAATTTGCCTTCTTTTTTTGCTCCAACAAACAGCTCAGTTCCCGATAGCATGGGCTGTATCAGAATTGCGGTAGTATCCTTAATTTGTATCATCCGATTGAATTCGATGGTTACCTGTTCCAAAGTTTTTACATTTAAAACCACACCTCCTACATCCGATTTATGAATTGGTCCAACCACTTTCATAACCAATGGGAAACCCAACAGTTTGGCTTTATTTAATGCTTCAGGTACGTTATCAACAACGGCCTCATTTGCGCGGGGTATTCCGGCTGCATCTAATAATTCTTGAACTTGATCGGGTTCTAAATATCCGTTTGATGCTGATTCGATAATCATACGGATTTTTTTATGATCAACGGTTGGCATAGTATTGTCTGTAGGTTGAGGTTTTGGAGTATTATACACCTTGGTTAGCGCATTACCTAGCATCACCTCGTCGGGAAAATTAATCCGCCCTTTTGCAATAAAGTGTTTAATTTCATCGGCTACATTAACTATGGAAGGAAGTATGGGATATATGGGTTTTTTGCAAGTATTCATTTTTTGATGCAGCAAATCATACACTTCATATACCTCAAATAAACCGGGGCTGCCAAAGATAACACACATGGCATCAATGGATTCAAAATCGTTTTCGCACGCATCAATAATCTGGCCTAATTGCTCTGCGGTGCCTGTGGCCAAAAAGTCAATTGGGTTAGCAACCGATGAACCGGAAAAGAGTTTTTCAAGTAATTCAGCAGCTTTGGGTCCTTCCAAATGGGGTACTTGAAGTCCTCCATTCGATAAAGCATCAGTAAGCATCACGGCAGGGCCTCCGGCATGAGTAATAATGGCCATGTTTTTTCCTTTAAGTTCAGGATGCATAAATACAGCGGCAACGGTAGCCAGTTCGCTCCGGCTATAACAACGCACAATACCCGCTTTGCGAAAAAGCGCGTCCACAGCCACATCGCTATTTGCCAAAGCTCCAGTATGCGACGAGGCTGCGCGGCTTCCCGCTTCTGAGTCACCAGCTTTAATGGCAGCAATGCAGCAACCCTTTTGTATTAACGAAGTTGCATGTTTTAAAAGCATATCTGGTTTGTTTACACTCTCAATATATATGAGTTTAACCCGGCTACTTGTGCGGGGATCGAAAGTTTCATCTAAATATTGAAGAATATCTTCAACACCCATTTGGGCGCTGTTACCCACAGAATAAACGCTGGAAAAAGTAAGACCATTTGGAACTCCTGCTTCCATAATATAAACTGCCGTTGCACCTGAACCTGAAATAAAATCACACCCTTTTGAATCCAATTTTGGAATAGGGGTGGTAAATACTCCGCTGTAGTTTTGATTTAAAACGCCAATGCAATTTGGACCGATTAACACTCCATTTACCTTATTTATGGTGTCAACAATTTGATTTTCCAGTTTTGCACCCTCTTCATTTTCTTCGCTAAAACCGGCTGATAGAATGATGAAAGCACGGGTGTTTTTTTGATTGATCAATAATTCAACAGTTGCCGGACAAAACGTGGCTGCAATAGCAAGGATGGCCAAATCAGTTTCAGGTAAGTCTTTTACATCGCGGAACGATGGCAAGCCCTGTACCTGATCCATTTTAGGGTTTACCACATACAACGATCCTTTAAAATGATGGTCGATAAGGTTTTTCAATACTTTTCCACCGGGTTTGTGAATATCGTCGGAACCACCTATTACGGCTATACTTTTGGGATTTATTAATTGCTGATTTATCATGATTGGTGCTATTTTGCGGCAAATTTAGAAAAGCGTTTACATATTAATCAGGGCTTTGAGTATGTTATATATTTTTGGCTACATGTTATAGAATAGTAAATTCAACTATTGTATTGAATTTTGAGAAACATACTATTAGCAAGTTACTTATTAAACATGAAAGAAAAATGGTGGGATGAGCATAGTAGCCATGGTGTATTAATCTAAAGCATAAAAAACCCTGAATCCATAACAGATTCCTGGTTTTTTATTTCACTTTTCCACCTTTCCATTTTTCCTGCTTTTTCCAAATAGAAATTTACTATTCCTTTCCATCCACATAGTCTTGCAAATAAGCAAATTTTGGAGTCAGTTTTCCATTTTTAGTAATGGTTGCCCTATCGATGATTCCGTTTTCATCATCTCCAAAAAGAGCCGGAAACACCCGTTCAAACAAATCGTGGCCAAAATCGCGGCTGGCATCACGGGGCAGTTCGCCGGGTAAGTTATCAACCGACATAATGGTAACGTTCGTAGGTCGGGTAAATGCCACTTCTTCAATTCCCAACTGAGGATTGTATCCAAAAAACGGATTATCAATGGTTGTTGCCCTCAAAGTAGAATGTATGGGTCCATTTACATCGCAACTAATGTCGGCAATAACCGTAATTTTAAAATTTGTATCCAAATAGTCATTCTTTTCAATAAAATAAGGTGATTTATTATCCCAAAAATGGCAGGCAATAAAAATATCGGTTACCTTGGTATAGGGTTTAAACGTAGATTCATAATCGGTCGGATTCTGAATGAAATGGAGCATATCGAACAATTGCCCATCTTTCCGCTTCACATAATGCATGGGTTCAATCTGGCAATAAACAGCTTCAGTAAAAATCTCGGTTAAAAATTCCTTTGGGGTAACCTTTTTCAGATTCAATGCATTCATAACCTCCATTGCCCCATTGGCTACTCTTCCTCCACCCGTAATCAATATCTTGATGGGTTTCAGCTCAATCCTTTTTAAACCGGCAAACAACTCATCCATATCGTGGCATTCATGAGCCGGTTTGAGCCTGAAATTATTGGTGCGCTTGCCACGGGCCCTCAACGCATTGTATGCCCCCACAATACCGGCCCACCGCCCAAAGGCAACAATACGGCTTCCATCGGGTTTGGTAAGGTACTCGTAATCGATAAGTGTAATATTTTTTTCCAGAATGACACGCAATAGCTCCCGGTTATGGGGTTGCTTTTTTGCTACATGGGCAAAGAAAATATAGGTTTTTCCGGGTATCAGGTTAACTAATTTCACCTCTTTTACCCCAAGCAAAACATCGCAAGCACTCATTTCACAATCCATATCAACATCAAGGTACATATACTCATCATCGGCATAACAGCGGAATGGCGAGGGTTCAACACAAACGGTAACATTTGGAAACATTCTATGGATGTCGGCCACTTGGGCAGGAGTAACCGGTACCCTTTTATCAGGAGGAATTTTTGTTTCGCGGATGACCCCCATTCGGATATTTTTTATCATATCAGTAAGTTAATTTTAATAAGGTATTTAATGGAATGCTTCATAATTAAATAAAATACAGCGCACGAAATTAAGAAAAGGCGAGAATTTAAACGGAATACCTGATGTGATAAACAACAGAATTTGTATCTTTGCAGCCTTTCTTGCAATAAATCACAAATAAAAGTTGCAGAAATAGTTCTTTGGGGCTGACCTGGTTTTGACAGCAAGATGAGGTGGTATGTAAGCATGACGGGCGTTGTGAAGCCGGCCCGTAAATCCCGGGCACAAACTTTATAACTGGCGAATCTAATTACGCTCTTGCCGCTTAATCGAATCATAGTAAATTAAGCATCCGCTTCGGCGGAATTCCGGTTCTAGGAACTGGAACAAGACGTCTCCCGGTGGCTGCTGTTCTGAGGCTTACCGACCCGGAGGCGTGGAAAATTCGGGACTAGCTTGTACTTCGCTCCGCGGTACAGGCAAAATTAAGGAGATAAGGCATAAGTCGGTAGTTTGGATCCAGCTTACGCACGAAAATCAAGTCTGAACTAAGCATGTAGAAAGCGTATGGTCTCCTTGTTTGGACCCGGGTTCGACTCCCGGCAGCTCCACCAGACAGAAAAACAAATTACCGCAAAAAAGCCCAATGTACTGATACATTGGGCTTTTTGTTTTAACTCGGCCTTATTTGGTATCAAAGAATTATCTTTTTATTTTTACCCCATAATGGTTAGTTTTATATCTTTGAATAAAACCACAAATGCCATTAAACCCTAATATGGATAAAAAGAGCTTTTCTGAACGTGATATTTGCACCAAATTCATAACTCCAGCAGTTGAAAAATCGGGGTGGAATAAACTTACGCAGTTTTTAGAGGAGGTTTCATTAGAATACATAAATCGTTGTAATAACTTTATGAATGCAAGAATATATTACGCATCAATGGGAACAGGTTCTAGTCCTTCAATGAAAAACATAACAAGGAAACATATGAAAAGGGTACTAATACCCTTACCACCACTTTCTGAACAGTACCGCATCATTCAAAAATTAAATGAATTAATGCATACTTGCTATGCCTTAGAAGCCACTATTAAAGAAAGTGCCTCACAAAACGAAAAATTATTGCAACAGGTTTTGAGGGAGGCGTTAAGAATTCCTGTGGGCAAGGTTGGCATAGAAATGGAGAATGTAGAATATTAATAAACCTTAGTATGACTTTTGACCCTGAATTTAAAAAAGCCTTGCAATTACTGCCTAGCCACGAAAAAGACAAGCTCATTTTAAGGCTGCTTAAACACGATTTGCAGTTAGCCAGTGTACTGCGATTTGAATTGGTTGATACCGATTCGGTTGAAGATAAGCGGGAAAAGGTAAGAAATAGCATTATCAAACGCATACAACAAGCTACCAAACGGTATTATTCCCCGGGAATTTTATTAATGGATGTTCGAGAAATAAGCGGCGAAATAAACGAACATGTCTCCATTACAAAAGATAAGCAAGGTGAAATAAGTTTAAATTGCCTTATGTTGCGACAACTGTTAGAATTGAATAACCAACGCATTGGTACCGAAGAACTCGGCAAAGCCTATACCTTATGTGTTTACATAGTAGCCCGTGTATTCAAAATTTTAATGCTCACACAAAAACAACACGAAGACCTGCGCATTGAATTTAGAGACGATATTGAAGCAATTGGGCAATTAATAGCTAATAATCATAATTTAATGAAAACAGCCATTTATAATGGTTTAGATGTTAACTGGCTCATTCAATTCAATGCACCTAAAGATATTGCTGCTATTTATAAAAATTTACGTGAAAACGGTTTCTTGAAATAGAAATTCAAATTGCAAAAAACAATTAAAAAGCACATCATAGCCAACCAATACAGTATTGGACAATTGCTTAAAAAGATTGACTAATAGAAAATTTAAATCATAATAATCACAAAAATCAAATAAACTTAGCGAAGCGTTCTCGTATGTTTGTGGAGAAAAAAGAGCCGATTACTACTGATTTTGTATTTTAGTAATTAATTCGGAAAAGGATAGTCGAACCAGAAGCGATCAGATACGCATTAGCG